>Ga0209490_10003190_pt1 | contig 15349 bp, 14 predicted proteins | sample MAT06_FD_187209 | JGI IMG/M metagenome (GOLD analysis project Ga0209490, IMG submission 187209) | Freshwater microbial communities from Lake Fryxell liftoff mats and glacier meltwater in Antarctica - MAT-06 (SPAdes) (version 2) | ecosystem: Environmental > Aquatic > Freshwater > Ice > Liftoff...
TGCTGCACTATTTATTTCAGATGGGACGATTCGCTCTCATACCCGCAATATGCTGAATCGTTTGAAGATAGGCGATCGCTTTCAGTTGATGTGCTATGCCAAAGCAATCTTTACCCATCTGTATAACACCTTTCGTTAATAAGTAGGGGTAATCGTCACCACTTATCTGGTCGCAATTTCTAGCAAAGCCCCAACACATTTTGGCACAGCCTGCTAATCCATGTTGCTGGCGATCGCGCACCCTTTCATCATCAGCATTAACCAAAGCATTACTAGAAGCAGCATCCCAGGCAGTAATCAACTTTGTATAAATCGTCGGAACTGCGAGTAAGGTACTCATGAGGGTACTATCATCTCCTAGCTACGAGATCTATACTACAATGGCGCAAAGCAAAATCAACTTGAAAATACTTTGCCTAAAACTCTCACAGCACTACCTGATTCTCGATTCTAAAACGCTTCCAAAAGATGCAAACAAAAGATTCTCAGAAGGTAATCCTATGCAATCACCTTTTCAGTTTAGTCATGGCGGATATGTAAAAACAGCACCAGAGGCAAGATCTCTAAGATTAGGTCTTCAGTCAAGTGCAACATCAATTGATGTTGCAACAGATTTTGATTATCTCTTTCCAGATCTGTCTCGCGATCCCGATAGCCTATTGGATGCGAACGACACTGCAACAATAATTGCCCAGCTCAAAGCCCTAGGCAATGCCATGATTGATGCAGTTGATGAGCCTCGCGATCCACAAGAAACGAATTCAATTATCCCTCCGCTTTACACCTACTGGGGGCAGTTTATTGACCATGATATTACCGCTAACACCGATCGCACTGCTATAGATCTAGAAACTGACATAACCCTAGACGATTTTACCCCCCTCTCACCCGATTTCGTCATCGATAAACTTAAGAATCTCCGTCGTCCTGCTTTTGACCTAGACAGCGTTTATGGAGATGAACCCACTCTAAATCCTGACGAACCTACTGCTGCCAAAGCCTTTTACCAAGAAGAAGACCCAGTTAAATTTAAAATTGGTCAAAATGCTGAACAGGATGCTGCTGGCAATCCTACACCAGGGCAGAGAATTCCATTAGAGGATGATTTAAGCCGCGATCTGCCCCGGAATAACAGAATTGCTATGATTGGAGACAGTCGCAATGATGAGAATTTAATCGTGGCACAATTGCATCTGGCGTTTCTACGTTTCCATAATGCAGTGGTAGATTGGGTACGTGACAATGAGCCTGAAAATGCCGAAGATAATGAAACGCTATTTAGACGAGTACAGAACCTGGTTCGTTTGCACTCTCAATGGCTGGTTATTAACGATTTTCTTAAGACATTGACGATGAAAGGAACGGTTGATAGCGTTCTCCATGACGGTCTTCAGTTCTATAGTCTTCAAGACCGGGATGTGTTCACGCCGCTGGAATTTTCAGTTGCATCCTACCGATTTGGTCACAGCATGGTGCGATCTGCCTACGACTATAATCGGAACTTTACAGATCAACCTGGCGCACTCGCTGATGCAACGTTTGAACTCCTATTTTCCTTTACAGGCAGAGGTAATATTGGTGAACGAAGTGGACCAGGGGCAAATAATTCACTTCCATTCAATTGGATCATTGAATGGGATCGGTTCGCGAGTAAAGAAAAATCGGCTGCAAGGCTGAGAAATTCTGCTCGGAAGCTAGACACCCATCTGGCACCACCTTTGTCCACTATGATTAATGAAGGCGAAGGTGGAGAACCTTCGCCAATTCGAGAGTTGTTGAAGCACTTGGCGAAACGAAACCTGCTGCGCGGATATTTGCTCAGCATTCCGACTGGGCAAAGTCTTGCTGAACGTTTAGGAATCGAGACAATGAGCGCAGAAGAGCTGCAACAAAACAATTCGGATGCTATGAATGAGGCGATCGCCCCTTTTCTAGAAAAGACTCCTGCCTGGTTTTACATTCTCAAAGAATCTGAGGTGCGAGCGGATGGTGATTCTTTGGGTCCAGTAGGGAGCCGAATTGTGGCTGAAACATTCATTGGTTTAATGATGAATGATGAGTCTTCTTATCTTAATCAGCAGGAGTATGATTGTGTGTGGAATCCTTCTAAAGGCGTTAAGCTTTCAGATGGTGGTGATATTGCTTCAATTAGTGATTTACTGAAATTTGCCGGAGTCCTGATGTAGCGTTAAGGATGATAAGGCGCGGATAGGGTCTTTCATCCTAATCTTTTTGTTTTAAGAAAAAGGGAACTAGAGATCTGGTTCCCTTTTTCTTAGAACCAGGTTCTAGTAATCTATCAACCATCAATTAAACTCTGCCCCATCCTATCTTTTTGATGCAGTGCCCTTTATTTGAAGGCGATCGCAGAGAACGATGAGAGTCTGTAGATTAAAATGGAGATTCTTGGGGTAGGACAAATGTTTGATGATTTTCTACCCGTCTCTGTTCTCGATATTCAAGATGCAGAGGCGATCGCCCTTCTCCACCAGATTCAGCGTCGTGTCGTGCAAGTACCATTCCAGCAGGGTACAACGGCGATCGCCACAGCTCATGTCCATTACCACCCTGATCCATCGACTTCCACATCCAATGCACCCATTCTGCTGCTGCATGGATTCGATAGTTCTTTGTTGGAGTTTCGGAGGTTAATTCCCCGACTGGCAGAGCGTCAGGAAACTTGGGCGATCGACCTATTTGGCGCTGGATTTACAGAACACCTTCCTACTCTGGCTGTCAATCCTCAGAACATCCGACAGCATCTCTTAAGCGTTCTGGAATCCTGGATCAGTCAACCTGTAATTCTAGTTGGAGCCTCTTTAGGAGGTGCAGTGGCGATCGACTTTGCCTTGCACCATCCTAACTGGGTGCGATCGCTGGTCTTGATTGATAGTGTCGGTTTTTCTGGTAGTTTCCCAGTAGGTCGATTTCTCCCTAATCCCCTGCTCGAACTAGGTGCAGATTGGCTGTATTTGCGTAAACACAATGCCTTGGCTGCCGCTTCAATCTTACCGATGATGGATTCAGTTCTCATTGATGCCTTGCGTTGCTCTCTGCTGCATCAGGAGATGCCAGGATGGAAAGCAGCAATCGCTTCCTTTACTCAAAGTGGTGGGTATGCAGATTTAGCAAGGCGCATCGCTGAGATTGCTCAGCCAACTCTGATTTTGTGGGGAGAGGCTGATGATGTTTTAGGGACGACGGATGCAACCCAATTTGAGCAGGCGATTTCAGGCAGCCACTTGGTCTGGATTCCGCAGGTAGGGCATGTTCCTCATTTTGATCAACCTCAAGCCGTGGGTACTCATCTGCTGACCTTTGCACAGCATACCGGACGTTAAGTTTCTATCATGCGCCTGATGCCTAGTGTTTAGTTGCTTCTTGAGGAGCGGCGATCGGGTGCTTACTGTCAAGTGTATTTAATCGGGCGTTGCATAATTAAGGGATGATATTGGGAGGACAGCGGATGCAATGCCCTGAATGTGGATCGACAAACACCTGTAAAAATGGACATCGACGCGGTAAACAAAATCACATCTGCACAGATTGCCGACGGCAGTTTATTGAAGACTATCAACCCCATCTAGGGTATAGCGAGGAGGTGAAGCGAGAATGCCTCAAAATGTATGTCAATGGGATGGGATTCCGTGGCATTGAGCGAGTTAAAGGGGTGCATCACACCACCGTGATCACCTGGGTTCGGCAAGTGGGCACACAACTGCCGGATGCGTACGATCCAGAAACCCCACCCGAAGTAGGAGAATTAGATGAATTAGAGACCTTCGTGGGTAAAAAAAAAAAACTGGATCTGGACTGCGGTTGACCACTTCAAAAAAGGCATCTTAGGCTGGGTCTTGGGCGACCATAGTGCAGAAACGTTCCGTCCCTTATGGGCGATTGTCGCGACTTGGCAATGCTATTTCTATGTCACGGATGGGTGGTCTGTTTATCCTGGCTTTATTCCCGAGGGTGACCAGATTGTGAGCAAGACTTACATGACTCGGGTCGAGGGCGAAAACACCCGCTTGCGACACTATCTGGCGCGACTGCATCGTAAGACCCTGTGTTACTCCAAATCCGTGGAAATGCTGGCACACTCGATTCGCTTGTTAATTCATTACCTCAAGTTTGGGGATGTCCCTGTCCCTCATCCCGCCTAACCATTCATCCCACTATTCAGCAACGCCTTTAATCGCAGTATTACCATCAAAAACATTGGCGGTGTTGTTTCAGAAGTCCTACTGGAGACTCTGCTCAGTTGGGTTTAGCCTCGTTGAGATGGAAACTAGCGATCGGTAGAAGTTTTTGGGCGGGCAGCATGAGCAGCAATCTGATCAACGAATCCTGGCATCAACAATTTTGCCCAAGGGATAACTTTGCCTTTCATGGTCATGACGTACTCTCGTTTCCGTCCTGCCATTGCCCTAACAATTTGACGAACGCATTCAGTCACTGACATATTGTCCTTGCTTTCATCACGGGGACTTTGCCCTAGTGCCTTCCCGTCGGCTCCTAAGGCCCGTTGCCGGATGTCCGTTGCCACAAATCCGGGTGATACAACCAACACATCGACCCCTGTTCCTTGCAATTCAATTCGGAGTGTATCGAAGAAACCCTGCATTGCGTGCTTGCTGGCAACATATCCAGAGCGAGTGGGAACAGCAGTTTTACCAGAGAGAGAAGAGATTGCCACCAATAGCCCTCTACTCGTTTTCAGATAAGGCAAAGCAAAGTAAGTGCAGTAAACAGCACCGAGGTAATTCACCTGCATCACCTGATCGAAGATGGAGAGATCTGTGACCTGGTCAAAAGCCGTCAGCATCGAAATTCCCGCATTGTTAACCAGGATATCAATCTGCCCAAAAGCGGCGATCGCTGCCTCGACCAATTTCCGACAGTCCTCAGGCTTTGTTACATCTGTCGGAACGGCGATCGCCTTCCCCCCTGCTTCAATACAAGCATCCAGCACTTCTTCTAATGCCGATTGATGACGCGCTGCTAAGACTAAATTTGCACCTTGATGAGCCAGAGTGAGGGCAAGTGATTTTCCAATTCCAGCCGATGCACCCGTTAGCACGATCGTTTTTTGCATAAAACTCATGGCTTGCATCCCAAAATTGTTCGATGGCGAGGATCACTGGGGATGGTGATGACTTGTTCAAAGCCGACTGCTTGTAGCGCAGCTTCGATATTGAAAGTGTAGTAATCATCTGACCACGGTTCTGTGCTCTTCATCAAGGTAAATAGTACAGGTGGCAGATTTTGAATGACAGGCGATTGCGGGTTATTATCCGCGCTCGCCTGTCATTCACCGGAGCGTAAAAGGCGAAGGGCTTCTCGAAAAATTGTCGTTGACGTATGACTGGGCAGCTCATGCGTCACAAACTAAAGGGTGACCAGATCAAAGGCGCGATCGGGTAGGTCTATCTCCATAATAATACTGCATTTATTTTTTTATGATTAGGCTGATAGCTAATAGCTCATAGAAAACCATCTCTCTTAATCAACCTCTAAGTTCTATACTTGCTTGCTGTGTACCTTAGAATAAAACTAGTGACAAAGCCAGTATTCTCTGCCCATACACCCAACGATCGCCAGCAGTGGCATTCTCTCAATGCTCATCTGAATAAAGTATCAACTAGAGCTAGAGTGTTAGCCGATAAGTTTCGGGCGGGTGAGATAGGTTACTACGCGGGGCTTTGGCACGATTTGGGCAAGTATAATTCTGAGTTTCAAGCTTATTTAGCCCAGTGCGAAGCAGCCTCTCGATCGGGAGAAGCTGCACCGCGCAGCCGAGTTCCCCATGCAATTTATGGTGCAAAGTTAGCCATAGAAAAGTTTGAGCCGATCGCTCAGTTGATTTATGGACATCATGGTGGGTTGCCGCAGGTGGCTCACATGAACAATAGGCTGATGCAAATGAATGCTGTAGCTTATCAAGAGATTTTGCAGAATGCAGCGGCTGAAAACATTAGTTTTGACCTGCCACCAGAGGCTAGCCAACAATTAGTGGCGTTAGTTCAAGATGAGTATAGCTATGAGCTGTTGCTCCGGCTGCTGTTTTCCTGCCTGGTAGACGCTGATTATTTGGATACAGAAACCCATTTTGATTCAGAGACTGCAAAGCAAAGAAAACCAGTTGTCGAGGTCGTAGATCTGTGGCAAGCGTTGCAGACTGACCAAATGAAGCTGCTTAAACAAGCCCAAGATACGCCTGTTAACCAAGTGCGATCACAGGTTTATCAAACTTGCTTGGATGCGGCGATTCTGGAACCTGGAGTATTTCGTTTAGCCGTGCCTACAGGCGGTGGAAAGACTCGTAGCGGTCTGGCGTTTGCTTTAGCCCATGCGGTTCAGTATCAAATGGATCGCGTGATTGTAGTAGTGCCCTACACCAGTATTATTGAGCAAACGGTAGAAGTTTATCGCGGCATTTTTGGACAGAATGCAGTGCTAGAGCACCACAGCGCTGTAAAACCCGATGAAGGCAATGAAGAAGATGCGCGATCGCGTCAAGCCCAAGCTCGATTAGCGACCCAAAATTGGGATGCTCCGCTTATTGTCACAACAACAGTTCAACTTTTCGAGAGTTTGTTTGCCAATCGCACTAGTTATTGCCGTAAACTTCACAATGTTGTTAACAGCGTCATCATTTTAGATGAAGTGCAAACGTTACCTGCTGGGTTACTCAAACCGATTCTTAATGTCTTAAAAGAGTTATGTCGGCAGTATCATGTCAGCGTAGTTCTATGTACTGCAACCCAACCCGCATTGGAAGGTGAGACGCCCTACCTAGAGGGATTTGTTGAGGGGACAGTGCGCGATATTGTACCTGTTAACCTAGCAAAGCAGCATTTTACAGCATTGAGTCGAGTGGACTATAGGGTGCCATCACTGGAGTGGAGCTGGGCAGATGTGGCGCAGGAGGTGCAGCAGCATGAACAGGCATTGGTGATTTTGAATACTCGCAAAGATGCTTTGGCTGTTTTAGATGCCATGAATGGGGATGACAGAGAGGGATTCTTTCATTTGTCAACGTTATTGTGTGGTCAGCATCGGCGTGAAGTCTTGCAGCAGGTGCGCGATCGCCTTAATCTTAATCATCCTCAACGTTGTCTTCTGATATCGACACAAGTGGTCGAAGCAGGGGTAGACCTGGATTTCCCAAGGGTATATCGGGCGATCGGGCCTCTGGATCGGATTGTGCAAGCGGCAGGGCGATGTAACCGTGAGGGCCGCAGACCGGAGAAGGGGCAGGTTGTTGTGTTTCGTCCTAAAGAGGGCAAGATGCCCCCTGGGGAATATCGCAAGGCTTTTGAGGAAACCTCGATTTTGCTGAACCGCGAAAATCTTGACTGGAATGATCCGGGTATCTTTGAAGAATATTTTCGACGGCTGTATCAGGGGCTAAAGACTGATGCACAGGAAGTTCAGAAGTATCGGGCGGTATGGGATTTTCCGGAGGTGGCGGCGCGGTTCAAGATGATTCCAGATGATACAACAGCGGTGTTGGTTAGGTATGATGATCGAGCCGATGACTTAGTGCAACAGATTCGGCGGCGGGGTTTGCGGGCTGGGGATATGCGATCGCTTCAGCCGTATTTGGTAAGTCTACGCAATCGAGATTTTAAGGCGACGGAGGAATTGCGGGAGGAGATTGCGCCGGGAATCTGGCTATGGTTAGGTCATTATGATCGGCAGCTTAAAGGCATTGCGATCGGGGATGAGGCGATCGTTCGTGATCCGGTGGATTTGGTTTGGTGATAGGTATGTGACTCAATTTAAGGGTTCTTCTTGATGGGTTCTTCTTGATGGAAACTTTAGGGCAGGCATCTTGCCTGCCCCACGGAAGTTAACATTTTCTTATCACCTGGAAATCAGGAGAGCCATTTAAGGCGAGTTGATTAAGATTGCTTACAGATTTGATTGAGACTATATTTCGTTAGGTTTTTGTCCAAGTCCTTGTCAAAACTCTAGATAATCGTCAATAGAATCGTGAAACGCCTGTTTAATTCCATCAGCCGTTTCCCTTTAAAGGTCACGACATCACAAATGTCTGGTACCTGCCAAAGACAGTACCTGATTCTGTATCAGTTTCTAAATGACCTATATACCCTTTGTCCTTCAACATTTTAGATTTTACTCTGTGAGATCTAAAGAGATTTGATGGATACCCAATAGTGATAAGGTGAATGCACAGAAGCATCCCAGTGAATTTCACTGGGATGAGGATTGGAACACGTTCATGATACTGGCTGACAGTAGGGGGCTTTTGCCCCCAAAAAAATGTTCACTTTTTTAACTTTCACGTTATGATTCTGGCAAGACATTAAATTGTTCGAGAGAGAGAAATCACATGTCCATTGAATCGAAGAACCGATCCACCTATTTCTTCAGGCAGTTGAGAGCTTCGCAGAGTAGGGCGGAAGCACTTCAACAAGATATTTCTGACATTGAAGCCTTGGTCAGTCAAATTATGACGACTCAAGAAAATTAGATTTATGAGATACAGAGCTTAATGAACCCATATTCTAATTATGGCGAGACAATCTGCAATCAGCGTGAAATTCTAGAAGATTAGGGGGAATAAACCCCTTGAATCGCCAGATGGTAAGAGTTCGTGCTTTCTATACACAGAATTACTACCAGTGTTCTTTCAATCCCACTGAGGCGATCGCAATAGCCTCTGAACCAGAATTATAGCGAGTGATGTTCTGTACCCTTATTGAGAGGATGTTGATGAGTCCACCATTAATGGTGAAGGTTTGGGCTGACTACGCTTGCTTCACCCGTCCAGAATTTGGGGCAGAGCGCGTGAGTTACCCAGTCATGACTCCGAGCGCGGCAAGAGGCGTTTTAGAGGCAGTGTTCTGGAAGCCAGAGTTTTGCTGGAAGGTTCGAGAAATTGAGGTTCTGAAGCCAATTCAACATTTTTCAATTGTGCGGAATGAAATGAACAGTTGGCAAAGCCCAAGCTCTGCTAAGGGTGAAGATTATCGCTATTTTGCCGATGATGATCGCGCTCAGCGACATACGCTAGGATTACGCGACGTGGCATACCTGATTAAAGCTGACGTAGAACTCAAAGCTCACGCTAACGAGAACGAGGCGAAATATCGAGATCAATTTCGACGGCGAATTAAAAGAGGGCAATGCCATCATCAGCCATACTTAGGAACTCGTGAGTTTAGTGCATTTTTTGGCGAACCCGAACGCGATGATCAGCCAATTTCCTATAGTGATGAATTGGGCTTAATGCTTCTGGATGTGGAGTTTACAGCCACTACTGATGCTCCGACAATGGAGTATTTTACCCATGATGAATCTGGTGCAAAGGTGACGAAGGGCAAAGCTCAGCCTAAATTTTTTCGAGCACGGTTAGACAATGGCGTGTTGAAGGTGCCAACATGATTCTTTCTAAGCTCAAAGACTACGCTGAAAACCGCATGAGTTTGCCACCTACTATGTATGGGGAAACAAAAGTGGCATGGTGGATTAGCTTGACTGAGGCGGGGCGCTATGAAGGTGTCATTTGCCTCAAAACAAAAGAAGCTAAACGAGGAACATCGACTATTGCACCCCATATTGGAAGAACGGTTGGCGTGAAGCCGAAGCTTTTAGCCGATACAGGCGAGTATGTTCTAGGAATGGGACGGGCGATATCCAAGCCGGAACGAGTAGAGGAATGCCACAAGCAATTTAAGCAATTGCTACAAACTTGTGCTGATGTTACTCAAGAAGCTAGTGTTCAAGCTGTTCTACGATTTCTCAATTCTGACGAATTAGAGCTAGTGAAAGCAGAATTATTGCAGCACAAAGATTTCGATCCCAGCGAAGTGATGACTTTTCGGGTAGGAGCAATTGTTCCTGCTGCTGCGGATTATAAGCTAAAAACTGTAGAAGAGTTTTGGGGGAAATATACGGCGGGTGACAGCGGAGACGAATTAGAGAGTAAAAACCCAATCATGACTTGCTTAGTGACGGGGAAGGAAGGAGTGGTGGAAAAGCGATTGCCGTTTTTAGTAAAAGGTTTAATTGGAGGGCAACCTTCTGGAACAGCTCTGGTTTCAGCTAACTCAGCTCCCTTTATGTCCTACGGGTTGCAGAATTCACTGACTTCGCCAATTTCCCGTGATGCGGCTGAAAAGTTTGCAAAGGCGCTGAATGGATTAATTAGCGATCCACAATCAAGGATGTATATTGGCTCGACTGCTTATGTTTTTTGGACTCAGGAGAAAACTGCATTTAACCCACTAGCTTATTTAAATCAACCTAAAGCTGAAGAAGTAGAAGCTCTGTTCAAATCGCCATTCACCGCTCAACAAGCCCTGAGTTTGAGTGACGAGAAAGTAAACAAGTTTTATGCGCTGGCACTGACTGCAAGCAATGCACGATCGGTCGTCAGAGATTGGCTCGAAACAACTATTCCTAATGTGCAAGAAAACCTTCGGCAATGGTTTCAATATCAGCAGTTGGTTGACCCTTATGGCGCAGAGCCACGTCCCTTCAGCGTTTACACGTTGGCGGCAAGTGTATACCGTGATGCCTCTAAGGAAATGCAAGCTTCTGCACCAACTGCATTGATTCGTTGTGCTTTGCAGGGTGATCGCCTTCCAGAAGATTTGCTCATGAAATTGATTCGCCGCAATCGGGTCGATGAACAGAAAATTACCTATCCGAGAGCCGTACTGCTGAAGCTAATTTTTTCAAGTGATTCAAAACGAAGAGACATGATGACCAATATGGAACAATTAAACCTCAATCCCAATTTAGAGGGAAATGACTTAGCTGCTTATTCCTGTGGGCGGTTGTTGGCAGTGTTGGAAGCGATTCAACGATCGGCGATCGGATCAGTGAATGCATCGTTAACCGATCGCTACTATGGGTCAGCATCTAGCACCCCTAGCGTTGCGTTTCCACCCCTGCTCCGGGGTGCGCGGGCGCATTTTTCTAAGCTGCGGAAAACTACGCCGGGAACTTGTAAGGCGTTGGAAGAGCGAGTTGAAGAAATTACTTTGAGATTGCTGACATTTCCCAAGACGCTAAATTTGCAGCAGCAAGGGCTGTTTGGATTGGGGTATTACCACCAACGGGCGGGCGATCGCGCAGCGGCGAAAGCCAAAGCGGAAGCTGCTAAAGCTGAAAAAGGCGAAAAATAGTGGCAATATTATTTTCATTTTCGTTTCCAGTTCATTCTTAGGATATTACTCATGACTCACCACCTTAATTCCAACTACCGTCACGACTTTATTCTTTTATTTGATGTAACAGATGGTAATCCTAACGGTGATCCTGATGGTGGCAATATGCCCCGTACTGATGTGGAAACCTCACAAGGTTTGGTAACAGATGTATCTCTTAAACGCAAGGTACGAAATTATATTGCAACCTATGCTGAGTATGAGGCGGCTGAGGAAGAAAAAGAACGGCTGAAAATTTTTGTGGAACATCATGGCGTTTTGAACGATCAAATCCGTCGGGCTTATGTGGCAGAAGGAATTGCGATCGGCAAGTCTGCCAAAGAGAAAGTGGATGATAAGGTGCTAACGGTGCTGCGAGAAGTGCAGCCTTATCTACCCGCTGCGTTTAAGTTTACTGATAATGATGAAGAATCGGGTGAAGTAGATGCGACGTTGGACTATAGTGGTGAACTTTCTGAAGATGAGCTGAAAGCCTTCTATGAACTGGATACAGTTGCGGAGTTTTTTACCCAAACTAAGTCGCTGAGCAAGTTTATTAAAGACTTGGTTAAAAAAGCGGGTAAGCCTGACAAAAACCGTGTCAATGCTGAGAAGGCGAAAAAGTGGATGTGTGCCAACTTTTATGATGTGCGCATGTTTGGGGCAGTGATGTCTACAGGATTGAATGCGGGGCAGGTGCGAGGTCCAATGCAGTTAACGTTTGCGCGATCGCTTGACCCCGTGCAGCCGACTGATTTGGCGGTGACTCGTGTGGCGGTGACCGATGCTAAAGATCGAGAAAAGCTGCAAACCATTGGACGCAAAACGCTGATTCCTTATGGTTTATACAAAGGTCACGGGTTTTATTCGCCGTGTTTGGCAGATCAGACAGGCGTCAGTGCCAAGGATCTCGAACTGTTTTGGGATGCTCTGGTCAAAATGTGGGAGTTCGATCGCTCTGCCAGCCGAGGCTTAATGGCTCCGCGTGGGCTGTATGTGTTCAGTCATGAGTCGAAGTTGGGTAATGCTCCAGCGCATAAACTGTTTGAACGAGTTGCTGTAGCGCTAAAGAAAGAAGACTCTGTGCCGCGTCAGTTCGGCGATTATGAAGTGGTGGTAGATGATGCGAATCTGCCTAGGGGCGTGCATCTGACGCAATTGGTCTAGGGAGTATGATGGAAGCAGTCGTTGTCTGGGAGGTTGAGTCATGTTGGAGCGATCGCTCTCTAAAGCTGAAGCTACTCACTTGTATGAACAAGACTTTTTCCTATGGACACAACAGATGGCGACTGCCTTACGAGAGGGGCGATTAGAGCAGCTTGATTTAGAAAATTTGGCGGAGGAGATTGACAGTGTGGGGCGATCGGAAAAGCGTGAGGTGGTCAGTCGTTTACGAATCTTGCTGATCCATTTACTAAAGTGGCAGTTCCAACCAGAACGCCGTAGTCATAGCTGGCAATCGACGATTACCGAACAACGCATTCAGCTTGAGTTGCTTTTGGAGGATAGCCCCAGTCTTAAAGGATTGCTTCCTGATGTACTTGAGTCGGCGTATCGACAATCTCGTGTAAAAGCGGCAGATGAAACCCAAATGGCGATCACCATTTTCCCTGAACCCTGCCCCTATGCTTTAAGTGACGTGCTGCGTTCAGATTTTTGGATGGATTCTCCCGGTATTGCTCCATAATAACGAGTAAATAATTTATGGCTTTTGATGAGACGGAGTATGTGATGCTGAGCGCACTTCAGCATTTTGTGTTTTGTCCTCGACAATGTGCGTTGATACATATTGAACAATCCTGGACAGAAAATATTTACACACTGCGAGGATTGCGGGTGCATGAGAAAGTGCATACACCGGGGGATGAGGCGATTGAAGAAGGAATTCGGGTAGAGCGATCGCTGCCCCTCTATTCTCACAAGCTGGGTTTAAAAGGAATTTCGGATGTAGTGGAGTTCTTACCCGATGGCAGCCCTTATCCAGTAGAGTATAAAGCTGGCTCAAAGAAGGGGCGCGATGCTGATGATGTACAGCTTTGTGCCCAAGCGCTTTGCTTAGAAGAAATGATGAGCTGCGAAATTCCTGCGGGGGCAATTTTTCATCATGGGTCACGGCGACGGCGAGAGGTGCGACTTGAGCCAGCATTGCGGCAGTTGACGTTGCAAACGATCTTGAACACGCGCATGATGCTGCAAGCGCAGCAGTTACCGCCGCCTGTCAATGATCCGCGTTGTGAAGATTGTTCGCTGATTGAAACCTGTATGCCAGAGGCGGTGAAGCAGTTTGAGGCTTCTGCTAGGCGGCAACGTTTATTTGAGGTGACTGAGGAATGAAGCAGATTTTAAATACGCTGTATGTGCAGACTCAAGGTTCATATCTGCGGCTCGATCACGAGACATTGAAGCTAGAAGTTGAGAAGGAAATGAAGTTCCAAATTCCGTTGCACCATTTGGGTGGAATTGTGACATTTGGCAATGTGCTGATGAGTCCATTTTTGATTCATAAATGCGCGGTGGATGGGCGAAATGTGGTGTGGCTGACAGCCTATGGCAAGTTTAAGGGGCGGTTAGTGGGAGGAACAACAGGAAATGTATTGTTGCGTCGATCGCAGCATGAGACGGTTAGTGATGTAGCAAAGTCGTTAGCGATCGCTCGATGTATGGTGGCAGGGAAGCTGCAAAATGCGCGCAATATTGTCATGCGATCGGCAAGAGAAGCAAAGGGTGAGGCGGATCAGTCGATGCTGAAGCTGGCGGCACAAGCCCATGCAGAAGGAATTCGCAGCGCAGAAAAAGCGACAGATTTGGATCAGTTGCGGGGGGTAGAGGGGTATGCGGCACGGGCTTATTTCGGCAGCTTTACTGCAATGATTCGGCAGAACCGGGGCGCGTTTGAGTTTAAGGAGCGATCGAAGCATCCGCCGCTTGATCCCATTAATGCGCTGTTGTCGTTTACCTATACGTTACTGACGAGTGATTGTGTGTCGGCGTGTGAGAGCGTTGGGTTAGATCCGCAGATGGGCTTTTTACATGCAGTGCGCCCAGGGAAGCCTTCGCTGGCATTGGATTTGATGGAAGAGTTGCGATCGCTAATAGCCGATCGGTTAGTGTTGACGTTGATCAATCGGGGGCAAATCACGCCAGATGATTTTACAGAGCGTCCAGGGGGAGCGATTTATTTGAATGAGGAGGGGCGCAAGACTTTGCTGGCGGCGTACCAGAAGCGAAAGCAGGAGGAAGTGATGCATCCAATTGTAGGACATCGGATGCCACTGGGTTTAGTGCCCCATGTCCAGTCAAGACTGCTGGCAAGGCATTTGCGAGGAGATGTGCCAAGTTATCAACCGTTCATTCTGCGAGCTTGAGCAATGGATATTTTAGTGTCATACGACGTGAATACAGAGACGAAGGCAGGGCGGAATCGGCTGCGGAAGATAGCGACGCTCTGTAAGAATTATGGACAGCGAGTCCAGTTTTCGGTGTTTGAGTGTCGGGTGAATGAGGTGCAATATGAAATGTTTCAGGCACAGTTAGTGCAGGTAATTGATAAGCAGACAGATAGCATTCGATTTTACCGTTTGTTGGCTCCGAGAGAGCGATCGGTGTTATCGTTTGGCGTCGATAAGTATACAGATTTTGATGAGCCGTTGATTGTATAGCGCGAACCTGTAGCGAGGGCATTTTCCCTAGGGGGTTCGCGGAGGCTGATGAGGTATTAGTTTGACAGATGTGTTTGGTATTTTTGAGGGAAGGGGAGGATGACAATTTGCCTAGGTTCGCGGAGAAGAGGATTGAAGTGGCCGCTCTGTAAGGGTTTAGAATGAATGCTATTGCGCCCAGCTTTCGGGCTGGGTGAGGATTGGAACCTGCTCTATGTCGAGTGGGCGCTATTAAGCAAAAAATTGCGCCCAGCTTTCGGGCTGGGTGAGGATTGGAACTGGACTGCACGAGAAACACTCCACCAACGCGCCGATTGCGCCCAGCTTTCGGGCTGGGTGAGGATTGGAACTCTCAATAGCACTCCAATTCGACTCCATTTCTACAGCAATTCCAAATTCAAAAATTGACAAGGGTGCCCCCATCCCACAGGATCAAGGAGGCTGTCTGTGAGAGACTCGATATGAACCCTCAATCGCTGAGTTTCATGATGCTACTGGGATTTTTGCAAA
>Ga0209490_10003192_pt1 | contig 15345 bp, 17 predicted proteins | sample MAT06_FD_187209 | JGI IMG/M metagenome (GOLD analysis project Ga0209490, IMG submission 187209) | Freshwater microbial communities from Lake Fryxell liftoff mats and glacier meltwater in Antarctica - MAT-06 (SPAdes) (version 2) | ecosystem: Environmental > Aquatic > Freshwater > Ice > Liftoff...
GATCTATCGCAACGGGCGGAAGAAATTCTATATGGCGATTATGTTCCGCGTAAACAGCTATCGCCAGATTATGACCAAGATAAAGACCCAACTGTCGGCTTTTTTGCTGGTACGCCTGATTTAGCGTATCGCACACGAGAAATATTGGAAGCCGAATTCGGCAGCAGTGGATTATAAAATGGAAGCGACGACGAGACTTCCACATCATCCGGCCTGCCCATACAGACTACTTTGAACTACTGCCGGACGTGTGATTTTCGGGTATAGTTAGGGCAGATTCGATATTCACAAGAGGAGCGCGTGTTATGGCAGCATCACCCGCAAACACAGCGGTTTTTGAGATTAAACAGTATATGGTTATCTGGCGACAGTCGGAAAAACGGACAATAGGTGGGCAAGAAGTCGTGATTCGCGGCATTGTGCGCTGTTCAGGCGATGAATACGCGATGGACGTAATGTTCCTCGCGGATGGCAGCCCCTACCCTCAACCCATTTTTGAGGTCGATAAGAAAAAAGGCTACATGTTCATGCCCATGTCGGATATGCTGGCCTTCGTGGACATCCTGCGGAACGAAAGCCCCATCTATGGGCATCTGCGCGGGGATCGTCCAGAATGGACAAGCGTCACAACGTCGCAAGAGGCAGTTGGTGAAGGCGAAGCCAAATAAGTCGATAAAGGCGCGGTTGGCTTCCGCCTTTATCAAAAAACAAAATATGTAATCTCAAATGATACGAAATTATCAATGTTGGTTGGGTTGGTTGTCTCAGTTTTATAATAGATAGGACTTTCGCAGTTCAACAAGATTTCACTAGGGCGACTCGCCGAGTCGCCCCTACAAAAGCAGCAACTGCGTAAGGACTAAATATAGTCAAAGCCGATAGATCAAACAGTTAGAGGGGGAAGCAACTTGGTCAAAATTCTCTACGTCGAAGACAACGAACAGAATATGCGCTTAGTGCGTAAAATCCTCAATCACGCCGGGTATGAAGTAATCGAAGCCGAAGACGGCTTCAGCGGTGTAGAAGTAGCCGTCTCCCACATGCCAGATTTAATCTTAATGGATGTGAATCTACCGGACATCACAGGCCTAGAAGCCACCGCACGGATTAAACAATCGCCTGCCCTTTCCGGCATTCCGGTGATCGCGCTGACGGCGAATTCTACCGTTGGCAGCCGCGAGGATGCCCTCAATGCAGGCTGCGATGATTATCTCGCTAAGCCCTTCCAACGCGATGACTTGCTAAAAATGGTCACGGACTATCTGGGCAAAAAGGTTTAAACCTTAAGACACCCGCCTGATGCGGGTGTTTTATTGTCTTTTTATTAATTTTTTGCCATGTATCAATAAATTCATAATTTTTTGACAACATTAACGCTTTTTTGCCACCATGCCGCGCTATAATCAAGTTCAAATTCAGTTTGTTAGAAATCAAAAACCATTAAAGGACTGCACATCATGGGCAAAATTCTTTACATTGAAGACAATGAACAAAATATGCGGCTGGTGCGTAAAATTTTGGTACATGCTGGCTATGATGTGATTGAAGCTGAAGATGGCTTAACGGGGTTAGATGCCGCCGCCCGTGAAGTGCCAGACCTCATTTTGATGGATGTCAACCTGCCCGATATTGACGGCCTAGAAGCCACCGCACGGCTTAAGCGCACACCGCATCTTGCGCGTATTCCCGTCATCGCCCTCACCGCCAATGCAATGGTCGGGGACAGAGAAAAAGCCCTCGAAGCAGGCTGCGATGGCTATCTCCCCAAACCGATTAGCCGGGCAGATTTATTGAATGTGGTGAGTCAATATCTCACCCAAGCCGTTTAGTCTTTCATCTTCTACACATCAATCACTAAACTCACCCTATTAACCTCAGAAGATTATTCTTTCAGGTTAAGCGAGAATCTATGGTCAAGATACTTTACGTCGAAGACGACCCTGTAAATGCCCGTCTTGTGCGCCGCATGTTAAGCGATTCGGGTTATAAATTATTGGAAACTGCCGACGGCTTAGAGGGGTTGCGAATCGCCGCTGAGGAAATCCCTGACCTGATTTTGATGGACGTGAATCTGCCGAATATCAGCGGCTTAGACATCACGCGCCGCTTAAAATCAGATCGCAAGCTGGCGCATATTCCGGTGATTGCCCTAACCGCCAACACACTCATTAAAGATCGTGAAGAGGCGCTAAAAGCCGGTTGCAATGGTTATCTGCCTAAGCCCATCAGCCGCGTTGAATTGAACAAGGTAATCGAGACCTTCATCCGACGCAGTTAACACTGTTCTCTTTTTGTAAAAAAATGGGCGATTTCCGCCCGATACTAAAGTCTATTCTACTTGTTTCTACCGCGATCCTGTCACCGCCAACATTTCTAAATGACGGCGTTCCGTCCGTAATCCTGACCCGTTCCGCCATGCCAACAGCGCAAAGATAAAAAAGAAGGGCAGTCCAGTACAAAGAAAGAAAGCCAATCCCAACCCGCCGCCAATTGCCACTCCTATAGCCGTTCCTGCTTGCTCGGCTTCCGTTGTCGCAGTGGACTGGCTCACCACACTATCAACTGCCGCACTCGTCCCCGTTACTCCATAACACAGGTACATGAGAGAGATTGTCGTCAGTATCCAGAAAATCGTCCGCCGTGTTTTTAGTCCCCGCAGCCGCCTTTCATCCACTACCGGCCCATTAACGGGCATTCTTCCCATAGGGGCAGCAGGCGTATATGAGAGTGATGGAGTTTGCATCGGACGCATGGAACCTGTGTCTGTTTGACGCTTGCGTCCGCCGGATTCCGCCGCGATCTCGGCTTCCATCTTTTGCAGCCAATCTGTCGCTGCGGGATGATTGATGGTCATCAAAAGCTGTCTAGCTTCGTCATATCGTTTTTGCTCAATGAGCATTCTTGCATAATCAAACTGCTGCCGTGTATCCATGACGTTCATCCTATCTTGCTGATTATTAGCTATTTTTCTAAGTGTATCGCACGTAAGAGAAGCCGTCATTCGCTCGTTTGAGCTATTCAACTGTTGTCAACTCTGTAGGGACACGATATATCGTGTCCGGTTATGACGGACAGCATATATGCCGTCCCTACAAAACCTTATTCAATTTTGTGTACGTGTTATCTCTTTACCCCTTGAGCGACCCCGTTGTACCCGTCATCCGACGATTAGCTTTCTCAACCTCTTCGTTGATGAAGTTCTCGATTTGCGCGGGTGTGCGGATAGACTGCCCCCACTGGGCGGTTTCATCACTCATCACGTTCAGCGTCCCTTCCACGAAGGCGCGCAAGCTGGCACGGAAATAGACATCATCCGGCATGGCTGGGCTGGGGGACTGTGCATCGGCGATCTCTAAATTTTCCGTCGCGGATTTATAAATTGAGATCATCTTATCCCACTGAAAAAGATCGGACAGGGTGCTAAACAGCGCCCCGACTGTCGGCAGGACGATGGCCATCACCGTCAGTACAATCACAACCGCTTCCCACGTCCCGCAATCCGCCGGAATATTGCGTATCGCCGTACAGGATTCCTTGCCCAGAAAGCGCGTTTGCACGACATACCCCGCAATCGCAGCGGAAATTCCCGTAAGCAGCGACAAAAACGCTCGCAATCGATTCACTTGGGCGGCGGCCTTGCGATGTTCGCTCATGGCACGTTTGTAATACTTCTTCTGGTCTTGCAGCGCAAACTGATTAAACAGGTTATAGCGCACTTCTAAGTCTTCACGAGTCATCGGCATGATGTTTATTTCCCTTCATTGGCTTGTTCGCCGGGGAAGAAGCCGCGATTAATCTCGGCTGCGCGGCGGGAAACCAGCATCTCGCGCTCATAGCCATCCACTTCATCATACGGCTCGACATTGGCTAAATAACGAAAATATTCTCGGCGGAGTGTTTCCGCACGGCGGCGGTTTTCCAACCACAGCGGCAGCGGTGGTTCGCGTCCGCTGATCGTCGCCAGATACGTTGTAATCAGCGCGACAAACGTCTCGCCTAATGCCAGCAGCGGCACCAGACTTGGGCGAATTTCTAGGAACAGGGCGATTAAAGCGCCAATCAAAGTCGCCAGCGCCGCCAGCACCATGTACAAAATTTGATACAAGCGGTAGCGATTTTGCTGGGATTTCGCCTCATAATCGCGCTCACGGAACAGGCGCATCAGTTCGCTGTCCAGATATTTGAGGTCATCCACCACGCGCTTAACCGCTGCTTGGTCGGCCTTAATCTCCTTCAGCACACCAATCAACTGCTTACGCTCGATCAGCTCAAAATCTTCGCTCAGCGGCGGAAAGTTCAAGCGCGGCATCTGCTTGAGCCACGACGGCCAGTTTTTGCGGAAGGCTTTCCCTTCCTGCGTCACTGGGGCATTATCCGCCAGCATTTCTTCTATCGTCGGCGATGTGGCGGGGGGTGTGGGTAGTGCGGGTGGTAGGGGTTGGTCAGTCATAAATTCGGCCTCCGCAATAAGTGAGTCTGCCGAGAAATTATGTATCGTAGGCAGAGAACGCGCAAGCCTTTGTCTTACTGAAGTGGCAGCAAATCCTCCTGCATCAGCAGCGCGTCCAACGAGTCGATCAATCTTCCAGTGATCTCAAGAATGCCTCCGTCCAATTTTGCGGCAGTGCGGAGGAGTTCCGTCACATCGTCACGCATCCCCGCTGGCAGTTTGGCACATTTTTGTTCCGCCAGCTTTAACATGCGTTTTTCGCCGGGATGCAATACGTGATTGACGGCGAACACAATGTCAAAATAGCTGGCTAAAAAGGCGGCGGTGCGATGACTCAGGCTGGCTAAATCGTCAAGCTGCAAGGCGCGTTCCATCTGGTGCAGGTAAGACGACATCGCGCCGCGCAGTAAGGGATGATTTTTGGCGATAATCGCCCGAACTAAGCCATCAGGATAAGGCTGATTAGCGGATTCTTGCAGCGCCCGAAACCAGCCCTCGCCGTCAACGAGGATATGGCTGGTGGCGATGTTGTGCCAGATGCAGGTGGTATAGCCTGTCGATGCGCGGTGATGTTGCAGCAGCCCGTGAAGATGTTCTTGCGTCCAGCGTAAATCCCGATACATGATTTCGACCTTGGTGCCGCTGGCGGTCTCAATCCACGCATCTTCTGTTTCCCAGAATTGGTTGTTGATTTCTGTTTGGCGGGCGCGTGGGGCGATAAAAGCCGTGCGAAAGCTGATCGGGACTTCAGCGCGGTAGTAAACGTAAAGGTCAAGGTCGGAATGGGAGTCGGCAGTTCCGGCGGTGGTTGAGCCTGCCAGTACAACCGCTTCTACCATCGGCACCTGCCCAAAGTGATTAGCGATTTCTTGCGCCAAGGCAAGACTGATTGGGGGGATTTCGACTTCAAGCGACATCATACTCTCCATCATGCACTATTTTTCAAACATTAACATCATTATCATGCAAAGCGCGTAAACTTGCGACTGTACCCTAAAAAAATTTGGAGGCACACATGGCAACCCCTGCATTAACCGAGGCAGAGATCGCAGAACGCTTGGCTGAACTGGATGGCTGGGAGCGCGACGGCGACACGATTGTCAAAACGTATACGCTGCCGAGTTATATGGCGGGTTTGGCCTTCGCCACCACCGTCGGCACGATTGCCGAAGCCCACGATCATCACCCGGATTTGAGCATCGGCTGGAAGACCGTCACTGTGAGCTTTACTACCCATGACGCGGGCAAAAAACTCAGCACCAAGGATTTCGGCCTCGCCAAGACACTTGAAGCGATCGGTTATCCGAAGAAAAGTTAGCATTATAGAACTGACTTGGTAAGTTAGATTTTTGCCGAACAAGCGGTTTGTGACGTTTTACAAATTAATACGAAGAACCCCACCCCAACCTTCCCCGTACACAGGGAGGGAGCAAGGCATTGCGAATTTCTTCCCCTCCTTGAGTTCGGGGAGGGGGTCGGGGGGTGGGGTTTGGTGGATAACTCCGTATTTAAAAGTTAAAATGAATAAACCCCTTGTTTGCATCAAATGATAAATTGCGAACTTCCAAAGTAAAAAGTGACAAATTCAGGACTTTCGCTTTCTTTGTCCCTTTGCGTCTTCGCATCTTTGCGCTAGGCTTTGATCTGTCCAGTTGGATGGGCTAGATCAAGGCGGAAAAATGGGTGTGCAATTTAAATGGGATAATGAAGCAAAGACCATTCTGCGCTATGTGGCGGAAGGTAGCTGGAATTGGCTGGATTACCATCGGGCGGTGCGGATTTCGTTGTTTTCGCTTTACAGCGCCAAAGCCCCGGTGGATGTGATTTTTGATCTGCGCGGCGGAAATCGGCTGCCGGGTGGGGCGATAGCGCATCTGCGGACGGTGGGCAAAAAGCAGCATAATACGCTCAGCGGACGAGCGGTCATCATCGGGTTAGACGACAAGACGCTGCGGCAGATCGTCCCCGACGGCGGTAAACTGCTCATTTTGGGCGATCAAAAGCTGCACTTCGCCGATAGCGATGAAGAAGCCTATATACACTTAAGGGAGTAAAGGCTGTGGACTTTGCCATAAAGGGGTATGTTGCGTCCCTAAAGGGGCATGTTAGAATAGCTTCATTACACAGCAACCAGACGGCACAAAAATCGATGACGAACCCCAATTATCGCATGATCTTATCCTATGATATTCACCCAGAAAAATATGAGCGTTACTACAATTATGTGCTGTCAGAATTTGTGCCGGGGATGCAAAAGATGGGTTTGCAGATGATCTTTGCCTGGCAAATCATTTATGGACGCTATCCAGCACGGCAGATCGACTTTATCTGTTACGATTATCACACCTTAACGACGGTCTTGAGCAGCGAAACCTTCAAGCAGGCGGAGGAACGGCTGAAATCTTACACCATCAATTATAAGCGTAAGGTTGTTTACTTCGAGAATCGCTTCCAGTTTTAGGCGTTCATGCTTCATCTGCGTCTTCATCAGGGTCGGTTATTTCAGGCGGCGGCAGGCGACCCGTAATCGTCAGGCTGCGTGCCACGCCTGGTTCACGGCTGACGCATCCCCAGCCTTCTAAGATGTCTAAATAACGCACCACCGTCGCTCGTCCCATAAAACAGCCATCCGCCACTTCGCGCACACTCGGTAGATAAGCATGGGCTGCGTTAAAATCCTCGACAAAGTGGTAGACCCGTGCGGCATTATCGTAACGGCTCTGGCGGTGCCAGGATCGAGGGAATCGCGGCATAACGTTTTATATCTCCGGGTAACAAAATTCCAACGGTTACATCTTAGAACAATTGTTTTATCGCGTCTATAACAGAATCGGGGGAATGCCGTTAGAAATCGGTTTATATGTGTAATTTGGGAACTATTTCTGTGTGTGTATCGTCATCCCTTCAATACTCAAACGAGAAGGAGCAGCGACATCATGACCCCCAAAACGAACATCCGCTTTTTGATCTGTCTTGTCGTCCTCAGCCTCTTATTGGTCGGCTGCGGCAGCATCAACCAAAGCGAAAACGATGAACTTCCGCTCGAATCCCAAGCGCAAAGCAGCGAAGGCGAATCCACATCCAATCAAATTGCCCAACAGCCATCACCTGTGGATGCGGTTAGTGCCTCGCCAGCGGGAACAAGCAGGGCGTTTGCTGCTACCGCGCCAGCAGGTATGGGCGGCGCACCGAGCAGCGCTTTGTCTTTTAATCCACCTGTACAGCAGCAGGCTATCGTGCCTACCCCCGCCGATATGCAGTTTGAAAATCCCGGCACCAATCCGTTTTATGATACGGAAGATGACAACCTCAGTACGTTTGCGATGGATGTCGATACGGGCAGCTACACTGTCGTCCGTAGTTATCTCGTCGGACAGAATCAACTTCCGCCGGAAGATGCGATTCGCCCGGAAGAATTTGTCAACTACTTCGACGCGGATTATGACTCGCCCAGCGGCGACGATGCCTTCGCCATTTATCTGGATGCCGCCCCCGCGCCTTTTGGCTACGAAGACCATTATGCCCTGCGCGTCGGCATTCAGGCGCGTTATATTGCCCCGGAAGACCGTGATCCAGTGACGCTGATCTTCGTGATTGATGTCTCCGGCAGCATGGATATGGAAAATCGGCTTGGGCTGGTCAAAGAATCGCTGGCGCTGCTGTTGGATGGTCTTCGTGAAGATGATCGCGTCGGTATTGTGGTTTATTCCGATGTCAGCCGTTCACTGCTTGATCCCACGCCTGCCAGTGAGCGCGAGACGATCATGAGCGTGATTGATGCGCTCCATCCCGAAGGCAGCACCAATGCCGAAGATGGCCTCCGCATCGGGTATCAACTGGCGCAGGATACACTGATCGATGGGCAAAATACGCGCATCATTCTATGCAGCGATGGCGTGGCGAATGTCGGCAATACTGGCCCCGACGCGATTTTGCAAACGATCCGTGAAGGCGTGGATGATGGAATCACCTTGAGCGCGATTGGCTTCGGCATGGGCAATTACAATGATGCCCTGATGGAGCAGCTCTCTAACGATGGCAACGGTAATTACTACTATGTCGATAATTTGCGGGAGGCACGGCGCGTGTTCGTCAATAACATCACCGGGACGCTGCAAGTCGTCGGTTATGATGCCAAAGTTCAGGTTGACTTTAACCCGGAAGTGACAGACCGTTATCGCTTGATCGGTTACGAAAATCGGGCGATTGCCGATCAGGATTTCCGTAATGATACCGTAGATGCAGGCGAAGTGGGTGCGGGTCACAGCGTGACGGCGCTTTACGAAATCGCGCTCGAAGCTGGCGCGGCACAGCCGAATGCAGACAGTGTAATCGCGACGGTCTTCATCCGCTACGAAGATGCCGAAACCCGCGAAGTCGTGGAGATCAGCCGTCCGCTCACGGTTGGCGATTTACGCGAAAGCATGGACGATGCCCCTGCGACCTTCCGCGTTCAAGCCGCCGTTGCGGAATTCGCTGAACTGCTGCGCGGCAGCACTTGGGCGGAAGAGGGCAGTTACGGCGCAGTGCTGAATCTACTCGAATCGGCGCAGGCTAATCTACCGGAAAATAATGACGCGCTGGAATCGAGCGTGGATGAACTCATCACGTTGGTGCAGGCCGTCATCCGCTTAGGCGACCAATAAAGCTAGCTGCTTCAAAAACGTATCCCCATTATAGTGGCATCGTATGTTGGTAGCGCCGCACGATAATCTGGGGCCACAAACCCCACCCCCGGCCCCTCCCCGAACTCAGGGAGGGGAGCAAAAAAGTTCACAAGGGTTATTTAAGTCCCCTCCTCGTGTACGGGGAGGGGATTTAGGGGTGGAGTTCGAGCGTAAAAGTTTATATACGCTATGTAGATAGACTTACCTATCAATGCGCTACGCTGTACCAAGATCATATTGAACCGAGTAAGTACGCTTTTCCCTTTCACATTGACCACCTCCCATGATTTATCCCTCACTAAAAATTACAAATAATGCCGCCCCGCATCCCCTGACGATTTGGACTATAATAGAACGCATGTGAATGTGGAGAACGTTGTAATGGCGATTCAGCAAAAGATAACGGCGGCGGACTTCTGGGAGATCAGCCAATGGGCGGAAAACCAAGATAAAGACATTGAACTCATCAATGGAGAGATTGAAGAGATGGCCTCTAACCCGCGCACATCCAAACAGGCCATGAATCTCGGACGGCATATTCTCAATTATTTGGACACTAACGACATTAGGCATCTCACGGGCGAAGCAGGCGGTTACACGATGGACGATGGCAATACGTTTGCCCCGGATGTCGCTTTTATCTTTTATGAGCGACAGCGCGAACTTCCCGAAACAGGCTTTAACCCCGTTCCGCCCGATTTAGCCGCCGAGTTTATTTCGCCATCGGACATCAAAGACCCGAAACGGCGTATCTTCAAAAAATTAGAGACGTATCAAGCGCTGCGTGTGCCGCTGGTCTGGTATTTTTATCCAGAACGGCAGGAGGTCGAGATTTATCGTCCCGACCAGCCAACGCAGACGCTCGGCATAGATGACGTTTTAGACGGCGGCGACGTGCTGCCCGGTTTTAGCCTACCGATCAAGCAAATTTTTTAATCTTAAGCATGAAGTCATCGTTCAGGATTGACCTCATCTAACCTCTTTCCCCTTCGCTATCCAACCTTCACAGCCTTTTGAAAATCCCGCCCTATCCCACGCCCTCCGACGATTTGGACTATAATAGAATGCATGTGAATGTGGAGCATGTACGATGGCGATTCAGCAAAAAATAACGGCGGCGGACTTCTGGGAAATCAGCCAACGGGCGGAAAACCAAGATAAAGACATTGAGCTTATCAATGGAGAGATCATTGAAGTGTCAACCAATCTACTGTCTTCCAAAATTGCGGCGCGTATTTTGGGCTTTATCTTCATGTACCTCCAGCAAAACGACATCGGGCATCTCACAGGCGCAGATGGCGGCTACGAAATGGATAATGTGAATACCTTCGCGCCAGATGTGGGCTTTATCTCTTATAAAAAGCAGCCGCAAGTCTCCAGCCAAAGATTTAACCCTATCCCGCCTGAGCTTGCTGTAGAAGTTGTTTCTCCCTCCGACCTTAAAGACCCCAAGCAGCGTATCTTCAAAAAATTAGAGACGTATCAAGCGCTGCGTGTGCCGCTGGTCTGGTATTTTTATCCAGAACGGCAGGAGGTCGAGATTTATCGTCCCGACCAGCCGACGCAGACGCTCGGCATAGATGATGTTTTAGACGGCGGCGACGTGCTGCCCGGTTTTAGCCTGCCGCTTAAACAAATTTTTAAATCTTAAAATTGATTAATGGTGAAACCATGAGTAACGATGTTCAAAATCTCAGCGGAAAGCAATTTGGGCAGTATGAACTGCGCGAGGTGCTGGGCGAAGGCGGCATGGGGGCGGTCTATCGCGCATTTCAGCGCAACCTCAACCGCGAGGTCGCCGTTAAGGTCATGATCCCGCAGGTGGCGCGTGACCCGGAATATTTGGCGCGTTTTACCCGTGAAGCCCACACCGCCGCCGGACTCGAACATCCGCACATTATCACCATCCATGATTACGGCACACAAACGCTCGAAAATGGGGTGGAAGTGCCTTTCGTCGTGATGCGTCTGCTGACAGGCGGGACGCTTTCTGAGCGGGTCAATCGGCGTAATCTGGTCGGGCAGGTGCTGCCGTCGCTGGCGGAAACGGCGACTTTGCTCAAGCAGATCGCAGGCGCAATGGATTACGCCCATAGTCGCGGCGTGATCCACCGCGATATTAAACCGAGCAACATCATGTTTGATGCTCAGGGCAGCCCGTATCTGGTCGATTTCGGCATCGTTAAATTAGCCGATTCGGTCACAATGACCGAGGCAGGTACGGCGATGGGAACGCCCGCCTATATGTCGCCGGAACAATGGCGCGGAGATAAGCTGACCGCCGCCGCCGATCAATACGCGCTCGGCGTGGTCGTGTATCAGATGACAACAGGGCGGATGCCTTTCGAGGGCGAGACGACCTATAATTTGATGTATCAGCATTTGAACGAACTCCCTACACCGCCGCATGGCTTTAGGCCAGATTTGCCCGAACCTGTGTCGCGTGTGCTGGAAAAAGTCCTCGCTAAACAGCCGGAAGATCGTTATCCCAATGTTGCTGCGTTTGCCGCCGCGTTTGCCGAAGCCGTGCGTGAAAAGGTCGAGCCGTCAACAGGCTTTTTTACCGCTTCCTTGCCGCTTACGCCGGGAAAAACCCCGATCAGTAGCGCTACGATGCCGGACGGCCCCACGATTACGCCGCTGCCGCAGCGGGGAACACCCGTTAAGCCGTCACTTTCTACCGGGGCGGCACTCCTCACCTCGACTCAAACCTTAGAAGCGATCCCGGCTTCCTCAAAATCAATGCTCCAGCATCCAGTAATATGGATTGGGGCGATCATTATTGTGGCGATTCTGGTAGTGCTTTCGCTGCCGGGTCCAAGAAATGCCGTTCTGGAAGTCGCAGGACTTGCCGCCGATACCGCGACAGCGACTGCCACATCAACCGCAACTACAACGGAAACCGCGCTCCCAACAGCGACTGCAACATCTGCGCCCACAACAACGACCACGCCGACGATTGAACCCACACCGACAGACGCATCGCCGACAGAAGATACCGACGCGCTTTTTAGCACGGCGATGGCTTCGATGAGTGAGGGCAACTATCCCAGCGTGGTGGAGCAAATGGATACATTTCTCACGCTCGAATCAGATAATATCGACGCGCTGATTTTGCAAGGCGATGCCTATTATAATCAAGGGCTTTCGCTGCAAGCAATTAATGCTTATGGCCAAGTAATCGCCTTAGCCCCTGACAATGCCGAGGGATTATATCGACGCGGAATCACCTATTATTGGGGGGGAGATCTGCCGAACCATCTTCAGCGGGCGATTGATGATTTTACGGGCGCGATTGAAGCAGATCCAAATTATGCCCTGCCTTATATGGGGCGCGGCATGGCCTATGTCGATCAAAGGGCGTATGAACGCGCCATCGCAGACTTTGACCGCTTACTAGAACTTGAACCCAATTCAGCCGAGGGCTATTTCCGGCGCGGCGAGGCTTATGCTGCGCTCGGCAATGATGAAGCTGCATTAGCGGATTTTGATCTGGCGATTTTTTATGAGCCTAATCTGCCTGATTTGTATGCGAGACGGGGTGATATTAACGATACACTCGGTAATTTACAGGAAGCGATGGGCGATTATCTGAGTTATGCAAGTCTGTTGGAAGTCCAGGGTGGCGAGATGGAGCCGTTCCGTCGCGAGCGCCTCGCTGAGCTGATTAATTATCTCACGCCGACACGCCCCACGTCTACGCCAACACCTAGAGCAACCGCCACACCGCGCCCGACCCGCACCCCACGTCCCGCCGCCACAGCGACAACCGCCAGCACTGCCACGCCGCGCCCAACACGTACCCTGCGCCCCACGTCCACGCCAACCGTGCAGTTTAATCCAGAGGAAGCACAAGCCGCCTTCGATCAAGGCACCGAACTGCTCAATCAGGGGGATTGTGTCGCCGCCATCGACTTATTTACGCAAGCGCTCGATTTTGACCCGACCCTCGCTTTCGCATGGATTAGCCGTGCCTACTGCTATGCCGATCAGGGTGATTTCGCGGTTGGCGCGAGCGATGCGCTGCAATTTATTGCACTGTTACAGGTGGAAGTGGTAGAAGGCGATCCCCTGCAACCGGGGCAAGAAGTCTCGCTGCAACTCACGCAAGGGCGTGTCTATCGTATCCCTGTGCCGTTGATTGAAGGGCAAACGCTGACCATTCGCGCCGATTCGCCTGATGGCAACCTTGATCCGCTGCTGGTGCTGCTCGCACCGGATGGCACACCGCTGATTCACAATGATGACGGCGATCTTGACAGCGGCGACCTGAATGCCCGTATTATCAATTTCCCTGTGCCGGAAAGCGGGACCTATACGCTTATCATCACCCATGCGGGGTCAGGCAGCGAAGGGGAAGTTGTGGTTTTGGTGGAAGCGGAGTGATCCTTTAACCTTATTTAAGCGTAAGTAGATTAGAACTGTCTTCGTAGAGGTGCTGCACGCCTACGACATATTCTGTTTTTTGCAATTCTTTATCGAAGGTTACTATAATAGGACTTTCGCTCACGCATTTACCCCACCCCTAAATCCCCTCCCCATTGCATGGAGAGGGGACTTCAAGATGCGTTTTTCTCCCCCTCTCCAAGTATTGGAGAGGGAGCCGGGGGTGAGGTAAGCGAAAGTCCTGTATAAGTAGACCGACGTAAGTAAATGGAAAAGATTTAAACACAGAGCGCACGGAGAACACAGAGATTTAAGTTCAAATTCTTGGTGTTCTTGGTGCCTTGGTGGTTCAAAAAATTCCAATTCTTTATCGAAGGTTACTCTAACAAGGAAATCATATGAAAGTCTTTGAATCGCAAATCGACATCAACGCCCCGATTGAGCTTGTTTGGCAGCATCTTACGGCGTTTGAACATTATCCTGAATGGAATCCTTTTGTTTTGTGGGCTAAGGGCGATTTAAAGAAAGGCAGCATTGTGCGCTTTCAGATCGCCCGTCAGCCTGTTCCGTTCAATGGCGAAATTATCACGCTAACCCCTAATCGTGAGCTGACTTGGGAAGCAAAAGTTCCGATCCCCGGTGTGCAGCCGCGTTATATCCGCAAACTAGAATCGATTAATGATGGGAAGACGCGCTTTATCAACCGCGAAGAATTTTCTGGCGCTATGGTGCCGGTGGCTGCGCCCGTATTAAGTTTGCTGCTTGGGCCGCTTTACGAGAAAACATGCCAAGCGCTCAAACAGCGGGTTGAGGCAGCGGTCAAGGCCGGGAAATAAAGCAAAATTGCAACCACCAAGAACGCCAAGAATTTAAAGCAGGACTTTCGCTTACCTCACCCCCCGGCCCCCTCTCCATGCAATGGGGAGGGGATTTAGGGGTGGGGTAAATGCATGAGCGAAAGTCCTGTAAAGTTAAGTCTTTGTGATCTTCGTGTCCTTTGTGGTTCAATGTTTTCGCAAATCCGCACGTCTAGCTTAAGTTCGGCACGATCACGCGCCACAGCAGCCACACATCAAACAGCGCCAGCGCGAAAAAGACCAGCGGCACAAGCCACCACGCCAGCTTAAGTATCCGCCGCCAACTATCTAAGCCCAACGCCAAAATAATCCCCAGCGGAATCAGCAGCGGATACATGTAGCGCCCTTGAAGCTGCAAAAATTCGCTGTTGTAATAAAGGTAGGCAAGGATGGAAAGGGCAATTGTCAGGATGAGAATGATCCAGATGCTGCGTAAATACCCCGAAACCCCACCCCCCAGCCCCCTCCCCGAACTCAGGGAGGGGGAGAAATCCGGTTTGTCCTGATCCCTCCTCATATTTGGGAGGGGCTGGGGTGGGGTTCTCCCTATTAATTTGTTAAACGGCACAAGGAACAACCCCGCTAATGCAAACAGCAAAAATGCCCCAAATACCACGTAATAAATGCCTTGCAGCGGCAGCGCCATCCATCCGGCCTGACTGAAAAAACTCTGGAACGTCTCCCGCGCCGCCTTGTCCAAATACGCGCTCCAACCATTGGCGGCGATAAAATCGGCTGTGCGCGGCTGACCGATGACGACAGCATCGTGCGCCCGTAGACCGAGAAAATCCGGTACGCCGTAGACATCCATATTGTGAAGCCACCACACGCCGCCCAAAACCAGCGCGGGGAGCAAAAATAAGCCGACTTCACGCACGAGTTGGCGCAACCAATCCCCACCCCCGTCCCCTCCCCATCGTAATGGAGAGGGGCGAAGCGATAGATAATGGAGCAGGATCGCCACCAGCACAATCCCCGCCATAAA
>Ga0209490_10003193_pt1 | contig 15343 bp, 13 predicted proteins | sample MAT06_FD_187209 | JGI IMG/M metagenome (GOLD analysis project Ga0209490, IMG submission 187209) | Freshwater microbial communities from Lake Fryxell liftoff mats and glacier meltwater in Antarctica - MAT-06 (SPAdes) (version 2) | ecosystem: Environmental > Aquatic > Freshwater > Ice > Liftoff...
AACAGGCGAGCGAGCTGACGATCCCATGCCCAATGGAGATTGGCGGCCAACGACTCGATCGCCCGCAGCGATTCGGGGACGCTGCTGACGACGGTGAACTGGTGAACAGGACGCATGGACGCTGACGATACCGAGTAGCCAGGCAGCTCTCGACCGGCTGGCCGGTCGTTCATCCGCTCGTCACGCCCGAGTCCGCCAGGCGGACTCCCTCGAGATGGAGGTCAAGATGAAGTGCGTCGGCCCGTCGCGACGACGTCGTCGTACAGGTCTGATGTCGATCGGGCGATCGCCGCCCACGCATACTTGCGTTCGACGAGGTCGCGGGCGTTCGCCACCAGGATGGTGGCGAGTTCGTGATTGGTCACCACCTGCTCGATCGCGTCGGCCAGGTCGTCGGGGTTTCCGGGCTCGAACGTGACGCCGGCGTTCGTGCCGGTCACCAACTCGGCGAGCCCGCCGGTGCGCGCGACGATCAGCGGAGCGCCCGCTGCCAACGCTTCCAGCGCCACGATGCCGAAGGGTTCGTAGAGCGAGGGGATCACCACGCAGCCGGCGCGGTGCACCAGGTGTCGGAGATCGGAGTCGTTCAGATACCCGGGGAGCTCGACGATGTCGCTGACCCCTTCGACGTCGACCTGGGTCTGCAACTCGGGCAGATAGCTGCCGCGACCGGCGATCACACTGCTCACGTCGGGGACGCGCCCGCGTAGCTCGTGCATGGCCCGTGCGAGTACCTGGAATCCTTTTTCGTACTGAACTCGACCCCACGACACGACCAGTGGAGCTCGTGGTGCAGCCGGCACGGTCAATCCAGCAGCGGGTCGCCACTGCTCGGGATCGATGCCGTTGGGGATGTGCGCGACGTGTTCCTCGGCGAGCTCGAACCCGGTGATGAGCTGCTCGACGACGAAGCGCGTCGGCGAGATCATCCGGTCGGCCTGGAACGCCAACCACCATTCGATCGAGTTGATGTCGGTCGGGTGGCCGAGCGGGAGCTGGCCACCGTGACGCACACGTTCGGTGCCGTGCATGGTGAGCACGAACGGGACGTCGTAGCGGAACGCGAGTGAGTCGGCCGCCCACCCGAGTTGCCAGTCGTGCCCGTGGACGATGTCGGGTCGCCACCCTTCCTGGTCGCCGACGAGTCGGCTTCCGAGTTTGGTGATGGCGTGGTTCGCTGAAGCGATGCGCGTCACGGTTTCCGACGGCGGCAGCCAGGGGAGGTCGACGAGGGTACGCACGACTCGGACCCGATCGGGTGGCTTCGCTCCGAGTTCGGCTGGCCGATCGGCAACGGTGAGCACGACGACGTCGTGACCGGCTTTCGCCAGCGCTGCGCTGAGGCCTGCGACATGTGCTGCGATACCGCCGGTGGAACGCGGCGGAAACTCCCACGACAGCATCAAGACACGCACGGTCGCGCACCTTAGTGTCGTGCCTCTACCCTGGACGCCGATGGCTCACGTCGCTCGCCCGATCGGTGATCTCGACCTCCACCTGTTCGGCGAGGGTACGCACCGCCGCCTCTGGGAACTGCTCGGCCCGCAGCCGCTGCACGTCGGCGCCGATGGCTCGGTCGCCGGGGTACGACTCGCGGTGTGGGCTCCGAACGCCGTGGCGGTCGCCGTCGTGGGCGATTGGAACGATTGGACATCTGAGCCGCTCGCTCGTATCGATGCTGCCTCGGGGATCTGGTCGGCTGCAGCTCCGGCGGCGCGAAGCACGCATTGCTACAAGTTCGAGATCGTCACCGAAGACGGGCGAACTCTCACCAAGGCCGACCCGATGGCTCGCCAGGCCCAACGACCGCCGGGCGACGCCAGCGTGGTGCCCGCAGCACTCGACCATCTCTGGGGCGACGAGGCATGGACGGCCGAGCGGGGCGCCGTGATCGCCGGGACGGCTCCGTTGCGGATCTACGAGGTGCACCTCGGTTCATGGCGTGACGGCGTCGACACATGGGACCAGTTGGCGGTCGAGTTGGCCGACCACGTCGAGACGCTCGGCTTCACCCATGTGGAGCTGATGCCGATTGCCGAGTATCCCTTCGGTGGCTCGTGGGGCTATCAGGTCTCCGGGTACTTCGCTCCGACGGCCAGGTTCGGCGATCCCGACGGCGTCCGACGGTTCGTCGACACGATGCATCAGCGCGGGATCGGAGTGATCGTCGACTGGGTGCCGGCACACTTCCCCCGCGACGAGTGGAGCCTCGGTCGATTCGACGGCACGGCGCTGTACGAACACGCCGATCCGCAGCGTGGAGATCACCCCGATTGGGGCACCTACGTGTTCGACTACGGCCGCAACGAGGTGCGTAATTTCCTGATCGCCAACGCGTTGTACTGGCTCGACGAGTTCCACGTCGACGGCCTTCGCGTCGACGCGGTGGCCTCGATGTTGTACCGCGACTACTCGCGTGCACCCGGTCAGTGGGAGCCGAACGAGTACGGCGGACGTGAGCATCTCGAGGCGCTCGCGTTCGTTCGCGAGCTGACCACGGTGGTCGACGAGGAGTTTCCCGACGCGTTGATGATCGCCGAGGAATCGACGGCGTGGCCGGGCGTCACCCGGTCGGTAGCTCGCGGCGGGCTCGGGTTCAGTCACAAGTGGAACCTCGGTTGGATGCACGACACGCTCGATTTCCTGGCTCTCGACCCGGTGCAGCGGCGCGGTCGTCACCACGAGATGACCTTCGCACTGCTCTACGCATACGACGAACGTTTCGTGCTCCCGCTGAGCCACGACGAGGTCGTGCACGGCAAGGGCAGTCTGCTCTCGAAGATGGTCGGCGACGACCGACAACGTTTCGCTGCGCTCCGGGCGTTGTTCGCCTGGCAATGGGCGTTGCCGGGTGTTCCGTTGGTCTTCATGGGGTCGGAACTCGCGCCGTGGGACGAATGGACCGAGCAGTCTGGTCTGGCGTGGGGACTGCTGGAGCACCCGGCGCATCGTGGTGTGCGCGACCTGTTCGTCCATCTCAACGCTGTCGCCGATGCCTGGCCGGCGTTGTGGACCCGAGACACCGAACCCGGTGGGTTCCAGTGGCTCGACGCCGATGATGCCGAACACAGCATGTACGCCTTTGTGCGGTGGGATCTCGACGGTGCCGCCGCGGTGGTGTGCATCGCGAACTTCGCACCCGATCCCCGGCCTGGCTACCGGGTCGGGCTGCCGTGGGGCGGTGACTGGGAGGTCGTGCTCGACACCGACGACGATGCATGGTGGGCGAGCAGCGACCGACACGAGTCCGCACGGGTGGCTGCAGTCGACGAGCCCTGGCAGCGGTGCTCGTCGTCGGGCGTGCTCGATGTCGCCCCGATGTCGATGGTGTGGCTCGCCGCTCGCTCGCCCGGTTGACGTCGGCCGGGCGTTCGTTCAGGGGAGGGTGGTGGTGGTGGTGGTGGTGGTGGTCGTGGTCGTCGTGATCGTCGTGGTCGTCGTGGTCGCTGGAGTCGCAATAGCCGGAGCAACGGTCGTCGCAGGCGCCGAGGTGGTGGTCGAGAGAGTCGAACTCGTCGTGGTGGTGGCGTCGGGGTCGGGCCGGTTGAACGACGGCAGCGACTCGCGTTCGGTGTACTGCTCTGGCTCCTTGCCGTCGTGGCCCCAGACGTAGACACGGTCGCCGCGTTCGACGAGATCGGGGAACACCTCGGCGAGCGTGTTGGAGATCCGGATGCAGCCGTGCGATGCCGGCCGGGTCGGAACGTTGATCGCGCCGTGAATGGCGATGCCGTAGTTGAAGTACCAGGGGTTCTTCATTCCACCGAGCGGGCTGATGCGCTGGCCGTCGTAGGAGCGGTTGAACTCGAACACACCACCCGGTGATTTCGCTTCGGCACAGACCTGCTTGGTGACCGGCTCGGGGTAGGGCGCGCCGTACTCGTCGGTGTCGTATGTGGCGGTCTCGCAGAACGTGGCCGGCGTACCGTCAGGCTGCAACTCGCCCGAGGAGATGTGGGAGATGAAGATCGGCTGGTCGTCGCGGAACACGGCCATCACCTGCAGCGGCAGGTAGACCTCGACGCTGGTCCCGCCACCTGGCCGTCGGGGCAGGAATTGCACGTTCGGGTCCGACATCTGCTGCCACAGTTCCTCGGTGACCACGCTCTGGTCGTCTCGCGTCGCGAAATCTTCCCAGGCGACGTTGCCGATCAGTTTCTTGAAGGCCCACACGGCCTGCTGCGTTCCGCTGCCGAACTGGCCGTCAACTGGACCAGGCTGGAAGCCGAGTTCGGTGAGTCGTTCCTGCACTCGGACCACGTCGTTGCCTGCGGATCCCATCGCCAACGGCGATGTGAGCGGGGCGACAGACGTGACCGGTGCCTCGGCGGGGGCCGACGATCCAGCGAGCGCCACAGGAGCGTTCGGCTGAGCATCGGTCGAAGCCGGTTCGATGTCGACGCCGACCGCGTCGTCGGCGTCGACATTGGTGCCGTTGCCGCCGAGGAAGATCCCGGCGCCGATCACCAGGGCGAGCACCATCCCCGCAGCGACGGCGGGCAGCCATGGACTCGCGTCGCGCCGACTCGGTGGTCGTGCGGGCGTCGGGCGGGGGCTCATCGGGCGATGATCGATCCGGGTCAGGCGGATGCTTCGACCGAGCGGAGCGCGTCGCAGGCCTGTTCGGGTGGGACGATGTTGATCATCACGCCGGTGCCGCGTTCGAAACCGGCCTGGGTGACCAGGTTCGGCCAGATGTGGATGTGCCAGTGGTACTGGCCGGTGTGCTGGTGCGGTGCGGTGTGGAAGCCGAGGTTGAACGCAACGTCGCCCAAGGCTGCGTTGAGGTGCCCGAGCGCATCACGCAGGGCCCGACCGACCGATTCGAGGCTGTCATTCGGGGCGTCTTGGAGGTGCGGCTCGTGGTGGCGAGGCACGATCAGGAGTTCGTAGGGCACCCCGCTCCAGTACGGCGTGATCACGGCGACATCGTCGTTGGCGAACACGACGCGTTCGTCGGCGGCCAACTCGGCTTCGACGGTGGTGCACAGCAGGCAGCCGCCGGCGAAGCGGGCGAAAGCACGTTCTTCGTCGAGGATCTCGCCAGGCACGAACGGGAGACCGAGGATCTGGCCGTGCGGGTGGGCGACGGACGCACCTGCTTCGCGGCCGTGGTTGACGATGGCTTGCGTATAGCGCACCTGCGGGGTGGCAGCGTGCTCGGCGAAACGGTCGCGGAGCACGCGCATCAGCAGCGCCGCATGATCGTCATCGAGTAGATGGAGGCCCGAATGGTGGTCGGGCGTGTACACGAACACCTCGTGGATCCCGCTGGCCTCGGCCATCACGAACACCGGACCGAGATTGTGCACGGCAAAGGCCGCCGCACCGTCGAACGCGGGGTAGCGGTTGGGGATCACACGCATCGACCACGTGCCGTCCTGTTCGACCGTTTCGAGGGCCGGAGGAGTCGATTCTTCGTGGCCTGGGCAGAATGGGCACGGCCGTGACGGATCGTCTTCGACGCTGCTTTCGCGGGGGGCGAAGTCGTTGGGTCGTTGGGCCCGTTCGGCGACGATCGTGACCCACCGACCATTGAGTGGGTTCAAACGCATCTGACTCATTGTCCTGTCGAGGATACGGTGACGAGTGGTCCGATTTGTGGCACTGTGACGAACTGCTCCGTCAGATGTTGTTGTTGCGGAGGGCCTGACTGTTGTCGTCGAGCAGTGGGTCGAACGTTGCCTGCTCGGGGGACTGCACGCGATCGGCGTGGCGGCGGTCGAGGCGGTCCTGATTCCATCGATGCAGCCCCCAGCCCATGGCCGAGCCGACGCCGAACGCAAGCAGTCCGCCAGCACCATCGAGCCAGAAGTGGTTGCCGGTGACCACGATGCAGAACAGCGTGGACGCTGGGTACAGCAGCACCAGCGCCTTGAGCCGTTTACGTCGCAGCAGCGGCCAGAGCGCGATCGCACACCAGGTCGACCATCCGATGTGGAGGCTCGGCATGGCCGCGTACTGGTTGGAGATCGACGCCATCGTGTCGGAGTCGAACGACCACGGACCCCCGAAGTCTGCCAGGGTGTCGACGAATCCGAACCCTCCCTCGGGTCGGAGATCGCTCTCGATACAGGCACCGCCGTAGCTGATCCGGGCGTCGGTGACCTCGGCGATCGCGGCGGGGATCGGGCACGGCTCGTCGAGCAGCCGCGGGGGCATCAGCGGGAACCAGGCGAACCCGATGATCGCCAACGCAGTCATCGCCGCGAGCGTGTTGCGCCACTGAGGGAACACGTCGGCACGCTTGCGGTAGAGCACGACGAACACCGCTGCTGTCACGATGAAGTGAGCGGTGCCGTAGTAGGTGTTCCAGAACTGGATGAACCCCTCGTACGGCAGGAACCACGCCTGGGTCGTCTGCTCGTGGAACAGATTCATGTTCAGCTGCCACTGGATGATGCGCTCGGCGTTGGTGAAGGCCTGCTCGGGCACACCGTCGGCAGCGATCGCGTTCGAACCGAACAGATTGCGGGTCCAGGAGTAGACGCCGTAGAAGACCGCGACGATGAGCGCTTCCTTCCACCAGTACACCCGGTGCTCGCGCTCCGGTGCCGGAGGTGCGTCGGCAACCTGCATCGGTTGCGTACTGTAGGCGCGCGTTACGGTCTTGTGACATGGCACAGATTTCAGGGCACGCAGGTCAGCAAGCGGTGGCGGCGATCGCTGCGTTCGGCACCGACGTGATGTTCACGCTCAACGGCGGTCACATCTGGCCGCTCTACGACGCGGCGCGTGATCAGGGCATGCGTGTGGTCGACACCAGGCATGAACAGTCGGCCACGTTCGCTGCCGAGGCGTACGCGAAGCTCACTCGCCGGCCCGGATTCGCCGCGTTGACCGCTGGACCCGGCATCACCAACGGTGTATCGGCGATCACGTCGGCGCACTTCAACGGCTCGCCGGTCGTGGTGCTCGGTGGGCGAGCCCCGCAAGGTCGGTGGGGTGCTGGTTCGCTGCAGGAACTCGACCACGTACCGATCGTGTCGTCGATCACCAAGATGGCAGCCACGGTCACCGACGCCGAGCAGGCGGGAGCGATGGTGCACCAAGCGACCCGCCTCGCGATCGAGCCGCATCGCGGTCCGACGTTCCTCGATTTCCCACTCGACGTGTTCGGGCCGTCCACCGGTGACGTTCCCGACGTCGGATCGTGCGACGGGCTGGGTGCTGCGCCCGACGACGATGCGGTGGAGGCACTCGCTGCACTGATTGCTGGTGCCGAGCGTCCGGCGTTCCTGGTCGGCTCCGATGTCTACTGGGACGGCGCGTGGGAGGAACTCGCCGCTGCGGCCTCGCATCTCGGTGTGCCGTGCTTCTTCAACGGAATGGGCCGAGGGTTGCTCCCCGCCGACCATGACCTGGCGTTCCTGCGCACCAGGGGGATCTTGAAGCAGCGCGCCGATGTGGTGGTGGTGCTGGGTACGCCGCTCGATTTCCGCCTCGGGTTCGGCCGCTTCGGCTCCGCCACGGTCGCTCACGCTGTCGACGCCGAGTCGCAGCGGGCGAGCCATGTCGACGTGCTCACCGTTGTCGGCGACCTCCGGCTGGTGTTGCGTGGTCTGGCCGACCACACTGGCGACCGGGTCGATCACCAGGGCTGGATCGCCGAGCTGCGCGATGCCGAGTCGGCAGCAACGGCCGGCGAGGCGCCCTTGATGGAGGCCGACGCCGACCCGATCAAGCCGAGCCGTGTCTATGGCGAACTACGCAAGCGACTCGAACGCGACGCCGTGGTGATCTGCGATGGCGGCGACTTCGCGTCGTATGCCGGCAAGTTCATCGAGGTGTTCGAGCCGGGCAACTGGCTCGACACCGGGCCATACGGCTGTCTCGGCAACGGGCTCGGCTACGCGATCGCGGCGCGGGTGGTGCGACCGTCGTCGCAGGTGGTGCTACTGCTCGGAGATGGTGCTGCGGGCTTCAGCTTGATGGACGTCGACTCGCTGGTGCGTCACGGCCTGCCGGTGGTGATGATCGTCGGCAACAACGGCATGTGGGGTCTCGAGAAGCACCCGATGCAGGCGATCTACGGCTGGGACGTCGCGTGTGACCTGCAACCCGAGCTGCGTTACGACGACGTCGTGAAAGCCCTCGGCGGTGGCGGTGAGACCGTGTCGTCGCCGAATGAGATCGGCCCAGCGCTCGACCGGGCCTTCGCCAGCGGCGTGCCCTATCTCGTCAACGTCCTCACCGACCCCGCCGACGTGTACCCGAGAACCAGCAACCTCGCCTGAACTGTCACACCGAACTGGCACACCGTGCCGGGCCTGATGTGACACTTCGAACTGGAACTCGGACCGAACGTCCCGCTCGGCGCAATCAAGGCTCCGAATTTCGGGTTCAGGTCAGGTGTGGCAGCACTTCGCCATGAAGCGGTCGAGGTCGACCATGACACGGGTGATCTTGCCAGCCGCCACCAGGCCGCCCGGATCGGAGGCGGACACGGTGAACTTCAGACGGCGACCGTCGATTTTCTCGAGCACCGCTTCGGCGACGACCTCGGCCCCGACCGGTGTGGGCTGGAGATGGTCGAACTGGATTCGCATGCCGACCGTGGTGGTCCCCTCGTCGAGAGCGTTCTCGAGTGCTCGGCAACAGGCCTCTTCGCACAACGCCACCAGGCGCGGCGATCCCAGGACTTCGACGATGCCGGAGCCGAGCGCCAATGCGGTGTCGGCCTCGGTGACCACCAGCTTCGCGTCGCCGCGCATGCCTGTTTCAAGTTTCACGGTGATGACGCTAACGCGGTCGGGCCGTGGAGCATCGCGACTCGTGGTCGTCCGAAATGCGCCGGTCACATCTCGAACGTAGGCTCGACGACGTGATCGAACGAGACGTCCTGCAACGAGTACTCGCCAGCGCCGTCAGCGCAGGAGCCGAGTTCGCCGAGGTGTACGCCGAAGACAAACGATCGACCTCGGCCGGACTCGACGACGGACGCATCGAACAGGTGTCGAGCGGCCGCGATCGTGGTGCCGGCATCCGTGTGGTGGCCGGCGAGACCACCGGGTTCGCCTACACCTCGGATCTGTCGGAGCACGGACTGACCGCGGCAGCATCGGCTGCGGCCGCGGCTGCCAGGCAGGGCGGTGGCGGTGCTCGCACCATTGCGCTCACGCCGTCGGCGCCGCACCGGCCGAACGTCATCGAACGCGACCCCGACTCCGTCGCCAAGGCTCTCAAGGTCGAGTTGCTGGAACGCATGGACGAGGCCGCACGATCGTTCGGCCCCGAGATCGTCCAGGTGTCGGCCGGCTATGGCGACAGTCGCAAGCAGGTGCTCGTCGCCAACACCGACGGGGTGCTCTCGAACGACGAGATCGTGCGCACGCTGCTGCGCATCAGTGCGGTGGCCGACGGCGACACCGGCATGCAGACCGGCTACCAGTCGATGGGCCACACGGTCGGCTTCGAGATCTTCGACAAGGTCGACGTCGAGGAACTCGCACGAGAAGCCGCCCGTCAGGCGATCACCAAACTACGGGCCCGTCCGGCGCCCTCCGGCGCGATGGCTGTTGTCATCAAGCACGGCACGGGCGGTGTGTTGTTCCACGAGGCGTGCGGGCACGGCCTCGAGGCCGACCACATCCAGAAGGACGCGAGCGTCTACGCCGGCAAGGTCGGCCAGCAGGTGGCGTCGCCACTCGTCACGCTCGTCGACGACGGCACGATGCCGGGCGAGTGGGGGACGCTCGGATTCGACGACGAGGGCCACATCACCCAGCGCAACGTGCTGATCGAGGACGGCATCCTCACCGACTACATGTGGGACTACCTGCGCGCCCGCAAGGACAGCCGACCGCAGTCGGGCAACGGTCGCCGCCAGAGCTACCAGCACCTACCGATGGTTCGCATGACCAACACGTTCGTGCTCGACGGCCCCGACGACCCCGACGACATCATCTCCTCGACCCCGAATGGGGTGTACGTCGCCAAGCTCGGCGGCGGGTCGGTCAACACGGCGTCGGGCGACTTCGTGTTCGGCATGACCGAGGCATATCTGATCGAGAACGGCGTGATCACCGAGCCACTGCGCGATGGCAACCTGATCGGCAACGGGCCGAAGGTGCTGCAGGACATCGACATGCTCGGCAACGACTTCGCGATGGGCAGCCCGGGCACCTGTGGCAAGGACGGCCAGGGTGTGCCGGTCGGCGACGGCCAGCCGACGCTTCGCGTGAAGTCGCTCACCGTCGGCGGTACTGCATGAGCGGGTTCGAGAGCGAGCTGCAAGTGGTCGCCGACCGGGTCGTCGAGCAGGCAAACACAGGAGAACAGATCGAGGCGTTCGTCGCTCGCGGCGGCGAGACCGAGGTGCGGATCTACCAGGGCGACGTCGAGCACTTCGTGTCGGCCCAGAGCGAAGGCATCGGGATCCGGGTGATCCGCAACGGTCGCACCGGTTTCGCGTACGCCGGCACGCTCGACGACGATGCGATTCGCGAGGTGCTGGCCGAGGCCCGCGACAACGTGCAGTTCGGCACGGTCGACGAGTGGGCAGCGCTCGCCGAACCCGACGGCGTCGCGGTGACCGAGCAGACGCTGTGGAACGACGAGTTGGCCGACTACCCGACCGACCGGAAGATCGACCTCGCCAAGGAACTCGAGAAGCTTGCGTCCGGCGCCGATCCGCGGGTGCGTGTCGACGACTCGAACTACGCCGACGCGTACGGCGAGTCGGCGGTTGCTTCCACCACCGGCATCCGGATGTCCGGACGCGAGAACGGGTGCTACGTGTCGTTGTCGACATTGGCAGATGAAGGCGAAGGCGATGACGCCGAAACCCAGACCGGCTTCGGATTCTCCGTCGGTCGCTCACCCGACGAGTTCGATCTCGACCGAGCCGCACGCGAAGCCGTCGATCGGGCGACCCGCTTGCTCGGAGCAACGCAGCCAGCGAGCAAGCGGCTCACGGTGGTGCTCGATCCGTTCGTGACCGCCCAGTTCATCGGAGTGATCTCCTCGACCCTCAACGGCGAGGCGGTCGTGAAAGGTCGCTCGCTGTTCCGCGACCGGATCGGCGAAACCGTCGCCTCGCCACTGTTCACGATGGTGGACGACCCGACGAACCCGAAGGCGTACACCGCCACCGACGTCGACGGCGAGGGTCTCGCCGCCCGACGCAACGTGCTGATCGAAGACGGAGTGCTTCGCCAGTTCGTGCACAACTCGTACTCCGCCCGTCGAGCCGGCACGGTGTCGACCGGCAACGCGACCCGTGGTGGCTTTGCCGGTACGCCGGGCGTCGGCTGCCTCGCCCTGTCGCTCGTGCGGGGCACGCGCACCCAGGAGGAGTTGATCGCCGACGTCGACGATGGTCTCCTGGTGCAGCAGATGCAGGGCCTGCACTCGGGTGTGAATCCGATCAGCGGCGACTTCTCCACGGGGGCCGCCGGCCTCTTGATCTCCAACGGCACGATCGGGGCCCCGGTGCGAGAGATCACGGTTGCCTCCACGCTGCAGCGGATGCTGCTCGACATCGTCGAGATCGGCGGCGACCTCGAGTGGCTGCCGATGCGATCGGCGGGCATGAGCCTGGTGATTCGCGACGTCACCATGTCGGGTTCCTGAAGGCGCTGACGTGGCAACGGCGTCGCCAGCGGCGGTCGATCGGCACCCGCATCTGGCGTTCGTGCAGCCGCCGGGTCGGGTTCGGGTCGACATGCACACGCACACGATGTGGAGCGGGGATTCGACCACGACACCCGACGAGTTCGCCGCCGCTGTGGAATCGAGTGGGCTCGACGTGGTGTGCATCACCGACCACAACTCCATCGACGGTGCGGTCGAACTGAGCGACCGGTTGGCCTGTCGGGTGATCGTCGGCGAGGAACTGCGTACCGCAGCAGGCGAGATCATCGGGCTGTTCCTCACCGAACGGGTGCCGATGGGGATCTCGCACCTCGATGCGGCCAAGGCGATCCGCGACCAGGGCGGTGTGGTGTACATCCCGCACCCGTTCGACCCGATGCGGCGCAACATGAGCGAAGCCGGGCTCTACGAGTTGGCCGAAGCCGACCTGATCGATGCGGTCGAAGTCCTCAACGCCAAGACGTCATTGGCGAGCCTCAACCGGCGAGCTGCCGAGTTCGCCGCCGAGTTCGGCATCGTCGCCGGCGCCGGCAGCGATGGGCACGTCCCCGACGCGCTCGGTGCCGCGTACACGGAGTTGGCCGACTTCGACACGCCGATGGAGTTCCTCGCTGCGTTGGCGTCGGCCGACGTGATCGGACACCACTGGGACGAACCCCGCCCCTGGACCGCCCGCATCGTCCCCAGCGTGACGTCGCGGGGTCTGACCCTGTCGTAATCGTCGGTTCGGCCGAGTTGGGTGTAGACAGGTCTGCCGTGCCGATCTATCAGGCGATCATCCTCGGAATCGTGCAGGGCCTCTCGGAGTTCCTGCCGATCTCATCGAGCGGGCATCTGCTGCTCGTGCCATGGCTCGCCGGGTGGCAGGAACTCGACCCGTCGATCAAGAAGTCGTTCGACGTCGCACTGCACCTCGGCACCCTCGTGGCGGTTGTCGGCTACTTCCGGCGCGACGTGACCACGTACGTCGTCGAAGGCACCAAGCTCGTGTTCCTCCGCAAGGTGCCGCCGACCGCCGACGGCAAGCTGGCCTGGTTGTTCGTGTTGGCCACGTTGCCGGCAGCGGCGGTCGGAGCGTTGTTCGAAGACCAGATCGACAGTCGACTCGGCACTCCGACGATCATCGCGATCTCGCTGATCGGGTTCGGCATCTTGCTCGCGATCGCCGATCGGGCTTCCGGACGTCGCAGGGTCGGCGGATTCCGTGCGAAGGATGCGTTCCTCGTGGGAGCGGCGCAAGCGTTGGCCCTCAATCCGGGTACCTCTCGATCCGGGATCACGATGACGGCCGCCCGGTTCCTGGGCTTCGATCGCGAGGCCGCGGTGCGGATCAGCTTCGTGATGTCGATCCCGGTGATCTTCGGTGCCGTCGTGTTCAAGTTCGCGGGACTGATCGCCGACGGCATCCCCGATGGGCTGCTCGTGCCGTCGATCGTCGGCATCATCACCTCGGGTCTGTCGGGTTGGCTCGCCGTATGGGGCACGCTGAGGATCGTGCGCACGCGCAGCTTCATGCCGTTCGTCGTCTACCGCATCGCTCTCGGCGTGGTCGTGTTGATCGTCGTCGCCACCGGCATCAGGTGACGCCGTGACGCATGGTCTCAGCAGCACCGTTCGTCGCCGTCGACGGGCTCCGCATGGCGTACGTCGGCGAGGTGCCGACCTCGCCCGACGATCCCAGGCGCCGCCGACCGACCCCACCCGAAGTTCGAGCCGGGTGGTCACTTCCTGCAGGAGGACCGCGGCGAGGACGTCGTGGCCGCCATCCTCGCCTGGATGGCCGAGTGGTCACATCGCAGGGCTGACCCCTGCAGTGACACTCAGCCTTCGGTGGCGATGGTGCGCACCGCCTCGGCGTGGGTGATCGCCTGGACCCACGACGATGCGACCGACCAGTCGTACCTGCACGTGTTCCTGGCAGAGCAGCCGGACCTCAACTGGGCGAACCCCGACGTCGACGACCTTCCCGACCACCTCGTGACGATGCCGCTGTTGGCAACCGATCGATCGTTCGGACACGAACTGTTGCGCCGTATCCGCACGCTGCTCGACAGCTACGAGCACGAACCGATGATGGTCGGCGAGGTGTACCTGCTGCGAGGAGGCGAGAGTGCCTCGTATCTCGGCGGCATCGGCGGGGGAGCGGGTGAGCTCCACTTGTCGTTCGATTTCCGTCCCCTCCATACGCCGTGGGAGGCCGACCGGATGCAACGTGCGCTGGCGGAGATGGAAGCCGACTTCGCCGAGCCCGGGTGGCCGACGTTCGTGCTGTCGAATCACGATCGACCGCGCCATCGCACCCGCTATGGCACCGAAGCCCGAGCCAGAGCAGCGGCCGTGCTGGCCCTCACCATCCGGGGCACGCCGTTCCTCTACGCGGGCGAGGAACTCGGCCTCGAAGACGGCGTGGTGCCACCCGAGCGCGTGGTCGATCCGGACGGTCGCGACGGCTGCCGGGCCCCGATCCCGTGGACCGCAGACGGCGACGACGAAACCGGCCACGGCTGGCCCGAACGGCCATGGCTGCCGTTCCCGGCGAACGCCACCACCCATGCCACCGAGGCGCAGGTCGGCGATCCGGTTCGAGCGCCGGCTCTCCGACGAACGCGTCGTGGTGCTCGTCAACGTCAGCGACGCCGCAGCGTCATGGCCGACCGATCTGGCCGACGCCGCCGTGCTGCTGTCCACCGCCCCCGATCGTCGAGCGTCCGGTGCTGAGCTCGCCCCCGACGAAGCCGTCACCTCGAACCTGTGACTCGTGGTGTCAGACACCAGGAGGTGCAGGTTCGTGGGAGAGTGGGGGACATGACCGTCGACTTCGTGCGTACCCCTGACGACCGCTTCGCCGACCTGGCGGACTTCCCGTACGAACCGAAGTACGTCGAGGTCGATGGGCTCCGGATGGCGTACGTCGACGAGGGCTCCGGCGAGGCTGGCACGTTCCTGCTGCTCCACGGCGAGCCGACCTGGAGCTACCTGTACCGGCGCATGATCCCACCGCTCGTGGAAGCCGGATACCGCATCATCGCTCCCGATCTGATCGGGTTCGGGCGCTCCGACAAGCCGACCGACCGTGCGAGCTACACCTACGCGAATCACGTCGCGTGGCTCACCGAGTTCGTGGGCGGGCTCGACCGCCCGGCCGGCGGCTTGCACGTGTTCGTACAGGACTGGGGCGGTCTGCTCGGGCTGCGGATGATCGCCGAACAGCCCGACTGGTTCGACCGGGTGGTCATCGGCAATACCGCACTGCCGGCCGGCGAGCCGATGGGCGACGGATTCATGATGTGGCGGCAGAGGTCGCAAGACATGGAAACGATGGACTGCGGTGCGTTGCTCGACATGAGCTGTCAGGCACGCGACCTGACCGAGGCCGAGAAGGACGCCTACCGGGCGCCGTTCCCTGACGAGACCTACATGGCGGGCGCACGCGAGTTCCCGTTGCTCGTGCCGATCGCACCCGACGATCCGGCCGTGCCAGCGAACCAGGCTGCGTGGGCGGTGTGGGAGCAGTGGGCCGAGCCCGTGCTCACGCTGTGGACACCGGGTGACTTCGTGCTCGGGCACCTGCAGCCGAGCTTCGTCGACCGCATCCCTGGTGCTGCTGGCCAACCACACCAGACGTTCGAACCCGGCGGTCACTTCCTGCAGGACGACCGCGGTGAGGACGTCGTCGCGGCCATCCTCGCCTGGCTCAGCTGACCGTCTCGATCGGGGTCTGACCCCGATCGAGATCTTCAGCCTTCGG
>Ga0209490_10003195_pt1 | contig 15336 bp, 13 predicted proteins | sample MAT06_FD_187209 | JGI IMG/M metagenome (GOLD analysis project Ga0209490, IMG submission 187209) | Freshwater microbial communities from Lake Fryxell liftoff mats and glacier meltwater in Antarctica - MAT-06 (SPAdes) (version 2) | ecosystem: Environmental > Aquatic > Freshwater > Ice > Liftoff...
GGTGGTAGAGGACGCGCAAGAGCGATCGTTTCTACCCCTCTATCATCTTTTAAAATGTTTCCAACTAATCCGATTTAAACCCATCGGTAGGGTCGTCTTTGTGACCCAAAATCCATGAACACTGTAAAGTTTCCAACTAATCCGATTTAAACCCATCGGTAGGGGAATACCGCAGACATGAGCCGTGAATACACCCCTAATGTTTCCAACTAATCCGATTTAAACCCATCGGTAGGGTTAAAAGTTTTCGGTTTAGGTTTGATAGCTTTCTTGTTTCCAACTAATCCGATTTAAACCCATCGGTAGGGGTTCCGCTGTCTTAGCTGCTGTTGCTGCTGGTTCTTGTTTCCAACTAATCCGATTTAAACCCATCGGTAGGGTTTAGTTACAGCACAAGAAGCAATCGAAGCTGGCGGTGAAGTTTCCAACTAATCCGATTTAAACCCATCGGTAGGGCTTAATACATTCTCTTTTAGCATAAGCCTAGAGAGAAGGTTTCCAACTAATCCGATTTAAACCCATCGGTAGGGTTTGGTGTTTTGCCTGACAACAATATCAGCAGTAATTGTTTCCAACTAATCCGATTTAAACCCATCGGTAGGGAGTTCGCCGCAGAGCCTATACCCGAACTGGGTTGTAGCCGTCAAATCGACGCACCTCCAAATTTTAGCATCGATCGCCAGCAAAAACAGTCAAATAACAAGGTTCAAACCCATACCCCACAAAGCATCGACACACTACAACCTAAAAATCAGGGTTTCAGGGTTTGGTCGAGGTGCGTCGATGAAGAGTTTGACAGATCCTTGCATTACATCAAAGCTAGATATGAAAAGGCTTTGAGGACTTTTTTTTTAATCGGTAACGGTATCTATTCGCTTACCAACGCACCTTTGCAGCTAACAGAGCAATTAAGCATGAATAGGTGCGTCGATCGAACTCGCCATACTGTATCCATCGTCAAAAACCTTTATAGCACAAGGCTTTGAGGAATTAGAAGCGAAATTGAATTCGACTTCCCCAGCATTCGACGCACCAGAGAAATTTATCGCAACCGCGCCAAGGTGGTTAGAAAATTCTGAACTAATGAAACCACTGATTCTATCCTCTTCTTCCCTAGCCTCTAACCTCTAGCCCCTAGCCTCTAGCGCCTTCTTCCCTAGCCCCAATCTAGGAAACCCCCCTTTCCATATATGAGTTGTAATCATAAATAAGCAAACGCAAACGATAACTCAACTCAAGCTATGACCACAGCACGTCGGGTAATGATATTCGCAGACAGCGATAACACTTTTTTAGCAGCCCAAAGTTTCAACCCGGCTGTATTTTGGCTAAACAGCATTTGTGCCAGTACCGAAGTTGGGGTTATTCAGGGAATGGTCAGCGGCTGTTTAAACGTCGAAGAAGGTCTGGACTGGATTTACCAATTCCCTCAGTGTCAATGGCATCACACCAATACTGACTACTTGACAACCCCCGATTGTTATTTTTGTGGTGCGGACTAACTTGGAATCTACTGGTGGACAGGTAAAATGCTATTGGTGTCAGCAGCCAGTATCCCATACACTCGCAATTTGGTTTATGGTCTTCGATCGCTCTTGCATCACGTCCCAGAACACGCACAAGGGTTCTTCCAAGGGTTCGCGGGTTCGGGGAATCCAGCGGCTCATCGTCAGACAGCAGATCCGAAGTACCTTTTAGCCTAAATTGAGACCAATAACAAAATACTTGCCCTACTCTGTAACTTTTTGTTGTGCAATCTGAAAAAAAGTGAAAATTATTGAATATGCGATCGATTTTATACGATAGTAACAAATATGGTTTTTCAGGCAAGTGTGGCACTTAACACGCCTTAAACGCCAGCGCGTCCACAAAATACCAGAAACTTTTCTTTTGGAAGACCCCCTTTCCACACGGATTTAGACAAGTAAAGAGTCTTTATAACTCTGTTAACTAACTCTGACCACAAAACGTGAACCTATGAAAAAATATTCAAAATCAATGAAATTATTGAGCGTGGGTAAACAAACATTAAACGAAAATTAACATGAGTTCAGAATGCTACACTGCTATCACCTTTGCTCCAGTTCAAGGTTTTATTGAAAAATCCCGCAAACTTAGGGATTTGTACGGCAGTTCATTTCTGCTATCGTACTTAGCAGAATCGATTTGTAAGGCTGCCCCACAACACAACTGCCAAGTCATATCGCCCGCCCTAATTAATGTCACCCAAGGAACGCCCAATCAAATCATTTTGAAGGGATTATTTGACAAAGAACTTGCCCGAGAAGTCTTAAATCAAGCCTGGTTAGTCATTAGCGAAACTTGCCGCGAGTGGATTGAAACTCATGTTCATGATTGCGGTATGTATTACTGGCGGCGAGATTGGCAATCTTGGGGGAAGTATACCTGGGAATTTTTCTGGGGAAAAGGTACTACTATCAGCGCCGCCAGGGAAGCAGTTAACGACGCTAAGCGATCGCGCGATTGGACAGCTACAAATTGGATGTGGGAAAGTTCCACACTATCTGGTGCCGATGGCGTAGCCTGGCCAGGGATGGGCAAAGGAAACCCCAAAAATACAAACCGCCACCAACAAAAGCTAGATATTGTAAAGTTTTATCAAAGCCTTAGTTGCAAATTAGGTGAAGCATTTATCTCAGCAGCAAACCTTACCATAGCACCCAACGAATTAGCCGAATCGATAAAAAAATATGGGGAGATATTCGTTGACTCAGACGAAGAATTAAGCATTCCCGAAATGGTGAAACGGTTAATTACTCATAAGGCGATTACCGCCAAAATTGTTGAAAATATTAAACTTAGAGATAACGTTGAATCCAACCGTCCCCATCGATTGAATATTTTCGCCGAAGAACTCAATCCGATCGGCTTTATAGATATCAGCCGACAGAAAAATAAAGATCGGAAACCCAACCAACCACCTGCTGAACAATATTGGACTGGTTGGTTTCAGGGAGACGGCGATCGCATGGGGGAATTGCTGCAAAGATTGTCACAAAACCCCGTAACCGAACCTGACGAACTCAAAAAATTTAGTAAAGCGATGATGGACTGGGGCGAAGATGAATTCAAACCTAAAATTAAAAATGCTGGTGGTCGTGTTGTATATGCTGGAGGCGATGACTTCATGGGAGTCTTTTACCGCTTACCAGGTCAAACATTACCTAACAAAAAGTTTACTCCTTTAACTGGGCAAGAGTGCGTCCATTGGTTTGCTTCAAAATTTCCTGCTATTTGGAACCAACACGGCCAGGAAATTACTGTCAGCGTTGGTTTAGTCTGGGCTGCTCCGAACGTGCCGCAGCGCGATGTTTTGCAGCATTGCCGTCTCGCTGAAAAATCAGCGAAAGATAATGGCAAAGATCGCATAGCTATCCGTATTTTATTTAACGGTGGCACTCATATCGAATGGGTTTGTCCTTGGTGGTTTTTGCCAGTATTGGAACATTATCAAGATAGAGATGATCACACTTTAGACTCATTGAATGAACCGCCTGACGGCAATAAAATTAAGCCGAACTGGACTCACATTTATAATGATGTTGCTACCTTAGAAGCACGGCACGCCTTCCACGGTAATACTAAAATTGCTGAATCTCTATTTGAAATTTACTTTCCTAAATGTAGAGATTGGATTCACAGGGATAATTGGTGGGTAGATTGTTATGAAGATGGATTGAGAACCGGAATTTTAGGTCATGAAAAAGATGCCAAAAAAGATGTAACAGAATTGTTTAACGAGTGGTTTATTAACTTAGCCAAAGTAGGATTTCACTTATGCAGATAAGCTCTCCCTCTCCCCCCGCCGAAGCTGAATCGCCAAAGCTACCTTTTTCCCACCTGATTATTATCCAACCGTTGGGCTTACTTTATGGGAGTGCAGGTAGATTTCTTTCCCCAGAAAATTTAGCCGGGCGATCGGGTTCCAGTTTTCCGCCCAGCGCAGCAGCGTTATCAGGTATATTTGCCGCCGAATTGGGAGGAAATAACATAAAAAGCCTGCAATTAGCAGGGGCATTTTGGGGTAAATTCGATGAACTGCCAGATTTTTACGTTCCCATACCCCTCAACTGCCTAATCGCCAAAGGTGAAAGTAAAATTCAACGCCAACTTGTCTGGGAACCTCAGCAGAAAAAATGGTTGCCAAATGTCATTGGTAAATTTGACAAAGGCGGGTGGGTTAAGGTTAACGACTGGAAAAAGGAGGATTGGAAAGCGAAGCAGATTTGTACAAAAGTACCTTGGAAGCCTTTGCCACATTTGCACCCCCGTTTAGAAGATAATCAGCGGCGAGTTCAAGTTGAAAAAAACCGAGAACAAGGAAGTTTATTTCTAGAAAATGGGGTGCAACTAGATCCAGATTACTGCTTAGTTTATCTGTCCAATACGGAACTTAATCCTGGTTGGTATCGGTTTGGAGGAGAGGGACATTTAGTAAATATTGAATGTCAAAATATTTCCTCAGAACTCAAAAATTTACTTTCTGAACCAGTTGGAAAAACATTTGCCTTGATTACTCCTGCGGTATGGGGGTCTAACCGCCACTCTTACAGGCAACCAATGATGATGCAGCAAAATCAGGAGAAACCTAGTGAATGGGTTCCCGTTTGGGAGTGGGACGCTTTGCTGACAGAACGCCCATCGCCCTTTCGTTATCGCTTGGGAAATTTAAAAGTAGAGGAAGGTGAAGAGAAGCAAAATAGCAATCAAAAGTTGCTTTCTCGCGGGCGTTATGCTATGCCTGCTGGTAGTGTTTATGTGTTAAAAGAACCTCTAAATAAATCATGGCAAGATTGGGATGAAGATTGGTTTCCCAAAGAAGGTTATTATTCTTTTAAGCGTTGGGGTTGTGGATTAGCACTACCACTAGAACCTAAACAAATTGTCTGAAAAACAACGAGCGAGTTGATGCGACAGAGTATTATCTGAAGCAGGTCAATAAAGTCTTAGGAATTTTCGCAAACGGAGTACAACAAATGTATAAGAAAGCTTACGGGATTATTGAAACCTTAGCACCTCTTCATGTGGGTGCAACGGCGGGAGAAGAAACGGGGAATTTAAACTTGATTTTCCGCGATCAGTTTACCCAAACTGGGGTTATTCCCGGTAGTTCGATTCGGGGACGGTTTCGGGCAGATATGCGCGATGCCGATCGAGATTGGGCTAATGAGTGTTACGGACATGAATCTGAAAAAAACAACCCCAATAGCACAACTGAAGCTCAAGTTAAATTTGAATATGCCTCCTTAGTTTGGCTTCCCGTCTTTTGTCCTGGTCAGCCTGTTGTTTGGGTCACTTGTCCGAGATTGCTCAATCGTTACCAACAGATAGCACAATTATCTTGTAATGATTTACCCAGACCTTATACCGTTCAATTGCAAAGACCGCGCCAGGTTTTATTTTTCAATCTGGGATACTTAACACATTTAAACAACGTAATAATTAATAATGAAAATAATCTGTCAAAATGGGTGCCGCCCAATCTCAAATCAATTCCAGATAATTTAGTTGTTGTCGATAACAAAGACATCGGTATTATTCACGAAATGGCGCTTTACCGCCAAACTCGTACTAAGTTAGAGGATAATGTCAAAAAAATTGAAAACTTTTTTGGAGTAGAAGCTTTACCGGAAGGCAGTATTTTAGTTTTCCCAGCGGCGGTGAAAGAGAAAAAAGATAGCACTCAAGAAGTAAAGTGGAAGGAAGCTTTAGAAACAACTGAATGGAAATTTCCTTTTGATACTTCTTCTGTGGGGAACTCTAAGCAACAGGTTGAAGATGTATCTAATACTAAAACCGTTCAAATTGCTAGTAAAGAGCTTTACTTTGGTGGATTAGAATCTATTGGTTTTGGTCGCTGCAATGTTACTTTGACAGGTGAGTATTTTATTCAGGAGAAAAACAAATGAGTTGGGAACCTTATGCTTTAGATAGCAGAGCGAGAAAACTGGTGACGAGCCAAACTGAACACTCGCTGAGAGAAGCATATAAAATGCGTGAAGCCGTTGCTTATGGACTCGAAAGGTTTTGGGGAGAGTCCATGCGCTACCGAGCTAACCAAACACGGTTTGAAGAACAGGATAGGTTAGACAAAGCTGAGATCGAACAGGCAAAAGCTGATTATTGGGAAAGTGTTTGGAATGAATTAGTGGAGATTATCCAAGAAGATATTAAATTGCCCAAGCATAAAGATGTAAAAGTGGATGAGAATGAATTGTGGAATTTATCTCGCGATAGTCAGGAAGTCGCAATGGCAGTTTTAATTCAACTATGCGACTGTTTAGTGTGGTGGACACAGCGTTACAAATAGCCTTCAGAAAATTAATTAAGTGAAGATTATGAACAACCGACAATTACCCCCTATTCCTAAAATGTATCTCGCTCAAATTGAAGGGCGTTGCAGTTTACAATATACTGCTGAGGATGCCAATCGCCAGCAGTGGTTAAAAGAATGGGTAGACCCAAAGCAAGATGGAACACCTTATCAGCATAGTGAAAATAAGAGCGTTGATGATTCCAAGTTCCAGGTTAAGGTTAAGTTTCCTTGGCGGGTTTTTAGTAATTCTGGGCAAGATAGCATCCTGCGTCCAGTGCTAGGTAAAAATGGCATTCCTTTTATTCCTGGTAGTAGCATCAAAGGTTTGTTTAAAAGAGTTTGCAATGACGAGCAGAAAATCCGATACTGCGGGGATGCAGATCACCCTGGCAAGTTAAGATTTCATGGCGCTTACCCCATTGGGAATTGGACAGCGAAAAGTACAATTACAGAAAATGATAATGGGCAAATGGTACAGAAAACTTGTTATTTGATTGAGGATTTAGTGCATCCGCAGCAAAAACGTCAGATAGAAGCAGAAGATACCACAACTGCAAGTGCCTTGATTAGTTTTTACCAACCAACAATGATTTTCGAGTTTAGCAGTGCAGATCCGCAGATTATCAATAATTGGAAAGAAGTTAAGATACTTTTAGATCAAGCACTTCAGCAAGGGCTAGGAGGTAAAACTAGCACCGGTTACGGCTTTGCTTCGGCTCCTAATTATGCTGAATCTGGCACTGAGTTATATAAGCAAGCTCTACACATTAACTTGGAGGGAACAGGTGTTAGTTCTAAGTTATTGAGCAAAAAACCCGAGTTTCGTCAGAATATGTTTAAGGCTGTTCTCCGAGGTCACGTTTGTCGGTTACTAGCAGGAATTTCTAATAGCGAACAGTTAGTGAAGAATAAGACTGATGAACTATTTGGCAGTACCAATGCTCCGGGGAAAGTTCAGATATATTGGGAAAATTCACGGCAGCCTAGTTTTAGTTTAAATGGTAGAAAATTTAACAATCCCACTTATAGTATTCACGGAAACTTACACATTTCAACTTTGCCTAATGAGCTTGATTTTATTAATAATGTTCTCCAATTTGCATTTATCATGGGTGGATTTGGAAAATCTTGGCGGAGGACAGCACATGAAATATTTTATCAAGAATATTTCCATCAACCTAGAAAATTTGATATTGGGTGTCATTGGAAATGCCCCACTTATTTAGACTGGATAAATGTTAAAAATTCTGAGAATTTGCAAAAATTTCTTAACAGCTTACAATATTTTTGCATTCAATATTTGAACATTAATTCGGTTCAACCATTGCAGGGATGGCGAGAATCTTGGCATCCCGATCGCGTACTCGTTTACAGCAATGTTGTCAGCGAATCTAAAATAGTACATTTATTCCACGAGCAGCAATTTAAGACAGTTACGGCAGTTGGAGGGAGGAAAAAGATAAAGAAGACTGTCAACGGAAGAGAAGAAGAAAAAGAAGTGCTAGTACCCAGTTCCGTCTGGCATCGGATGTTACCACTACCGGACAATAAATACCTTGAAATAGTCACTGTGTTTCACGCCGATCGCACCCCCTGGAAACGTCAAGGGGCAGACCAGTTAAAGCCCTTCATTCAAGCTATCAAATCAGAATTAAAAATCACTAGCCCCACCTGGGGGAACGACGCTAAATTATGAGTCTCAGAATTATCTCTTTTTTGGGAGTTTCTCCCGCCCTTGGCACTCCTGAAAGACCTGCAAAGCTTACTACCTACGCTTTTAAAGATGAAAATGGTGACGAGAAAACATATGATGGTTATGTATTTCCCGAAGCGCTACGACAATTTTGTGGGCCAGACAAATATGACTCGATGTTAGTCTGTGTAACAGAAAAAGCTAAAGCTGCGAATTGGTCAGTCTTAGAAGCACTGGAAGACCCTAAAATTCAAGCTGTTGATATCCCCACTGGTAATAATACTGCGGAAATGTGGCAGATATTCACAATTATTACAGGGCATATTGAGGCGGAAGATCGCGTGATTTTTGACATCACTCACGGTTTGCGATCGCTCCCTTTCCTTGTCTTCTTATTTGCCGCTTATCTCAAAGCAGCTAAAAAAGTGACGATTGAGGCGATTTATTACGGCGCTCTTGAGTTAAAATCTGAAAATAATGGATTAGCACCCGTCATTGATCTGTCGGAATTCGTATCGATGATAGACTGGGTTACAGCTAGTACCCAATTTGTTGAGACAGGAGATGCAAGGCAGCTATCTAAACTCCTCAATCCTAACAGCGATAGCTCAGGTGCTAATAAAACGGCAGCAGATACTCTTTTCGATGTCTCCTTAGCTACTTTACTTTGTCGGCCTTTAGAATTGGGTATTGGAGCAGAGGCGTTAGCCAAGGATTTGTTAGAAGCTGAAAAACAGCAGCCGAATCGAGTTGTACCCTTTGAAATGTTGCGTCAACAAGTAACTCAAACATTCAGTTCTTTTGTGGGAAATTTAGATGGGGATACTGAGGCAGCATTGCAAGCTCAGTTTCGACTCATTGAATGGTATCACAATAACAATCGCATCATTGAAACAATGACGCTGGCGAGGGAATGGTTGTTAGCTGCTGTTAATTATAAGTTAGAGGGAAGTGTAGATATCGATAATCGATATACCCGTGATGATATTAGTGATGCTCTTTGGGAGATTAGTAACAATAAACCATTGAAAGACTTCACAGATTATGGTAAAAAGATTCACAAATGGCCGGAAAGAAGACAACTAATTGCTGTATGGAATCAAGTACGAACTCTGCGAAATACTCTCGATCATGCTGGTTATGAAAGACGAGCTCCGAATCCTGGTAAGATAGTTCAGAATGCCGATCGAGCAATCAAATCTTTAGGGGAACTAGCCAAGTGTTGGGGTTTGGGGAATAGTTAAGGGCAAAAAGTGCGATCGCCTTTATGCCAAATCCGCATTACACATTCCCGAACCTACTCACCAACCCCACTCTAGCAACCGCCAAAGTCGTTAGGACATTCTGAGTTACTGAAACCCCCTAGCCCCTTCTTCCCTAGCCCCTAGCTATAAAGCTTCCCAGTATCTGCGATGTCTTTAGCTATGCGCGATCGCAAATCAAGCGGCAACAAAACTTCTACCTTGGGGCCCCACGCTCTCAAGCGCATCATCACGTTATTATCGATTAAATTCTGCTCGTCAATCCTAAAATCAGCGCTATAGTAGGCATAAGGATATTCATCATCATCCGGTTTGCTTGGTAAACTCTCTAAGATTTTTAGCAAAAGTTCTCGTTCTGTTTGATTGGGGGCGTACTCTCGAATAAACTTCTTAAAATCAGCCTTGGCATTGATGAATGTAAAAGTCTCGTGGCGAAAGCTGTTGATGATGTAACGACTATAAAAATCTCGCTCAAAGCGCAACAACATTTTCCGGCTAGGTTGATAAAAATCAAATCCCCAAGCTTCTGCTAAATGAATCTGAATGTTTTCCGGCGAAGGCGGTTGTTTGGCAATAAAACTTTTTAACATTTCTGGAACATTGCCATTGTTCCAATCTAAAGTTTCTATGGTTTGAATTCGATCTAAGCGATAGTTATGCCAACCGATATTATTTTTATTTTTCGGTTTTTGCCCAAAAGCACAAAGGTAGGGCGCGCGGTGGAAGTAGTAAATACAAACTGGATAAATAATCCGTTTTCCTTCTCGACCCAAACTAGCACTATCATATTGAATTCTGACGAAGGGGACTGGCGTTTGCTCCCAAATTGTTTTTAACTTTTCCTGCCAACTTCCAATTTGATCTATTGCTTCTTTTGAGACAACGTACTCAACGTGCATGAAAAATCGCTGAACGCCGTTAATGGGTTGACAGTAGTTTTCGGCAATTTCTGTAAAATCAGTTTGGGTGATAAAGTTTCCCGGAGTGCTCTGAACATTTAAACTATCAATTACGGGAAATTTGTGTACTTTTAGGTATGTATTTTTAGGATAACATTGAATTTTAGTGGTTTCTAGCCAACCCATTTTAATTAGTGTTTCAAAATCATATTTCAGATTTTTGCCCGTAACTGCGAATAAACGACCGTCGGGAAATGGCTGTACGTAGGATTTTTGGGGTTCTGTAGAGTTGGATTTAGCTTTCTGTTTATTGATACTTCCTGGCTCTTTAGGGAAGTTTCCCGAAGCTAAAAATAGTTCTAATTGTGACAGTGTAGTTGGATAAACTCGTAAGAAAGACTGCTGCCATTTTTCTTGGGAGATGCTAAGACTTGAATCGCCCCCAAATAACCAGTCGGTGATGGTTTTTGCACAGCGACAGTTTGGATCGTGCAAAGGAGGGATTTCATCGCGTTTGTGATAGACTGGCTCTGAAGGATTTTGTCGATCTAATGAGTTTGCCTGAGTAAAAAACTGATTGCGCCATTCTTCATAAGTAAAATGTTCTCCCAAATTCAGCCTCACCTCATCGCTATCGCTACCATAAAGCGATCGCAATATTACCCATAGTCGCACAGCTTTGGGTAAGTTTTGTTTCAAAGAACCTAGTGCGAGCACCTGTAAAAATCCAACGGTAGGGGCGTAGGCAAATTGGGGGCGCATAAATCTTTATTTTTGGATAACTACACTAGATTAACACTGGGTGGAAGTCTCCTCTTCCAGGCTTATGTCAGAATTAAAACTCAGGACTTACGCACGGGTGACCAGACCCCGGGGGTTGCCTAATTTCGTTGCTCCAACGCATAATTTTCGTAAAAAAACCCGGTTATGAAGGTATGAATACGTAAGTCCTGAAGTTGTCAATTCACAAAAATACTCAAACAAAAAAACCAATGACTAGCTATCAAATCAGATTAGAGGGAGATACGTTAAAAGTAGATTTTGCCAAAAATGCAGATGGCGAACCAATTTCTGCAAATGGCGATCGAATCGTGCGGGATGCGGCTGCGCGTTTGCAGGAGATGGTGGCTGCTGGGGAACTGCAAGGCGGAAATTTGCTGAAAATTGATGGCAGGATTTCTTTACTAGCCAGTTATACTTTAATTCATGAAATCGCTCACTTATATCGGGCGATCGCAGTTTCGGATACTCGCTTGGGTGCTTACGTTGTTGCTATCAGTACCGCTCCAGAATATCCCGTAGGCAGTCGAATTGACTTTCAAACTGGTGAAGTTAAACAAGTTGCTGCGATTTGCGATAGTTCTCCTTCATTTTTAATTTATTGGGAAGATGATGTTTTAATCGCCAAAATCAACAACGGTGTCAAAACTGATGGCGATCACATTGTCCGAGATGCAGAAGCACAATTAGAAAAATTAATCAGTTCGGGACAAATACCTGGAGGTAAACAACTGCTGATTAATGGACGTGCAACAGTCCTAGCTAGTTTTGCCATAGCAAATAAAGTGGCTCACCTTTATAGCAGCGTAGCAGTTTTCGATCCCCGACTTGGAGACAAAGGACTGGATAGGTATGTAGTGGTAATTAATCATGGTAAAGATTACCAAATTGGTGATACCGTTGATCTCGCTCGCGAGCCACAACCTACAGTTAAAGTTGTGTTGTGTGGACCGCCCAATGCAGGAAAAACGGTACTTAGAGATGGTTTAAAAGCAGCAATCTTAAATTTAAATAATGCACCTGCTGATTTTTATGCTATCTCTGGTTGTCCTGATGGCGATGGTGCTTGGTACTCGGAAACTTTTGCTAATTATCCCCAGTTAGCCCGCCAATTAAAAGAAGAGTATAAAGCCAAATTTACTCCTGAATTCGCTCTAGGAAAAGCACGAGATGTTAAGGTAATAAAAAACTCTCTGTTGCTGTTTGATGTGGGTGGCAGAATTCCCAGCGAGGAGAATAAACTTATTATGGCTGAAGCTACTCATGCAGTCATTTTAGCAAAAACTGAAGCTGATGTAATTGCCTGGAAAGAACTTTGTGAAAAACATCTCTCTCAAGCTGTGCCTGTGATTGCAATTCTTTATAGCGATCGGGACGGGAAAAACGACGAAATTACCTGTGAATCCCCTGTCTTGACAGGTAAAGTCCATCATTTGGAACGCGGACAAGATGTTTCTTGCCGTCCTATGGTGAAAGCTTTGGCTAATTTCCTAGTCAATTTGGCTGTTACAGCTTCAGCTATTTCTGATTGATTAATGCAGTCATTTGATGATTGACAATTTATCCTTATAGCAGCTTCATAAAAGCTGCTTTTTTTAGGGCAAATATCAGTTGAACCGGAAAGCTCCTCTTCCGAATACACACTAAGGTTTGATTAGTTAAGTTTCTGCGAAGAGGGATGAGTTTGCATGCAAATGAAAGTAAAAATACAAATATTTTTGATTTTCAGCTCGATCGTAGTTGGTTGTCAAACGCTCTCACCATTAGCTGTAGAGCGTTCTTATATCAAACCTGTATCAAATATTGCAAATTCCCCTCGCTGCCAGTCTTTCAATCTGGGAGATAACCTGCAACCGCAACTGAATTCAAGCTCTCTACAGCTAAATTTACCTGTGGCTCGACTCAATAATTCTCTGCAAGGTCGCGCTGTAGTATTGCTGCCCGTCAATGATTCTGCTATCCGTTTCTTTTGGGTACGACAAGATAGCCGGGGGGAATGGTCAATTGCTGAGAAACAAACGGTAATGCAGGTTCAGCCAGGACGTTTGGATGCTTCCCCCATGCACCGCCTGTACTACAACGCGCAGCAGCAAAAAGTTATATTGTTTGTGACTTTGCCTGCTGCTGATTGGCAAAGAGGCATTAACCTTCAACCTGTTTTAGAAGAAAAAGAATCACGTTGGGGAAAAATTCAACCTTTTAATGCTCGATTGACGAGTCAAGGCTTTGCTCACCCTTTTCGGGGAATTGACCGAGGTTTGTCTGGGAATATCTTGCCTTAGAATTTAGCTGATACGATGAATCAGATCGAACCTGGTTCTATTTATCTACCTCAGATTTATGCTAATAAAATTACCGTACTGAAGCCGAGTTTAGTCGATCGTCATCTCTGTCCTGTAGCAGGTTCTTAATCCTCATACGTCTGAAATTTATTAACATTTTTGTCTCAAACACATATGAATTCTCAGAGAAAACGTCCCAGAAAAAATGGTCATCAACAGCAAATACCAGGCACTGATGCTAAACAAATGTTAGGTAGCAGGATTCGCGGTAATGCAGCTACAAGGCTGAGCAATGGTCAAAATGCACGACCAGAATTCCGCCAACCCACTTTAGCACCGGAGTGGGCCGAACTCAATGATGGTTTAACAACGAACGCTACCCAAAGGTTGAAAACAGATAAAAAGGAAGAAATTGCAGTAAATCAGCCGGATTTGTTTAATTACGCAGCGGTGGCGGTATTGGGTACGTTTTATATCGCTAGTTTGGTGTCTACCTACATTTCCAGCAATTTGTTGCTGTATTTGCTCAGTGGAGGTGCGGGTATTGCCGTTCCGATGTTGGGGACTCAAATTCCAATAACTGAAGCTGTTGCTTTGATGGGTTCTGGTATTTTGGAGGGTACTTCCCTCAGTGATGCTTATTTAGACCATAAAAAACATCTCACGGGGAGCCGTCAGTGGATGTCTCGCAGCGGTCGTTTTTTAGCTTTTATTGCTCAAGGTTTGTTGTACTATATGGCGCTGGGACAATTGCTGTTTGCAACGGCGGATGTTAGCAATTTGGGGACGCAGGGTTTGAAGGGCGATTCACACTCTTCTCCCGCTGAAGCAACTCTGGTTTTAGAACCGCCTACTCCTTTACACGGTGCGTTTGTCGGTACTATTAGCTTTGCTTGGAGTTTTGGCACTACCTACATCGGTTCTACGGCTTTGTTGGTGGCGATCGATCGACTGCGCGACAAGCGAAAACGCCCTACCTAAGATGAGATTAAGTTTACTGTATTTTCACGGGTAAATCAACATTCTTTTAATAAACGATAAATAGCTCTCTCTGTTCGGAGGGAGCTATTTCTATTTTGATGTTTCCAACTAATCCGATTTAAACCCATCGGTAGGGTTAGAAGGTCTTTACAAAAGTAGCTCTATAGCTGTTTCCAACTAATCCGATTTAACCCAATCGGTAGGGCTAATCCTTTTGGTGGTGGTTTTGTTCCACTACCTCATTGTTTCCAACTAATCCGATTTAACCCAATCGGTAGGGAAGGCAGCGGAGGTTAGAAGAAGTTCCAAGAAATGAAACATTCTCTTTGTTTCCAACTAATCCGATTTAACCCAATCGGTAGGGTTGCGTTATTTGTCGCATTAGCTGCGGCAACAATATTGTTTCCAACTAATCCGATTTAACCCAATCGGTAGGGTTCCCAGGGATCCAATTATCGCAGTTGACATGATAACGTTTCCAACTAATCCGATTTAACCCAATCGGTAGGGATCAGGAAGACCTGCAACTAATGTACCAAGCAAAAAGAGTTTCCAACTAATCCGATTTAACCCAATCGGTAGGGTTTAGTAGAAATAGTTCAGGCTGGCTATGATGTTGATGTTTCCAACTAATCCGATTTAACCCAATCGGTAGGGTTTAGTAGAAATAGTTCAGGCTGGCTATGATGTTGATGTTTCCAACTAATCCGATTTAACCCAATCGGTAGGGCTCATCCTTCACTGGCCTTCGTCAGAATACCACAGACGTTTCCAACTAATCCGATTTAACCCAATCGGTAGGGAAGATTGTGATTGACAGCGAACAATGGGCTGGAGTGTTTCCAACTAATCCGATTTAACCCAATCGGTAGGGAACAGCAAAGCAAGCTCTAGCAAACGGAAAGACAATCGTTTCCAACTAATCCGATTTAACCCAATCGGTAGGGAGTCTTAACTGTTCGGTATTAGGATCTGGTGACATGATAAGGTTTCCAACTAATCCGATTTAACCCAATCGGTAGGGAGTTCGCCGCAGAGCTTATATCCAGAAAGGATTTCAGCCGTCAAATCGACGCACCTCCGAATTTTAGCATAGAACAGC
>Ga0209490_10003196_pt1 | contig 15334 bp, 12 predicted proteins | sample MAT06_FD_187209 | JGI IMG/M metagenome (GOLD analysis project Ga0209490, IMG submission 187209) | Freshwater microbial communities from Lake Fryxell liftoff mats and glacier meltwater in Antarctica - MAT-06 (SPAdes) (version 2) | ecosystem: Environmental > Aquatic > Freshwater > Ice > Liftoff...
ACCGGTGATGCGATCGGCGATACCCTAGAATGGATGGGCGCTGATTTGGTGGGCAGCATTGGGATGGGTTAGGCTGGGCGATCGACCTCTTGCTTGCATAAGCTTGTTTAATTGCAACGTGACCAAGGTGAGATCGCCGCAAACCTGCTTGGTTCGTCGTTCATATCCAATGTGGCAGTAGGAAGTGCAGACTGTGGGCTACAATCCAGGCGACATCGATTGTGGAAGAGTCCCTCCGGTCAATGGTAAGGGAAGAAAATAATTTGAAATCAGATCGGCAGGTTGGAGTCCAACCAATTGCATCAACGGTGCCAGATCATTCTGTAAATATATCCAGAGGCTGCTCGAACCGCATTCTACCACGGGATCAATTTGTAAATCGCTTGCTTGAATGTCAGAGGGCAATCCAATCCAATCCTGACCTACAGTAAAGTCTCTCACTTGATTGAAACTCCTTTTATCCAGCCCAAAGGTATCGCTGCCTGCGCCTCCAAGCATGACATTTCTTCCTAACCCACCGATTAAAGTGTCATCTCCAGTGCCACCGTAAAGAAGGTCATTGCCGTTTGAACCTAGAAGAATGTGGTTTCTATTCTGATTGCCGATGTCATCAGTGGTAGCACTCCAAAAGCCGACTAAGTTCAAGAACAGATCTGAAGTGAGGTCAGAGGCTGGGACTCCAACCAGTTGCATCAACGGCACATCATCATTATCAAGGCTAATCCAGGTGCTGTTCAACCCTCCCTCTACCAGCTCCTCAATTTGCAAATCGGCAAAGGTGATGCCAGTTGATAAACCAATAAAATCTTGACTAGGCATAAAGTCTCGAACTTGGCTAAATCCGTCTCTGCTCAACACAAACATGTCGCGACCTGAGTTGCCAACCAGTCTATTTTTTCCTTGTCCGCCGCTCAAAATATCGTCGCCCTCGCCACCCCGAAGAATGTCATCGCCCTCCAGTCCAAAAAGAATATCATTGCCACCCTGACCGTTGATTACATCATTGGAGCTACCCCAAAAACCCATGACATAGTTGTTGTAGTCATTCAAAAAAGTGACCGTGTTAGGATTTGATGCCATATTGCCAGTCCAATCGGCGTTCATAATGTCAAAGTAGTCCTGGATACTGAGGTCTGCTCCTTGCAAAATATTGCCAATCGTTAGCGCTACGCCATTTCCTTGAGCCAAGTTGTCCAAGTTTTCTAATTTAAATTGGGTCAAGACAACAGCGGTGCTTTCAACGCCCTCAAACGTTATTTCTAGATCAGTGCCGACTTGAGTCAAAATCATGTTTTGAACCGTCAAGTTAAAGCCAAAGAGCAATGTATCGACCTCAGCGATAATCTCTGGCGCAGGGGTGACTCCACGCCCGACCCCTCCAAAGTTGTCAACCCGAAGCCGCCCACTGTTTGCCTGAACCGCGATCGCTCGATTTCCGCCCAATCCATCAATTGGGCTTGCAAGATTGGGATTGTCTAAAGAAATAGCGGGTTGGAGATTCGTAGAATCGAGCATTGTTGAAATCTGTACTGCGTTCTTCTCAGCAGTGCCGCTATCCTGCTGGCTCGCTGCCGATTCAGCAGTCGTTTGAGCTACACTTTGAGACGTGATCTGGGCTATGTTCGCTTGAATGAAGCTGGTTAGATTGGGTGGTAGAGGGGCTTTAACTGGCAGACCCGCAAAAAAACTGACTGCGTACTCTATCTGCTCTGAATCGCTGGGGGGTTGTGAATTCAACACAGGTTTGAAGGCAGCATCGCTGATTGTCAGATCAGACGACTGAACCTCCACTCGTTGCAGTGATTGAGTGGCAGTTTCAATAAACGTTGAAGTTGTATTTAAAAGATCCATTGCCACAGTGTGCAAGTTTGGAGTGTGCAAGTTTGGGCTACTTACTTCTCTATTTTGGGTCAGTTGCACAAGTGGTGCAGTCACTAAGAAAAGTATCGATGCCCAAGCAACCTCAAATGAATCAGGATCTCTGTGGCTTAACTCTGAAAAATTTGAATTTAGCAGCCCATGGGTGATGTCAACCATTCCCAGCCCTGAAATCCCGATTTTCGCGGCAACCTCCTCCTGCGGACTCCCCATCTTGCGATTGAGCACCGACAAGATGGCTAGGAAGTAGATCAGGATTACGACCAGCAAGAAAAATAACGGCTCTCCCTGGACTTCAGTTAGAAGCATCGGAGCAACTGGGGCGCTACCTGGCTCAGTCTCTACCCTTGACGAGTTGTTGAATACTGGCGAGTCGTTAGATATTGATGAGTCGTTGGATACTAGAGTGTCACTTTCAATGCTGAATGGGGCATTGGGTTCAGCCAACTGCTGGCTAGTGCCAATAAGCTGATAAACGCGTTCCAGATGCTTTCGGTTGATCCGGCTCAGCAAATCTGCTGCCTTAACGATAGACAGAGGAGAATCGACACCGCTGGCGTAGTAACCAGGAAAGTGGGTAATCAGTTCAACAATTTGATGTTCGAGTGCACTTCCAATTTCAGCAGCACGAATGGTCTTATCATCATCGTCTAAGAAAATGGGTTGCTCAGAGGTAGACTTTGGTAAGATTTCCAGTCCGCTCTGCCGCAGCGTATTAATAATGCTTTGAGCAGTTGCGGTATCGTACCAAGCCTGAATGACATTAAACACTCGGTCTAAAGTGACTTGAGCAACCACTGCCTTCAGTTCGTGACTCTGTTTGATTTCGTCTAAAAGTTGTTGAGAATGCTGTTGAAGTTGTTTGTTAAACTGACCGCTGGACTTCTTCGCATGGAGATGCTGAAATATGTCAGCCACTAAAAGTACGGGAATCCGTCCACTCATCACCACTTACTCGCTTTTTCTTTGGGGGCTGATAATAGTGTAAGGATTCCTCTACTCAAGATTTAAGCCCCTGTGGGCAGTTTGTTGATCGGCATAGATCTCAGTCAACGGCACGGGTCTGTACAGTGGAGCGATCGCCTTTGGAACTCTTCACTTCAGGATGAACCGGGAGATCGCTGGAGTCGATATCCGCGTTGGGAATAATTTCTAATAGTCTTCCGATCGCTTCCACTGTCCGAATCAGCGGGTTCACCTCATCAGGTCTTAGCAGTAAATGAACTGCATCCAGCCCAATCACCAATTTCTCCAGCTTACTCAAGAGCTGTACACTGTCAGAAGTTTTGAGGAATGGACTCACTGCGATAACGAGTTGTGCAATCCCATTTGGATCTTCAAGCAAGCGTTGTACCGATGGTGAAGGTGGCTCAGAATCTTCATTTGGCAGTTGGCTAGAAGCCCTCTGAGCAGTAGACTTTAGAGCATCTTCCATCCAGGAATTTATACTTTTTTCTGCCTGGATTGCCGCTCGATAGATCATCCGATGAACTTCTGGATTTGTTCGGAATGGTAACCGCCCAGAGAACGGTTTTTCCGGCTCGATTTTTTCCTGCAGACAGAACTCTAGATAGATATCAACGCTTTTAACAAACTCTTGTTTAGCCTCTTTGACCGTTTTCCCTTCAAAGGTAATCACGTCATTGATTTCGAGAATCCTGCCGCAAATAACCTCTGCTTCTGAATCAATTGTGATGGCGGCTTTATAGCCTTTGTGAGTAAACATAACTACAGATCTGTACCTCGTTCAATTTCCACAGTCTCCAAAAAACCTCGAATCTCCCTGACGTGGCATGGAGCGGCGCATTTTCGTCCTGATGAACAGTGAAAAACGCCCCTTCTAGCTCTCTCCTCCAGCACCGTTGTAACCGCAGATTCTTCGCTCCATTTAACCAAAACACACAATCGATCGCTAAACTGCTTAACCTTAAACCCAGGCATGGCTTCGAGCAGATCTCGAATTTTTGACCAGGAAAGATTGGCAGGAGCAGGTTCAGTAATAATTGCTTGATAGGTTTTCTGTTGCTCATTGGTTAGTTGTCTGTTGCTCATTGGTTAATCGTAAAAATAGATGCCCTGATTGAAATAGATGCCTGTTCCGATCGGTTTTACACAGTGGAGTTGAACACTCTTCAGGTATTAGAAACCCAATAAACCCTCTTGGCAGATAGCTGCGCAAGTTAGAAAGCACTTCCAGCAACATTGATAGGGGGGAATCAGGCAATAATTTTTTGAAAAAGAGTTCCATTAGCATACCGTGAGAAGCAACAGTCATTGTGCAACCTTTCTTGCAGGAGCAAAAGATCTGACTAACCAATGATCAAATTCTATGCTATCACTTCTTGATGTCAACCGTGGTGAGCCATTAAATCTCTTTAATTACATATGGAGTGAAGTTTATAGCTATTCTAAAATTTTTCCGACTAATTTTAACGATACTATTTTATGATGTCATCCTGAGCCGAGCTGCTCGATTGAGTAAGTTTATTTTGTACAGTTCAGCAGAATCTCACACTGGAGCTGCTTATGCACCCGCTTGTTCGTCGTCCTCTAGCACTCTTTAAACTTTTACAGTTGCCTCTCCTGGTAGGCGGGTTGATTTTGTTGGTGCTGCCTGCGCTCTGGTGGTTTCAGCAGCAAAACGTCAATGGCTTTGAACAACAGATTGCGGCGCTGAATAGGCAGATTAGTCTATTGCCAGAAGGCGATCGCGCTAAAGATCGCCTCAAACAGCAACTCATCGACATTATTGACAACCGGATTAACGCACTGCCGTTGACAGCAGGCGCAAAAAAGCCGCTCAGCCAACGACTGACCGAATTAGGTCAACAGCTTGATGCCTTGCCGACCGTTGCCCAAAAAGACAAACTTACCCTACAAAAAGACCTATTGACCCTAGAAAAAGATCGAGTCAACGCCCAAAATGCAATCTACGCGGTCTTGGTGCAAGCTTTGGGCGGGACGTTTTTCTTCGTGACCGCTTATTTAACCTGGCGCAACGTCAGAGCGACCGAAGAAAAACAAGTGACAGAACGGTTTAGCAAAGCAGTTGACCAATTGAGCAACAGCAGCCTAGAAGTGCGTTTGGGTGGAATCTATGCCCTCGAACGAATCGCTAAGGATTCTGAGAAAGATCACTGGACGATTATGGAAATTTTGACTTCATTTATTCAATCGAAGTCCCCCTTTCCGCATCTCGTCATTAGTCGTGTTCCCGCAGGCAACTCTAGCAGCGAATCAATGCCGAACCCGTCAAACGATTTAGACGATAAGCGGCAGCCCATCACCATGGATATTCAGGCAGGGTTGACTGTGATTGGTCGGCGGGATGTGAACAAAGATCCCAGCGATCGCCAAATCGACCTTAGCAGCACGAACTGTTGCGGAGCCAGATTAAGTGAGGCATCGTTGCAAGGAGCCAACCTCCGACGAGCGAATTTAAGCGACACCATTTTAGTTGGGGCAAATCTGAGCGGAGCCTGCTTAAGCGAGGCATATCTCTGTGACGCTTCGCTGAGTTCTGCCAATCTGCACGGAGCAGCCTTAGATGACACTCACCTCAACGGCGCACAGTTGATTGGCGCTGATTTACGGGAAGCAAATTTGAATGGGGCAATTCTCTCCGATGCTCAACTAATTCGAGCCAACCTGTGCGGAGCAGATTTTGATGGGGCAACGCTTCGCAATGCTTATCTAACAGGTGCTAATCTCCGCCAAGCGAGTCTTAACGGGGCAGATTTATCGGGGGCGTTTCTGATTCGGGCAGACTTGGAAGGCGCAAATGTAAACATTGCCAACTTTAGCGGAACTAAGCTGAGTGGCTCGCGATTGGATAGCGCGATCGCCCTAACACAAGAGCAACTGAACGCCGCATTCGTCGATCAACAAACGACCGTGCCAAGCCATTTAAAGCGTCCTCAAGACAAACGAGCAGAATCTTCCCCATAACGTACATACGCCTTTTCCACTGGCATAATCGGCTTAAACACAATCTAATGCTTTGCTAAGCAACGCCACCTATACTAAGTTCAATCAATCACTAAAACCTTGGGAATGAAAGTGTCATGATTGCCCAGATCGAGAAAAGAATCTACACCGCTGAAGAGTATCTGGAACTGGAGCTTGCGGCTGAGACGCGCAGCGAGTATCGCAATGGAGACATCATCCCGATGACTGGCGGCACCCCCAACCACAACGACATTTCTGGCAATCTTTATATCCTGCTTAAATCTGCTCTCAAGGGTAAGGATTATCGGATTTTCTACGCAGACCAGCGGCTACGGATTCCAGCAGTCAATCTTTATACTTACCCGGATGTGATGGTGGTGCCCAAACCGCTGGAGCTTCAAACGGGACGCAGAGATACCGTTGTGAATCCTTGCTTCATTGCCGAAGTGTTATCCAAATCTACTCAAAACTACGATCGCAGCGAAAAATTTGCCGCCTATCGCACCATTCCTACCTTTCAGGAATATCTCTTGGTTGATCAACATCGAGTTCACGTCGAGCATCATGTAAAAACTGCCGTTAATCAATGGCTGTTCTCGGAATACGATGATTCCAGTGTGGTCTTGTCTTTCAGCGCTTTTGAGTGCCAGATTCAAATCGCAGATCTGTACGAAAATATTGATTTCACCAGCGTTTAGGGTTTCCAGTAATAGCAGCATCCAGTAACAGCAGGAAGGTATGCAGCGGTTTACAGAATTGTTTCAGCAGGTGGATGCCACCACCTCAACGAACGAAAAAGTTCGGGCGTTGCAAGCCTATTTCCAGGCGGAAGAGGCTCAGAATGCGGTGTGGGCACTGTATCTACTGCTGGGCAAAACTCGCAGGCGACTGATCACTTCTCGGATGCTGCGGGATATTTTTCTGCAAATCTCCGATATTCCTGAATGGCTGTTTGAAGACTGCTACGCTCAAGTGGGCGACACTGCCGAAGTCATCGCCCTATTGCTACCCTCCACGCTTCCTCCAGATTCCACGTCCCATTTCCCGTTACACCAGTGGATGGAGGAAATCATTCCCCAGGTTAAAGCCGTAAAGTCGGAAGCCGCCTTGAAAGAACTGGTGATTTCCTGGTGGTTCTCGCTTAATTCCGTGGAAGTGTTTGTGTTGAATAAGGTGCTGACGGGAGCCTTTCGGGTGGGGGTTTCTACCAAGCTGGTGATTAAAGGATTGGCGGCAGCATCGGGCGTATCGGAAGCGGTGTTAGCGCATCGGTTGATGGGCGATTTTGCACCCTCGATCGCTACGTACACCCAGCTAATCCAACAGGAAGAATCGGCGCTTGCCCCCAGTCAACCCTATCCATTTTTTCTGGCATCGTCGCTAGAAGAAGATAAGTTTGCGTTGGCAGCGTTTGATCGGTGGCAGGCTGAGTGGAAATGGGATGGCATTCGAGCGCAAATCATTCGTCGCAATGGAGAAGTTTTCATTTGGTCGCGGGGCGAAGATTTGATTACCGAACAGTTTCCCGAACTTGCCCAAGGATTTCTAGCGCTGCCCGATGGATTGGTGTTTGATGGCGAGATTGTCTGCTGGAAAGACGATCGCCCCCTCAGCTTTAACCATCTGCAAAAACGGTTGGGCAGAAAGCGGGTGACGCAAAAAATGATGCAGGAGAATCCAGCACACTTGATTGCCTACGATTTATTGGAGTATGACGGGCAAGATTTGCGGGAACAGCCTCTAAGCGATCGCCGTTCTTTACTGGTGGCATCCTTACAAACCGCTGATCCGACGCTGGTTACTTTGTCTGAAACGATGCCGATTGAATCGATCGAAAACCTGCGATCGCTCAGAGAGCAAGCCCGTGATCAAGCAGCCGAAGGTTTGATGATTAAAGCCTTGGATAGCCCCTATTTGGTGGGTCGAAAGCGTGGCTACTGGTGGAAATATAAAGTTGATCCGATGTCGCTGGATGCCGTGTTGATCTATGCCCAAGCAGGCAGCGGCAAACGGGCAAACCTGTTTACCGACTACACTTTTGCGCTGTGGCAAGGAGAAGAATTGGTGCCTTTCGCCAAGGCTTACTCTGGTTTAGATAACAAGGAGATTGACGAGCTAGACAAGTGGATTCGCAAACACACGATTGAGAAATTCGGACCGGTGCGATCGGTGGAACCCTTCCATGTGTTTGAAATTGGTTTTGAAGGGATTTCTCAATCTAAGCGTCATAAATCTGGTATTTCAGTCCGCTTTCCCCGCATTCTGCGCTGGCGAAAAGATAAGTCCGCCCCCGAAGCCGACGCGATCGCCGCTGCCCTCCAGCTATTAGAAATACCGTAGGGTGCATTTCGACTTCGCTCAATGCACTCATAAGTCGAAATGCACCACCATAACGCTTGCTAATTATGCCAACAGTTCCCCCGTTTCTTGCAGCGAGTGCAACCGTTGGTACATGCCGCCGTGATTGAGCAGTTCGTTATGGCTGCCTACTTCCACAATCCGCCCCTGTTCCAACACCACAATTTTGTCTGCCTCCCGCACCGTGCTGAGGCGATGAGCAATGATAATTAGCGTCCGAGTGCCGAGGAGCGATCGCATTGCCACCTGAATCGATCGCTCCGATTCATAATCCAAACTAGAAGTCGCCTCATCAAACACCAGCACATCCGGGTTCATAATCAACGCACGGGCAATGCCTACCCGCTGCCGCTGTCCACCCGATAAGCGCACCCCTCTCTCCCCAACGGTGGTCGCATAACCTTTGGGCATTTGGCGAATAAACTCATCCGCTTGGGCAATCCGGCAGGCATCCTTCACTTCTGCCAAGGTCGCTTGGGGGTTGCCATAGGTGAGGTTCTCCAGCAGCGTACCGTTGAAAATATCTACTTCCTGATGAACGATCGCCAACCGCTTACGATACGCCGTAATATCCAGCCGCCGCACATCCTCACCATCGATCAAAATGGCACCGCTCTCCGGCTCAAAATAGCGGAACAGCAGCTTAACCAGCGTGGATTTTCCAGACCCCGATCGCCCCACCAGCGCCACCGTTTGGTATGGCTCCACCAGTAGGTTAATATCTTGCAGCACCGGGCGACCCGGATTGTAGCTGAAGGTAAGATGGGAAAATTCCACCTTGCCCGTAAAGTCATAGGTTGGAGCCGATGCTGGATCAATCACCAAATTGCCCGCATCCTTTCCGGGCGGTAGCTGCATAAATTCATGAAACCGAATCATTGAGGCATAGCGACGGGCAAATATTTCTGCCAGTTGGCTAATGGGTTCCACTTCGGCATATGCCATGCTGGAAACCGTCAAAACCGTAATGAAATGCCCGATCGAAATCTGATTCTGCACGGCTGCCCATAATGTCAACACCAGCACCAAGAACACACAGGTTTGGACAATAGTTCGTTCATAGGTGCCCAAAACCACGTAGCCTTTGTGAATTCGGTAATTCAACACTTTGAATTCGCGATCGATGCGTTGCTGCTGCTGTTTTAGCTCCTCCGACTCAGTGGCAAACGCTTTTACGGTTTTGATGTTGGTAATAATTTCAGAAGTCCGGCTTTCCGTATCCTCCATATACTTGTCTAGTTTTTCTTCTTGATCTGCCAGACCTTTTAAGCCCAACGCACTAAAACTGATGATCCCAACAAAGGAAATCAGTAGTAGTAACGCAATTTTCCAGTCGATCAGCCAAATCACTACAAAAATACCTATCACGCGGAATAGTTTGGGGATCAACTGTCCTGTGATTTCTGGATAAGTCCAGGTGTGATTGGCTAAGCCTTTTGCCACCCGTGAAGCAATTCGCCCTGGATTGTTTTCATCATAAAATTCTAGGGGTAGCGTCAAAACTTTCTCCAGAGATTTTCGGGCATAATCTCGCCGCGCCCGAAATGCAGTACTCCAGTTAAACCAAGCCCCTAGCCACGGCTGAATGGGTGCGCGACCCACCGACACAACCCCAATCAGCACCACCAAAATGATTAACGACAACGTCTGACTCTGAGGTTGACCCGTCAGATTTGCCGCGATCGCCACGATTCCTTGCACCGGGCGATCGAGTTCCTGATTCGACAACACATTCAAAATTTGCCCGATCGCATAGGGCACAAACAAATCAATAATCTCAAAAACACTAATTGCCACAACACTGAAAAGCGAAATCAGCCAGTAGTTGCGGTAATAAAGAATGACATCTCTAAACTTCGCCATAACGCCTCTCTAACAAACCCTGACCCCATTTAGTCAGTCTTCCCCCACAGAATTGCCACCTCACACTGTTCAAGCGATCGCATCTTTGACCCAATCACCAGCACAGCAATGGCTCATCAAGCATCATAAAACTGCTCGTTGAGTTGCCCGATTTATAGGCAAAACTACTTTTAAAATTTTGAGCAACCTTATAGTCAAGTTGCCAAAAAAGTCGCACTACAGAAGTAGTATTGTAATACAAATACATTGGGAAAAGTAAAATTTCGGAAATGCATCACTTAAATTTCAGAAAAGATAAAAACTGCTAAACTTTCTGTGGGCAAAGAGGAAATTTTTATGAAGTCTTAATAAAGTCTCAGTAGGATTACTGGGCACTCACCTTGTGGCTCGGCTAGGCTGCATTAGGAACCGCGTAGAAAAACAAATCATCACTAGAAACAAACTTTATGGGATGTGCGTCTACCTTGTTAAATTCAGCCTTTAAGGCTTTGTGCGATTTGAAAGCTGATTAAGGGTCTTACAAAGTTTTCAACTTTTTTCTCAAAGTTAATTTTCTGCGAGACGTTTATGTTAGAACCCGTAGCTGTCGTTTTGAAAACTGTGTCCGCGATCGCGGCAGGAGCCATTTCCCTTGGGTATCTGACCTCTAAACCCGCTCAAGCATTCACATTAACCTATGAGATGACTGTCGATGTGACTCAAGGAAGTTATCAGGGAACCTATCAAGGCAGCTTTAGCTACGATAATTCAAACCCACTGCAACCCTGTCAAGATAGCGCCGCTTTCACTTGTGCAACGGTCAAGCAAAACAAACTATCGGTTCTATTCAACTTCCTGGGCAAAACTTACTCAGAAAAACAAGATCTAGATTACGGGTTAGGCTTTCCAGCGGTTTACTTTCAAAATAACGCTCTTGCAGGCTTAAGTTTCGTCGTCATTCCGCCTACTTCAAATATCAGTTTCTCGATTTTGGGAAAAAGCTTTTATGTGGGGTTTGAGACCTATCCAGATACTTTGACTAAGCAAGGATTGGTTGGCACAGTATCTTACAAATTGAAGCAATTACCACCCGGTCCTGCGCCCGGTCCTGCACCCGGTCCTGTCCCTCCAACTGATCCTGTCCCTCCGACTGATCCTGTCCCTCCAACTGATCCTGTCCCTCCAACTGATCCTGTCCCTCCACCTTGTCCTGGAAATTGTGAGGGCATACCAGAACCATCCGAAATGGCAGGGAGTGCTTTAGCGATCGCGCTCCTAGGGTTGGCACTAAAACTACGACGAAAGTAGTAAACCTATTACCGTTTGAAATAACTCGAATATGATGAAAATAGGTTGTTTAAGATTCATGGCTTCTGACGATGCACCGTCTGTCTAAACTCATCGGCGATATCGCAACAATCGGCATTGTGGGTTTAGTGTCGCTGCCTCAAGTCGCTTTTGCAGCCCTTGCCCCCGCTCAACCCAATGATGCTGCGATCGTCCTTCCCAACTCACCCTCGGTTACGCCTTCGCTAGTTCCGCTACCCAATCTAGAGCTTGAGTTACCTCCTGCCAACACAGAACTGAAACCGCTATACAGTCCAGAGCCGTTTCAGCCACCCAAGCAAGAGCAACCGTTGCGTTTGGAGATCAAACTAAGTCGCCGTCAGGTCAGCCTATATCGAGGTAGCACCGTTGTCAAAAGCTACGCGATCGCGGTGGGTCGTGCTGGCTGGGAGACTCCTAGAGGCACCTTTCAGGTAAAGCAGATGTTTCGCAATCCTACTTGGATTCATCCCCTCAAAAAAGGAATTGTGATACCGGGTGGCGATCCAGAAAATCCTTTGGGGCGCTATTGGATCGGGTTCTGGAGCAATGGAAAAAACTGGATTGGCTTCCACGGCACCGATAACCCCAAATCCGTTGGCAAAGCCGTATCCCACGGCTGCATCCGAATGTATAACGCAGACATAGAAGAGCTTTTCAAGAAGGTCAGCTTGGGAACTGAGGTGAAAGTTGTGAAATGAGAGTTGTACTGCATAGCCTCCAGGGAAAGTTCTGATTCTGCTATGCTTCGAGAAGCTTTTAATTAGAGAAACATGGATATGTCGCGGACTCGTCCATACCAGCCTGTTTTACTACGAATATTGCATGGTGTTGCCGCCGTATTACTCGTTTTAGCCTTGATTTCAGGTTTTTTGATTTACAACACTTATGACAAGCGTTGGGGTAGTTTTGCTTTACCCACCATGGGAGATATTCAAGGTACTCATGGCACGATTGCCCTAACCTTCCTATTGTTTCTGCCAGTTTTTGCTCTGTACAGCTTTCATATTGGCTATCGTCGTCTAGTACAAGAGCAATCTTTCAGTCAATTAAAACAGTTTGGCAAGCCAGTTTGGTGGATATCAGTACACCGCTTTGCAAATACATTGATTTTGCTTGCGGCAACGTTTGCTGTGGTAACTGGTCGAATGATGAAAGAAGAATGGCTTCCCAATGGAGAAATTCATCGTCAATGGTATCTAGCACATTTGGCGGCGTGGGTATGTGTGCTCGTGAGTTTTGCATTACATCTACTGATGGGAGCTAAGGTCGGTGGAGTGCCCTTACTAGTATCAATGTTTAATTGGAAAACGCGAGGCGAGGATACTCCACTTTCCTGGTTTCAAGGGGGCAAAATAAGACACTCTAGTTTGGTCTTGAAAGTTCTTGAAGGTATTGTGATTGGAGGCATTATTATGGCATTTCTTCTGCCAGTCTTTAACTCCTAAAATGTAACCGTATAACAATGCCGTTGTACACTGACCGTATAAAGTTGCTTGGTTGAGTCCGAGAAATAATATGCGGCGGGTGAACCGGGTCGATATTCGGGTTTCAGGTTTCGGGTTGCAGATATCGGGTGTCGAAAACTCAAAACTCAAAACTCAAAACTCAAAACTAATTCTCCTTTCCTCCTGTCCAATCATTGATCCAGTTCAAAATTTCTTGGTTGACGATCTCAGGGCATTCATCATGGGGGCAATGTCCTGCGTTTTCAATTTCTATCAGTTTTAAGTTTGGGTTATATTTCACAAACAGTTTTGCCAGTTGAGGCGGCACCATCACATCTTTCAGTCCCCAAAACAACAACATGGGGATCGTTAGGGTTGGGAGTACTGCTTTCGCGGTGTAATCTCGCGTGGGTTTGGCGGTCGATCGCACCATTGCTCTTAGGGCGTTTACCGCATTGCGATCGTAGGCAGGAGTCGAAAACATATCCACTAGTTCATCCGTCACTGCTGACTTTCCGGCGTAGGCTTGGCGTGCCCAAAACAGACGAATAGCTTGCGGATGACGTGCCAGCCAAAATACTCCGTCAAAGATCAATGGAGAAGTCACGATCCACTTGGTTAAGGCAAGGGCAGGACGAGAAAGCGGTTTAATTAAAGCGATCGCCCGACTCACTAGCGCAGGCAGTTCCAACACCGATGCATCCGGTAAGTTCAGCATCACGATTCCACTCACCATTTCTGGATGTGCTGCTGCTGCTGCCAACGCCACTAAAGAGCCAATAGAATTTCCAACTAAAATGACAGGCTGCTTCACAAACATGCGCCAGAAATCATACACTTGCTCCACCCATAGCTCAATGCCAAAGGAAGCGATCGCCTTCTCAGAAGCACCAAACCCTAATAGATCCACGGCATACACAGTATGCTGCTGTCCTAGTTCAGGTAAGTTATGCCTCCAGTGCCCAATTGATCCGCCAAAACCATGCAGCAAGAGCAACGGCGTTGAGCTAGGACAAGCAGAGCGCACACAGGTATAGCGCGTTTGCCACCCTCGCCACATCCAATCTCGCTGATTACCCAATTGTTGCTGCCAAAGCTGAGTTATCGCCATTGCTTTCTACTTACTGTGTAACTAAATCATAACAATCAGTGAATTTGTCTGCATCATAAAACCGTCCCTAGAGTTCAAGAAAACGCGCAAATAATGTTTCAGATAATCATCTGATTGAAAATTTTATAAACAATCCCCAGAAAACAAAGCGGAGTGGGTAGAATGTCAGATACAATCATGTGTTCAAGGATCTAAACAATAACCTTGATTCTTTAATGGATCACTGTTCTCTTAAGATCCCTGCTAAAAGCCAGGTTGCAACCATAATACGGATTCGTTTGTTGTTGCGATCGCCTCCCCATTATTCTCTTTAAAACTGCCTGTGACTGGAAATAGACCGACACGCGACCTCCCAACTATCAATGAACGAATTCGATTTCCTCAAATTCGAGTAATTGGTGCTGACAACTCTCAATTGGGAATCATGACCCCTCGCGAAGCGTTAGAGCTTGCCGAGGAAAAGGAAATGGATTTGGTTTTGGTGACTGATAAGTCAGATCCTCCCGTTTGCCGAATTATTGACTATGGCAAATTTAAGTTTGAACAAGAGAAGAAAGCGAAAGAGGCTAAGAAAAAACAGCATAATGTTGAAGTCAAAGAAGTGAAGATGCGTTACAAGATTGAGAAGCATGACTATGATGTGCGAATCAATCAAGCAAAGCGCTTTTTGCAAGATGGCGACAAGGTTAAGGCAACGGTGATGTTTCGGGGTCGTGAAATTCAGCACAGCGACATGGCAAGAGATTTGCTTTCTCGCCTAGCCAACGATCTGCAAGAATTTGCCGAAGTCCAACAGTTTCCTAAGCAGGAAGGGCGCAACATGATGATGTTGTTGGCTCCTAAAAAGTAGTCGATGATTGCGGCGATCGCAGTTTGGTAACTAAAATTTCTGCAACGAAACGGGTTTGCATCTCTACAATGAAACCCATTCAGGGCACTCTAGTTAAAGTGATGCTCGACTGTTGGCATGGTGAATGGGACTAATTGATCAATGGTTTTCTAAAGACGGCTGGAGGCAAACTCTTCTACAGGGGTTTAACCTCCGTGCGGAAGAGGCTGAACGAACATTTCTAATGTTTGCTTTCTACGCCACTACGTCTGTTGGTTTGGTTTGGTTAGAAGCAATTACAGCCGACCTGTTTCTAAATGCGTATAAGGCAGAGGGACTCCCCTGGATTTATATTGCCAGCGCGGGAATTGGTTCAGGGCTGAGTTTTGTCTATTCTCAGTTGCAAAAAGTTTTGCCACTGCGCCGTGTGATTGTGATTATTGCGCTGCTGATGGCGGCTCCGCTGCTGCTGTTTTGGGTGGGATTAAGCGCCCAGGCGATTTACCCATTTGAGTTTTGGAAGGTGAGTACGGTCGGGATCACCATTTTTCTGATGCGGCTGTGGGTAGAGGCGCTGAATGTTCTCAATGATCT
>Ga0209490_10003204_pt1 | contig 15315 bp, 13 predicted proteins | sample MAT06_FD_187209 | JGI IMG/M metagenome (GOLD analysis project Ga0209490, IMG submission 187209) | Freshwater microbial communities from Lake Fryxell liftoff mats and glacier meltwater in Antarctica - MAT-06 (SPAdes) (version 2) | ecosystem: Environmental > Aquatic > Freshwater > Ice > Liftoff...
GCTATGGAATGAGCACATTTGAAGGTCCAATGCTTTCATTAAAAAATGTAAATGCCGTTGCACATTATACTGATTGGATCATTGCTCATGTGCACGTTGGGGCATTGGGCTGGAACGGATTTTTAACCTTTGGAATGTTATATTGGTTGGTTCCAAGAATATTCAATACAAAATTATATTCAATAAAATGGGCTAACACGCATTTTCTAATTGGTACAATTGGTATTTTGTTATATGCTATCCCTTTGTACTGGGCATCATTTTCACAATCATTAATGTGGAAAGAATTTACGGCAGAAGGTCAATTAAAATACCAGTTTTTAGAAACTGTTACACGTATTATTCCAATGTATATTTTAAGAGGATTGGGTGGATTAGTTTATTTAGCTGGCGCAGTTCTGATGGTTGTAAATTTATTTAAGACCATTAAAAGCGGAAATTTGCTTGTAGAAGAGCATGCCGAAGCTCCATCTCTAGAATCAATTCCATTACCTGCAGGAAAACAATTTTGGCATTCAGCAATTGAACGCAGACCTATTAGAATGTTGGTTGTTAGTTTAATTGTAGTTGTAATTGGAGGTGCTATTGAATTAGTTCCTACATTTTTGATAGATGAAAATATTCCTACAATAAGTACTGTTAAACCTTATACTCCGCTTGAGTTACAAGGCAGAGATATTTATATAAGAGAAGGATGTTATAATTGTCACTCACAAATGATAAGACCTTTTAGAGATGAAGTTGCACGTTATGGTGATTATTCAAAATCTGGCGAATTTATTTACGATCATCCATTCCAGTGGGGTAGTAAGCGAACCGGACCAGATTTGGCAAGAGAAGGTGGTAAATATTCTAATAGTTGGCATTTCCGACATATGAATGCTCCAGAAGAAATTTCACAAGGAAGTATTATGACACCCTATCCTTGGTTATTGGACGATGATTTAGATACCTCAAGTACACCAGTTAAAATCAGGGCAATGCAAACTTTAGGAGTTCCATATGCAAAAGGGTTTGATGAAAAAGCAAATGCCGACTTGAGGGCTCAAGCTGAAGAAATTACTGCTGATTTAAAAGCCAATAAAATTAAAGCCAATAGCCATAAAGAAATTATTGCGATGATTGCTTATTTGCAAAGATTGGGTACTGATTTGAAAAAAGCGCCTGAAAAAGATGTTAAAAACCTTCATTAATTCATCTCTATGAAATTTAAAAACTATTTAACCAGTATCGATCATGTGTCAATTTATCCATTGATTTCATTGCTCATTTTTACCGTTTTTTTTGCTGTGGTAACTTGGTATGCATTCAGTGCAAGTAAAGCCTCTATGATCGAAAGAAGTAATATCCCTATCAATGACTGATAAATTAATTAATATGACATTTACATTAAAAAGGATTGAAACAAAATTTGCTAGCAAAGTTATTTATGGAATATTCACGCTGTTGTTCTTGGGCTTATCTAATTCAATTTTTTCTCAAGCGAATGCCATTGCAGTAGAGGCAAAACCCGAAAAAGAATTATTTTATGATATTACTTTTGCATACACACTAGCAGGAGTGGGCGTATTATTGGCTTTTGTAATTTATATATTAGGGAATGTTTTTTTACTAGCAATTCAAAATAGAGTTGAGGAGCAAAAAAAGAATGGAACTTTTATAAAGCAGTTAGTAATAATTGGCTTTATTGTATTTACATCTACTTCTGCAAATGCACAGGCAATACCTGCAGGTGTTACTCAAGTAGTATCAGAAAATGTGATGTATTTAATTGGGGTGGTAATTGTACTCGAATTATTAATCATATTTTATTTAGCAAATGGAATAAGAATATTTCTAAAAAAGGAATCAGCTATTATAGTTCCATCAGTTAAAGAGGAAATAACTAAAATTCCAAAAATTTCTTGGTTCGATCGTATATATAATAAGAATTCGGATGCCGACATTATTAAGTTAGATCTTGGTCATAATTATGATGGAATTAAAGAGTTAGATAATGATATTCCTATTTGGTGGAAATACGGGTTTGCTATGAGTATTCTATTTGGTATAATATATTTATATAGCTATCATATAGCTGGAACAAGGCCTTTACAACAGCAAGAATTACAAATTGAACAAGAAGTTGCTGCAGTAAAACTGGCTGCGTATTTAGAAAAATCGGCTAATAATGTAGATGAAAATACGGTTAAAATGCTAGGGGTTGACGATATAGCCGCAGGTAAAGTATTGTTTATTAAGCCCGGTGCTTGTGCTACTTGTCATGCCGAAAATGGAAGTGCAATAGTAAATGGATCTTCAGGTATTGGTCCAAATTTAACAGACGATTATTGGATTCATAAAGGAGATATTAAATCGATTTTTTACACTATTAAATATGGTTGGCCCGAAAAAGGAATGAAATCATGGAAAGAAGATTATTCTCCTATACAAATGGCTCAATTAACTAGTTATGTAAAATCATTACAAGGAACCAATCCAACACCTGCAAAAGAAAAGCAAGGCATTTTATTTGTCGATAGTACGATTACAATAAAAGTTGCAGATACTACAGCTGTTGCAAAAAACAATTAAAAATTTGAAATGAGTGAGTATGAAATTGGCGATGAAGAGTTCAGAAACAGGCATTCAACAATAAATGTAGAAGGCAAGCGAAATTGGGTATATGCAATTCAGCCGAAAGGTAAGCTATATCAGTATCGTACTTGGCTTAGTTATTTTTATTTATTATTATTTGTGTCGCTGCCATTTATTAAATTAGATGGTAATCCAATGTTTCAATTTAATTTTCCGGAAGGAGAATTTATATTTTTTGGTGTTTTATTTACACCACAAGATTTTATCATGTTTGGAATTGGGATGCTCATTTTTATCCTATTTATTATCATATTTACTTTAGTTTATGGAAGAATATTTTGTGGATGGATCTGCCCACAAACCATTTTTATGGAAATGGTATTTCGTAAAATAGAATATTGGATTGAAGGAAATGGGAATAAACAAAAGTTGAATGATCGAAAAAAATGGACAACCGAAATTTACGTTCGTAAAACAATAAAGCATATTATTTTTCTGGCTATCTCATTTGGCATTTCCAATATTTTTCTTTCTTACATAATTGGTGTTGATCAGTTATATGATATGATGCGTGAACCAGTTTCTATGCACGTTATTGGATTTGTTACAATGATCTTTTTTACCCTAGCTTTTTACGCAGTATATGCATTTATAAGAGAGATAGTATGTACGGTAATTTGCCCTTATGGTAGGTTACAAGGTGTTTTACTCGATAAAAATTCGATCATTGTTGCGTATAATTATTTACGTGGTGAGCCAAGAGATAAAAAGAAAGATAATAAAAGTGCTGGTGATTGTATCGACTGCGGAATGTGTGTAAATGTTTGTCCAACTAATATCGACATTAGAAACGGAACTCAGTTAGAGTGTATTAACTGTACAGCTTGTATTGATGCTTGTAATATGATGATGAAAAATGTTGGCAAACCTCCCGAATTAATTACGTTTGCATCTGAAAATAGTATTGCTACAGGTAGAAAATTTGAGTTTACTTATAGAATTAAATTGTATACTTCCGTGCTAGGTATTTTAATGGTGATGTTAACTATTCTCATAATAACAAGAACCACTTTCGATTCAACAATCATGCGTGTTCCAGGGCAAACATTGCAAGAAAATGCAGATGGGACTATTAGTAACTTGTATAGAATTAAAGTAACTAATAAGAGCAATAAAACCTTAGCGTATCAAATGGTAGTAACTAATCCTGCTGTTAAAATTGTAAGAATTGGTGCGCCCTTAGATAGTTTGAAAGGTAGGCAATTAGCTGAGGAAACTTTTTTCTTAAAAGTATTACCAGAAAATGTGAATAAACGGAAAGTAGATTTTGAAATACTACTTATGAGTGGTAATAAGGTAATGGAAAAAAAATCAGCCATTTTTATTAGTGAATATTAAAAATAATAGAATGAATTGGGGCACAAGAGTTTTTATAGGATATGCGGCTGGTGTTTGCTTTATATCCTACTTTGTAATTAGGAGTATGATGCTTTCAACCGAAATGGTTGAACCAGATTATTATAATAAAGAGCTCGCTTTTAATGAGCATATTCAAGGAGTGAACAATGCAAGACTTTTGATTAATCCGATTATCATTAATAGCAATGAATCTCAAATTGAAGTGATTATTGATTCAGTTACAGCTCAATCTATGCAAAAAGGAGAAATTCATTTTTATAATCCAGCCTCCGAAAAGGCAGATAAAAAAATGACTCTCATCCCATCAAATGGTAAGTATATATTTAATAAAAGTATTTTCATTAAGGGGAAGTATTATGTGCGTGTTTCATTTGAATATCAACAAAAACCTTTTTTTACTGAAGTAATTATTTTTATAAAATAATGATGGAATTAATAATTATTTCTGCTTTTATGATGGGCTTTTTAGGAAGCATTCATTGTGTTGGAATGTGTGGTCCATTGGCTATTTCAATGCCATTTAGTTTGTTTTTTGCTGTTAATAAATGGGTGGCTATTATTTTGTATAATTTAGGTAGGGTTATTGCCTATTCAATAATTGGAATATTTGTTGGAATATTAGGTAGGGGAGTTAATTGGTTTGGACTTACACAAATATTATCTCTCACACTTGGTGCACTTGTTGTTATTTCTGTTGTTTCCCCAACTATTTTAAAAGTTATAGGAATAAGGTTACCCCAATGGATTAACAAAAATCAAGTGAATGCTTTGCAATTTTTAATAAAAAAGAAATCTGTTGGATGGATGTTTTTAGTAGGAGTGTTTAATGGTTTTTTACCTTGCGGTTTAGTTTATATGGCACTAGCTGCAGCATTGTCGGCTAATACAATTTTAGGATCTATAACCTTTATGGCTTTTTTTGGCCTTGGTACAATTCCTACAATGATTACTGTTATTATTGCTGGGCAGTATTTGTCGCTTACATGGAGAATGGGTTTAAGAAAATTGGTGCCTATTGTAACATTTATAGTTGGCACACTATTAATTTTACGGGGACTAAATTTGAATATACCATATGTTAGTCCATACTTACATCAAAACCTTACCGGAGTTAATAGTGTAGATTGTGTTGCACCTTAATTTATAATTGAGCAATCCACATTCTCATAGCGCCTTCACTGCCCCAATCTTTTAAACCTTTTTGAAGTTCTGCTTTCAATTGAACTCTAGTTACTTTTTTACCTTTTTGTGTAGGACTCAATTGTGCAACAGTAGGTTCTACTAATTCTAGTTTAGTTGCAAACCATGTGGTATATAATCTTGGAACTGCTAAACCTAGTATTAATCCGGGTAAACCTCCAAAGCTCTCTGGACCAGCACTAACAGGAATTTGGTCGGTATAAAATGCAACAACATAAACTGAATCGCAAATTTTGGTAACTGCTTTTCTACATTCAAAACCAGCTATTTCTCGGGTTTCATCGGATATTTTCCATTCTAAATTTTGACTACTGTCTTTTATTAAATATGTATTTTCAAAAATATCTTTTTGACTAATAATAATATTATTCTGCAAATCATTTACTATGGCATCTGTTTCAGATGGTTTAGCATCCCACATCATGTATTTGTTGTTTAAGTTTTCTTTTTGCAAACGATATACCGATTTTTGTTCAGTAAAATTTAATTCATAAAAATCAGATACAAACTTTGGAATTATTTTCATACGTTCTGCATTCCAAATATTATCCTTCTCCTCTTCAAAGGGTTTATGTTGGTTTATTTTTTTCTCATAAGTAACTTTACCAATTGATATAAATTGGGTTTGAGCTGAAGCAATACCTGTAATGCAACAACATAAAATTGGATAGATTATTTTTTTCATATTAAAATCCTTCATTAGTTGCTTTACCATTTTTATTAAAATTCCAAATCACAGAAAAAAGGAAAAAACGTTGAATAGTTTGATTAATAGTTTCTGAAATAAAGTTACTACTGGCATTTCTATTGATTCCTCTATTCTGATTAAAAATATCATTGGCTTCGAATTTTAATTCCAATTGATCATTTTTAGAAATCACTTTTCTAATGCTACTATTTACTAAATAAACATTTTGTTGATTGGCAAAAACGGGAGTTTTTTGATAAATTTCTGCATCTATCCCTATATTGATATACGTTTTAATTTTTTTGAGTTTTAGTTGTATGTCGGTGTTAAAATCATAAGTCCAGAATCTTGTTATAATATCTGGGCGAATAGAACTATTACTGCTAGTATTTCTGGCATTTGCATTCATCCAAAAATTTACTTTTTTATCTCCCCAATAACCAGCGTTAATTCCTAGACTAATTCCTGAGTTATTGGTAATATTATCTATTCCATTTATGCGGTTTACGAACCTGCTTTTGGTTGGACCAGCGGAAAAACCAACATTTACCGAGGGCAATACTTCAGTTCCGAAACCCAAATAAGCATTAAAGTTATAGTTGCCATTTACATTGATGGCTTTACTTATTCTTCGCCCTAAGCTATCTATGGTATTTTCATTAGTTATAGCATTTTCTGTGCTTGAAAAGTTCGAATTAAAATAAATATTTCTACTTTTTAGCACTTTATAATCATTTCCACCAAAACTAATTCTATGTATAAATGCTTGTTGTAAATTAGGATTTCCTACCACTAAATTTAATGGATCAATATTATCGATAATGGGTTGAATTTGAGTCAAGCTAGGGTTTTGGGTAGAACCTTTGTAAGATATATTAAATCTACGTTGCTGTTTTGGGGTATAATTTAAGGTTACCTGTGGAATGAAATTGGTAAAACTCACAGATCGATCTGTATTTTTTCTTAAATCATTTAATCGGTATGTTACTGTGCCTAATTCAGAGCCTGCAGAAAAATTAAATTTCTTTACGTTATACCTAATATTAAGGCCACCCGTATGTCCAGCAGTATTAAATAAAAAATGATTGCTTAATGTATCTACTAAGTTTTCATATTTATTATTTGCGTTGTTTTTACTTAACGTATTTCTCTCGGCATTGTTTTTATTGAGGTTTAATCGATAATTAAATATGAGAAAGGTATTCTTCCATATGGGCTCAGTATAAGTGGCGTTAGAACTTAGTGATGAAGTATTCTGTTTGTTTATTTTTTTCTGATCTACTAAATCAGTTTTAATTGGAACTCCAAAACTATTATAAAAATCATTCTGAGCAATCAAAAATCCATCATTGGTTACATTATTTAAGTTAATGTCAGTATTTATAGTAAAAGTTCTCCCTATTTTTTTATATTTTTTTCTCCAAAGTAAATTTGTGTTTAGCGATTGTTTTTCTTCTACCATAGAAGTTGTTCTATTACTAGAATTGATTAATATATTTTTTTCACTAATCGAACTTCCTAAAAAATTCATTCTTGTATTGGAATTGGTTATTGCACTTCTTAAAGTAACTTTTAACGAGCTACTCGAATCAATTTGCCAATCGAATATACTAGTGATTTTATTTCTTTTCCTACTACTTACTTGGTCTTGTATTGTGGTATTAATAAAACTTGTATCCGGTAAAATAGTTTGGGTTTTGCTCGTAGTTATGCCGGTTACATCTTGTTGATTAAATTGATACGTATTGTTTGTATTGTATTTATCCTTATTCCATTTATTACTAAAATGCAAACCACCTGTAATAGAATTAGGAAATCCTCTTCCCCAACTAAATTCATCTCCAGATGAAAAGATCATCATTCCTCCATCATCATTTATTTCAGTAGTTGTATTTGCATCGCCAGCATAGTTTCTGTTCTCATCCCAATTTAAAGATTGAAATTTGTTGTTGTCAGTAGTTAAATATCCCGATATTTTTCTTTTTCCTTTAAATGCGTTGGCTAATAATTTGCCGCTATAAAATTGGTTAAAGTCAGTACCGGCCTCTGCTTTCCCAAAATATCCTTTTTTCTTATCTTCCTTTAAAGTGAGGTTTAAGGTTTTAATTTTTTGTCCATCATCTATTCCTGTAAATGCAGCCTGATCACTTTTTTTATCGAAAGATTGCACTTTTTCAATGGCATCGGCTCTTAAATTTTTTGTAACAACTGCTGGGTCATCGCTAAAAAATTCTTCACCATCAACCAATACTTTTTGTACTCTTTCTCCTTGTGCTGTAATTTCTCCTTTGCTATTTACTTGAATACCAGGCATTTTTCGCAATAATTCTTGCACGTCTGCATTGGCACTTACTTTAAAACTATCTGCACGATATTCTGTTGTATCGCCTTTTACCCGAATGGCACCAATACGTTGCTTTACAATTACTTCTTGTAATAATGTAGCTTTAGTAATAACTGTCACTTTGCCTAAATCAATCGTTTTATTTTTATCCAATATCAATACATCTACATAGTCGGCATAATTAGGATAACTAATCATTACAATATGCTGGCCTTCAGGTAAATTCTTTAATTCAAAACTTCCGTCTTTTAAACTACGGGTGAATGATACCAATACAGAATCTTTTTTGCGAAGAATTGCAATTGTAGCATTACTAAGGTTTTGTTTATTTAATGTATCTGTAACTAGTCCTTTAATACTAGCTGTTTTTTCTTGGGAATGTAGCATATTTGTAACACCAAATAAGAGGGCAATAGCCATTAAAAGTTTTTTCATAAATGCAGAAGTATTAGTTAATCGTAGGATTTTGTTGTAAATTTCATCATAATTGTGATTAAACTAAATAATTAGTTATAATATTTAGTTAAAATATGTTTCAATATGGCTAAAAGTGATCTATTAAGTAATATAAAAGATGAGCAATCAAAACCAAGATCATCTAAAAAGGAAAAGGTTGGAAGCGACATTCAAAAAAATTATGAGGAAATCCATTTTATAGATACCGAACAATCTGTTTGGAACTATTCATTGTTTTCAGATGCCGATGTTAAAAATTTTCAACAAGGAACACACTATAGTTTGTACAAGTATTTTGGTAACAAACAAATAACGGTACTAGAAATACCAGGAACTTATTTTGCTGTTTGGGCACCAAATGCAACATTTATTGCTGTTACAGGGTATTTTAATGAATGGAATAAAACATCACATCCTTTAAAAGTTAGAGAAGATAGTTCAGGTATTTGGGAAGGATTTATTCCTAATTTATTAGGTGGTGAAGCCTATAAATACCATATTCATGGGTTTAATGGTATAAAATTAGATAAAGGCGATCCTTTTGCACATTATTGGGAAAAGCGCCCATTCACTGCATCTATAACTTGGCAAACCAATTATGAATGGAAGGATGAAGAATGGATGAAGACAAGAAAAAAACACAACTCTTTAAAATCTCCCTACTCTGTTTACGAAGTGCATTTAGCCAGTTGGATGCGGCCCGATAAAAATGATGAAGAAACCTATAATTCGTATCAGCAAATTGCAGAACGAATGGTTCCTTATGTTAAAGAAATGGGTTTTACCCATGTTGAATTTATGCCAGTAATGGAACATCCATTTGATGGGAGTTGGGGTTATCAGGGTACAGGTTATTTTGCACCAACATCTCGTTTTGGTACACCACAAGATTATGCTGGTTTGGTTGATGCATTTCATTTGGCAGGCATTGGTGTAATTCTAGATTGGGTTCCTTCGCATTTTCCTTATGATGCTCACGGTTTATTTATGTTTGATGGTACCCATACTTATGAATATGCTGATATGCGAAAAGGGTATCATCCCGATTGGAACTCCTATATTTTTAATTATAAAAGAGGAGAAGTAAAATCTTTTTTAATAAGCAGTGCGCGTTTTTGGTGCGATCAATTTCATACCGATGGTATTAGAGTAGATGCGGTGAGTTCTATGCTGCGCCTAGATTATAGCAGAAATGCCGGACAGTGGGAACCCAACGAATATGGTGGTAATGGAAATATTGAAGCTATTGCTTTTATTAAAGATTTGAATGAAACATTGTATCGCGATTTTCCAGATATTCAAACCATTGCAGAAGAAGCAACCGATTGGCCAAAAATTAGTAAACCTACTTTTGAAGATGGATTAGGCTTTGGTATGAAATGGATGATGGGATGGATGCACGATACCCTCGATTACTTTAAATTAGATCCTGTTTTCAGACAATTTCATCAAGATAAATTTTCATTTAGTATGATGTATTTCTATGATGAAAATTTTATGTTGCCTTTAAGTCACGATGAAGTGGTTCATGGTAAAAGTCCCATGTTGTATAAAATGCCAGGAGATGAATGGCAGAAGTTTGCAAACCTTAGAATACTCTATACATATATGTTTACCCACCCTGGAGCAAAACTATTGTTTATGGGAGATGAGTTTGGAGCTACCAGCGAATGGAATTATAAAAGCGAGTTGCAGTGGGAGTTGTTAGACTTTGATAGTCACGGTGGAATGAAGTATTGTGTTCAAAAACTAAATGAATTATATAAAACAGAACCTGCTTTATATGAAAAACAATTTGAGCCAGGTGGGTTTGAGTGGGTCGATTTAAATCATAGGTCAGATTCGGTATTGGTTTTTATGCGCAAAGGCAAAAAAGAAAAAGATGATGTACTTATTATACTTAATGTGACGCCGTTGGTAAGAAACGATTGGGAAATTTATGTTCATGGGAAAGGTAAGTGGACCGAAATTTTTAATTCTGATGCCAAGGAATTTTGGGGTACAGGAGATGTTTTTAATCCAAAAGTATCAAGCGAATTAGTAGATAAACCTTCTAAATGCTATAAAATTAAGGTGCATTTACCTGCGCTTGGTGCAATTGTACTTCGTTAATTTATTTTAACTGTAACATTTTTTTTGGTGTTCCGTTTCATTATAAAACACCAAATGAAAAAAATATCATTGTTCTGTGTAAGTTTTTTTGTACTTGCCACCGTTTTTGCACAAAATGAAATTAGTGAACCAAATGTTCAAAAGAGAGCAATTAGCTCTTTTCATGCAATTGATGCTTCTGCAGGAGTAGAAGTAATTATTACCAAAGGAGATAAAGAAGAGCTTGCAGTAACAGTTGGCGATTTAAGTTATTTAGATCAAGTAAAAACCACTGTAAGTAATGGAGTATTAAAAATTACACGAGAAATAGATTGGAAATTTTGGAAAATGTGGAGTAATACTTCTATAAGAGTATATGTGTCCTACACAACCCTCGATAAAATAAATGTTTCAAGCGGAAGTAATTTAAAAGGAACAAGTATTCAATTAAGTACATTAAATGTTAAAATAAGCAGTGGTGGCATGGTTAAACTTAGTGGGAGTGTAGGCTTCTTAGATGTATCCGTTAATAGCGGTGCTAATTTTAGAGGAAGTGATTTTGTTGCAACAAAATGTACAGCAGAAGTAAATAGTGGTGGTGAAATAAATATTTCAGTAGATAAGGAATTATCTGCAGATGCAAGTAGTGGTGGATCTATAAAATATAAAGGAGAAGCACTAATCAGAAATATTAATACAAGCAGTGGTGGTTCAGTTAAGAGGCAGTCTTAATTAGTATAAAACAAGTGGGGTTACTCACTTGTTTTCCACTTTTTTTGTAGGTAACAATTTGTTCATGCAAAGTTCATATTTGGTTCATGCATTCGTTGTTGTTTGCATCGTTAAAAACCAAACACATGAAAACATATTATTATCATTTACTGGTAACTGCCGCGGGCCAATTAATTCAAGAACATGCATTTGATCATTTATCAGATGAAAAATTGTTACGAATGAATCGTTGCATGAATCAGCTAAATAATCTTGAAATTAATAGTAATAATCATATTGCGCAAAATGAACTCTTGCAATTATGTAGTGAAGCAAATTTGTATACTGAAACAACTTCCTTTCAATCGATGCAAAAACTACTTTCAGTAATGAATGTTTTTGGAAATAGACCTATGATGAATGATTTTTCAATGGAATTGGAAGACTAATACAAAAGGTAGTTCCTTTTCCTTGCTCGCTCCATTTTACAAATAATTTCCCGTTATGGTATTGTTCTATTATTCTTTTACTTAAAGAGAGTCCAATTCCCCAACCTCTTTTTTTGGTGGTAAAACCGGCTTTAAAAACATTGGTCAACATGTTTTTAGGAATACCTTTTCCAGAATCGGTAACATTAATAATAAGTTCGTTTTCATTTTGTTCAAATTGAATATCTATTAGTCCTTTCCCATCCATTGCATCTAATGCATTTTTTAATAAATTTTCGAAAACCCAATCAAAAAGAGTAGGCGTTAAATTAATTTGAAGCGATTCGAGATGGTTGGTATTAACTGTAAATATAATCTGATTATTGCTTCTTTTTTTCATGTATTCTACTACCGTCAATACAAATGCTACAGGAAAATTTAATTCTAGTTTAGGCGTACTTCCAATTTTTCCAAAACGATCTGTAATTAATAATAATCGATTAATATCTTTAGCTATTTCAGGAACTATGGTTTCATTGTCTTTTTTCTCTTTGAGTATTTCTAACCAACCTTCCAAACTAGATACAGGTGTTCCTAATTGATGTGCAGTTTCTTTTGCCATTGAAGCCCATAGCTGATTTTGGCCGCTTTTGTATTGAGTTTGTAGGGCAATAAAAGCAATTAATATAAATAATGCTACCACAATTAATTGCACAAACGGATACCATTTTACTTGCTTTAATAATTTACTTTCGCCATAATAATATTTATTAATCGTATATGGGTTTTCTTTTAGTATAAGAATTATGGGATCATTATTATATGCCTTAAATACTTTAAGTTGTTCTGATAAAAAATTATTATTTTTTTGAAAATTTGCTGAATCAAGATTAATAAAGTTTCCTGTTGGGATATCTTTTTCGTTGGTTTCTATTATGGGTATTTCTTTATTTTCTGAAGAAATTTTAGAAGCAAGATTAATATTGGTGGTGTCCGATGAATTTAAAATTGTTCTTTCTGCCTCAACCCAAGCTTCTACATTTTTTCTTTCTTCAATGGCAATTTGTTTGGCAACATATTGCGAGTAAACTATAGTGCCACTCACAATAATCATTGCAATTAAAAAAAGGAGCGATTTCCAATTAAATAAATGTTGAATCATTTCTCTAAAATAAGCTTAAAGTGCTTTAAAAAGAAACAGCCCCCAAAGGAGCTGTTCATTATCAAGTTTTTTATGAGGGATTTATTAAAATAATCCGCCTTTTTTTAGTGTTTTGATACCCTGACCTATTTTAAATCCATTATTATAAATTTCTATTTTGTAGTTACCTTCTTTGTATCTATCGGTCTGTTTCCAATCGAAGCTTACAGGTATAATTTTATTTTGCTCATAGTTAACAGAAACCTTACTAGTGTATACTATTGAGCCTTCATCTCTGGTTGTAAAACTTCCGCCTTCTGTAATTACTTTATCATCAGATCCTGTAACAACTACGTATATATCTTTAGTGCCTGAAGGAGTTACCCTGTTTTGATCAATATTAAATGAAATACGAATTAGGTCGGCTTTCTTAGCGGTATTTGTTTCAGATTCTTTACCAGAACCTTTTAAGCGAATAGCTGTGATTCCAATATTAGAAGCATGTAATGTAGAAGCTATATCTACTGTTTCTTCTAATAGCTTTTTTTCTACTTTGGTACTAATAAGGTTTTGTTCTAAGCCCTCCTTTTCAGAAGATAATTGAGTTTTATCGGAATTTAACTGATCATTTGCATTGGTTAACTGCTGATTTTCACCTTTTAGTTTTTCTATTTCTGCAAACAGTCCATCAATTTTTCCATTTAACTCACCAATTTTACTTTTAGCGTTTGTTAATTCAGCAGCTGTAGCATTTTTTTTCTTCAAAATGCTACCTATATCAGATTTTAGCTGTTGAATAGATTCATTTTGATCTGCTAAATCGCCTTGTAGTTGAACATTTTGGTTTGTTAATGAGTCGGCTTTGGCTGAAACACTCAAAAACTCTTGTTGCAATACAATACGCGCACTATCTATATTGGTAATTTTAGTTTCTAGCATCAAAACCTTTTCACTATTCTTGCTTTTGTCGTAAAATATGTAACCCCAAGTAACCAATAATGCAGCTATTAAAATGCCATATATAAGTTTTCTATTATCTTTCGGTTGATTGGAATCGGTTGTTGCGCCCCCAAATTGGGTAGTTTGATTGTTCATAAATTCGTATTTAAAAAAATAAAGTAAATATGCTTATGTTGACTATGTTCTAAAATCATGCCAAAACAAAAATTTCAACCATCTTTGTATTATGTCGGTCGAAAAAATTCTCCAAGATTGGAAAAAAGGTATTTTTAAGCCTGTATATTGGTTAGAGGGCGAAGAGTCTTATTTTATAGATATATTAGTTAATTATGCAGAGAAGCATATCTTATCTGAATCGGAAGCTTCTTTTAACCTAAGTGTTTTTTACGGTAAAGATGCAGACTGGGCAGCAGTAATAAATGCTTGCCGCAGGTATCCAATGTTTGCCGAGAGGCAGGTGGTGTTGCTAAAAGAAGCGCAACAAATGCGCGATTTAGAAAAATTAGAAGGCTACTTAGAAAATCCACTCTCATCAACTGTTTTTATAGTTAGTCACAAAGAAAAAAAAGTAGACGGCAGGGGTAAATTGGCAAAAGCTTTAAAAAAATCAACTGCCGAAGTATTTACCACCAAAAAATTATACGAAAATCAATTACCAGAATGGGCAAATACAATGATTGTAAATCGCGGACTAAATATTCAGCCCAAGGCGTTGCATATATTGGTAGATCATGTTGGAAATGATTTAAGTAGAATTGAAAATGAAATTGAAAAACTCACACTAAATTTAGCAGGTAAAAAAACTATTTCTGAAGATGATATCGAAAAATTTATAGGTGTAAGCAAAGAGTTTAATGTTTTTGAATTGCAAGCAGCTATCGGACAAAAAAATTTAGCTAAAAGCATTAGGATAATTCAGTATTTCGAATCAAATCCTAAAGCTGCACCAATACAATTGGTTTTACCATCGATATACAATTTTTTTAGTAAGTTATATATATTAAAAGGCACGGTAGGTGCTAATAGCCAGAATGCTGCATCTATTTTAGGAGTTCAACCTTTTTTTGTTAAAGAGTATTTATCTGCAGCTAGTAAATACGATTTTGAGAGTGTAGAAAAAGTATTGTTGTTATTGCACCAATACAATTTAAGAAGCATTGGGGTGAACAATGGAGGAGCTACCGATTCGGGTTTACTAAAAGAGATGGTAGTAAAAATTATGAACTAGCTATTGAAGTATTTTGATGGCCTGTTGTTTATCGAGATGCAATTGCATTTTTAATTCTTCTAAGCCGTCATA
>Ga0209490_10003207_pt1 | contig 15311 bp, 10 predicted proteins | sample MAT06_FD_187209 | JGI IMG/M metagenome (GOLD analysis project Ga0209490, IMG submission 187209) | Freshwater microbial communities from Lake Fryxell liftoff mats and glacier meltwater in Antarctica - MAT-06 (SPAdes) (version 2) | ecosystem: Environmental > Aquatic > Freshwater > Ice > Liftoff...
AAGCCGTAAGATAGTCCGTAGAAGAGTAGAAGTCCAGGTTCATTGGAAGGCGCTGTGATGATAGCTGCGAGCATGAAACCCGCGTGGGAGACGCTGGAAAAGGCGAGCATTCGTTTCACATTGGACTGAATCGCAGCCATCAAGTTAGACACTACTAGAGTGAGCGCAGCCATCACGGCGAGGATGTCTGCAAAGTGGGGAATCATGGATTGAAGCGGTCCAGCGGCCAATCGATAAAGGGCCAGAAAGGCACCGGCTTTTACAACGGACGACATAAACGCCGTGACAGGAGTAGGTGCTCCTTGATAGACATCAGGCGCCCAGAAGTGAAATGGTGCGGCCGAGACTTTGAACGCGAAGCCCGCAAAAATCAAAGTGATGCCCGCGTTGAGAATGAGATTGGTTCCTGAGCCAGAAACACTCGCTTCAATTGCATTGAAGTCGAAAGAGCCCGTGACCCCATAGACCAGCGCCACACCAAACAACAGAATGGCTGAAGCCACAGATCCGAGGAAGAAATATTTGAAGCCCGCTTCGTTTGATTCTGGGCGATGCTTGTCACTAGCTGCAAGCACGTAAAGCGGAATGGAAAGGATTTCGATTCCAAGAAACATCATCACGAGGTTGGAATAGGAAACGAGAATTACGCCACCCACAAAACTGAATAAAACAAGTGCATAGAGATCAGTCCTGCTGTGATGATTCGCGTAGGCGTCGGAAGTAATAGCAAACCAGAACAAGGTTAAAAGTGCAATTACACCTATTCCCGCAAGTGCGAAATCATCCATCAAAAGCATGTCATTGGCGAACGGATTCGCGTTGGTTCCCCAGTCCATCAAGACAGAGCCAATCAGGGCGAGGAGTCCGAGCATAATAATCGGAAGCACTGCTTTGCGCAGTTTGAGCAGGTCAAGTCCGAGGACCACCACTCCGAGTAGGGAAGAGATGAGTAATTCTTTCATCAGTGAAACGTTCCGATAAGATTTTGGATGGCTGAACTCTGAATGTCCAAAAGAGGAGCAGGATAAACACCGGCCACAACGACGATAAGTATTACAATAATCAGCACCGTGAGTTCCTGGCGTGTAAGGGGCGCAAATCCACGGGTGTGGACATTAGTTGCTCCCAACATCATAGTCTGAAATGCACGAAGCATGTACACTGCCCCCAGCACCACAGTGAGACCGGCGAAAAGTGCGAACCACAAATTGAAGGAAGCGAGTCCTTGAAGGAGCAAGAATTCACCCACAAAACCGCTAGTGAGTGGAAGTGCCACAGAGCCCATTACAATCGCGAAGAACAAAAAGGCAAAGGTTGGATTCGCCTCACGAATGCCACCCATGCGGACCATTTCGTCAGTACCTAGACGTTGCTCAATAATGTCGTAGACAAAGAAAAGTCCGATAGCTAGAATACCATGTGAGAACATTTCAAACACGCCACCTGCAATTGCCACATCTGAGCCAGTAAGTATACCAGCCGAGATAAGACCTACGTGGGCAATGGATGAATACGCAATCAACAGCTTGTAGTTTTTTTGAACAATCGCGAGAAGTGAGGCATACACAATGCTGATCACAGAGAGCACGATTGCCCACGTTCCATATTCCATGATACCATCTGGAACCATTGGAATGGCGAGACGAATAAGACCATAAGTGGCCATTTTCAACATGAGCGCGGCGAGCAACATAGTGCCCGCAGTGGGTGCGGTGCGATAGGTTGACGGCTGCCAGGTATGGAATGGAAACACAGGCATTTTTACGGCAAATGCGATAAACAATCCTGCGAATACCAGTCCTTGTTCTCCTGCAGAAAGCAATCTTCCGGCCTGATAAAGATCTTCAAAAGCAAATGACTTGCCGGGAGTATGATGGTAGACATACAGCAGCGAGAGCAACATGAATAAGCTACCAAACAACGTGTAAAGAAAGAACTTCAAAGTTACTTTCACCTTATCCGCCCCTTCTCCCCAGATAAGGCTGATGAAGTAAATTGGGATCAGTGCGATTTCGTAGAACAGATAAAAGATCAAGCCATCGGCTGCTGTGAAAGCTCCGATCATAGCGGAGATCATGAGCAAGGTGAGTCCGTAAAAGATGTGCGGATTGTTGAAGGTCCGATTAAACGAAGAGTAAATAATCAGTGGGGCGCTGATTGCGGTCAGCAACACAAGCACCATACTTATACCGTCGAGTTGAAAGGCAAAGCGCAATCCTAGTGGTCCAATCCAACCTTCATTGAAGGAAAGCAACGCCGTGTGACCTAAATTCAAGAGCACGAAGCTGATGATCGCGACGAGCAAAACGATCATCGAAGAGGTGAGAGCCATCTGGCGAGCCATTTTCGGTCCGAGAACCAGAATTAGCGCACCGAGGAGGGCTGGCAGAAAGATGAGAGCGAGAGTCAGCATGCAGGTATATCGTTATCCTAGGTGATTTGATCAGGTGAGCCAGATGAGCATTACAATGACGCCCAGCACAAGTGCAAGTAGATATCCTGAGAGATATCCCCCTTGAACTACTTTGATTGCATTGCCGGTAAGTTTGGTGAACTTTCCGGATCCATTTACCATTCCGTCAATCACGCGGGGTTCCATCCAACTGCCAAGCCATTTGGCCAGCTTATCTATTGGCTTGCGAATGGCACTGTCATACAATTCATCGATCCAGTATTTGTGCGCAAGCGTGCGGTGGACAGGCGATTGGATCTCATCATCTTCCAAAGCTCGAGTTCCTTTTTTCACGTAGATGGAATAGGCATAGTAAATCATTATTCCTGCGAGGAGCATGGCGATGATTGCCAGAATGAGTTCAGCGGACGCACTGAGTGTGGAGAATGGAGTGACGAGAGTATTTTCCAGAAAATGATCGAGCCAATGACTTAATCCGATTTCTGCTCCGATAGCATGCGGAAATCCCAAGAAGCCTCCAACGGTAGAAAGCACCGCAAGAATGATGAGCGGAATCGTCATCACTTTCGGCGATTCGTGTAGATGATGTTCTTGATCGTGTGTGCCACGGAACTTACCATGAAAGGTGAGGTAAAACATGCGGAACATGTAGAAGGCCGTTCCCGCTGAAGCAAGCATCAGCAGCACAAATACGACGAGATTGGTCTCCATGGCATGAGCCAGAATTTGATCTTTTGAGAAGAAACCAGCGAATGGAAAAATACCCGAGATCGCAATGGTTCCGATCAGAAAAGTGAAATAGGTTACAGGCATTTTGGACTTCAATCCCCCCATGCGTCGAATATCTTGTTCACCGCCCATTCCGTGGATTACTGAACCAGAACCCAAAAAGAGGAGCGCTTTGAAAAAGGCGTGTGTGATCACATGAAAAACTGCGATGCCGTAAGCACCGAGTCCGAGCGCGGTAAACATGAATCCCAACTGACTCAGTGTAGAGTAGGCCAATACTTTCTTGATGTCGTTTTGAGCAAGTGCAATCGTTGCGCCAATCAATGCAGTGAGAATACCTGTTATCACTACAACGTTCGATGCTACTTCGCTCATGTCGAACAACGCGCTGCTGCGAGCCACCATGTATATACCCGCTGTCACCATCGTGGCAGCGTGAATCAAAGCAGATACAGGAGTCGGACCTGCCATCGCATCGGGAAGCCAGGTATGCAATGGAATCTGAGCACTTTTTCCCATCGCACCGATAAAGAGAAGAATGGCGGCAGTGGTGGCCACGCCGCCATTTAATCCTGAAATATCTGAGCCATTGATGTAGAGATCTCCAAAGTTGAGCGAACCGCAGTAAACGAATATCAAGGTCATTCCTAGGATTAGGCCAAGATCACCGATACGGTTGATAATGAACGCCTTCTTGGCGGCGTCATTGTTTTTCATGTCTTTGTACCAAAATCCGATCAGTAAGAAGGAACACAATCCGACTCCTTCCCAACCGACGAACATGGTGAGGTAGCTGTCGCCAAGAACAAGGATCAGCATGAAAAACACAAAGAAATTAAGGTATGCGAAGAATCTGTTGAAGCCTTCGTCCTCATGCATATAACCAATTGAGTACACATGAATCAGAAATGCCACACCTGTGATAAATAACAGGTAAATGGTGCTCAACGGGTCCACAATAAACGAGATGTCTACCTGGAAACTTCCGGCATGAATCCAGTCGAATACATGTACGATAGCGGGCTGTCCACCGTGTAGCTGGGTGGTAAATACGGCGATGGAAGTAATGAACGACAGCAGAATGGCTCCGGATCCAATCGATCCGATGAGATTTTTCGACAGCCCTTTTCCAAAAAAGGTGATGTATAGAAATCCAGCTAGCGGAAAAAGCGGGATAAGTGTAACGAGTCTTTCCATGATCGATGGATTACCACTTCAGTTTATTGAGCACATCTATTTGGGTGGTTCCCAGATTGCGGTAAAGCAGCATGAGAATGGCGAGTCCGACAGCCACTTCAGCCGCGGCCACCACCATAATAAAGAACACGAACACCTGACCGCCGGTATCTCCCCACATGGTGGAAAAGGCCACTAAAGCGAGATTGGATGCATTGAGCATGAGTTCCACACACATGAACATGATAATTGCATTGCGACGATAAAGAATACCGAATATGCCAAGGCAGAACAGGATCAGGCTAAGTACCAGATAGTGTTCGATGGTTATGCCGGGGATTATTTCCATGGAGCTGTTCAGCGTTTAGATCAGGAATTAATTTCTTTTTTTGACAGAAAAACAGCGCCCACCATTGCCCCGAGGAACAGTATGGAGGCGAGTTCAAATGGAAGCAGGAAGTCACGGTAAAGCACCTGACCAAGATTTTCAATAAGACCCACATTAGGTGCATCGATAGCCGGCGCAGTGAGTTGTGTGCTTCTCTTAATTATACCAACCAAAACGAGCAAAAGAATTCCTCCGGCCACTGCACTGATCAGCATGTTCCAGTACCTGCGCTTTTCTTCGTCAACCTTATTCAGATTGAGCATCATCACCACATATAGAAACAATACCATGATAGCTCCTGCATACACAATCACGTGCACAGCGGCAAGAAACTGAGCATTCAGTAAGAGGTAATGACCAGCGATCGCAAAGAACGCGAGGATCAGGTAGAGCACACTATATACCGGATTTTTAGCGAGAATGGTAGCCAGGGCGCCGAACACAGCAACAAAGGAGAGAAACCAAAATAAATATTCGGTGATCATCGTGAGAGCGTGCGATCAGAGTGAGTTTGATTGTGAGAATGGCGCATATCCTTTTTGAAGTCAAGCACTTCTGGTGTCTGGCGCTTGCTGACATCCACGGGCTGGCCAACAGGTTCGACAAGGATATCTTTTCCAAAAATTTCTTCGCCACGAGTAAATGAACTCGGGACGATGCGGTCTGTGAGGAAGATAGCTTCTTTCGGACATGCTTCTTCACATAGGCCACAGAAGATGCAACGCAGCATATTTATTTCATACACTTTCGCATACTTCTCTTCACGGAAAAGAGATTCTTCTCCTTTCTTTCTCTCTGCTGCTTCCATGGTGATCGCTTCTGCCGGACAGGCCACAGCGCAAAGGCCGCAGGCAGTGCAGCGCTCAGCGCCAATCTCATCGCGCTTGAGAACATGTTGTCCTCTGTACACCGGCGCGATTTCGCGTGTCTGCTCAGGGTAGCGAATAGTTGGGGTACGCTTGAAAATGTGTCCCAGCGTGATAAACATACCCTTGATGATCGCGGGGAAATACAGTCTTTCTGCGAAAGTCAGATCTGCCTTTGCCACCAGTTTTGATCGATTTGTCAGCATTCGTTATCCTAGTTTTCCGGTGAAATACATCACCAGTCCGGTAATGAAAATATTCGCAATAGCCAGCGGCAGAAGCACCTTCCAGCCGAGATTCATGAGTTGGTCGTAGCGGAAACGCGGAAGTGTCCAGCGAACCCACATAAAAATGAAAATGAAGATTAGAATTTTTCCAAAGAGCACCAATGCCTGCACAATGGCAAGTGTATTTCCTTCAAGTCCAAGTTCATGCTGAAACGGGAAGTTGTATCCGCCAAAGTAGAGTGTTGCCATCACCGCAGAGGAGATGAACATATTGATATATTCCGCAAAAAGGAAAAAGCCTAATTTCATGGAGGAATACTCGGTGTGGAATCCACCCACCAATTCTGATTCCGCTTCGGGAAGGTCGAATGGCGCGCGATTCGTTTCCGCAAAAGCACAGATCAGGAAGATGATAAATCCGAGTGGCTGATAAACTACGTTGGCATATCCCAAATCCTGCTGCTCAGCAATTTCTGCGAAGCTCAAGGTACCAGTAGTCATTACCAAGGCGATCAACGACATACCCATTGCCACTTCATAGGAGATCATTTGAGAAGATGCGCGCAATGCACCGAGCAGTGCGAACTTATTATTCGAAGCCCATCCTCCGATCATGATTCCATACACTCCGATCGAAACTACACCAAGCAAATACAACAATCCAATATTGATATCGGTAACCTGCAGCGGATAATACGTTCCTGCGATCGTAATACCACTTCCCCATGGAATCACGGCGCCAGTGAGGCATGCGGTGAGCATAAAGAAGGACGGTCCCAAGATGAAGAGCCATTTATTGGCTTGAGAGGGGATCATTTCCTCTTTAAAAATCATCTTCAATCCATCTGCAATCGGTTGTAAAAGGCCGAACGGACCGGCCCTGCTTGGACCAACACGGTCCTGCAGGATGGCCGCAATTTTTCGCTCACCCCATGTCATGTATGCCGCGATTCCCAAGGAAAACGCGAAAACAATCACCGCAAGAATGATTTTATAGAGTATGACTGGATCCATAGTTCAGACGTATGATCAGTGTGGGTTATTGGGATCAAGTGCACCCGTACCGAGAATCACTTTTGTTCCGTGAGGAAGTGCTTTTTTCTGACGGTCGATTGTTGCTTTCAAGGTTTTCAGTCCTTCGTAGTGATTGGCTGAAATCACGGAATGGCGATTGACTTTAGCCGGGCCTTCGATTACCCAGTCACTCGTTTTCTTTTTATCAAATCGGCATTCGTTGCAGATCCATTCTTCTACCTCACCGTATTCATCTTTTCGTGCGGTTACCCGAGCCACTTCTTCTCCTATGTACCACAGGCGCACTTGTCCAGCGCAATGACTGCATTCGCGATGGGCATCTACTGGTTTGGTATACCACACGCGGCTTTTGAACCGGAAGGTTTTATCCGTTAGCGCGCCTACCGGACACACATCAATCACGTTTCCGGAAAAATCATTGTCGATAACGTTAGTGATGTAGGTAGAAATTTCGCCTACATCACCGCGATTGATCACTCCATGCACACGACCATCTGTGATCTGATCGGCCACTTTCACACAGCGATAGCATAAAATGCAGCGCGTCATGTGGAGCTGAACCTTATCGCCGATATCTGTCTTCTCAAATTCGCGACGTTTGAATTCGTAGCGCGACGCCACCTTTCCATTTTCATAGGCGAGGTCCTGGAGATGACATTCGCCGGCTTGATCGCACACCGGACAATCCAAAGGATGATTGATCAGGAGAAATTCAACTACTCCGGCACGTGCCTCGAGCAATTCAGGCGAAGTGATATTTTCCACTTCCATGCCGTCCATTACTGTGGTGCGGCATGAAGCTACAGGCTTCGGCATCGGCCGGGGATCTTTGTCAGAGCCCTTAGATACTTTTACAATGCAGGTGCGGCAGTACCCTCCGCTGGTTTCCAGCTTGGAGTAGTAGCACATCGCAGGTGGCACAATTTCACCGCCGATCATTCGGGCCGCGTTGAGGATTGTTGTACCGTCCGGTACCTCAATCGAAATTCCGTCTATCGTAACTTTTGGCATCAGGCAACAGGTTCGGGTAGGTTGTGTAAACGATAGTAGTGTTTTACATCTCGAATGGATGAGCCACGTTTGACATATTCTTCGAAGTCACTTCTGAAGTGTCGTATCGCACTGGCCACTGGCCATGCGGCTGCATCGCCTAAAGGACAAATGGTTTTTCCTTCAATTTTACTTTGAATGTCCCAGAGCAAATCAACGTCGGCAAGTGTGCCATGTCCGTCGAGAATCTTATGTAGAATTTTCTCCATCCATCCCGTGCCTTCGCGGCAAGGACTGCACTGTCCACAACTCTCGTGATGATAGAATCGGGAGAAATTCCAAAGGTTTTTTACAATGCTGGTGTCTTCATCCATCACGATGAATCCCCCTGAGCCGAGCATAGTGCCTGAGGCAAAACCACCTTCGGCCAAGCTTTCATAACTCATCAGACGAGGTTCACCAGTCGCTGTTTTCAAAATAAGATCGGCTGGGAGGATAGGAACTGACGAACCACCGGCCACAACCGCTTTCATCTTTCGTCCGTCGCGTATACCTCCACAATATTCTTCGGAATAAATGAACTCTTCAACCGGCAAGCCTAGCTCAATCTCATACACCCCAGGCTTGTTAATGTGACCGGAAGCAGAAATCAATTTGGTACCGGTGCTTCTTCCAATGCCTATAGCGGCATAAGCCGCTCCGCCATCAGCCACGATGGGCACCACCGCCATGATTGTTTCAACGTTGTTGACTACCGTAGGGCAGCCATACAAGCCCGCTATCGCAGGAAAGGGAGGCTTAATGCGTGGATTACCACGCTTGCCTTCCAGAGATTCAAGAAGGGCAGTTTCCTCACCGCAGATATAGGCTCCTGCGCCAACCTGAACATACAGGTCGCAGTCGAAGCCGCTTCCCAGAATATTGGTTCCGAGAATTCCAGCCGCGTACGCCTCTGCAATAGCTTTTTCGAGAATATTAGCGATGTAGAAATACTCACCACGGATATAGATATAGGATGTTCTTGCGCCAAGTGCAAAACTTGACAGAATCATTCCTTCGATGAGGAGATGTGGGTGCCGCTCCATAAGGTAGCGGTCTTTGAATGTACCCGGCTCCGATTCATCCGCATTGCACACCACGTAGCGCGCCACTCCTTCTGGCTTGGCCAAAAAGCTCCATTTCATCCCCGTTGGAAACCCTGCGCCGCCGCGTCCACGAAGGCCCGAGGTCTTCACTTCCTCCACAATTTGCTGGGGCGTCATGGAGGTGAAAGCCTTTCGTAGCGCGGAATATCCGCCGTTTTCACGATAGATCGACAACGCTTCGATGCCGGGAATGTGATCGTGTTTTAGTAGTAGTTTTCTTCCCATGGTTAGTTTAACACCCACAACCGGGGTTGTAGTTCAATATGAGCTCCCGAATCTTTTCAGGATTGGCGCAAAATTAGGCGGCTGAGTCGCCCGCCCAAGTTTATCCGGTCTTTTTTTGCCCTGTGTTTCTCACAATTCTCAATGTGAGGCCATCCCGTTGGGTTAAGTCCAAAAAAAAAGCCGGCAGAGCCGGCTTTTTAGAAGCTTTAGAGAATGAGCAGCAATCGCTCTCTTGTGACATGGTCATTTCGGAGTCGGACCACATAAATACCTTCTGCAAGCGAGGTGGGCAGGGGTATAGTGGTAGTTGTCTCATTCGTTAACGTGACTTGGGTGGTCAGCGCTTTTCGACCCATCGCATCCAGAATTTCAAGAGTGAAGAAGCCATAAAACCCTTGGGGGACAATATTTACCTCGGTGGTTGCGGGATTGGGATACAGACTGAAATCAGGGGAATGATTAGTCTGAACTGATTTGAACCCGAACTCATTCTGACAACCGATAAAACTCAAGGATTCAGGCCCATTGATCTGCAAGCCAAAATAGTAGTTCTCGGCGATGTAGCTTACCGGCACGATGAAACCTGAAGAATCCACAGCGTCGTTCACATCATCTGGGGAAATACCCAGATCCACATATTGATCAAACACTGCGAGTTCCGATTCCGCCTGAGCGCGCCATCGGTTGAGTACACTCTGCTCCAGAGAGTCAACCTGACAATCGGCCAGATGAATAAATACTTCCCTCGCAATGTCTGAGCGCCCTAGTGTGCGGAAGAGTTGGCCTTTGTCGAGTTCAAGGTAAAACTGACTGCGATAGGTGGAATCGCTCAGCACAGTATCTGTCATCAAATTGAGCACGTCCACGTAAAGTTGAACGGGAGATGAAAAGGCAAGTCCATTTGCGGCCGCATCAATTTCATCATCCAGCACCAGATGCTCAAAAGCAGTTTTCATTTGCTCGCGTCCCCAAATCATTTTCCAGCGGATATCGTTCTGCGAACGATCCAATCCAGAAGTTAGAATTTCATGAAAGAGATTGAGTGCATCGAGGTCGTTTGCAGTGGAGTCATAAATTTCCATCTGAGAGGCTGCTTCTACGAGCGCTTCATCGAGCAGCGTTCCGTCGAAACTATCAGAATGAATCGGCGGATTTCCAAGGTCTTCCTCTTCACCCGAACGATGCGTAAATCCCTCATTATTTTCTCCCTTTTCAGGCTGATGTCCTCCTGTTACCGTCGCCGACTTTTGAGGCTTAATCAATGAAGGTGGTAGTTTGTGTTCCTGACAATCAGTGGGGCCAGCGGGATTGGTGTCTACGACTTCAATCGGGCAAAAGAAATACGCTGGCGGCGAACTGCACGCCGTTGAGAAAGATCCTGAACGAAGGTCAATAAAGTTGGGGTTTGGAGAGGCTATCGATCCGTCGGGGCTCCAGATGTTGGCTGTAGCGTCAAGCACAGGGGAGGAGCAATCTGATGGACAAGGAATTCCAGCGATAGTGCCTGCAATATTCATGTAACCAAATGTCCCGAATTGATTGTAGCCTTTACTGAGGTTTAGCCCACCGGCATTGTCGAGCAGGATGTGTTGTTCGTTGTCGTCGAAACGATTATACCCTGCATAGGATTGCGCATCCATAATCACGAAGCATCCTTTGGCTGCGTGCACGGCAACCTCATTTTCGCCGAATACATTGCAGGCAAGGCTCAGCGTACCCCCTCCTTTTGAAGTAGCCATGTCGGCTCCAGAAAAGCTTGAACTGATTACGGAGAGTTTGGTCAGACTTTGATCTTCAATGGCAATGCCGCCGTTATTGAATCCATTGATTGGAATGAATAGGGAGCTTGTTACCGAGCTTGGATTTTGCAAGCCGAGCGAACGAACTCCGCAATCCCGGAATTCGCAGGATTTAATTTTATAGAGTCCTCCATTCCATCGGATACCGGTAAGAGCTCCGTTGAACAAAGAGTTTGTTGCATAGCAGCGTGCATCTTGGCCGTGCAGTCTCACGTTGAGGAATTGGCAATTGGTAAATGTGGCAGTATTGTACCACACCTGCACGGTGCTGTTTCCGGCGAGTGGAGAGTAGTCCACGAAGTGCACATTGTGAGCTGTGAGTCTCATATCGAGCCAAACCTGACCGTTGTTGAGTAATTCCACGCGTCCATTTTCAAGTTTGAGATGGCCTTGGTTGAAATTACCATTCCAGAGGTTTGCCCAGTTGTGGATGCGTAAAATGGTGTTGTCGGTACCGGTGCCATTGAGACGAATTACGGCGCCCGCACCACAGAATATTTCCTGCGAAGCATCGGCAGTGACCTCGAGATACCCCATCGATCCGTTGTGTGAAAAGTCGAGCGTGACGCCCGGCAGCACGTGAAGCTGTCCTCCGGCAAGCGACACCTTGGAGGATGAGCCATCGAGCTTCCAGACTCCCCCACCGTAGATGATTTTTCCACCGGGTTTGACAATAATTTCACCGCGAGTATTCACAATACATCCTGGATTGATTCGAAGAATTCCTCCGTCCTCAATGACGAGTTTGCTTTGGGGATTGATGATCATTTGTCCGCCGGCATCGAGTTGCAGTGAAGCGTCTTTGCCGATAATGAGCTCGCCTCGCGTGGTAGCAGTTGGATCACCCACTTCCAGGATTCCCATATTGCTGACACGGATCAACGAGGCGTTGCAATCTTGAAGAGTATTTACTCTGAAAAAATCCTCTTCTGGCAGCGGATCAGCGGGGTTGCCATAGTGAGTGGGAATGTTTTTGTTAATTGTTATGCGCGCACCCGATTGAATTTCGACGCTTGATAATTGAACGGTTGGCATTCGTCCGAAGTTGAAAGTGGCGTCGTTTGGATTAACTGAAGTGAATATTTCAGGAATAAGATGGCCCCCGTTCTCATTGTCCAAAGCCAGAATTTCAGCGAGGATTTCTTGAAGATTGCGTTCTGAAACTTCACTGTGCGCTTCATTCCCGCTTTCTGGAGCGTACGTTTTATCAAAAGGAGAAGCATCGGGATTACTCGAAAGAAGATCCTCTAGATTTTCAGTGAGTGATACATTTTTAATTGCAAGTGCGCTTGCCGTTGGAATAAAGCAATGATAGGCCCGAAAGTCAGATATTTCATTACACCCCCCGTCATTGAATTCGGGACTCGCAGCGTTGGCAAATTCTTTGAGTGATGTGCGCGTTCCACCGGCAGCATAATCCAGCGAAGGAAGATTTGGACTTCCGATGCGAGTAAAAACATCCATTTGCGCCTGACCCATTAGAGCGATGATAGATTGAGCTGTGTTTTGCGGTGGATGGGTGTATTTCAATCTGGAAAGAATATGAAAGGACGGTGCAAAGGGTGCGATCGGCATGTACACTCCGGGAGAAGGATACATCACGATTTGAAACTCAGGACCGGGATTCATATCCGTTTGCTCACAAGAGAACTCGAGCAGATGAAGATCTGATGGGTATTGCAATCCGATGCCCCGTTGATTGCCATTGGCCACCCCAACGTTTCGACAGTATTTCGGAAAGCCCAGTTGGTCGAGCGTGGCATACCAGTCTACATACTGACTTCGGTTTCTATAGAAAAATTCGTTATCTGCTGCACCAACCTGAAGTTGCAACATTTGCCGTGCGGCGGGCCGCCTCAAATAATTGGTTAGAAAGTCGCTCGCATTGCTATTGTTGTTGGCCATGTCCCGAATAATGAATTGGAGCGAAAGAGGAATGTTTGCGCCATCATGGGGCGAATCGAGTGATATCCACAGCCGCGTGCAGTGCTCTATTCCTTGATGTTCCATCGTGGTGAGCGCATAGCGCGTGATTTGTCCCCCCATGCTGGCGCCAGCTACCACCAGTTGGTTGGTTCCGATCTTTGTGTCATTGACCATCTGAATGAGATGGATGAGCAATTCGGAATTGTGTTCAATCCATGTTGCGCCATCTCGGAAGTCGAGTAGAATCACATCGTAGCCTTTTTCGCGAACGGCATCGAGCAATTCAGGCATGCGATGGAGCATCGAATAGGGGTAATCGGGGTCGTTGATCCCACTGGTGAATTCACACCAGCCAAATGAACCATTTCGTTCTGCTGAAGTACCGGATTCAAAGTCCACACCCTCCACGAATAAGAAAGGCTTGTCAAATTCTCCAGAAGGGAGGTAGTAAGCATTTCCGAACACCGTAATTCCATCCGTTTCTACGCTGATTTCCCAAGGTCTGGCTGTGTTTCCTGTGGTGGTCCAGGGAACAGCAGGATCTGGATCATCATAGTTGCTCACGCAAGGAGTAACGTATGTTTTGAATCCTGATTTTAATGTTTCACCATCGCGTTCCACTTCCAGACGAATTAATTTTTCGTCGGATTGTCCGGTGTAATCGACGGTAATAATCTGCCCAGGGGTTATTGTTCGCCAACCTGTTCCATCCGCAAAATCGATTCGAATCTGCGAGGGAGAGCTACCTGAGTTTTGAAGGTAGTGCGAGGCAATTAACCGAAGCTTCATTTCCCCGCGGCGGTATTCTGGCATGTCAATGAGCAGTGAAACAGCTCTGCCCGTGGAAAAGATATTTCCGGCGTTTGCCTGCTGGAAAAGACCTTCCGGTGAGGCGTATATCCATCCATTGGTAATAGATTCTTCTGAGAGACGATGGAATTCCAGATCTGTGATAACGATGGGAATAATTCCCTCATCGCGTCTCATGGCATTTAATTCTTCCCTCAGCGACGCATAATCAGGCACTAGAGTGCTCTCCGGTGAGATGTCTGCTTTTCGGAAGTTCAGAAGTACCGATGTGGCATCTTGATAGCTCGCTGAGGAATAGGTGGTTCCATCTGGCGGCAAGCCATTGTAGTTGGTTTGTGACCAGAAGTATCCGCTGGTACAATCGGAGAAATTGAGGTTTTGAAATACCGGACTAATTTGTCCGAATCCCGCGGAATGGGCATAAAGTAGCCATCCCGCTGCAAGGAGCAGTTTTTTCATGATAAGAGTTTTTAGTTTATGAGATAGAAATCCGCGGCGGTTTAAGAACACCGCAGAGTTTGAATTTCAATAAGGAAATGCAAGGATGCGCTTTCGTATTTGCGGTCCAACAGTGCGAAAAGGGAAAAGGCGATAGACAAATGAATTTGCCAAAAATCATGTTTGCATGATACGCTTTTTACAAAAAAAATTGCAAGGAGTACGACTAGCGATTTGACTTAGTAATGAATCACCACATCTGTAGTATCTAATTCACGAGGTATTATATCGGGCAATCTGAACACGGGCCCAGTGGTACCGTCTAAATACCACAGTTGGTAATATTGACTGTAAGGTATATTTCCGGAGACTTCCAGTATGCGAGGTGTCTCATAAAGAATAGAAAAGCCTCCTCCTGTGCCCGATGGCTCTAAGTCAGCAGTAGCATATTGGACTTCTGGATCCAGAGGCTCCTCATCTATTGCGGATATGCGGATCCAGGCTTTTGGAATCAAATACAAATAGAGAATTTTCACTCCATTGGTATGGTCTGGTGTAACTTGAACTGCTTCGGATTCCGTGGTGTATTGCGACAATAATCCATAAGCCCTCGCGGTTTGAGGAGTCAATCCGGCTGGGATCACGAAAACGCCATTGTCATCGGTAGTATCGGTAGCGACCAATACGTCTGTCCCACCGAAAAAAGATCCCTCCTTGACTTCATAATCCCACAGCCTGACGAGCGCATTCGGCACAGGAGTATTGGAGTTGATATGCAGCACCCTGCCGTAGGCTGGATTAGAAATCGATTCTTCTTCTTTGCGGCAGCTCGGCAGCAGGAAGAGAAAGCCAAAAAGCAAGTGAATAGGATATATTTTCATGACCATTGATTTATTGAAATCACAGAAGAAAAGAGTTAACCGTTTGGAGTTTAGCCGAAACACTGAGAGTGCTTGAGAGAAGCCTGCTCTAATAACGAATCACCACATCCGTAGTATCTAATTCCCGAGGTATTATATCGGGCATAATGTGAACAGGCCCAGAGGTTCCGTCAAAATAGCGGAGCCGGTAGTATTGCGTGTGCGGCAAGTTTCCATAAACTTCAACGATTCGAGGAGTGCCGTCAAGGGAGGAAAATCCATTT
>Ga0209490_10003208_pt1 | contig 15309 bp, 16 predicted proteins | sample MAT06_FD_187209 | JGI IMG/M metagenome (GOLD analysis project Ga0209490, IMG submission 187209) | Freshwater microbial communities from Lake Fryxell liftoff mats and glacier meltwater in Antarctica - MAT-06 (SPAdes) (version 2) | ecosystem: Environmental > Aquatic > Freshwater > Ice > Liftoff...
TCGAGTGTCGTGTCAGCACGAATGAACTCGTCCTGATCCACCACCCTGGGCTCGCCCTTCTTCTGCGCGATCTCCACTGGTACGATCTCCGACACGAACCGACCAGCACTGCGCGCGGCGGCCGCCTTCTGTTGTGATCGGAGCGCGAAGACATCCTGATCCTCGCGTGAGATCGCGTGCAGCTCCGCGACGTTCTCTGCGGTCTGCCCCATCGAGTCGGTACCGTATCGGCTCTTCATCGCCGGATTGACGAAGCGCCATCCGAGACTGGTGTCGAACATCTCGATATCCCGCGCGTACGGCTTACTGGCCTTGCCCATGACATAGGGCGCCCGCGTCATGTTCTCGACGCCACCGGCGACATAGAACGCTCCGTCGCCGCACCGCACCGCGCGCGCGGCATTGGCCACCGCACTCATGCCGGACGCACAGAGCCGGTTGACCGTTTCGCCCGGCACCGAATGCGGCAGGCCGGCGAGAAGCGCCGCCATGCGCGCCACGTTCCGATTGTCATCTCCCGCCTGATTCGCACAGCCGAAAATGACGTCCGTGATCTGCGCCGGGTCGAGCGACCCGTGCCGCGCGACGAGGCGGGCGATCACATGCGCCGCCAGATCGTCGGCACGGACGTCAGCCAGTTGGCCGCCGAGACTGCCGATGGGTGTCCGCACACCATCGAGGATGAACGCGTCGGTCATTCGTGTGTCGGGGCAGAGGCACGCGGCGTACGGGTGCGATACACCGACCCCCGGAAGAGAGCGACGACGACGTCGTGCTGATTGCAGACCGTCACCCGGTAGAAGCCAAGGCGCCCACTCGACGCATCCTCCCCGGCGGTCGCCGTCAATGTGTCGTGCACGAGTATCGCTGCGGGATACGCAATCTGATTGTCCACCGCGACCGTGACGAACTCGCCACTGTTGCACGCAAAGGCCATCGCGCTGTCGGCGAACGAGAAGACGATACCGCCATGCGAAACGCCAAAGCCATTGACCATGTCCTCGCGGATGCGCATCGCAAGCACGCAATGACCCGGTTGGACCGAGACGAGGGTGATGCCGAGCCAGCGACTGAATGCATCGGTCGCCAGCATCGTGGCGACGATCTCGCGCGAACGCGCTGCAGAATCCGGGGCTGAGACACCGCTCATGCGCTCAGCCCCTGCCCCGCCTTCACACGGCGGCGCAGCAAAACACTGGCGCGGTAGCGATCCTCGCCGTACTCCGCATGCAGCGCGTCCAGTTGACGCAGGACCGTCGCCGGCCCGATCTGGTCGCCCCACGCCAGGAGTCCGCGGGGATAGTTCACGCCCTTCGTCATGGACAGTTCGATATCGGCCGGTGATGCAACGCGCAGATGGACGGCATCGATCGCCTCATTGATGAGCATCGCCAGCACCCGGTCGACGATCGCCTGACCGACGGTTGCGTCACGGGTCGGTTCAGGCTTCACCGCTCCATCGTGATAGTCGTAAAAGCCCCGCCTGCGCTTCCGGCCCCAAAAGCCCGCGTCGACCAGCCGGCGTTGTATGATCGACGGCCGATAGCGCGGATCCTGAAAAAAGCCGTCGTACACGCTCTGCGTCACGGCGAAATTGATGTCATTGCCGATGAAGTCCATCAACTCGAAGGGCCCCATCCGGAATCCAGCCAGGTCGCGCATCGCCCAATCGATCGTCGTTGCGTCGGCGACACCCTCCTCCAGCAGCCGGAGTGACTCGCCATAGAATGGACGCGCTACCCGGTTCACGATGAATCCTGGCGTGTCGCGCGCGATGACCGTGATCTTCCTCCACGAATCGAGCAGGGTGCGGGCCGCGATCGTCACGTCGTGTGCTGTGGTGAGCGCCGGAATGATCTCCACCAGCGGCATCAGCTCCGCGGGATTGAAGAAGTGGATTCCCAGCACGCGCTCCGGCCTCCGGCAGGGGCCTGCGATCGCTGCCACCGCCAGCGACGAGGTATTCGTCGCCAGGATGCAGTCATCCGAGACGGCAGCCTCCAGCTGCGTGAAGAGCGCGGTCTTGACGGCCAGATTTTCCGCCACTGCTTCGATCACCAGTCCGCAGGCGCTGAACGCTGCGCAGCCCGCGCTGAGATCGCCGGCGTCATGAATGCGCGCCAGTGCGGCGTCGGACGCATCCTGCGTCATCCGACCCTTCGTGACGTCACGGGCGAGTGCCGCCGCGATGCCGGCACGGGCGCGCGTCACCGCGTCAGCGGCAACATCGCCGAGCAGCACATCGTGGCCCGCGGCGGCGGCGACGTGCGCAATGCCGCTGCCCATCGCGCCGGCACCAAGCACGCCGACCATCATGCGCGAGCCCGGCATCAGCGTCCCTCGAAGGCAGGCTTTCGCTTCTCGATGAATGCACGTACCCCTTCGGCATAGTCCGCAGTGCGGCCCGCTTCTCGCTGCAGCGAGACCTCGAGCGCCAGCTGTTCATCAAGTGAGTGGGCGAACGATGCGTTCAGCCCCCGCTTGGCAATACCAAGGCCGCGGGTCGGCATCCCGGCCAGACGCAGCGCCAGCGCGAAAGCGCGATCCTGCAGTTCCGCATCTGGCACCACGTCGAAGACGAGGCCCCACTCGCGGGCCTGCGCGGCAGGCAGCTTGTCGCCCAGCATCGTCAGCGCGGCGGCACGCTGCAGTCCAACGATACGCGGCAGGATGAAGGTGCCGCCGCTGTCCGGGATCAACCCGATCTTCGCAAAACTCTGGATGAAGCTGGCGCTCTCACCGGCGAGCGTGATATCGCAGGCGAAGGCGAGGTTTGCTCCAGCGCCCGCCGCGACGCCATTCACGGCGCAGACCACCGGCTTTTCCAGCGACCGGATTGCACGGATGATCGGGTTGTAGTCGCGCTCGACGACATCGCCGAGGTCGGGCATCACACCGGCGGCATCGGGCAGCACTTCGGCCAGGTCCTGACCGGCGCAGAACGCGCGGCCGGTGGCGGCGATCACGATCGCGCGTACCGTCACGTCATGCGCCGCCTGCGTCAGCGCGTCGAGCAGTGCCGCCGCCATTGCGCGGTTGAAGCTGTTCAGCACCTGTGGACGATTCAGTGAGATGGTCAACACACCATCACGCCGCTGCTGCAGGATCAAGTCGGATTCCATCGGATTACCGCGTAGTCGAGGATCAGCGGGTGATCGCGGCCACGGCCGCGATCCGGCAGCGTGCAATATACCGTCGCGCACGCCGGACGACCCGCGCACCGCCTCCCCTTCGCACTCACATGGCGCCACATTTGTGAGAGTCGCGGCCAGGCCGCCCACTCCAGCTCCCGTGACGCACGCCACCATGTCGTACGACCACTTCGACTCCACTGCCTGGCCCGTCGACACGGGTTTCGACTGGCGCCGGATCGCATACACCGCGATGGTCTCGCGCGCACTGGACGATCTCGAGGAAGCGACCAACCGTAATCGGACCTCCGTCCCGCGGGAACACCTGGTGCTGTACCAGTTCTCGGCGCGCGGGCACGATGTGGCGCAGAGCATTCTCGGGTCGCTGCTTGGCCATCCCCACGATGGCGTGGGCGCGTACTATCGGTCGCGACCGCTGTTGCTGTCGCTCGGACTGCCGATCGCGGACGCACATGGCAGTCCACTTGGCCGAGCCGGTGGCTTCAGCGATGGGCGTGATATCGGTGTCGTGTGCAACCGACCGGGGTGGGACGGCGCCACCGTCCTGCCGATGGCGGGCGACGTGGGCGCGCAGTTCACGCCTGCCATCGGCTGGGCCCAGGCGATCGCGTACCGTCGCCACACACTGGGCGACGAGTCGTACACGGGCGCGATGGCCGTAGCCCTTGGCGGCGACGCCAGCGTTGCGACCAACGGATTCTGGTCGGCACTGACCGTCGCCACGACCCTCAGGCTGCCGATGCTCTTCTACATCGAGGACAACGGGCTCGGCATCTCTGTTTCGGGTGACATGCAGACGCCAGGTGGCGATGTCGCCGCCAACCTCGCCTCCTTCGGGAACCTCTTTCTTCGGAGCGGCGACGGATGTAACCCGGCGCAGTCCGCCGCGCTGCTCGCGGAATGCGTGACGCATGTGCGGAGCGGTACTGGTCCAGCGCTCGTTCGCCTGACGGTACCGCGGTTGAGCAGCCATTCGGGGCCGGACAATCAGCGTGGCTACCGTACCGACGCCGAGATCGAAGCTGACGTGGCACGCGATCCACTGCCGCGCCTGCGGTCGCATCTCGTTCCCGCCTGCATGTCGCCCGCCGACTGGGACGCGCTCGAACGCGAGGTGGCGAGCGCCGTCGAGGCAGGTGTCGACAGTGCGCGCAGTCGCGGCGCACCAGTCGCCGCCGACGTCCGCCGATTTGTGTACGAGGAATCGCCACGAGCCGATGACGCACCAACGTTCGGCGGTCTGACGCGTGCCGAACGCGCGTCGCTTCCCTGGACGGAAACATCATCGACTGACGGCGAGATGATGCGGCTGGCCGAGGCGGTAAGGCGAACGCTGGCCGTAGAGCTGGCGCTGAATCCGAAGGTGCTCGTGTTCGGCGAAGACGTGGGTCGCAAAGGCGGCGTCCATCTGGTGACGGAAGGGCTGCAGAAGCACTTCGGCAGCGATCGTGTCTTCGACACCAGTCTCTCCGAGGAAGGGATCATTGGCCGTGCGGTGGGCATGGCGGTGAACGGGTTGATGCCCGTAACCGAAATTCAGTTTCGCAAGTATGCCGATCCGGCGCACGAGCAGCTCAACAACTGCGGCACGATGCGGTGGCGGACCGCCAATCAGTTTGCAGCGCCAATCGTCGTGCGGATGCCGGGCGGCTTCGGCAAGGATGTCGGTGACCCGTGGCACTCCCTCTCGGGCGAGGTCACCTGGGCGCATGCGCTCGGGTGGCAGGTGGCCATGCCATCCAACGCCGCCGATGCCGTCGGCCTGCTGCGTACCGCCATGCGCAGCGGGAATCCCACGATCTTCTTCGAGCATCGATCGCTGCTCATGACGAGCGATGGCAGTGCGCGCTATCCCGGCGACGAGTACGTGCTGCCATTCGGCCGCGCGCATCGGATGCGCGAGGGCGACCGCGTGACGGTGGTGACCTGGGGCGCGATGGTGCATCGCTGTCTCGACGCCGCCGATCGCTTTCCCGGTCGTGTCGACCTGCTCGATCTGCGTACGATCATGCCGTGGGATCGTGACGCGGTGCTGGCATCGGTGGCACGAACAGGCACCTGCCTCATCGTGCACGAGGACACACTCACCGCCGGATTCGGCGCCGAGATCGCCGCCGTGCTGGCACAGCACGCGTTCTGGATGCTCGATGCGCCGGTCGAGCGGCTTGCCGTGAATGACGTGCCCATGCCATACCATGAAGTGCTGCTCGGCGCCGTGCTGCCGGACGCGGACATGATCGCAGACCGTATCGAGGCCCTGCTGCGTATCTGAGCGCGTCGAAGTTGGATAGGGTGCCGACCAATACCGTGCGACCCGCATTCCCCGTTGCCCGGATCCGCGAGTCAGATCGCCTTGAATTCCTCGAACGGCTGTCGGCAGCTGCGACACCAGCAGAGCGACTTGCAGGCGGTGGTACCGAACTCACTGCGGACTTCGGTTTCGAAGGAATCGCAATACGGGCACTGGACGGCGGGTCGCGCGCGCATCAGCTGCACCAGCCCTCCCGACTCGGCGCGGCCTGGTGGTGCGATGCCGTACGCCTTCAGCCTGGCGCGCGCATCGGGCGTGATCCAGTCCGTGGTCCACGGTGGCGAAAACGTGGTCTTCACCTGGACGGGCGTGATCCCGGCGGCGACAATGGCGTCGGCGATGTCCTGTTCGATGACGAGGATCGCCGGGCAGCCGGAATACGTCGGCGTCACGGTGACGGTGACCGCCCCCGCCGCATCGATGTCGACGGCACGCACGATCCCGAGATCACGCACGCTGAGCACCGGGACCTCCGGATCCATCACGGTGTCCAGGATTGCCCACACCTCATCACGGGTCGGCAACGCGGTGCGCGGCGGTGCTACCATTGTGCACCAGGGTGCGAGCGCGCCACGATCTGCATTTCCGCCAGCATGTGCCCGAGATGTTCCGAATGGGCGCCCTGACGCGCCGTGCGTCCCGCACGCAGCGGAACGTCGGGCGGCATCGCAAGCGTTGCACGCTCGACCACGTCACGCACGATGCTGATCCACTGCGCCTGCATGGCGGACAAATCGGGCCCGATTCCCGCCGCGAGTGCCGCGCGGTCGATGTCGTCGGCAGCGAACAGCTCCGGCGTGAATCGCCAGAGGGTGTTCAGCGCACGCTGCACGCGGTCGTGGCTCTCAATCGTGCCGTCACCCAGCTTGAGCAGCCAATCGCCGCTGTGACGCAGATGATACTTCACCTCCTTGAGCGCCTTGGCCGCGATCGCGGCCAGCTCGGGGTGCGCGCTGCGCGCCAGTGCATCGAACATCACGACCGAGTACACGTCGAAGAGGAACTGGCGTACGATGGTGACGCCGAAGTCGCCATTCGGCTGCTCGACGAGCAGGCAGTTCCGGAAATGGATCTCGTCGCGGAAGTACGCCAGCGCATCCTCATCACGTCCCGCGCCTTCGACCTCGCCTGCGAGGTGCAGCAGCATCGTGGCCTGACCCACCAGATCGAGCGCGATGTTGGCGAGCGCGATGTCTTCCTCGAGAATCGGGCCGTGTCCGCACCACTGGCTCACGCGATGGCCGAGCACCAGTCGGTCGTCGCCGAGCCGCAGCAGCGCCTCGAACAACACATTCGGGGGTACGGCTGGCGGCGGAGTGACCGAACCTTTCACGCCGCTCACAACACGCGGACGCCGCGCGGCGCCTTGTAGAACTGCGGATGTCGGTACGCCTTGGCCGCGCCCGGATCAAAGAATGGTCCGCTGTCGCCGGCGCTCGACGCGGTGATGGCTGCTGCCGGCACCACCCAGAGCGAGATCACGCCGCCGCGCCGGGCATAGACGTCTCGCGCATTCTGCAGCGCCTGTTCTTCGTCGACAGCATGCAGCGAACCCGCATGTTCGTGCGGGGCACCCTGCTCACTCTGCGTGAAGACCTCCCACAGCGGCCACTGGCCATCGACAGGGAGCGCTGCCGCCTGCGCGGCCAGATCCGCCGCGCCCAATCCGGCAGCGGCGTGTCCGGGACTGGTCACGCCGCGACCGAGGTGCTGCTGGCGCGCTGCTTGGCGGCATATGCACTGGCCGCTTCCCGCACCCACGCCCCCTCGCGCTCGGCCTGCCGGCGCGTGTCGAGCCGCTCCTGGTTGCACTGCCCGTTGCCGCGCACGACCTGATTGAACTCGGTCCAGTCGATCTCGCCGAAATCCCAGTTCTCCGTCGCATCGTCGTAGCGAAGCGCGGGATCGGGCAGGGTCAGGCCAACCGCAATCGCCTGCGTCACCGTCAGGTTCACGAAGCGCTGACGAAGTTCGTCGTTGGACTTCCGCTTGATGCCCCACCGCATCAGCTCCGCCGAGTTGGGCGAATTTACGTCGCTCGGTCCGAACATCATCAGCGACGGCCACCAGAATCGATTCACGGCGTCCTGCACCATTGCCTTCTGCGCCGGTGTGCCCGCCGCCAGCACCGAGACCATTTCGTAGCCCTGGCGCTTATGAAAATTTTCTTCCTTGCAGATGCGGATCATGGCGCGGGCGTACGGTCCGTACGATGCCTTGGCAAGGAGCGTCTGGTTCACGATCGCAGCACCGTCCACCAGCCAGCCGATGACACCCATGTCAGCCCAGGTGAGTGTCGGGTAGTTGAAGATGCTGGAATACTTCGCGCGGCCGTCGAGCAACTGCGCGATGATATCGGTTCGATCCGCGCCGAGAGTTTCGACGCCACAGTAGATGTACAGGCCATGGCCCGCCTCATCCTGCACCTTGGCGAGCAGGCCCACCTTGCGCCGCAGCGATGGCGCACGCGTGATCCAGTTCCCCTCAGGCAGCATGCCAACGATCTCGGAGTGCGCGTGCTGCGACATCATCCGGATCAGTTGCTTGCGATACCGCTCAGGCATCCAGTCCTTCGGCTCGATGCTCTCGCCGTTGGCGATCCGGGCTTCGAATGCCGCCATCACCGCCGGATCATCGGACATCGTCTCGATCGCTCGTGTCTGGGTCATGCCGGAATCTACCAGCTGCCGCGGCTCGGACAATGGACGTTGCGAGCGGCAAAGATGTATTTTCGGACATGGAACATCGGACTCCGGTACAATCGGCCTCAGTCGCTGGCGGCGAGGTCGCGGTCGACATCTCGAATGGCGTCGCGACCATCCGTTTCTCGCACCCGAAGGGCAACTCGCTGCCTGGGGCGCTGCTGCAACGGCTTGCCGGGACCATTGCGGAGGTCGGCCGCGACCCTGACACGCGCGTCATCGTGCTGCGCAGTGACGGAACAGGACCATTCTGCGCCGGGGCGTCCTTCGACGAACTGGTGAACATTTCGACACCGGACGAAGGCGAGCTGTTCTTCAGCGGGTTCTCGCGGGTCATCCTCGCGATGATCCGGTCGCCGCAATTCGTGATCGTGCGGGTGCAGGGGCGCACCGCCGGCGGAGGTATCGGGATTGCGGCGGCCGCTGACTACACGTTCGCGGTACGAAGTGCGTCGGTGAAGCTGAGCGAGCTCGCCGTCGGCATCGGGCCGTTCGTGGTCGGACCGGTGATCGCGCGACGCGTGGGCATGGGTCCATTCATGGCGATGTCCGTCGACGCCGACTGGCGTGACGCCGCGTGGTGCGAAAGCCATGGACTGTTCGCGCGCGTGCACGAAGACACGGCGGCCATGGATCAGGCGATCGACACCCTCGCGGCAACACTCGCCGCGTCGAATCCAGAGGCGATGCGCCAGATGAAGGCGATTGCATGGCAGGGCACGGAAGCCTGGGACGCGTTGCTCGCGGAACGTGCGCGGATGAGTGGCACGCTGGTGCTGTCCGACTTTACCCGACAGGCGATCGCCAGGTTCAAGGCGAAGTAGCAGGGCGCTGCGGGACCTGGCGCATCAGCTCACGATCCGCCAGAGCGGTGTACGGATCGCCTGTTTCAGGTCGACTGACAGACGGCCTTCAGCGAGTGTTCGAATGACGTCGTGAAGTCATGGTCGCGCAGAAGACGCATCGCGGCCACCACAGGCGCCTCGAGTTGCGACGCCGCCGCAATCAGCGTCGCGATGTCAAAGGGAACGCCTTCCACGCGCGCGAGGTACTCCTCGGCTGCCGTGAGATAGCCCATCATGCCGCCCAATTCGGTCGGCGCGTAGGCTTTGCGCGTCTGTCGCAACAACTCGGCACCGGCCCGTTCGTCGGGCATCGCAAGATTTTCGGAACCGCAGATCACGCGTAACCGATCATTGACTCCGATCATCGCCAGCGAGTGCATGTCCAGCGACCCGCCGGCGGCGTTCACCACAACGGCGTCGAGCTCACTTCGCAGCAAGTCTGCCTTCTCACCGGGCGCGTACACCGGAATTCCCATCGCGGCGATTTCGCCGCGGCGTGATTCGCTGGCGTCCAGCGCACGGATCGACGTGCCACGTTGGAGCAGGCGGCTGAGCACACGCGTCCCAACGTTGCCGCATCCGATCAGCCCGATGGTTGCCCGGGCGACGTCGACGTCGACACCGCGCAGCATCGCGGCGAGCACGTGGTAGTTCCCCTGGCCGGTCGGTTGCGACGTGTCGGAGACGACACAGCCGGCGAACCGTGCGTGCAGGTAGTCGAGCGATGTCGTGACGCCGTCCGACAGCACTCCATGGCCAAGATCCTGGCCAGTCGTGATCCGGAAACCGCCACGGGACTCGGCGTCATGAAGACACTCGATGCCGAAATCGAGGAGTGCCCGGTCGTGTACCTGCCCGACCCGGGCGTCGGCAGTGGGGTGCAGGACGCACTTTCCACCAGCGATGGATGAGATGTCCCGGGCAACCAGCGGTCCGGCGATGCCGAGCCGCCGTGACCAAGCGACCTTCTCCTCCATGCCGACGGCAAGTGCCGTGGCTTCCCGATCGCTGTCGAACCCGGCGGTATCGGTTCGCTCGGGCGTGGCGATCCGGAATCCCCCCAGGGAGAGTCGCCCGGAGCCCGGCGCTGCACAGGTGGCAATGCTCAGCCGCCATCCAGTGTCGGGGTGTACGTAGCGATACACCCAAACGTCCGGCGTCTCGTCTGACGTCCGAGTCCCGAGCAACGCGGCGGATGCAACCGGGCCGAGAACCGCTGGCTGGAGTGGTCGGGTCATGCGTGGCGGCGGACTCTGGTCCAGGATCGAGCGAGAGAAGGGGAAGGGTAACGGGCGGTCCGAAGGGGGCATAGTGTCGTGCGCGGCGTATTCAGCTGTGAATGGTCTGGCTGATGGGCGTTGGGACGACCAGCGCAACCGTGGCGAACACTCAAGGCGACGCGCTTGCGCGGGTGGCCTTGCGCGAACGCGTCCAAGCGCTCGATGTCCTGCGTGGCGTATCGCTTCCCGGAATTCTCACGGTAAATATTCTTGACGACGCGCCGAAACCAACCACGGCCGCCGAGCGATTGACGGAGCAATTCGTCGATGTCCCTGCCGACGGATCCTCCTACCCCTTGTTCTGAATGCTCTTTGAGGTTGGCTTCGCCGTGTTCCTCGACCGGCCGCAGTGCGGGGAGCGAATGGTACGCTCCTCGAGGTGCGCCGCTTGGCGGCGCTTCTGGCGATCGCCGTCTTGCAGATATTCCTGCGCGAGGACCGCAACATCGTCGTGCGTTACGCGTTCCTCGCGTTACCTCTCCTGTTCTTCTGGCGTGCCTCGGCGCGCGCCTGTTTCGCTGCGGCACTCCGCTGTATCGGCCTTGGTGTGGCACAGGCGCCGATCAATCGCGCTTTTGAGCGAAGGGACATTGACCCTGTCACAGCGGCGGCCCTACGTGCAGCGAGAGCGTCGGACATGGCGCGGGGTCAAGGCCGAGGGGCGACGGGTTGCCGCCACTCACAACTTCGTAGCCACGGCGGCATTCCGGGCATCGTGGCAGGTGCCAAACCAGTTGAGATGATTCCTGAACCAACGGCGGAATCCGAGCTTGTTCCATATTCTCGCCATGTTTCTGCTGGGAGTCGCGTTCTGGCGGTCGCGCATGTTTCCGGACCCGACGTGCCAGAGGCAGCTGATGAGACACGTGATGATCTTCGCGAGGAAGTGCCCCGGGTACTCGGGCACGGGCAGGCGCGACCGGTACGGCCGTGGTGAGGCAGTGTAGTGCGAGGCCGGTGTCGTGTGGCCCAGGGCTTCGTGCGGCCGCTCGTCGTTGTACTCGCGGCGGAAGGCGTCGAAGTTGCCTGCACCAGGCCCCGCCGCGCGAGCAGGTCGGCGACGGTGCTCGCGGCGGGCCACGCGAGGATCTGCGGATGCTTGCCCGTGGGCATGGCCAGCAGCTTCCGGGCGCCCCATAACGGATGGGCGGTGCGTGCCGGTCACCAGCAGCGCCGCCGTCGCCTCCACGAGCCGATGGGGGCAGGTCAGCGGTGCGCGACTGCGATCTCCCAGCCGATGCAGTGCAGAGGGAGTGTCACCCATGCTGCCGGACTATAGTGTTACCCATGTACCCGGGCTGTACCAAACGATTTCACGGGGGTAACCTGCTTCAGGTCTGCATCCACAGAGTGCCGACACAGGCACGTTGAGTAATGACGATTGCTACCCACGACGACGCTTGTCAATTCCATCAAGCGGAGCAGCAGAGATGAGTCTGTTTGACCTGAAGAGCAAGGTGGCAATCGTCACTGGCGGCAATGACGGTATCGGGCGCGGTATTGCCATCGCTCTTGCCAAGGCAGGGGCCAGCGTGTGCATCGCAGGTCGAAATGATGAGAAGAGTGAGCGTGTACGACGCGAGATAGAGGATCTCGGAGGACGCGCCATCGCGTCGCACTGCGACGTCAACGTACAGACCGACATCGTGGCGACAATTGAAGCAACGCAGCAGGCATTCGGCGGCTTCAGCATTCTCGTCAACAATGCCGGGATCGCCGCCCTCAATTCACCTGAGCTCATGACCGACGATGAGTGGGAGTCGGTCGTGCAGACCAATCTCTCCAGCGTCTTCAAATTCTCCAGGGCGGCGCACGCCTCGCTTGCGAGCGCGGGAAATGGAAAGGTGATCAACATCGGGTCCATGTACTCGCTCTTCGGCTCGCCCTTCGCGCCGAGCTACTCAGCAAGCAAGGGCGGCGTCGTCCAGTTGACCAAGTCCCTGGCTGTCGCCTGGGCCAAGGACAACATCCAGGTGAATGCCATCCTTCCAGGCTGGATCAGTACTGAGATGACGGCACCCATCAAAAGCCAGATGCCTGATCTGTATGCGCAGATTCTTGCGCGCACCCCTGCCGCGCGCTTTGGCGAACCGGAGGAGTGCGGCGGGACAGCTGTTTACCTGGCATCGGCAGCAGCCGACTTCGTCACTGGCCAAGCCATTGCCGTCTGTGGAGGCTACAGCGTTTCCTGAGTGAGTGAGGCCTGACCCCGGCATGCAGCGGACTCTCGCGACGCTCGCCGCTGATGCCAGACGTCCGGCCGCGGCGACAGAGCCTCCGCCTGCCTACGATTATCGCATGGCACTCGAGTTCGAGTGAGACGCGACCAAAGCCGCGGCGAACGCGCGAAAGAATGGCGTGCACTTCGAAGAGACGGCGACCGCGTTCGGCGATCCGCTGTCGATCACTGTACCGGATCCTGCGGACTCGGTCGGCGAAGCTCGCTGTACTCCGATTGAGCACTCGACGGTGTCCCAGGTGCTTTGCGGTGGGTCACTTTGCACGAGGCGTCTGGATCCGCCACATCAGCGCCCGTTTGGCGACGCGGTAAGAGCGCCACGATGATGATCTGCGTGTGAGCATCGACCGCCGCCACGCCAGTGCAGCCGTGGGTGACGCCGTTGCTGGTCGCCGTTGTCGCACTGTGGTTGACCGTGCGATTGCCCTTGCCCTGCAGAACGGTGCCCTTCGGTCCGCGCTGCACCATCACTTGCGCGGCCGGTTCGAACTTCTCGGTCTGCCGCACGATCTCCTCCCGCGTGCCGCTACGCTGCTTGCTTGCAGTACTCGGCAGCCTCACGCCATCAATCGCGAACGTCTCGCGGCCGATCAAGCCTTGGGCGTCACAGGTCGCAACGACCGCCGCGAACACGTGGGCTCTCTCGTGACTCAGCGTGCTGACGAAGTGCGCAATCGTCGCGAAGTGTGGCGCCTGATCGCTACAGAGGGCGATGACCCTCACATGCTCGGTGCACGCCCGGGCATGGCTCAACTGCTGACGATCGCGCGCGCGCAGGCGAAGAGCACGACCGTGCGGAGCACCGCCGGTCGCCAGGCCGGCGACCCCGTCTCGTCGTTCCGGAACCGGGCGTCGAACCGATTCAGGTCGAGTTCGTGGTCGGGCAGATGACTGAGGGCGTGCTCGAACGTCCCCGGGAGGAGCTGCCGGGCCAAGTCCACGGGCAGGTCGTGGGATTGGTGTCGATATACTTGTAACGAGGCATGCAGGGCTCGACGGCGAGTGGTCCACGGCACAGATTCGAGGCACGGCGCTGCGAATACACCGTGCAGGAATCGGACGTGCCGCCGACCTCTTTCGACAGCCTCGTTTCCGACGCGCGCTCCATCGGGAACAGTGCCAGGACTGGACTAGCCTGCATTGGGTTTCGTGGCGCTTCTCGCCATCAACACATAAAATTCCTTTGACGGTGAAGAGATGTCGACATTTTTGAAGGCGATTCGACCCAGGCGGTAACCGGTAACCTTTCCGCGTCGATATCTCGTTGGCGCTGCTCAGGACCTATCTCCGAGGAGAACTCCCATGGATGTCGATCGCCCTCGTTTGTCCTTCATGACAATGGCTTTGTACGCCACGTGCACGATCCTCGCAGCTGGTTGCGCCGCCGGCACCAATGCCAAAGGGACGAGCGCCGCGACGGCGCTGCCGCAGTGGACCTACGATTCCACGATGGTCTTTCCCCGCGATCGCTCGCTCACGCGTCCGGAAGATGGTGTTGCGCTCCCCGACGGTCGCCTCATCGTTTCTGATCAGGAACATGGCCTGCGCCTCGTGGAGCTCAACGGCACGAGCAAGCCGTTCGGCGGCATGGCGGCGGCGGGGTACACGCATCGGCCGCCGGAACACAGCGGCGGCGCCAACGGGGTCTCTCTCGAGCCGGGTGGCACACACCTACTGCTCGCGGATGTGTTCGGTGGCGCGATCTATCGCGTGAACGTGTCGAGCGGGGCGACGGAGAAAGTCTATCAGCACCGCTACGGTATCAACACCGCCGTGCGCGATTCCCGCGGGGCTATCTGGTTCACCCAGAGCGCGATGAACACCCCAGAGGCCGGTGAAGCACGCATGTGGGCGAGCGTGGACATCCCGCGCCCGGAAGGCGCACTGCTTCGCCTGGGATCACAGGATGGTCGGCTGGCCACGGAGGCAGCGATCATTGTGGATTCACTGTTCTTCGCGAACGGCCTGGCGATCGATGAAACGAGCGGCCATCTGTATGTGGCTGAAACCGTGGGCGGCCGAGTGCTTCGCTTTCGCGTGGATCTTGGCACCGGCCAACTGAGCGAGCGGTCGGTTTTTGTTGACAGCGTGGCAGCGGACAATCTTGAGCTGGACGGCGCGGACCACCTTTGGATTGCGCTACCTCTCGCGAACGGGCTCTTGGTCGTGAACACCGCGACCGGCGAGCGTCACACCCCCTTCCGATCACTGACATCCGCGCAACAGGAGGTCGGCGCGGAGTTCATGCGGCGCGGCCAGGTGGGTGCGTCCCGCATGGAGTTGTTCACACCAGCGCTCTGGGCCCCGCTGCCAGGGGCCATCACCGGCATGATCGTCGGGCCTGGGGGCGGTCCCGTGTACCTCACAGGATTGGGAAATGCATTGCTGAAGCTGCCTCGCTAAGTCTGTGACCGCATGAAGAATGGGTAAACAAGATTGATCGCACACGGGCAGTGACGTAGACTGGGGGATGCCCAGACCTCCCTTGTCGTTTCGACTGGTGACGGCCGACCGGCGCACGCTGAATGCCCTGCTGCAGGGTGGGGTGCAGCCCGTCCGCGTGGTCCTGCGGGCGCTCGCCGTGTTGGCGTTGGATCGCGGGGAGAGTGCGCCGAGCGTTGCAACCACCGTCCAGCTGTCCCCGCAAGCGGTGCGCAACATTGCACAGCGCTACCGCGCCGACGGCCTCGAGGCGGCGCTCTATGAGCGGCCGCGTCCCGGGGCAGCTACAGTCCTCGCGACCGCCGATCAGCAGCGTATCATCGCCATGGCGTGCGCCG
>Ga0209490_10003209_pt1 | contig 15308 bp, 13 predicted proteins | sample MAT06_FD_187209 | JGI IMG/M metagenome (GOLD analysis project Ga0209490, IMG submission 187209) | Freshwater microbial communities from Lake Fryxell liftoff mats and glacier meltwater in Antarctica - MAT-06 (SPAdes) (version 2) | ecosystem: Environmental > Aquatic > Freshwater > Ice > Liftoff...
GACCCCAGCGCCGAACGTGAACGCTGGTGCCGACCAGACCTACTGCAACCAAGTGAGCGACTTCGACCTTAACGGTGCGATCGGTGGTATCACCACGACAGGTATCTGGAGCACCACCGGAACGGGAGGCATAGCCAACACGGGATCGCTGAACACGACCTACGCGGCAAGTGCTGCGGACATCGCTGGCGGTGCCATCACCTTCACGCTCACCTCGCTGAACAACGCGAACTGCAACGCGGTGACCGATCAAATAACGATCTACCTCACCGATGGTCTGGCTGCGAACGCGGGTCCGGACCAGAGTGTGTGCGTGCAGGGCACCAATGCGCAACTGCAAGGGCAGATCATCAACGGATCGCCTTCGGGTCTGTGGTCCGCCACGGGTACAGGTTCCTTCGTGCCCGGTCCGGATGTGTTGAACGCGCAGTACCACTTCTCTGCGGCCGACGTGGCCAATGGTAGTGTGGTTCTCACGCTCCTCAGCACCAACACGGGCACCTGCCCAACTGTGCAGGACCAGATGGTGCTCACCTTCGGAAACAGCAGCTTCGCATACACTGGTGTAGACCAGGTGGTATGCGCGAATTCACCGCTGGTACAACTCAATGCCAACTTCAGCGGCGGTGCGCAGGGTGTGCAGTGGAGCAGCAACGGAAGCGGCTTCTTCAGCAACACCACAGCAGCGAACGCGAGCTACACCCTGAGCGGTGCAGACATTGCCAACGGTGGGGTACAACTCACTGTCACTACGATCACCAACGGCTCCTGCGCTTCGGTGAGCGATGTGATGACCGTGGGTGTGCAAGCCCTCCCGCAGATCAATGCTGGGGCGGATATCGTAGCCTGCACGGCCGATCCGGTTCAACTCATTGCCAATGCGCTGAACGCACCATCGGGCACTTGGACCACTACGGGTACGGGTAGCTTCCTGAACGCCAACGCGCTCACCACACTCTACACGCCAAGTGCTGCGGATAGCACCGCGGGTAGTGTCACCCTCACCGTGACCACCACCGGTGTCGTACCATGCAGTGTTGTGAGCGATGCGATCGTGATCACCTTTGGCGGTGGGCTTGCAGCCACGGCCGGTGCGGATGTGATCACCTGCAGCACCAACCCGAACATCGTGATGAACGGCGCTGTTGCCGGAACCACCACGGGTATCTGGAGCACCTCTGGTACGGGTTCCTTCACGCCAAGTGCCACTGCGCTCAATGCTGCCTATATACCTGGTCCAGCTGACTTTGTGATCGGTGATGTCTCGCTGATCCTGAGCACCACGGACAACCAAGGCTGTGCCGCTGGTCGTGATACGCTGGTGGTGAGCTACAACGTGCCACCCACGGTGGACGCCGGTGCAAGCGTATTGTTATGCAATGGCTTGGAGGGTGTGCAGCTCAACGGAGCCATGCAGAATGCAGCCAGCGCGCAGTGGTTCACCACGGGTACGGGCAGCTTCAGCCCAGCTACTGATGTGGCGAACGCAGTGTATACGCCAACGGCCAATGACAGCATCGTGGGTGGAGTTTACCTGATCCTTACTGGCTTCGGAGTGGGATCATGTGGCAACACTTCCGATTCGCTCTTCGTGGACATTGGTCCAACACGCATTGCGAACGCAGATCTGGATCAGTCGGTCTGTGCCGATGGAGATCCGATCCAACTAAGCGGATCCATCATGGGCGTCACTGGCGGCGGGTGGAGCACCACCGGCACAGGAACCTTCGTGCCGGACAACACCACCCTTGGTGCGGCGTATGTACCGAGTGCAATGGACATGGTCTTCAGCGAACTCCAGTTCGTGTTGACCACCTCGGGAAACTTCGGTTGCCCAGCTGATAGGGATACCATGATCGTGGCCTTGCAGCAATTGCCTACCGTGAATGCTGGTCAGGACATCAATGTGTGCGATGCCAGCAGCGGTATTGACCTCAGCGGTTCCATCACCGGTGCCAGCGGTGTGCTGTGGACCTCGAACGGTTCTGGCTTGTTCCTGCCCAGCAACACGGCTGCGAATGCCACCTACCAGGCCGGCCCTACGGATGAGCAGAACGGCAGTGTGCGCATGATCTTGACCACCACCGGCAACGGCTTCTGCGCAGCGGCGAGCGACACCTTGTTCATCTCCTTTGTGAACCCGCTGCTGGCATCGTTCAGTGTAAGCAACGCCTGCGCTGGATCAGCCACCTTGTTCACCAGCACCAGCACCACCACCGGTGCCCCGATCGTTGGTTGGAACTGGAGCTTCGGTAACGGCACGTCCGGAACCGGGCCGCAGACCACAACAACGTTCGCCACGCAGGGCCAATACTTGGCCACGCTTACGGTCTTTGCACAGAACGGCTGTAGCAGCACGGTCACACAAACCCTCGATATCCTGAACGCCCCAGTGGCAGCATTCACGATCGCAGGAGAACTCTTCACGGATACACCGATCGAGTTCACGGATAATTCCTTCGGTGCCACCAACTGGCAATACAACTTCGGTGATGGCAACGGCGCTATCGTGGCCGAGCCAGTGCATGAGTACACGGAGGCTGGTCAGTACATCATCATTCAAACGGTGACGAATTCCGCCGGCTGTTCCGATCGCGACTCGTTGTTGATCAGCATCGAGGAGAGGGAGATCCTTCCACCGAAACTGCCGAACGCTTTCAGCCCGAACGGGGATGGCGTGAACGACTTCTTCTATGTGCGCGGAGGGCCGTTCGAGACCATGCAGCTGAACGTGTATAACGGATGGGGTGAACTCATCTTCGAGACCGCCGATCCGCTTGCAGGATGGGACGGCAAGCACGACGGAAAAGCGGAGATAAATGGCGTGTACGTGTACACGGTGATCGCCAAGTCAGTGGACGGCGTGGAGCATGATAGGTCGGGCAAAGTGACTCTGGTACGATGAACAAGATCCTGCGCAACATGAAAGCCAATAGAAACCTCATCCTTGTATTATCCGCTCTGGTCGGTGTGACGGACATGCAAGCCCAGGACGGGCAATTCTCCCAGTACGATGCGACGCAAGTGCTCCTGAATCCTGCACTGACAGGCATGTACGAGAACGCGGATTTCCGCATGAACACAGCCGTACGCAGCCAGTGGAGCAGCCTTTCCAGCAGCTTCGTCACCACCGCGTTCGCGTATGACATGTCCGTGCAGAAGCGCTATGGCTTCGGGACCTACCTGAACAACTATAATATGGCCGGTATCATGAACACCTTCCAGACGGGTGCCACGGCCGCGTACAACGTTTCCCAAGGGAAGGCGAACCATACCTTATCGGTGGGCGTGAACCTCGGATTGATCTACAAGAAGATCAACGACCAGCAACTCGTGTGGGATGCACAGTACGATGATGGGTACTTCAACACCGACCTTCCTTCGGGCGAGGTATTGCAGCGCGGCAGCCGCATGATGCCGGAGGTTTCCGCCGGGGTCGCCTACCGATCCATCAACTCACGCAAGCGGGTCAATCCATACGGGAACTTCGCATTGTTCCACGTCACCACGCCGGATGAGTCCATCTATCGCACCGCGAGGAGCGATATGCCCATCCGTTATATGGTGAACGGTGGAGTGCGTGTAGAAGTGATGGACGATATCTATCTGATCCCGATGGGTATCTACATGCGCCAAGGCAACGACCAACTGATCAATGCGGGCATGCTTGCGGAGGTCAGCATCTTGGGTTCCATGTACAGCGTGGTGGCTGGTGCATCGTATCGCGTGAAGGACGCGATCATCGCGCAGGTGGGCCTGAAACACAAGATGGCCATGTACCGCTTCAGCTACGACGTGAACACCTCGCCGCTAAAGGCGTACACGAACCGCAATGGAGCGTTCGAGTTCACGGTGGTGTATTACGGAACACACTCCGGGCGGGAACGGAGGGTAACGAGCAGTGCGTTCTAAGGGCCCGCGCTTAAGGCAACGTGATTCTGCTTGTTTCGAATTGTTGGCGGCAATATGCGCCAAAGTCGAATTCCACGGGAGAAGTGGCAATACGTTGCCAGAGCATCGATATTCCACGGCCATTCTGCTCAGTGAATACTTCGAACCTGTCGTTCTGGAGAGACAAGTTGAAATGCGCCTGAATAAACGCCCATTCCGTACCTAAGAATGTCATGGTCCCTTGGGCAGCGATATCGATCGTCGGGTTCTCCGAACGGAGGCCAGTTAGCCGAGAGGTTAGCCATTGATGAACATCCACGGCACTATCGCATTCCAATGGCGCCTCAGGGAACAAGCGAACCGTAAAAAGGAAAAGAGAGTCGGGAGGTGTGGTTATATACGCTGTATCCTTCGCAATAGGCCAAGTCGAGTGAGCACCGCCCCAGACGAGTGTTTTGCCGCAGGTATGGTCCGACCGATGGATCCAGTGCTCTAGTGAACTGAAATTGGTATCCAACGAGAGTTCCAGGGTACCGACTTCTGGTCCAAGATCAACTTTCTGGAGAGCCGTATCATTAGAGGAACGGCAGCTAACAATTAGGAGGCTGATGATAGAGCAAGCCAATGCAGTACCCCAATGGAAGCGGATAGGAACGCGCATGTTCTAATACCATTTCGCATTACAGATCCGCCCAAAGATGCGCCGCTATTTTTTCGCAGGACGATACGGGGAGGTCGTTGCGTAGCCGTAGCTACGGGACGACCTCCTCGGAGAAGTAATGCGGAAAAAGCGTCATCGTCCCGACCTTTCGGGGAGCAAGTAGATCGGGTAGATCTGTAATGCGAATTGGTATAAGAGTGCTCGCTAAAAGGTCACGTAACGAGGGACGTCCGCGCGGTGATGAACGAACCGGAGATCAACCCTTCAGGGCTTCGGCCCCACCCACGATCTCCAAGATCTCGTTGGTTATGCTCGCCTGCCGCGCCTTGTTGTACGTCAACTTCAGGCCCTTCAGCAAGCTGTCGGCATTGTCGGTGGCCTTGTGCATGGCGGTCATGCGGGCACCATGCTCGGCGGCGTTGCTGTCGAGCAGCGCCTTGTAGAGCTGGATCTTCAGGCTCTTCGGTATGATGTTCTCCACGATCTCCTCGCGGCTCGGCTCCATGATGTAGTCGACCTTGGAAGCGCTGGCTTTCGCAGAAGCATCGGCCTTGGGCGGTGCAACGGGCAGGTATGGCTCTTCAACAAGGATCTGAACGGCCGCGTTCTTGAACTTGTTGTAGATCAGCACCACCTGATCGTAGGTGCCGTTGGCGAAGAGATCCATGATCAGCTCGGCCTTGGGGGCGACCTTCTCGAAGCTGAGTCCATCGTACAACAATGCGCCGTCCGTGGGAAGCTCGGCACTGAAATGCCTTGTTCGGCGATAGGTGTCAAGCGCTTTCTTGCCCAACGGTAGGACATGCACGGTCTTGCCCTCCGCTTCCATTTGCGGCACCATGCGTCGGATGCTACGGAATACGTTCGTGTTGAAAGCACCGGCCAGACCACGGTTGCTCACGATGGCCACGAGCAACACTTTCTTCACCTCGCGTTGCTGGCTGAATTTGCCTTCGTTGCTATCCAAGCTGGCGCTTACGTTGCCGAGGATGGCCTGTAGCTTTTCAGCGTAAGGCCGCATGCGGATGATCGCGTCCTGGGCGCGACGCAACTTGGCCGCGCTCACCATTTTCATGGCTGCGGTGATCTGCTTGGTGCTGTTCACCGAGACGATCCGGCTGCGTACTTCCTTCAGGCTTGGCATCGCTGCTTTCTTTCTGAGTTGCTTCCTTAGTCATTCCCCCTCTCCTTCGGAGAGGGCTGGGGTGAGGCTAGAGGGCCGGGGTGAAGCTAAAGGGGCCGGGGATGAGGGTTAGTTATCGAGGCTCTTGACCAGGTCCGCAGCCACCTTCTCCAATGTGCCTGTGATCTGCTCGTTGTAGTCGCCTTTTTTCAATGCGGCCAACACATCGCTGTGCTTGTTACGAAGCATGGTGATGAACTCGGCCTCGAACTGCTTGATGTTCTTGACAGGGACCTTGAGCAAAAGCCCTTTGGTACCGCAGTAGAGGATAGCGATCTGCTCTTCAACGCGAACGGGGCTGTTCTGTCCCTGCTTCATGATCTCCACGTTGCGGGCACCCTTGTCCAATACGGCCTTGGTGGCGGCGTCGAGGTCGGAACCGAACTTGGAGAACGCTTCCAATTCCCGGTAAGCGGCCTGATCGAGCTTCAAGGTACCGGCCACCTTTTTCATGGACTTGATCTGTGCGTTGCCACCCACGCGGCTTACGCTGATGCCCACGTTGATCGCCGGACGCACACCGGAGAGGAACAAGTTGCTCTCCAAGAAGATCTGTCCATCGGTAATGGAGATCACGTTCGTTGGTATGTAGGCGGAAACGTCACCAGCCTGGGTCTCGATGATCGGCAGTGCGGTCAGCGAACCTCCGCCCTTCACTTTGCCTTTCAGCGAAGCGGGGAGATCGTTCATTTGCTCTGCTACGGTTTGATCGGCTGTCACCTTCGCGGCGCGCTCCAGCAGACGGCTGTGCAGGTAGAACACGTCGCCAGGGTAGGCTTCACGTCCCGGTGGGCGACGCAGCAGCAGGGACACTTCGCGGTACGCTACAGCTTGCTTGGAAAGATCATCATACACGATCAGTGCAGGGCGGCCCGTGTCACGAAAAAACTCGCCGATGGCAGCGCCCGTGAAGGGCGCATAGAACTGCATGGGGGCGGGATCACTGGCGTTGGCGGCCACCACCGTGGTGTAGGCCATGGCCCCGGCTTCTTCCAACACCTTAACCGTACCGGCAACAGTGGAGCCTTTTTGACCAATGGCTACATAAATACAATACACCGGTTTGCCGGCGTCATAGAACTCCCTCTGGTTGATGATCGTATCGATCGCCACGGTGCTCTTTCCCGTCTGGCGGTCGCCGATGATCAATTCGCGCTGGCCACGACCAATGGGGATCATGGCGTCAATGGCCTTGATGCCTGTTTGCAGCGGCTCCTTTACCGGCTCGCGGAAGATCACTCCAGGCGCTTTGCGCTCCAAAGGCATTTCGAAGAGTTCGCCACCGATAGGGCCTTTGCCGTCGATGGGCTCTCCTAGGGTGTTGACCACACGGCCAACGATGCCTTCGCCGGTCTTGATGCTGGCGATGCGCTTGGTGCGCTTCACGGTGTCGCCCTCTTTGATCCCTACGCTTGGGCCTAGGAGCACCACGCCCACGTTGTCTTCTTCCAGGTTCAGCACGATACCGCGCAGGCCGCTGGTGAACTCAACGAGCTCACCGCTCTGTACGCTGTTGAGACCGTAGATGCGGGCGATACCATCACCAACCTGCAGTACAGTACCGACCTCTTCTAGTTCGGCCTCGCTGCGGGATCCGGCGAGTTCTTGTTTCAGGATCGCCGTTACTTCGGCGGGTTGCACGTGGGCCATTGAAGGGGTGCGTTAGATCGCGGGGATGTATGGGTTCTTGGAGAATTCTCGGCGCAGATCAGCGAGGTGGCGGCTTACGCTGCCATCGTACAACTCATCGCCGATACGGATGGACAGGCCGCCGATCAAGTCGGCATTCACGACCTCCACCAATTCGATGGTCTTACCAGGATGCTGTTTTTCGGCCAAAGCGCGCACGTTCGCACGCGTCTGGTCGTTGAGCGCGACAGCGGAGGTCACTTGCGCCACAACGATATTCTTACTGATCTTGTAAAGTAAGCTGAAGGCGGCGGCAACATCGGGCAACAACCGTTCGCGCCCTTTACGCACTAGGATCCCGATGAACGTGGTGGTCAGCGCTCCGGTCTTATTGGCGAAGATCATTTCAAGCACCTTCACCTTCTTATCCGCCTTCACAACAGGGCTGTTGAGCAGCATGATCAAGTCGCGGTTGGCGGTGCACGTATCAGCCACCAAGCGCATATCTTCAGCAACACCGGCCAGCACGCCCTTTTCCTGGGCAAGCTCCATCAGTGAGCGGGCGTAGCGGTAGGCGACCGGAGCGATGTTCATGACTTGCGGGCTTCGGCTTCTGCCATCACCTGGTTCACAAGTGCTTGCTGGGCTGCTGGATCACCGAGTTTGGCTTTGAGTATCCGTTCCGCCACAAGGATGCTCAGTTCGGCCACCTGGTTCTTCATTTCGGTGATCGCGGCGTTCTTCTCGTTGCGGATGTCTTCCCGGGCGCGAGCGAGCAGGGCATCGCCCTCTTCCCTAGCCTTTGCTTTGGCACCGGCGATCTCTCGGTCGCGGATGTCACGGGCTTCCTTCAGCATCAACTCGCGCTCTTCGCGGGCGGTGCGCATGAGGTCCTCGTTGCGCGCGTTCAGGGCAGCCATTTCCTCCCGCGCCTTGCGCGCCTCGTCCAGAGCGTTCGCTATGGATGTTTCACGCTCTTTAAGCCCGTTCAGAATGGGCTTCCAGGCGAACTTGGCCAGGATGTACAGCACGGCCAGGAACGACAGTGTCATCCAGAAGATGAGACCGAAGGAAGGCTCTACGAGACTAGCGAGCAGCATGGAAATGCGGATTCAGGTTGATGAACGGAACGACGATAACGGAAGTCGGCTTAGCCAACGACCGGCATCTCCTTCAGCACCACCAGCAGACCTACCACCATAGCGAAGAAGGCAGCACCTTCAACGAGAGCGGCGGTCAAGATCATGTTGGCGCGCAGATCGTTCATGGCTTCGGGTTGACGGGCCATGGCTTGCACAGCGTCACCGCCGATACGGCCAATGCCTACACCTGCACCGAGTGCGGCCAAGCCAGCACCCAAAGCAGCAATACCATAACCAATGCCGAGATCGAGGAGAACAGTGAGGAACATGTGTTCGAGGTTTATGAAAGGTTCAAGTTCTAATGATGGTGCGGTTCCTCTATCGCTGAGCCGATGTACATGGCGGACAGGAAGGTGAACACGTAAGCTTGGATGAAGGCGACCAGCAATTCGAGCATGGTCATGAACACGGTGAAGGCCAACGACATGATCGATACGCCATACCCTGCACCGGCGTTGGTTTCGCCGAACACGAAGATCAAGCTGAAGAAGCTGAGCGCGATGATGTGGCCTGCCGTGATGTTGGCAAAGAGTCGTATCATCAACACGAATGGCTTCAATAACATGCCCAGGATCTCCACAGGGGTCAAGATCACCAGCACCCAACCTGGTACACCAGGCATGGCGAGTATATGCCCCCAATAGTGTTTGTTCCCGTTCACGGTCACGATCACGAAGGTGATCAACGCAAGCACCAGCGTAACAGCGATGTTTCCAGTGAGGTTGGCCCCACCGGGGAAGAAGGGCACAAGCCCCATCAAATTGTTCAGGAAGATGAAGAAGAACGCCGTGAGCAGGTACGGCATGAAGCGCTGATACTTGTGCTCACCGATCGCGCTCTTGGCCACATCATCGCGAACGAAGAGGATGATCGGCTCTAACATGTTCTGTATACCGGTAGGCGCTTGACCGGCGCGGCGGGTATAGGCTTTGGCCACATTCAGGAACACGAAGACCAGGATGCCCAGGCTGATGAAAAGGCTCAGTACGTTCTTGGTGATGCTGATGTCCCAGATGTTCGCCGTGGCCGCCTCATCCACGGTGAAAGGGGCGTGCATATTGGACTTCGCATCCACCACTGCCACCACCGTGTGTTCCACAAGCGCGTATCCGTTGTAAGAGGCGTGGCCGTGATCGAACCGGCTGCTGCTGAAGACCTGCAGGCCGCGCTGGGTATCGTAAAGGATCACCGGCAGCGGCAGGGTGGTGTGGCCCCAGAGGTGCCAGCCATGCTCATCACCAATGTGGTCCATGATCAGCTTGCCCGCGTTGAACTTCTCCTTGCCGTGGCTTGGCGCGCTGGCATGCGCTTTCGTGTCGTGGGTGATCGCTCCTTCAACCACGGAATGTACAGCCTGTGCCGTGGTCGCGCCCGTATCACCATGCTGCGCCATCACCGAGCCTAAAAAAAGGCTTCCGATCAGGATGGTTGCGGTGCGCAGCTGGGTCAGGATCGACATCGTGAAAGGGGTCAACCCCTCATTTGCGGCCGCGAAGGTAGATCTTGCTGGCATAAGTTGGGAACCGGCGCACCGATCGGCACACAACTATTTGCTTCCGGTCTCTTTGAAGAGGTAGACCATGGACCCCGCGATCCCCAGCAGGCTCAAGGCGACGGTCAGGATCGGGTACTTCCAAGCGATGGCCTTATCCAACCACCAACCCGCATAGCAGCACAGCAAAATGATCCCGATCATCGTGAAGCCCAGACCGGTGAAGCGCAAGTAGCTGTTGTAGCCGGTGCGGGCCTTGTCCAACGATCTTTTCGGACGATCGGTCATGGCTTGGGCGCGGTGCGTGAAAGCCGTGAAAGCCGCAAGGTGCTAAAGGCTAGGAAGGCTAGATAAAGCGTGGCAAAGCTTAGGGTCAGGGGTATGGAAAGGCTTTTGGTCACCGTGAACAGCAGGATCACGAGCACCGCCAACGAGAGGAACATCTTGAGCATGAGTCCGGCCATGAAGCGGCGCACGAACCCTTTGGGGTCGGTTACGAATGCATCTTCCTGCCAACCATGCAGGATAGCCGTGATCACCACAAAATAGAGCAGGACGCCTGCGTAATGCGGTGCAACGGCGGCGCCCGTTGCAACCAACACGGCCACCAGTACCAACGCACAGCACAGGGCAAAAGCCAGTAAAGGGATAAGGAACGACCAGCGTGGGGTCGCCATTTCAATGGATCACCAACGGTGGATCAGCGGACGGCTTGCGCCTGTTCTGGACGAACCGGATTGTTCTCGGTGCGCAGGCGAACGGGGTCCATCTCTTTTACAACACCACCGCCCATGCTGCAGTTGCCGGTGAAAACCGCACCGGGCTCAATGGCCAGTTTCTTGGTATTGATGTCGCCTTGCAATTTGGCGGTGGCCTTCAGGCTCAGGAGGTCTTGGCAATTGATCTTGCCGATCACGGTGCCTTCAATGTCAGAACTCTGGCAGATCACCTCGCCCTCGATGACGCCGGTTTGACCAACGATCACACGACCTCGCGCATTGACCGTGCCTTTAACACGGCCATCCACCCGAATGTTGCTGTCGCTCTTGATCTCCCCTTCGATGGAGGTACCCTCCATGATGCTGTTGATCTTGCCGGGGCTAACGGGTTCTGCGGTCTTGTTCATCGGTGTAGGGTTCGCAGGTTTCTCTGAGCGGAACATGGTTCCTAAGCGGGTTGGGAAATGGAACGGTCGGGCCAAAGATAATCCCAGAAAGGACTTATCCTATTGATGGTCAAGGTAGTTCTCGGAGAAGAAGGCGGTGTATCCATTCACATCCTTGCTCTTGTATAAAGTGGAGTAGTTCTCGGTGGTTATCGCAAAGGTGGGATAGCCTTGGTCGTTCACCCCGACCAGTTGCTCGTTACCCCCGGAAAAAAGGGCGAAATAGGTCATGGCAACCTCCTTGGTCTTGAAGCCGCTAAGCAATACGACCTGGGTCTGTGGGTCCAGAAAGCTGTTGGTGATCTCTACGGTCGTGGTAGGGTAGAAGTCGCGGTTGAAGTTGGCGATGCTCTCCTTGATGGCGTTGAGGTCCGTGCCTTCGTTGGGCACGATCATGGCGAAGAAGTGCGGACCTTGATCCATGGCGTACGTTGCTGTGGTCCCTGCTTTCCGGGCGGGCTCGGGCGCGGAGCCGGAGGTGCGGTCCAATGCAGCAAGGAGTTCCCCCGCAGCGCGGTCCTCGTCGGTGCCCGGGAACTTCGCCTTCACGTCGGCCAGCGCCGCCCGGAAACCGGGTATATCGCGCATGCCGCCAATGGCCATGGCGCGCAGCATGTGGTACTTGGCCAGGAAGTGGTTGCGCGGTTCGTTCTCGATGGTGCCATTGCACGAGGTGATGACGGAACCATACATGTATTGCCGATAGCGATCATACACCTCTTTATAGGCGACCTCTTCCTGCGCTTTGCGGGCTTCGTCCGCTTGCAGGATGTTGGGGTCGCGCACCAAACGGGCGAACTCCGAATTAGGCCAGCGCTCCAGAATGATGGCCGCGTAATAGGCGGAGCCTTTGCCATCGCTGGGGAAGTAATTGGTGGTCTGTTCCTTCTCCAGGTAGATCCGGTAGAGTTGGTAATAGCTTTCGGGCGTATAGCGGCATTCTTCAAAACGGCCATTGAGGACCTCGAAGCTTTCGATGGCATTATCGGGGTCTTTTAGCTGCTCTTTGTAGATGATCCCGCTCACGTAATAGGCGCTACAGATCCGTTCGTTGGAGGCGGTAAGTGCGGCATCGTCCGTAGGAATATCCTTGGTGTAGAAGGAGGGGTCTTTCCAAGCCGTGGCCTCTTTTTCCTTGGCTTCTTTGCTTTCGGGGGTTTCCTCGGGTTCGGCTTCCTCTTCTGTTTGGGCCAAGGCACTGCCGCTCTTGTCCTTGCGCCGCCAATCGTCTTCCAATTTACGATTGCCCCATTTCTTGCGGAAGTTGGTCAAGCCTCGGCCGATCTGTTGTGGGTCGTAGAAATACCAGGTACCGCGGCCAACACCAGCGGTGGCGGTGGGAGGGGGGCGGCCTGCATCGGGGTTGGCGTCTGCCAGAGCACGAGCCTCCTCTTCGGCCAGCAACTTCTCGTCTTCGGCCTTTTCGCGGTCGCGGATGATCCCTCTGATCTTTTTCTCCAACTCCTTTCCATCCAATTTGCTCAAGGCTTGCAGGCTGTCTTCCAACTCGATAATGGCAAGCTGTTCCACCAACTCGCCCAACACGCGGGCGCGGGTCTTCACCTCTTCGGCACGCGGGTGAGTTTCGGCCAGTAAGGTTTGGGTGGAATCGTAGTATTTCTGGGCATTTGCGTACACGCGGTCGTCGAAATAGACATCGGCCAACTTGAGGAAGCTCTTGGCTTTCTGCTTGGTGTCGGTAGTGCTCACCTTGGTGCTGGTGATCAAGTGGGCAATGGCCGAGGAATCCTTGCGCTCCTTCAGATCCAGGTCCGCTACGGCATAATGGAGCATATCGAAATGGTCGATGTGCTTATCGTCGCGCAGCATCCGGTTCAGCTTACGACGCAACTCCTTGCTGGTGCCTTTGTTGAAGGCCAGTGCTTGGAAGATCTGCGCGTGGAAGGCCATTTCGTAAGGCGGGTTCATTTTCGCCACCGCCGCGAATTGGCGAATGGCTTTGTCCTCCTGCCCCTTGATCTGATAGAGTTGCGCGAGGGTGAATGCCCATCGCACCCGTTCCCGTTTACTTTCTGCGTTCGGGATCGCGGCCTCCAGGTGTACGATGGCATCGTCCACTTTGCCGCGCTTCAGGTCCAGTTCAGCCTTTACCGCGCTCAGTTCGCCATGGTCGAAGTCCTTGGGTAGCTTTTTCTGGTTGGTGACCTCGTCCAAGGCACTTTGGGCCTTGCCGAACTGGTCCAGCTGGATCGCAGTGCGTGCCAACCACACCAAACTTTCGAGCTGCCTGTTCTGCCCCTTGAAGCGGCGGCTAACGTAAGTGAAGCCCCGTTCGGCTTCGTAATAGTTGCGCTTGTAGAAATGGCTGTTCGCGATCACGAACCAGGAGTCGTCGATCCATTTGTTGCGCTCCTTCCCTTCAATGTTCATGGAGTGCCGCTCGATCACCAGGGAGCACTTATCGATACATTTCTCCAGATCCGGAATGGCTGCCTTGGCCTGTTCTTCGGTGCCGTAGACGAACAAAGGAAGGATCTCGTCGTAATTGTCCACGTTGGCATCTTCTATGCCGCGCACCACCTCTTTCAACTTCTCATTGGCGTTGAACCAGCCGTTGTCCCGGGTGGTGAGCTTATGAAAAGTGCGGTTCAGGAACTTGTCGTTCTCCTGCGAGCAGCCCAGCGCAAAAAGGACCAAAAGCCCAAACGGGCCCCAGAGGCGATATGCGGAACGAGTGGTCACGGTCTACGGACGGGATAACTACGAACGGGCGAAGATATTTCACCGCCATGGAACGGCAGCGGGGACTTTTGGGTCTTTAGCCGTCCATCGGCAGGCATTTCCCCGCGGGTACCACCGATATTTGTGCGATGCCCATCAGCCCATCTACCCGCCCGCCCCAGCGCGACCGGAAACGGACCTGGCTGCGCAAGCTCAAGGATCGGTACAGGCTATTACTGATCAACGACAGCACCTTCGAGGAGCGGTTCAGCATGCGGTTGAACCGCATGAACGTACTGTTGCTGGGCCTTTTCGCTTTTCTGCTCTACGGCGTTTTCGTGGTCGCCATCATCGTTCTTACGCCATTGAAACAGTACATTCCGGGTTATGCGGACCAAGAGACCAAGCGCAACGCCTACCGCAGCTTGATCATGGCTGACTCGCTAGAGTTGAAGATGCGCCAGCGCGATCGCTACATCGAGAACCTTCAACGTGTTCTAAGTGGCAAGCTGAAGCCCGACAGCACCGTGCTTTTTGCCCCGTTGGCGCAGAAACCCGGATCCGAGGATCTGGTGCCGGGCGAGGTGGATAGTGTGCTACGGCAGCGTGTGGCGAAGGAAGAGGCGTTCAGTCTGAACGAAGGCCGTGCCACCACGGACCGTCGAGAGTTGGCAGGCATCTTCTTCTTTCCGCCGCTGCGCGGCATCGTCACCAGCACATTTGATCGCAGACAGGATCATTTTGGTATCGACATCGTAACCAAGGCCGATGCGGCGGTGAAGGTCTGCTTGCAAGGCACGGTCACCCTAGCCAGTTGGACCACCGATGCCGGTCATGTGCTACACATCCAACATGCTAATGACCTGGTCAGCATCTACAAGCACAACGCTGTCCTATTGAAGAAAGTAGGGGACAAAGTGAAAGCCGGCGAGGCCATCGCCATCGTGGGTAACAGTGGGGAATTGACCACTGGCCCGCACCTGCACTTCGAGATGTGGCTGAACGGAGAGCCGGTGGATCCGCAGGCCTATATGGTGTTCCAATGATGGACTCACAGGGCAGGAGCAGGGACAGGAACAAGATGGCTTGTCTGCACCCGAACCTGCCCTTGCCCTTGCCCTTGTCCCCCGCCCCATGAGCCTAAAGTCCGCGATCGCCAAGCCCTATGCACGCCGGGTAACGAATGCCGTGATGCAACGCGCTTTGGATCCCGGTACCACGCAAGGGGAGGTGTTGAAGGAGCTGGTGCGATTTGCTGGTGACACCACCTTCGGCAAGGCGCATAGGTTGTATGATGTACGGGACCATGCAAGCTTGGTGCAGGCCATACCCTTGCGCGACTATGAAGGATTCCGGCCTTACATCGATCGCATCAAGTTCGGGGAGGAGGATGTGTTGTGGCCGGGCAAGCCCTTGTATTTCTGCAAAACCAGTGGAACCACCAGCGGCGCCAAATACATCCC
>Ga0209490_10003210_pt1 | contig 15305 bp, 6 predicted proteins | sample MAT06_FD_187209 | JGI IMG/M metagenome (GOLD analysis project Ga0209490, IMG submission 187209) | Freshwater microbial communities from Lake Fryxell liftoff mats and glacier meltwater in Antarctica - MAT-06 (SPAdes) (version 2) | ecosystem: Environmental > Aquatic > Freshwater > Ice > Liftoff...
CCTTTCATATGTACACCTTGCATAGTAAAAGGAATTGCAATTCCTTGAACCTCCATTTGACCCTCTACTATAAGAGACTGAATTTTACTCCATTTATCAGCTCCACCAATAGCGGTGATATACTTTGTAATTATTTCATCTGCAGTTTGTGCATTTAAAGAAATAGCAGCAGTAATAATTACTACCAGCGATAAAAATACCTTTTTCATAAATTGTTATTTTAAAGTTTATATACCCTATTGGTAGAGTAACGATGCAATATATTACAAACTGTTAGAAAAATTGTCGAATAGTTTTTAACGGCTAAAATAATCTATAAAAGGTTTATTTACAGTTAGCCAACTCAGCGGCAGCCAAAGTACTGCCTAATTCAGCGGCTTGTTTAAAGTCTTTACAACTTCCAGCGATATTCTTTAAACTAACTTTAACATATCCTCTATTTAAATAGAGGTCTGCATTGGCTTTATCTAAGCTGATAGCCTTATCGTAATCGGTTAATGCCGATTGAAACATATTTAATTTGCCCCTTGTAATTGCCCTATTAAAATATATATCGGCTGTGCCAGGCAAATATTGAAGTGTTTTATTGTAATCTAATAATGCATTAGAATAATCTTTTGCTTTTGCTCTCTCAATTGCACGATTATAATAAACATTACCCAAAGATGGGTCTAATTGAATTGCTGTTGTGTAGTCGGCCAAAGCTCCTTTACTATCATTCATTCTGCCCTTAATAACACCTCTATTATAATATATATTTGCATATCTTGGATTTAACTCCAATGCTTTATTATAATCAGTTATTGCTTCAACATTTTTATTCAAACGATCATATTGTATACCACGATTAAAATAAGCGCTTACATTGGTAGGATCAGATTCTATAGCTTTAGTAAAATCTTTAATTGCAATTAATGTATCTGCCATGGCAGCTCTTAATGAACCTCTATTTAAATATAGATCTGCATTTTTGGGTTGAAGGGTAACTGCTTTATCAAAGTCTTGAATTGCTTCTTTATTTTGTTTCAATTCTCTTTTAGCAACTGCTCTATTAAAATAGATATCGGCATTTGCTTGACTCTCAACTAATGCATTATCAAAATCAGGAATAGCGCCTGCAAAATTATTTAACTTCATTTTAGCAAGTCCCCTATTGAAATATGCATTTGGTATAGAAGGATCTAAGCTAATCACATTATCATAATCAATTAGCGCCCCTTTAGAATCATTTAAATTGGTTTTTAAAACAGCTCTACTAAAATACATATATGGTGCTGGATCAATCTGTATGGCTTTATTATAATCAGTTAATGCCGATTGATAATTTTTTAATTTAGCTTTTATATCGCCTCTATTAAAATAAGCACTCGCAAAATTGGGTGAATTTAAAATTGCACTAGAATAATCGGATACAGCGCCGTTATAATCTTGATAATTGGCTTTTTCTACAGCACGATTAAAATAGGCACTTGAATTTTTGGGATTATAAAGAATTGCTTTACTATAATCTTGCATTGCTCCATCTCTTTCATTCATTAAGCCCTTTACAACTCCTCTATTGAAGTATACATCGCCGTTTTTGGGATTTACAGATAATGCTTTATTATAATCATTTATTGCGGCAGGGTAGTCTTTTAAGTGTTCGTACTCTATACCTCTATTGAAATAAATATTTGCGATTGAAGGATCGAGTTGAATAGTCTGATTATAATCGACAATTGCTTCCTTGGAGTCATTCATTAAACCTTTTACAATTGCCCTACTAAAAAACAAATTGGCATTTAAAGAATCTAGCTCAATAGCAAAAGTTAAATCCTCTACTGCACCAATATAATTTTTTGTTTCCCTTTTTGCTAAAGATCTATTTACATATAGATTGATGTCATCGGGACTTAATTCTAAAGCTTCGGTATAATCTTGTATAGCGCCTTTATAGTTTTTGACTGACATTTTCTGCGCTCCTTTCTTAGTCAATACAGTGGGATCCTGCTGTGCTAGCAATGAGTTTGAATTAAAGCATACAATCAATAAAACTAGACAAAAGGATGTAAAAATAGATCGTAACATAGATTAACAGCTAAATTAGTAGTGTAAGATAATTAAAAAAGCTTAGCTGCGTAATTTGATCATTAAAGGCAAGTGAAAAAGAAATTGAATTATTTAAGTCAGCACTATGTATTTGCCAATTCCCCTCTAAAGAAATAGGATTCTCAAGAATATTGTTATTGCCATCAGCAACAGAAAGGGCAGAAAGGCTATTAACCAAACCAGCTCCATCAGCCTTTACAATAGCTTCTTTCCTTGTCCAAATAGAATAAAAGTATTGTTGCTTATTATCAGAATTTTCTAAATCTGTTTGTTCTTCAATAGAAAAATGTGCATTTGCAATATCGTTGTAAACAAACCCTTTATCAATTTTTTCTATATCAACTCCTACTGACTCAAATGAAAATGCCATTACAATAGTATCTTCTGTATCTGCAACATTAAAATATATAGAAGGTTTATTATTTAATTTACAAAATGGCTTGCTTTGTTCATTTTTTTGAATGATGATTTCTTCAATAGGCAATTGATAGAGTTTTGATAATATTTGCTTTAATATAAATTTAGAAATTGACTTTAGATTTCGATCCGTACTTTTTTTATACTTAGCAATAATTTGCTGTTCCGATTTGGATAAATAAAATTGAATAGAACTTACTTGTTCCAAAAAATCAGTCGCTTTTATTTGAACAATAATTACTTGCGACTTTTCTAATAGAATGGTTTCATTAAAATTGGCAAATTGCGGAATAATATTTTTGCATGTAATTGAAAGCATATTCAAGAAATAGTATTATAATAATTTACTATTCAATACTTTTTGAACAGTTGCAGCAAAAGATTTATCTAAAGGAGGCTTTAAGCAAGAATCATGATCGCCTTCTACTTCAATAATATTTACTCCAGCTTTGGCATATTTGTTCCATCCTAAAGAAATCATGTCATCAATAAAATACATTCTTTTTTTACACCTAAACAAATCAACTTTTACCGATATTGGTTTGATATTATAATTTTCGAAAGCAAAAGTTAATTTATCAATCACTTTATCTTCATGATTTATACCCCATTGTTTAACTGGCTTCTTTAAGCCAAACTTAATCATCAAGTCATTAAATTTGTTAACCAAAATTAATTGCTGATAATGTATTGTAGCTTGAGGATCCTTAATAAATGAATTAGCAATAAATAACAATTTAGGAAATTGTCGTTTTAGCTTTGTAAATAATTGATATGTATCTTTATTATAAAATTTTTCATTGCTAATATTGGTATCTAAAATGCCTAACATAATTACCTTCTTCCCTAATTTAATTAATTGTTGAGTCATTTCATAAGCAACAAGTCCGCCAAATGAATACCCAAGAACACAATAAGGACCATCGGGATTATCAGCAAGAATTTCTTTTAAATATTCAGCAGCCATTTCTTCAATAGCATCTTCAGGCAAATCTATTCCATTTAAGCCTTTTGCCTGAATACCATATACTGGTTGGTCTGTATCCATCATTCGAATAAAAGAATAAAACACCATAATATTCAGGCCATGGCCATGAATAACATACAGAGGTGGTTTGGTACCGCCTATATTTATCGGAACAAGCGATTTAAATGAAACCTTTTGAGTATTATCTCCAAGTAAAATACATAGCTTTCGAACAGTTGAATGTTGAAATAATGAACTTATAGGAAGTTGCTTGCCTAATAGTTTTTTTATTTTTGACATTACTTCTATAGCAATAAGTGAATGACCGCCCAAATCGAAAAAATTATCATTAATGCCAACAGAAGATACTTTAAGCGCGCTACACCATATATGAGCAATTTGTTTTTGTAGCTCAGATTGAGGAGCTTCAAAATTATTTTCATTTGAAGATGAAATTGGTTTTTCAAATGCCAATCTATTAATCTTTCCAGATGCAGTTAAGGGAAATTGTTTTACTTGAGCAAAAATATTAGGAATAAAATAAGTTGGCAATACTTCTGATAAAGATTGTCGCCATTGATGAATTAAATCAGTTTGAGGTTGTTCACTATTCAAATTTTCATTAATTAAATAAGCTACTATAGAAACTTGGCCGGCTACAATATCGTTACGTACAATTACAACTGCGTCTTTTATCCCTTCTAGTTTTCTTAAATGAAATTCAATTTCTTCTAACTCAATTCTTAACCCGCGAATTTTTACTTGATTGTCTTTTCTTCCTAAATAAATAATATTACCATCCTTATCAAATCTACCTAAATCGCCCGTTCTAAACATTAATGCGCCTGCTTTATTAACGTACGAGCATGGAACAAATTTTTCTTTGGTAAGATCAGGCTTGTTTAAATATCCTTTAGCAACGCCATCACCAGCAATAAATATTTCACCAACATCACCAATAGGTAGTAATGTACCAGCTTTGTCTAAAATAAATATTTGCGTATTTTGAAATGGCTTCCCAATAGCTATTTCATCGATCTCATTTATTTTTGCTGCTGTTGCATAAATAGTTGTTTCGGTTGGGCCATACATATTGTATAACTCATTGCACCTTTTAAGCAATTCAATTGCAAGGTCTTTTGATAATGCTTCACCGCAACTGGTTAACTTAATTGGCAGTTTTTCTACCCAACCAGTTTCGAGCATGTATTTATATGTGGCAGGAGATGCTTCTAAATAATCAATTTGACGGTCTTTAATTAATTTGAGTAGTGCATTACCATCTTTTGCTTCATCATTAGTAGTTAAAATTATTTCTCCCCCAGTTATTAAAGGAAGAAAAATATCTGCCTGCGCCAGATCAAAAATAATAGTAGTAACTAGTAATAATTTATTACCGGATTTAAAGTCGATCTTTTTTTGCAGCCCCAATATTACATTTGTAAGTCCCTTATGAGTTAATAAAACACCTTTAGGCTCACCAGTAGAACCCGAAGTAAATAAAACAAAAGAAGTAGAATGTGTTGGAACTTCAATAGAAGGATTCTCAACTGATAAATCAATTGATTCTTGAATATTGATTTGAGTTACCAAACTGTAAAATAAATTTGTATAAACTAATTCTGTGAGTACAAATTTAGCCTCTGCTAATTGTAAAATATTGTTGATTCTTTTTGAAGGATGTTCTGGATCAAAAGCCAAGTAGGCTGCACCGGTTTTATATACAGCTAATACAGCAGCAATCATATCAACAGACCTACTTAAGCAAACCCCTACAATATCTCCATTCTTAATTCCCTTAATAATTAGCAAATGAGCAATCTGGTTAACTCTTTCGTTAAGTTGATTATAACTATAGGAAAAATCGTTGTACGTTATAGCAGTTACATTTGCATTAAGCAGCACTTGTTCTTCAAAAAGCTGATGCACACATTTATCAGTAGTATAAACTGCGTTCGTATTATTAAAAATAGCTAATTGATCTAAAATACTACGTTCATCAACTGACCGAATGTCTTTAATGAGTGCTGATGGATTTAGAACAATTGCACTTAATAGAATTTTAAATCGTTCAATTAATTGATTGATCTTTTCGGCAGTAAATAAAGTAGTATTATAAGACCACTCCATTATATATGCTGAATTAGATCCAGTGATATTTAAAAAAATTTCAAAGTTTTCGAAAGTTCGTGGGTTTGAAAATAATGTATAAGTTAAGCCTTCGAAACCAACTCCTTTATCAATATCAATATCAACATTAAAAACAATTGGCACCAATGGTATTGAAGACTGTTGGCGATTTATTTTTAATTGTTGTATCAGCGCTCCAAATGAAATTTGCTGATGTTCTAAATCATCTAAAATAGCTTTTTTTCTTTCCATTAAATAATCAACAAAAGAAATGTTAGCTTTTGGATTACTAATTATTGGAAGTAAATTTACACAGTGACCTACCATTTCATGATTACCAGAAACTGGCTGTCCTGCTGCAGGTAACCCTATAATAACCTGATCGGTATTAATTAACTTATACAAAAACACTTCGAAGCATGCCAACAAAGTTGTTATCATACTAATGCCATGCTTAGCGCCTAAATTAGAAAGTTGTGCAACAAGATCTGGATCAAGAGGAAAATCAATTCTTTCGCTTTTATAGGTTCTAATTTCTGGTCGATCTAAATTAATAGGCAATTCAAAAGATTCAGATAAATTGGATAATTTATTTATCCAATATTGCTCAGTTGATTTATAGGAACTTGTTTTTTTAAACGCTACTTGTTGTTCTGCATAATGACTGAAAGATATTGGCGCATTTAATATTGGTTGTTGATGATTAATAAAAGCAGAATAAATTTTACCAAGGTCTTGTAACAATATTCCAAACGACCAACCATCACAAATAATATGATGAACAGTAATAACTAAAAATGATACTTCATTATTAAGTTTGAATAGCTCACTACGAATAAGTGGCCCATTTATCAGATCAAATGATTTGTTAGCATTATCAATTAAATATTGATTAATGATTTTTTGTTGCTCTACATCATTTAAGTTGCTTAAATCATTAAATTGATGATTGCTATTAACTTCATTAAAAATGCACAGATTGTTACCGTCGGCACTTATAGAAGATCGCAATAATTCATGGCGCTGCACTAAAAAAGCCAATGCCTTTTCCATTAAATGCGCATCACAATTGCCAACAAATTGTAGTGAAAGAGATTCATTATAAGCCCTATTAGCATCTTCGCCACCAATTTGACAAGATACCCAAATTTCTTTTTGGGGCTCAATTAATTGTACTACTTTTTCTATTTGTGGACCAGCAAAAGGATCGAAAAGTATAGGCTCCATGAAAGTTTAGTATATAAAAAGTTACTGAAATTTAATGTAATTTTTTGGCAGAGATGGATCTGGTATATACCATGCGGGGTTTCCTTCTGGATCGCGTCCTAATTTGGCTCCTGGCACTGGAGGTAAATTAAAATTAATGGCATTGCAAATAAAGCCATTGCTTTTTAATTCAACTACTGATGATTCAAATGCTGCGATGATTTTTAAAATTTCTTTTTCGGTATGTGATGCAGTTAAAAAACATGGGAAATTATCCCAAATATGAATCCCTTTTTCTCGCATTAGCGCAAATATCAATTCGCTATAAGGCAATTCCTCCTTCATTTTTATTTTCCATATAGAAGCAAAAGAAACAGCTATATAAGGTGTGTTGTATTTAGCATTAACAGCATTCAATCCCTCTACTAATTGTGTAGTTAATCCATTTATTTTATCTTGCAATGCTACTCCAACTTGTTTAATATGTAACAAAGAAGCTTTAGCAGCAGCAAGCGCAAAAGGATGACGAACAAAAGTTCCAGCAAAATAAGTTACTCCTGCTTCGGGTATAGAGTTATCTCCAAACTGCCAATTGCCTCCATCTAATGCATTCATGAATTTTTGTTTGCCAGCAATAACTCCTATTGGCATTCCTCCGCCTACAACTTTACCATAAGTAACTAGGTCTGCTTGCATTCCTATAATTCCTTGAATCCCCCCTGGATGAGATCTAAATCCAGTAATCACTTCATCTAAAATATATACAACCCCTTCACTTTCGGTTATAGTTTGTAATTCTTTTAAAAATGAAACAGGAAAAAATTCTGGTCGCCTACTTTGAACAGGTTCAATTAAAACCGCAGCAAGTTCATGAGCTCTTTCTTTTATAATTGCTAAAGTTTCTGGAGTGCCATACTCTAACATCAACATATTACTTACAGCTTCAGGCATTATTCCTGGCGCAGCCGGATATGGCTTTTGTTTATTGCCTCTTACAATTACTTCATCATTAATTCCATGGTAAGATCCGTTAAATGCAACAATTAAAGATCTTCCGGTAACTGTTCTGGCAATTCTCATTGCGCCAAGTACTGCTTCCGAACCTGTATTACAAAGAGCAACTCTTTCACATCCAGTTAGTGATGCTATTAAAGAGCAAACTTCACCAGCCAATTCGTGTTGCGGACCAATTTCATATCCATCATCAATTTGTTTTTTAAGAGCAGTTTGTATTGAAGGAAATTGATATCCTAAAAAATTACTACCAAACCCATTTAGAGCATCAATATATTCATTACCATCAATATCCCAAATAGTAGAACCGTTCGATTTATTTACAACAATTGGATAAATCATTTCCTTAATTAACGGCTTAAAACCAGATACCACTCTGGGATCTGCCATTACCATTCGATTTTCTTGGGTATATGCTTTACTCGATTTGGTTTTATTATTATACTTTTTAATAAACGATAATATAAACTCATTTTGAGTAGAAGATAATCCGTCAGCATTTTTATTGATTCTAGCAATTGCCCCAAATGGTTTACTAATCAATTCTTTTTCAGCTTCAGTTAATATATTAGTAGCAACTAGCTCAGTTTTATTCTGTTGTTTTACCTCTACTGGTAAATTATTTTTTATATAGACTGATAAAATATTTATATGATCGAATTGTTCATTTAATTGACGGAAACTAATAGCAACTGAAAATGCTTTAGACAATTGAATAGCTAATTGAGTTAACACCAAAGAGTCTAAACCCATTTCAATAAAATTAGACTCGTCAGTTACCACTTCTTCATCTTCGCCAGAAATATCAATAATAATTTTCCTGATCTGCTTTTTTATACCATTGTCATCATTAGTAATTTGCTTGTTTTCTGTTACAGTCAACAACTCATTAATTAAATTAGGCTCAATCCAATATGGCTTTTTATCGAACGCATAAGTAGGAGCATTTACTAAAATATTTCTTTTCTTAGATTGATGAAAAATCGAAAAGTCAACACTTTTGCCAACCAACCAATTGTTGGCAATATGATTAAGTGGATCATTGCTATTTTCTGGAATAGTTATTCCATTAATTGTATCTTTTAATTGATGAATTAAATCGTCATAATTTTTTGCAATAATAAAATTTCTAACAGAAAAATGTGTTCTCTTCAACTGCAATGTATATGCTAGATCAGCTAAGTTTATATTTGCATTTTTTTGTAAAAAAGATGATAATTTAATGGCATAGTTTTCTGCACTTGTTTGCGATTTAGCAGACCAACAAATTAGTACTGGTTCATTTTGTATAGAAGAATCAACCAATTTTTGTTCGTAAGAAGAAAGAATTACGTGCACGTTTGTTCCCCCAACTCCAAATGAACTAACACCTGCAATTACTTTTTTATTCCTTTCTAACTGTTGAACCTTAGTATTTACATAAAAGGGACTATTCTCAAAATCAATTGATGGATTTGGCTGATCAAACAATATGGTTGGAACAAATACTTTATGTTTTACCATTAAAGAAGTCTTAATCAACCCAGCCACACCAGCAGCTGCAGTAAGGTGTCCGAAATTAGATTTTATAGATCCTATTGCACAATATTGTAATAGAGTATTTTTTCCAAATGCTAGTTTCAAACCATCCATTTCTATAGGATCACCAATTGGAGTTGCAGTACCATGTGCTTCTATATAATTAATGTCATTTGGATTAATTGCTGCATCTTCAATAGCGCTATTTATTGCTCCAGCTTGGCCAATAGCACTTGGCGCAGTAAAGCTTCCTTTAGCGTTTCCATCATTATTTATACCAACTCCTTTAATTATTCCAAAAATTGTATCTCCATCTTCAATGGCCTTATCAACACTTTTTAATAATACAACACCAGCTCCATCACTAAATACAGTTCCAGTAGCATTTGCATCAAAACTTCTGCAATGACCATCCTTGCTTAACATTGCACCATCCTGATAAAGATGACCGCTTTTTAAAGGAACTGTAATTGATATTCCTCCAGCAATTGCTGCTTCACATTTACCGCTACGAATACTTTCTACAGCCTGAGCAACAGCAAGCAATGAAGTTGAGCAGGCAGAATAAACACTAACTGCTGGTCCAGTTAAATTGAGTGCATATGCAGTTCTAGTTGCGATGTAATCTTTTTCGTTATGCGTCATTACCAACAACTCGCCAGCAGACTCTACTTTGTCTTTATTAGACAAAACATTTTTTAAATAGTAGCTATTGTTTCCTGATCCTGCAAACACACCTACTCTTTCATTGTAACATGATGGTAAGTGCCCTGTACTTTCTAATAATTCCCAAGCAATTTCTAAAAAAATTCTTTGCTGAGGATCCATTAAAGAAGCTAAAGCAGGAGTAATTCCAAAAAAAGCTGCATCAAATAATTCTGGAGAATCAATAATACCACGGGCTTTTACATATAAACTGTTTTTTCTAATAGCTTCGTCAATCGATAGATCAATTTCATTCTCATCAAAAAAACTAGTAGTTTCTTTTCCTTCTAATAATAGTTGCCAAAGTTCATCAACTGAATTAGCTCCTGGGAATCTTCCGTTCAAACCAATAATAGCAATGTCTTTACTATTATTAAAATTATCATTATTTTTTCGGGTACTATTTCTTGGCAAAAATTGTTCCTTACCACTTATCAAATCAACTAGTAAAAGAATGGTAGGGTTTTGATAAAACAGACTAATAGTTAATGGAAACGAGAATTCATTTCTTATTGCCATAGTAGTTTTCATTGCAAGCAACGAATTTCCGCCTAATTCAAAAAAATGATCATTTATTCCGATAGTATTGAGTGATAAAACTCTACACCAAATTGATGCAAGTTTTTGTTGTGTAGCTGTTACTGGAGCAATAAAAATATTACCTAATAGAGGGCGCTCATTACTTGGTTTGGGTAATGCTGATTTATTTATTTTTCCACTACTGGTTTTTGGCATTTCATTTAACCAAATGATTGTGGAAGGAAGCATATACTCAGGTAATTGTTTAGTAAGTATTGTTCTTACTTTATGGATATCCAATTCCTGTTGATTTCCTTGTATATATGCAATTAAGTTTTTTTGTTGTTGATCATTTTCTTGAGCAACAACTACAGCTTGACTAATTCCATTGATTGCTAACAATGCCAATTCAATTTCTCCTAATTCAATTCTATAGCCCCTTATTTTTACTTGGTCGTCTTTTCTCCCTAAAAAATTAATATTTCCATCAGGCAAATAAGCTGCAATATCTCCGGTTTTGTAAACCCTAATTTTTCCTTTTGTAGGATGATTCCAAAATACAAATCTTTCTGCTGTTCGTTCTGGTGCATTAATATATTCATCGGCCAAAGAAACTCCGCTAATAAGCAATTCTCCTTCATCTCCATCTTTAACCAAATTCATTAATTCATCTACAATCCAAATTTCTGTTCCCCAAATAGGGGTTCCGATACTTGGAAGCATAGGCCATTCTAAAGTGTTACTCGATAATTTTAATGCAGTAACTACATGCGTTTCAGTAGGTCCGTATTGATTGTGTAAAGTAGTAGAAGGGATTTTTGCAAAAAGCGCTTTAATTTGAGGAGTAATTCTTAAAGCTTCGCCAGCAGTAATAACTTCATTTAAACAAATAGGGTACAGATTAAAAGTGTCTGCCGCTTCTGCAAGGTATTGCAAAGCAACATAAGGTAAATAAATTCGGTTGATCGATTCTGATTCAATAAAACGAATTAGTTTTTCGGGGTCTAAACGAATATCATCATTAGCTATTATTAATTTACCGCCAGAAGTAATTGTTGCAAATATTTCTTGAAAGGAAACATCAAAAGTTATGGGACTTAATTGCAAGGTCGTATTTCCTTCCGCAGCAATTGAATTATCATTTTGCCAATACAATAAATTAATAAGCGATGCATGATTTAAACAAACTCCTTTAGGGATACCGGTTGAACCAGAAGTATGCAATACATAAACTGCAGCTTTAGATTGATTGGCTTTTTCAACATCTAAAAGCTTTACAGATATTGCAGAAATTAGAATTGTATTTAATCCTAAAGATTTAAAGAAAGTAGAAGATGGTATGTCACAAATACAGTCATCAACTCCTGCATTGGTAATAATGGCGTTCAACCGATCAACCGGAAAATTTAGATCGAGAGGTAAATAGGTTTTGCCAGATTTAAGAATGGCAATGATTGCAACAATTGCATCAACCGATTTTATTGAACTTATTGCAATAATATTATTGGTACAGTTTTGCTGCAAATAAGCAGCTAAACTATTTGATTGGTCATTTAGTTCCTGATACGTTAGTTTGAAATTACCAAACTGAACAGCTATTAACTCAGGTGTTTTTGCAGCTTGTAGTTCAAATAAATGATTCACCCTATAACTAGAGTTATTACCTGAAATAGTATTATTAGAATAGTTATATTGCATGAATGCTGATAATTCTACAATTTAATGTTCAGCCTTCAAAGGTGTACGGATTAAAAAAGATTAAACGAATTTAAATTATTTGGTTTAATAATTCCACTTTTTAATGATAGTCTTCATTTTATAATGGATAAAAACTAAAAAATACAAGCCCATTTGTAGAAAAATAGTTACTGAATATCTTTAACGCATCTAAATCCTACATGATTTGTGCCAGTTCGCCAATCGCCTTTACCTCTGGTACCCATCATATAACGTGTGCAATATTGGTCGGTACATAAAAAAGATCCACCACGGTGTATTTTCTTTTGAACAGTTGGTTCAGATGGGTCATAACTTTTATTGGGGCCTTGGGGGTTATAAGCAGTTCCTTCTGATTTTAATTGGTCATAATAATCATTGGAGTACCAATCGTAGCACCATTCCCAAACATTACCAGCCATATCATATAAACCAAATCCATTGGGAGCAAATTGCTTAATAGGAGCTATTCCAACAAAACCATCGGCCTTGCTATCATTGTTTGGAAAAGTTCCTTGAAAAGTATTGCCCATGTATTTACCATTCGGATTAAATTGATTTCCCCAAGCATACATATTACCTGTTAAACCACCTCTTGCAGCAAATTCCCATTCAGCTTCAGTTGGCAATCTTTTTCCGGCCCATTTAGCATAAACAACAGCATCGTCCCATGCAATATGTACAACAGGAATATTATCTTTTCCTAAAATAGAACTTCCAGCACCAAGAGGTTGACGCCAATTTGCAGCTTTCACATATTGCCACCATTGAAAATAATTATCTAAGGAAACAGGTTGAGCAGGTGGAGTAAAAACTACCGATCCTGCAATCAGCATATCTACAGGTGCATCAGGGAATTCTTCTTTTGTTGGAGTTTGTTCTGCTATAGTTTTATATCCTGTGCTTTTTACAAATGCAGCGAATTCTGCATTTGTAACTTCATGCTCATCCATATAATAAGCATTCAGTTTTACGCGATGTATAGGTCGGCAATCTTCCATTGCTACTTTACCTCCATACTTTATTCCTACAGGGTTTGGGGCTCCCATGCTAAACTCACCGCCAGGAATTAAAACCATTCCCACTGGTGCAGTTTTTTTGGTTTCAATTTTATTAAAAACAGTTGGCTGAAACTCCTTTGCACCTCCGTTTAAATATAAAACACTATCCCTAGGCAACATTTCATTGGTACAAGAAATAGCATTGCTAACTCGCCAGTCTTTTACAACAACAGAAAGTGTAGATTTTAATGAATCAGCTTGAATAGTATTTACAATTATTTCCGTTTTATTAATAGTACATGCTACAAATAAAACAATGGCACAATTTAATAAAAGTAAATATTGATGCGACATATTTATTAGAATTTTGAATGAAATTAGTTGATAAATAATAATTTTCGTAATCAGCCATTATTTACAACATAATTTATTTTATAATTCTTGTTCCGTCTTCTATAGAAGCGATATAATAATCCAATTGTAGCCCCGTAGCTTTTTCATAAGCTGGCTGTATTTGCATTAAGAGCTGCTCAATCGAATCTTCTTTAACCAGATTAATTGTGCAGCCACCAAAGCCACCGCCCATCATACGGGCGCCGATAACTGTATCGTTGTTTCGCACAAAGTCAACTAAATAATCTAGCTCTTTACAACTCACTCCATACATATTGCTTAAGCCATCATGTGTAGCAAACATTTTTTTTCCGAGCGCATTGATATCTCCCTTTATTAAATCTTCACAACCTTTTTGTAATCGATTGATTTCTTGAACTATAAAACGACTTCGTTGATCAATTAATTTATCTTTGGGCAATACATATTCATCCAGCATTACTTCAGAAACATCTCTCAATGAGTTTACCTCTGGGTGAAATACTTGTATCCAAGCAACAGCTTTTTCACATTCTTGTCGTCGGGTATTGTATTCGGATGATGCGAGTGAATGTTTAACATTAGTATTAAGTAATAAAATTTTAATTCCATCTAATTTAAATGGCACGTACTCGTAATCCAATGAACGACAATCTAATTTTATAACATGATTGTGCTTTCCCATAATAGACGCAAACTGATCCATAATACCACACATAACACCAGCATATTCATGTTCGGCTTTTTGAGCCATTTGAACCATTTCGATTTTGCTAAAATTAGTATGCAATAATGTATTTAATGCAAACACTGTGGCACATTCTACCGCAGCCGAAGATGAAAGACCAGCACCAATAGGAACATCACTACTAAGTATTGCATTAAACCCTTTAAGAGGTATATTTTTTTTGGCAAACTGAGCAACTGCTCCAAGTATATAATTTGGCCAGCTTATATCCTCAACAGGTTTTAAATCTTTAAGTGATGTTGAGAAAGTTTCATTAAGATCAAATGCCAATAAATGAATTTCATCATCATCTCTTAAAGTTATTGCTATATATGCTGCTTTATCTATAGCTGCCGGCAAAACAAAACCATCATTATAATCTGTATGTTCACCAATAATATTTACACGGCCCGGAGAACGGACAATTAAAGGATCTTTTGTATTTTTAAATACTTCATTAAAAGTTACTGCTAGTTTTGTTGCAATAATATTTTGCATAGATAATTCTTATAAGAAAACTTTTTATTCTTAAATGAATAATAAATATAGTATAAGAAAATTATAATCACTAGATATGGTAGTAAATAACGGGTAGATTAAAATATTTTTTCTGCAAAAATTTGTTTTTCACCCATTCTCGCAATAATAGAACTTACTTCTTTTTTAGTTGCATTTGATTTTAATAAGTAATCGAACGAACCATTTTTCATAGCACTAACTGCAATACTTAATTCTTCATGGGCGGTACAAAAAACCACTCCGATGCCTGGGAAATAATCTTTTACTTTTTTCAATACTTCCAAGCCATTCATATTTTCCATTTGATAATCTAAGAAAACCAAATTGGGGTTTAAATGAAGATGATCTACACAATCTTTACCATTGCTGAAAGTGATGATATTTTCGTAACCAAGATTTGTAAGCA
>Ga0209490_10003213_pt1 | contig 15302 bp, 15 predicted proteins | sample MAT06_FD_187209 | JGI IMG/M metagenome (GOLD analysis project Ga0209490, IMG submission 187209) | Freshwater microbial communities from Lake Fryxell liftoff mats and glacier meltwater in Antarctica - MAT-06 (SPAdes) (version 2) | ecosystem: Environmental > Aquatic > Freshwater > Ice > Liftoff...
CAAGGTATTGCGTTGGGGTTTGTACTGATCGTGCTGGCGCTCGGCATCAATGCCCTGCTGAACTATTTCCAAGGCGAAGGCGGCATGAAATGAGCACGCTTCTGCTGGTAAGAAAATTGAAGAAAACCTTCGGCGAGCGGCGCTTGCTCGACGTAACTGAACTCAATCTGGAAGCGGGCAAGATTTACGCGCTGACCGGTGACAATGGCAGCGGTAAATCAACGTTGTTGAAAATACTCGCGGGGCTGGAGCCGGCCGATGAATTGCGGATGCGATTCAGTGGTGCGGACGTCGATGCAGCCGGCTACCCTGATGCGTTGCGGCGCGAGATCATCTATGTTCATCAGCATCCCTATTTGTTTCATTCGAGTATTGCCGCCAACATTGAATACGGGCTAGCCCTGCGCGGCGTCGAGAAACCGCAACGCCATGATCTGGCAAATGCGGCGATCGACTGGGCGGGGCTCGCGGCGGTCAGGGATGTGCAACCGAAGCGGCTGTCCGGCGGTGAACGGCAAAAGGTCGCGCTGGCGCGTGCCAAGGTGCTGACACCGCGGTTGCTGCTGGTAGATGAACCCACAGCGAATCTTGATCGCGCGGCGCGCGAGCAAATCGTTACGCTATTGCGGCAGACCGCGTCAAACAATAATTGCGTGGTGGTGGCCTGCCACGACCGGGAGATCATCGACCTGCCCGGCATTGTTCACCTGCACCTTGACCACGGACGCATCCGCTAACGGTCGTTGGTGGCTATTTGTCGGTGCCTAGCAGGGTTTTCAGTTCGCCCGACTGATGCATCTCACGCAAAATATCTGCGCCGCCGACGAATTCACCGTTCACGTAGAGCTGCGGAATGGTCGGCCAGTTGGCGTATTCCTTGATGCCCTGACGCACGTCTTCATCCTGTAAAACGTCAACCGTGAATGGCTTGTCAACACCGTTGGCTTTGAGAATCTGGATGGCGCTGGCCGAAAAGCCGCACATCGGGAATTGCGGTGAACCCTTCATGTACAACACAACAGGGTTGCCGGTGACGGTGTCACGAATTTTGTCTTGCGAGCTCATTGGGGTTCCTTTGAAGAGATTGGCGACATTATAAATTGTTCATGGATGGTGGTTCATTCGCGTCGCCCGATGCCGACACGTTCGATGCCCGCGAGATCGCGAACGCTGCGTAGAGCAGTGAGGCCGCCTGCTTCCATCAAGCTGCGTACTTTTGCCGCCTGATCAAAGCCGTGCTCGATCAGCAGCCAACCACCCGGCAGGAGATGCGCCGAGGCACCCGCGATGATGGTGCGAATTGCATCCAAACCATCGTCGCTTTGATCGGTCAGCGCCGCCAAAGGTTCAAAGCGCAGGTCGCCCTGCGTCAAGTGTGCATCGTCGCGTGCAATGTAGGGCGGATTGGCGACGATCATGCCAAAGCGCAGGTCGTCCAACGCCGCGTACCAGTCGCTTTGTATGAACGCCACGTTCGCGTTCAGCGTCAGGGCGTTGGCGCGCGCCCGACGCAGCGCTTCGCTGGAGACGTCGATAGCAGTCACCGATGCCTTAGGCAGTTCGAGCGCCAGTGTGATCGCGATCACGCCGCTACCAGTACCAAGGTCGAGAATTGAAAGTCCAATATCGGCGGGCATTTCCAGACTGTTTTGCTCGGAAACGAGCGCCAGTGCTTGTTCTACAACAATTTCTGTTTCCGGGCGCGGAATCAGCACGTGTTCGTCGACGCCAAATTCGCGTCCGTAAAACTCGCGCGTGCCGATGATTTGCGCAACCGGCTTGCCGTTGGCGCGCTCCGCAATCCAGTTGCGGTAGGTTGCAGCCGCAGCCGCATCGAGCGAGCGATCGGGGTGAGCAATCAACGAGGCGCGCGACATGCCCAGCAGATGTCCGAGCAGGTACTGCGCATCGAGCCGGTCAATGGCGCGTTGGGCGATTGATAACGCCTCGCCAACAGTGGATGCTGCCATGCTGGCTGCCTCGTTTGCGTTCGCCGTTATTAAACGGATTCGCTCAGCGAAGCCAGCTGCTCGGCCTGATGTTCGGCGATCAGCGCGTTGGTGAGATCGGTCAGGTCGCCGTCCATGATGAAGTCAATCTTGTAGAGCGTCAGGTTGATGCGGTGATCGGTGACGCGCCCCTGCGGGAAATTGTAGGTGCGGATGCGTTCTGACCGGTCGCCTGAACCGATCAGCGATTTGCGTTCGGCCGCTTCTTTGGCCTGTTGTTCGCGCGTCTGCTTGTCCTTGATGCGGGCCGCGAGCACACGCCAAGCCTGCTCCTTGTTCTTGTGTTGCGAGCGGCCATCTTGACACTCCACCACGATACCGGTCGGCATGTGGGTCAATCTGACGGCCGAGTCGGTTTTGTTGATGTGCTGTCCGCCCGCGCCGGAAGCACGAAACGTATCAATCCGAACATCGGCTGGATTGATGACGATGTCGGACGCGTCATCCGCCTCGGCCATGATGGCGACGGTCGCCGCCGAGGTGTGAATACGTCCCTGTGTTTCGGTGGCGGGGACGCGCTGAACGCGGTGGCCGCCGGACTCAAACTTAAGTCGCGAATACGCGCCCTGCCCGACGATGCGTGCGATGACTTCTTTGTAACCGCCGACTTCGCCAAGTGACTCGGAGACGATCTCGACTTGCCAGCCCTGACGTTCAGCGTAGCGGGTGTACATGCGAAACAGGTCGCCGGCAAACAGGGCAGACTCGTCGCCGCCGGTGCCGCCGCGCACTTCGATGAAGATATTCTTCTCGTCGTTGGGGTCTTTCGGCAGCAGCGCTTTTTGCAACGCGATTTCAATCTCGTCAAGCTTGGCGCGACTCGTCTTGATTTCGTCCTCGGCGAAGTCGCGCATTTCCGGGTCTTTACCCATCTCCATTGCAGCGGCGACATCGTCCTCAGACTTTCGGTGGTCTTTGTAGAGCGCGACCACTGGTGAGATTTCCGCGTGCTCCTTGGTGATCTTGCGGTAGTTGTCCATGTTGCTGACGACGTTCGGATCCTCGAGCTGTCTATCCAATTCCATCAACCGGTCGGATAGCGATTGCAGTTTTTGTTGTATTGATTCTTTCATTGATCGCTGTCGTGGGGTGCCGCCTGATCCGGGTAGAGTTTTTCGAGGGCTTTGGTCAATTCCTCGCGTTCAGCCGGGGACACGCGCTTCAGCGCAGTCATCGGATGATGGAGGAATTTGTTGGTCAGACCCTGCGCGAGCAGCTCAAGAACCAGCTGCGGGCTGTCGCCACGTGCCAGCATCTTCTGCGCCCGCTCCAACTCGGTGGCGCGGTATTGGTCTGCGCGACTACGCAGTTGCTGGATCACCGGCACGGAGCCGCGCCCCGCCAGCCACAGCTGGTATTGCGTGGCGTACGCTTCGATGATGTCCTCAGCGGCGCCGACCGCCGCTTCGCGGGTGGCCAGGTTTTGCTGAATGATCTTGCCCAGACTGTCGAGGGTGTAAAGGTAGACGTCGTCCATGTCACCCACCGCGGCTTCAATATCGCGCGGAACCGCGAGGTCGACAAAGAACATCGGCTTGTGTTTTCGTAGCTTCAGTGCATGCTCGATCATGCCCTTGCCGATAATGGGCAGACTGGATGCGGTAGAGGTGATGATGGCATCGAACTCGTGGATGCGCGCCGGCAATTCGTCCAACGCAATCGCCGAGGCCGTGGCGCCGGCCGCCCCAAGCGTGCCCACCAGTTCGCGCGCGCGCGCGACGGTACGATTGGCGACAACAATCGATTTTGGCGACTGGCTCGCGAAGTGGGTGGCGGCGAGGCTGATCATTTCGCCCACACCGATCAGCAACAGTCGCACGTCGCGGATGTCGCCGAATAGGTGCTGGGCCAACTTCAAGGATGCGGCCGCCATGCTGATGGATGTCGCGCCGATATCGGTTTCAGTTCGAATGCGTTTGGCGACCTGAAAGGTGTCTTGAAACAAGCGATCAAGCGGTCCGCTGAGAGTGCCGGCCTCGGTTGCGACCCTTACCGAATGGCGCACCTGACCGAGGATTTGCGGCTCGCCGAGCACCATAGAATCAAGACCGGCCGCGACGCGGAACGCGTGCCTGGCAGCCTGGTCGTCTTTGTGACGGTAAAGATGGCTGGCCAGGTCGATGGTGCCGGCGTTTGGAGTCGATTGCAGCCACTGGGACGCGCGAGTCAACACCTCGTCGCCGCCGCGCAGGTACAACTCGGTCCGATTGCAAGTTGACACCAGAACGGCTTCGTCGGCCTTCGATGCCGCGTACAGATCTTCAAGGGCTGCCCGCTGATGATCGTTCGCGAACGCGACTTTCTCTCGAATGTCGACCGGAGCGGTGCGGTGGTTCAGGCCAAGTACGTAGAGCGACATTCAGTAGCGATCAAGGCGGATAGCGGAAAGTTCATATCATCGCGCAGCAAATTGTTTTGTGACCGTATCGCGCAACTGCAATACCTTCCGGGTGCTAGACCCGTCACGCAGTTGTCGCGCACAACCAACGTCCGGAAAGACGCCCGAACAGCGCAAAATTATAGCAGCCGCCTATGGGCGCTCGCGGTGGCGGGCGCTAAACTGTCAATCAACATTGTCCCAACGTCAACACAGAGGTTTTCCCGTGAAATGTCATTCTCCTTTGGTTCGAGCCGCGTTGTTTTGTTTTACGCTTGTTTCCTCATGTTTAGTGCCGCCGATGGCGATCGGGTCGACGGCTGTCGCTGTCAATGCCGCAAAGCCGGCCCCCACGTGCCCTGAAATGCTTAATTTCAAGTTTGAGACTTTGCAAGGCGCAGCGAAAGATCTTTGCGAGTACAGCGGAAAAGTGGTTTTGGTGGTCAACACCGCCAGCTATTGCGGATTTACCAAACAATACGAGGGGCTGCAGGCACTTTCCGACAAGTATCGTGAGCGCGGACTGGTGGTGGTCGGATTTCCGGCGAATGACTTTGGCAAGCAGGAACCCGGCTCAAACGCGGAAGTCGCGGATTTTTGTGAGCGCACTTACAAGGTGAAATTTCCCATGATCAGCAAGACATCGGTGGTGGCAGGAACCGCAAATCCGATGTATGAATCTCTGGCCAAGGCGACTGGTCAGCGACCAAAGTGGAATTTTCACAAGTATGTGATTGCCCGCGACGGGCGCAGCGTATCGTCGTTTGGTTCGCGAGTGGAACCGGAATCGGCCGAAATGAAGACTGAAATCGAACGATTGTTGGCGGTGAGCGCTAGTAAATAGTTCATCTTTACAAAGAGTTAGCGATAGAGCATCATGTGGTTTATTAGCATTCTTGATGGTCATACTGGGTAACCATGGCTGCTGCGCTATCTTCCGTACTGAGTCCGCTGGGACGCGCATTAGTGCAGCAGGGGAAGCTCGTCCAAGGTGATGCGGACGCGGTTCAGGCCGATGCCAAGAAAGCCGGCGTCACTTTTATCGAGCAGTTGGTGCAATCGAAGAAAGTGTCCGCACGCGAGGTGGCGGCGTTCGCCTCAGCGACCTTTGGCGTACCGACATTGGACTTGCAGACAGTCGACGCCGACCAACTGCCGACCAATCTCATCGACACCAAGATGATCGGCTCGCAGCGCGTGATCCCGTTGCATAAACGCGGTAATCGGCTCTACGTTGCGACGTCCGACCCGACCAACGACGAGGCATTCTCGGCGCTCAAGTTCGCCACTGGGGCAACCGTCGAGCCGATTGTGGTTGAAGAGGACAAGCTGGCGTTATTGCTGAAGCGCTTCGGCGAGAGCGGCGCCAAGGCGCTCGACAGCATGATCGGCGACGATACCGCCCTTGATAGTATTGACCTGGGAAGCGATGGTGCCGACGCTGACACCGCGCCTGATAGCGGCGGACAATTGGAGGAAATCGACGACGCGCCGGTCGTCAAATACGTGCAAAAGGTGCTGCTCGACGCCATCAATAGCGGCGCTTCAGACATCCACTTCGAGCCTTACGAGAAATTTTTCCGTATTCGCTATCGAACCGACGGCATTTTGTACGACGTCGCGCAGCCGCCGCTGGCGATCAAGGAAAAACTCGCCTCGCGTATCAAGGTGATCTCGAAAATGGATATTTCCGAGAAGCGCATTCCGCAAGACGGTCGCATGAAGCTGCGACTCTCGGCGACCAGAGCGATCGATTTTCGCGTGTCGACCTTGCCAACGCTGTTTGGCGAAAAAATCTGTATGCGGATTCTTGACCCGTCGAGCGCCACGCTCGGCATCGAAGCGCTTGGCTACGAGCCGGAGCAACAAAAGGCGCTCTTACATGCCATCGGCCGCCCGTACGGCATGGTGCTGGTGACCGGGCCGACGGGCTCCGGCAAGACGGTATCGCTCTACACCTGCCTGAATATTCTCAACAAGCCCGGCATCAACATTTCGACCGCCGAGGATCCCGCCGAGATCAACCTGCCGGGCATCAATCAGGTCAATGTCAATGACAAGGCTGGTCTCTCATTCTCGGCGGCGTTGAAATCGTTTCTTCGACAAGACCCCGACATCATCATGGTCGGCGAGATCCGCGATATCGAAACCGGCGAAATCGCCATTAAAGCCGCGCAAACCGGCCATCTGGTGCTCTCGACATTGCACACCAACGATGCGCCATCGACGCTCACACGATTGATGAACATGGGAATTGCACCCTTCAATATCGCGACCAGTGTGATCCTGATCACAGCGCAACGGCTGGCGCGCAAGCTATGCTCTTGCAAACGACCCATGGAGATTCCGCAGGAGGCACTGCTGCGGGCCGGATTCAAGCCTGAAGAGTTGGATGGTACTTGGCAGGCGTACGGGCCGGTTGGCTGCGACATATGCAAGAATAGTGGCTACAAGGGACGCTGCGGCATCTATCAGGTCATGCCAATTACCGACGAAATGACGCGCATCATCATGAAAAACGGGACGGCAATCGATATCGCCGACCAAGCTGATCGCGAAGGCGTCGCAGACCTGCGCCGATCAGGGCTGAAAAAGGTCAAAGCAGGCCTGACTTCGCTTGAGGAAGTGGAGTCAGTTACCAATGAGTAGTTGTCAGACACGCGTCTGGCTTGGCGCTGTTGCCATCGCACCTGCGTTGGCGGTCAACCGAGAGAAGGCGAAGGAGTAACTTATGGTAGCTGTCGCAAAACCATCAAAAGACGTCAAAGTCTATCTCTACACTTGGGAAGGCAAAGACAAGACCGGCAAGCAGGTCAAAGGCGAAATGCGCGCGTCCGGCGAGAACATCGTCAACGCGACGCTGCGTCGCCAGGGCATCCAGAACGCGAAGGTAAAGAAGGCATCGAGCGGCAGCGGCAAGAAAATTACCGATCAAGACATCACATTTTTTACGCGACAGTTGGCGGTAATGATGAAGGCCGGTGTGCCATTGCTGCAGTCCTTCGATATTGTGGCCAGGGGGCACAGCAACCCCTCGGTGACGAGATTGCTGTTGGAAATCAAGACCGAAGTAGAGACCGGCTCCAGTCTCGCGCAGGCGTTCCGCAAATATCCACTTTATTTTGACAACCTGTTTTGCAACTTGGTAGGCGCTGGCGAGCAGGCTGGTATTTTGGATTCGCTGCTTGATCGGCTGGCGATGTACAAAGAGAAGATGCTGGCGATCCGCGGCAAAATCAAAAAAGCGCTGTTTTATCCCGTCTCGATTCTGGTGGTGGCGTTCGTCGTCACAGCGGTCATCATGATTTTTGTGATCCCCCAGTTCAAAGAACTGTTTGCAGGCTTTGGCGCAAACCTGCCTGCGCCGACGCTGGTCGTGATGCAGATATCGGAGATTTTTACGTCGTACTGGTATCTTATTTTCGGCGGTATCTTTGGCGCGTTTTGGTTGTTCATGAACTCGCTCAAGCGCAGTGAACGTATGCAATTTGCCATGGACCGGCTGATGCTCAAGTTACCTGTAGTGGGGGACATGGTACGGAAGGCGACTATTGCCCGCTGGACGAGAACGTTGTCAACCATGTTTGCCGCAGGCGTGCCGTTGGTTGAAGCGCTGGACTCGGTGGCAGGTGCGTCTGGCAATCGCGTGTACATGATGGCGACAAAAAAAATCCAGCAAGAGGTGTCTACCGGCTCTAGTTTGACTGTGTCGATGCAAAACAGCGGCGTGTTCCCGAACATGGTGCTGCAGATGTGCGCCATCGGCGAGGAGTCCGGCGCGCTTGACGGTATGTTGAGCAAGGTCGCTGACTTCTTTGAGCGCGAAGTCGATGACGCGGTTGATGCGTTGTCGAGTTTGATGGAGCCTCTCATCATGGCGGTGCTTGGTGTGCTGATTGGTGGGTTGGTGATCGCCATGTACCTGCCGATCTTCAAGATGGGTCAGGTTGTGTAACGAGACTGGGCGTCGCGTTGCGTTGTTCGCGTCGCGCTGTCTTCGTTGTTCAATCAGCCGACCGACCGAGCCTCTGTCAACCTCCGCAAGATAACGTCTACTGCGACACCATGGCCCCACCAACGACCAACTGACGATGGATTTACTTGACGCGTTTCGGGCGAGCCCCGGGTTTTATGTCGGTACGCTTGCGGTGCTTGGATTGATGGTGGGTAGCTTCCTGAACGTGGTGATCCATCGGCTGCCGAAAATGATGGAAGCCGACTGGAAGCAGCAATGCACAGAGTATTTGCATCCCGAGGAGGCCGGGAAACTCGCAGGTCAGCCGATCGTCAAGTACAACCTGATTGTTCCACGTTCGAGCTGCCCTTCGTGCGGTCATCAGATCACGGCCCTTGAAAACATTCCACTGCTGAGCTACGCGGTTCTTGGCGGCAAATGTTCGGCCTGCAGAACGCGGATCAGTTTGCGGTATCCGGCGATCGAGGCGCTGACCGCGTTACTCACAGCTTTCATGGCGTGGAAATTCGGCGTCAGCCTGCAAGCCGTGTGCGCGATTGTGTTCGCGTGGTCGATGGTTGCGCTGACGTTTATCGACGCCGATACCACATTGTTGCCCGACGATATCACGCTTCCACTGCTCTGGTTGGGCCTACTTGTGAACGTGTTTGGCGTGTTTGCATCGCTGCCGTCGGCCGTAATTGGTGCGGTCGCGGGATATCTGGCGTTGTGGTCTGTGTATTGGCTGTTCAAGCTGACCACCGGCAAGGAGGGAATGGGTTATGGCGACTTCAAACTGCTCAGCGCCATTGGCGCCTGGTTCGGTTGGCAAATGCTCGGACAAGTCATACTCTTGTCTGCGGCTGTAGGTGCGGTGGTCGGGATCATCGGAATTCTCATCTATGGCAGGGAAAAAGGCGCCAAGATTCCGTTCGGCCCGTACTTGGCGACGGCCGGTTTGATCGCGCTCATTTGGGGCGCCGACATCAACAAGTGGTATTGGACGCTTGGCCACACTTGAGACGCTCCCCTTGAAGGTAGTCGGCCTGACCGGTGGCATCGGCTCGGGTAAGTCGGTGGTAGCCGACCTGTTCTCGGCGATCGGCGTTCGGTTGGTCGATACTGACGTCATTTCTCATGCGCTGACAGGTTCGAACGGCCTGGCGATCGGCGACATCAAGCTGGCCTTCGGTGAAGACTTCGTTGACGACCGGGGCGCTTTGGATCGCGCACGCATGCGTGAGAAGGTGTTTGCGGACCCGACGGCGAGGCGCAAACTTGAAGACATCCTCCACCCGATGATCCTCGCTGAGTCGATTCGATCGCTTGTCGACATCCGCGCGGACAGCAACTATCGGTTCCACTATTGCCTGCTCGCCGTGCCGCTGCTGTTTGAACGTATGTCGTTTCGGTCCCTGCTATGGCGCAGTCTGGCGATCGATTGCCCTCTCAGATTACAGATTTCGCGGGTTCAGTCGAGGGCGGGCCTCGCCCCGGTGGACATCCAGCGGGTCATCGACGCACAGTTGCCGGGCGCAATCCGCGTGCAGCTAGCCGACGATGTGATCTCCAACGCGGGCGATCTCGCGGCGCTCAAGAGCGCGGTGACCAGACAGCACGAACGGTACGTTGCGGCAAGTCTCGCGTAGACAGATTTGCGAAGCGCTTGACGATGGTTCACAATGTTGCGAAACCCGGCCCGCTTGAGAGGCGGGGTGATTTCTTGGGCACAGGCCGTCCGTGATCATCTACGAATATCCGTTGAACGAGCGTATCCGCACGCTATTGCGGCTTGAAGACCTCTACGATAGGGTAGCCTTCTTCATCGCCAAATCGACGCCACTCGATCATCAGGCGGCGTTGACGGCTATTTTTGAGATCCTCGAGGTCTCCAGTCGCGGCGATCTGAAATCGGACTTGTTGCAGGAGCTCGACCGCCAACGGCTTTTTTTGGAGGCGCTTCGATCAAACCCCGCCATCTCGGTCGAGAAGCTCGACAGCGTGGTGTCGGAAATCGAAGCGACGTTTGCCGCGTTACTGGCATCATCAGGCAAAACCGGCCAGCACCTTCGTGAAAACGAGTGGCTGATGGCGATTAAACAGCGCGCCGCGATCCCCGGAGGGACTTGCGAATTTGACCTGCCGTCCTACCATCACTGGTTGCACGGCAGCGACGAGGCGCGCCGCGCAGACCTGCTGCAGTGGCTTGCGCCGTTGGCTTCGATCGGTGCGGCGCTGCGGATTGTGTTGCGGGGGTTGCGGGAAGGCGGCAAGACGCTCTCGCTGATAGCCTACCGCGGCGTATTCCAGCAAATGCCAATGGAGCGCGCGGCACACATGCTGAGGCTGTCCATCCCAACGGAACTACCTTGTGTGCCCGAAATCAGCGCCAATAAGTACGCCTTGAATATTCGCTTCCTCCTCCCCGGCAGCGTGCAGCGCACGAAAGTTTATGAACACGATGTCGAGTTTGAGCTCGCCTATTGCAACCTGTAACGGAATTCTGAGGATGTCTGACCCGCCGATTGCCAAAGCCAAGCAGGTTCGCTGTCCACAGTGTGGCGGGCTGTCGGCGTATGCCCTTCAAAACCGCTCGCGTCCGTTTTGCAGCGAGCGCTGCAAGTTGCTCGATTTGGGGGCTTGGGCGACGGATCAGTATGCGGTTCCCGGGACGGACATCGAAAATCCGCTCGACGGACCTGACGCTAGCACCCTCCCGCCGGACAAACAGTTGCTCCAATAGCTGTATGAGCGGGGTTGGAGGCATCGGCGGCTGTGCTTGACAGTTTTTCCGGTGTTCTCCGTTGTCGGAACTGGCCTAGGTGCGATAAAATCGGTACGTGTGGGCGCCAGTTGCGGCTGAAGTGGCACCCAAATCGACCAGATCAGGTAATTCAGAGTGGCCCAAACCATTTTTCGTGTTGATGCGCAGGGACTGTACTGGTCGAATCGACCAAATCGGTCGCTTGCAGCGTCCGGTCGAGTGCTTTGGATATGCTTGATCGCCATGAACGCATTGCTTATCACGGCGATGTCGATCGCGATTGGGGCTTGGCCGATAGTGCCGTTTGCGGGGCTCGAAGTGCTGCTTATCGTGGTCGCATTCTGGGTGGTGTCGCGGCACGATGACGACTTTGAGCAGTTGGAGTTTTCGGCGGACACCTTCCACTGGTCGAGCCGCAATGGGAGGCGGGTTTCAGAGATGCAAGGCAACGTAGCGTGGCTCTCGATGGAGTGGCAGTTGGTGCGCGGACACCGCCTGCTAAGACTTCGCTATGCGGGCAAAGAAGTATTCGCTTGCAATGGTGTTGCCGACGGGGAGGAAAGGCGATTGCAGGCTGGATTGGCGCAGGTTTGCCCTAAGGCGCCATTCCTCAGAGCGCCGCTATTTTCGGCGTAAGCGTCAATCGCGAGCGGTCAATTGAACTCGGTACGGCAAAACTAATCGAATAATCCAGGTTGGAAGTGATGAAATTCATGAATGCAAAGTTCCCGGAGTACGCCGTCGCAAGTTGGGTCAGGTATGCGATCGCGGGCATCGCTGTACTGTTGAGCCCGGCTTTAGCGCTGGCCTCGTACGATGTCAATATCGCCCAGCCGGCATCAACGATTGCAGCGCAGATCTACGGCTTGCACATGTACATCCTGTATTTTTGTGCAGCGATCTTCGTGGTCGTGTTTGCGTTGATGTTTTACTCGATTTTCAAATTTCGTCATTCAAAGGGCGCCAAGCCCGACGTGAATTTTCACGAGAGCACATTCATCGAGATTATCTGGACAATCATTCCATTTTTCATCCTGTTATTCATGGCGATTCCGGCCACCAAGACGGTGCTGGATATGAAGGACACCAGCAATCCGGACCTCACCATCAAGGCTACCGGCTATCAGTGGGGCTGGCGCTATGACTACGCTGCCGAGGATTTGGGGTTTTATTCCAATCTCGCCACGCCGTGGAGTCAGATCGGACAGCCTGGCGAGCCGGCGACGGAAGCGAAGGGCAAAGACTATCTTCTCGAAGTCGATCATCCGCTGGTTGTGCCGGTCGGAAAGCGGGTGCGGATGCTCATAACGTCCAACGACGTCATCCACGGCTGGTACGTGCCGCAACTTGGTATCAATCAGTACGGTATCCCCGGTTTTATCAAGGACGTCTGGTTCAGGGCGGACAGGGTTGGCACTTTCAAGGGGCAATGCAGCCAGATTTGCGGAAAACTGCATGGCTACATGCCGATTACGGTGGTCGTCAAATCAGACGCTGACTACGCAAAATGGGTGGAAGAATCCAAGGCGAAATGGGGCAACAAATCCACGCCGCTAGTCGCCGCTCCCGGAACTGCTGCGCAGGAACCGGATCCCGAGGGGCCGCTCTTGCTGGCGGATTTGAAATCGCGCGGCGAGAAAGTCTACGCGACTAATTGCGTTGCCTGTCATCAGGCAACCGGCAAGGGCATGCCACCGGCCTTCCCTGCGCTGTCGGGTTCCAAAGTGGTGTTGGGTCCGGTTGACGGACAGATTAATCTCTTGCTGAACGGCAAGCCGGGTACCGCAATGGCCTCGTTTGCGCGTCTTTCGGATTTGGAGATTGCCGCAGTGATGACCTACACCAAGAATTCGTGGGACAACAACGTCGGCAAGGCTGTTCAGCCGGCTGATATCAAAGCCCAGCGCAAGTCATAGGCCGCGCGGGCAAGAGCATTTAGTCGTTTAGTTGGGCGCTCGTATCGTCGGGCGTCGGAAACAGTAGAGATTTAGGAGAGCAATATGGCGTCTGCAACCGTACACGATCACGCACACGATCACGATCATCATGGCCCGGGTCCGTGGACGCGCATATTCACCACCACCAACCATAAGGACATCGGCTCGATGTATTTGTGGTTTTCCCTGCTGATGTTTTTTGTCGGCGGCGCAATGGCGCTGTTGATTCGGGCGGAGCTGTTTCAGCCCGGCCTACAGGTGGTACAACCGGAAGTCTTCAACTCGCTGACAACAGTGCACGCGCTGGTGATGATTTTCGGCGCGGTGATGCCGGCCTTTGTCGGTTTTGCCAACTGGCTGATCCCGTTGCAGATTGGCGCCGCCGACATGGCGTTCCCGCGCCTTAACAATTGGTCGTTCTGGCTGATGATTCCCGCCACGATCCTTTTGATGGGCTCGTTTTTCGTTCCTGGCGGCGCGGCCGCCTCCGGGTGGACGCTCTACCCGCCGTTGTCAACGCAAGGTGGCATCGGCGTCGACATGACAATTATTGCGATCCACATTCTTGGAGCCTCGTCGATCATGGGGTCGATCAATATCATCACCACCATCCTGAATCTTCGCGCGCCCGGCATGACGCTGATGCGTATGCCGATGTTCGTTTGGACCTGGCTGATCACGGCCTATCTGATCATCGCTGTCATGCCGGTATTGGCGGGTTGTATCACCATGCTGCTCACGGATCGGCACTTTGGTACGTCGTTCTTCAACGCGGCCGGCGGCGGGGATCCAACCATGTTCATGCACATCTTCTGGTTCTTCGGACATCCCGAGGTGTACATCCTGATTCTGCCAGCGTTCGGCATCATGTCGCAGATCATCCCGACGTTCTCGCGCAAACCACTATTCGGTTATGCGTCGATGGTCTATGCAACGGCATCGATTGCGATTCTGTCGTTCATCGTATGGGGTCATCACATGTTTACCGTCGGTATGCCGGCGGCCGGACAACTGTTTTTCATGTACGCGACAATGCTGATTGCGGTACCGACCGGCGTGAAGATCTTTAACTGGATTGCGACCATGTGGCGTGGCTCCATTTCCTTCGAGACGCCGATGCTGTTTGCGATCGGCTTCTTGTGTATGTTTACGCTTGGCGGCTTTTCGGGACTGGTGCTATCGATTGTTCCGGTGGACATCACGCTGCACAACACCTATTACGTTGTCGCGCATTTCCACTATGTGCTGTTCCCTGGCGCAATCTGGGCGCTGATGGCGGGTGTTTACTTTTGGCTACCGAAGTGGACCGGTCGCATGTACAACGAAACGCTTGGCAAGTGGCATTTCTGGTTGTCGGCAATCGCGTTCAACGTCACGTTCTTCCCGCAGCATTTCCTCGGGTTGGCCGGTATGCCACGCCGCATCCCAGACTACGCGTTGCAGTTTGCCGAATGGAATATGATTTCCACGGTTGGTGCCTTCGCGCTCGGATTCAGCCAACTGCTGTTCGTCTACAACGTCGTCAGTTGCATTCGTTCCGGCGCAAAAGCCAAAGAACGCCAGTGGGAGTCGGCCGACTCGCTTGAGTGGACGCACCTGCCTTCACCAGTGCCGTACCACACCTTCGAGACGCCACCGGATCTCCGGGTGGCCAAAGCGGCGCACTAGGAAGATCGGGGCAAAGCGCATGGACGACGACACTAACAGGGTTGCAGCCGACGCGGCTGGCGGGAGAGGGAAGTACATTACTCTAGCCCTGCTGCTGTTTTTTGTCGCCGTCGTTTTTGTCATCACAGTTTTAAAATTCGCAAAGGTGTTTTAGTGGGACACGTAATCGACCCGATTGAGTTGGACGAGCCGCTGACTCAGGCGGAACGTAAACGCAACAGCCAGTTGACGCTGAGAAAGCTGCTGTTCATCATTCCAGTGATGCTGTTGTTTTGCGCGTCGCTGGTGCCGTTGTATCGGCAGATTTGCGAAGTGTTGGGGGTCACCGCGACTCGGACGGTTTCGCAGAATACGCAGGTCGACACGTCGAGATTAGTCAAGGTCGATTTCGACGCGTCGCTGAACCGAAGTTTTGCATGGCGGTTTGAGCCGGTTGAGCGTCACGTTGACGTCCACCCGGGTGCTATCGTCACCGTCAATTACCGTGTGACGAACACCATGGATCATCCGACAACGGGTCGGGCGGTGCCAAGTTTTGGGCCGGCTGAGGGCGGCCTGTACTTCAACAAGATTGAATGTTTTTGCTTTTCGA
>Ga0209490_10003223_pt1 | contig 15284 bp, 14 predicted proteins | sample MAT06_FD_187209 | JGI IMG/M metagenome (GOLD analysis project Ga0209490, IMG submission 187209) | Freshwater microbial communities from Lake Fryxell liftoff mats and glacier meltwater in Antarctica - MAT-06 (SPAdes) (version 2) | ecosystem: Environmental > Aquatic > Freshwater > Ice > Liftoff...
CGCCATCGTCATCGTCGACGACGGCCGCAAGCTCGGCTTCCACAGCTGGCACCTGATGCCCAAGGCGGCGCTGCTGGACCCTGCCCTCACCCTGGGCCTGACACCCCTGCTGACCGCCGCCACCGGCATGGACGCCATCGCGCACTGCATGGAGACCTTCATGGCCCCGGCCGTGAACCCGCCGGCCGACGGCATTGCGCTGGACGGTCTGGCGCGCGGCTGGTCGCACATCGAACGCGCGACAAACAATGGTCAGGACCGTGCTGCGCGCTGGAACATGATGAGCGCGAGCATGCAGGGCGCCATGGCTTTCCAGAAGGGGCTGGGCTGCGTGCATTCGCTCAGCCACAGCCTGGGCGGCGTGAACCCGCGCCTGCACCATGGCACGCTGAACGCCGTGTTCCTGCCGGCGGTGGTGCGTTTCAACGCCGCCGCCCTGTCGATCCAGGCGGAGCAGCGGCTGCAGCGAATGGCCCACGCGATGGGATTGCCCGACTGCGACGCGGCGGGCGTTCAGCTCGCCGAGGCCATCGCCGCGCTGAACGCCCGGCTCGGCCTGCCCAGCGGGCTGCGCGCCATGGGCGTCAGCGAAGCCCAGTTCGCCAGCGTCATCGATGGCGCCATGGCCGACCACTGCCACAAGACCAATCCGCGTTTGGCCAGCCGTGACGATTACCACGCCATGTTGGTGCAATCGATGTGAGTCTGGCGACCGCCCCCGAAGCAAGGGGTGCTGAGACGGTGAAAGCGGACCACGATTTCGATATATTCATCGGGCACGCATGCGCAAGACGCGGCGGACCAGTGAACCCTACAAACTGCCAGGAAGGTACTCATGAAGCTTCACGCACTCGCGCTCGCCGCCCTTGGCGTCTCGTTCCTGGGCACGGCCCAGGCCCAGAGCGACTCCTACACGTTCTCGGGCTCCCTGACGACATCTGACTCGGTTTTCAATCGTCCTTTCTCGCTCACCGCACTGTCGGCCAGTGGCACCGCCGTGCGCTACGACCTCGCCAGCCTGCTCGGCATCACGCCCGGGAATTACACCTTCCGCATGGTGAGCACGGCGTTCGACCCCTTCCTGCTGCTTTACGCCGGCGCCTTCAATCCGGCCGCGCCCCTCACCAATCTGGTGGCGCTGAACGACGATTTGACCGCAGGCATCGCTTCGCCTGCAGGTTTCAGCTTCAACCTGTTGGCGGGAGTCAACTACACCGTGGTCAGTACGGCCTTCAGCAACGCGGGTTTGGGTGCCTACGTCACGACCGTGGTTCCCGAGCCTGGGACCTATGCGCTGATGGGTCTGGGTCTTGCCCTGATAGGCGTCGCCGCGCGCCGACGCACTGCGCAAGTCTGATGCGCCGGGCCTGCGGGCCCCACACCCCCACCGAGCCCGGCACCCGCCGGGCTTTTTTTCTGCCCGCGCGTCGCAGCCTGTCGGCGCCTCCTGCAGCCCGTCGCAGCCCGCAGGACGAACGGGATCGAGCCGAATACAGTGTGCTACATCGCCAACACACTGACAGGTATCGAGATGCAGACCTGGGACGACCGACAACCGATCTACCAGCAGCTTGCCGACATGCTGGCTGCGCAGCTGCTGGACGGCGACCCGCTGGAGGGCGCTGCCATGCCCTCGGTGCGCGCGCTGGCCGGCCGCTACTTGCTGAACCCGCTGACCGTCAACCGCGCGCTCAAGGCGCTGGGTGACGAGGGCCTGCTCGAGAACCGCCGCGGCCTGGGCCTCTTTGTCATGGCCGGGGCGCGCGAGCGGCTGCGTGCCGCCGAGCGCAACCGTTTCCTGCACTCCGAGTGGCCGCGGCTGCGCGAACGCCTGCGCCGCCTGGGCATCAGCGCACAACAACTGAACTGGGAGGAGCGTTGATGAACGCCGCAGAACCGAACGTGCTGGTCAAGGCCAGCCACCTCAGCGTGCGCTACGGCGCCAAGGCTGCCGTCGACGACGTCAGCTTCACCATTCCCAAGGGCCGCATCGTCGGTCTGCTGGGCCACAACGGCGCCGGCAAGACCACCTTGATGAAAGCCATGGTGGGCCTGACGCAAGGTGAAGGCGAGCTCAGCGTGCTCGGTTTTCAGCCTCGCCCGCAGCGGGCACAACTGCTGGAGCAGGCCTGCTACATCCCCGACGTCGCCATCCTGCCGCGCTGGGCACGCGTGGAAGACCTGATCTCGCTGATGAGCGGCATTCACCCGCGCTTTTCGGCCGAGCGCGCACGTTCGCTGCTGCGCCGCACTAGCGTGGGCCTGCGCGACAAGGTCAAAACGCTGTCCAAGGGCATGGTGGTGCAGGCCCATCTGGCGCTGGTGGCGGCCATCGACGCCAAGCTGATGATCCTGGACGAGCCCACGCTGGGCCTGGACGTGCTCAGCCGCAAGGCCTTCTACGAGATGCTCATCGACGAGTGGTGCGACGGCGAACGCAGCGTGCTCATCAGCACCCACCAGGTGGAAGAGATCGAGAGCCTGCTGAGCGATGTGTTGATGCTCAACGAAGGCAAGCTGGTGCTCAGCATCAGCCTCGAAGACATGGAAAAGCGTTTTGTCGGTGTCAGCCACGACGCTGCGGTTGCCGAACAGATCGCCGCCGCACATCCGCTGCTGCGTTACCGCACCGGCGCCGGCCCTTCCGGCAACGCCGCCATCTTCGACGGCGCACCGCCAGAACACGTTCAGGCGCTGGGCCAGCGCATCCGCCCCAGTCTGGTTGACCTGTTCGTGGCGCTGACGCGCAAGCCCGAACTCGACCGCACCCACTTCTGAACAGGCTCTGCCATGAACAAACTCCTTCCTCTGCTGCGGCGTGAATGGCTGCAGTACCGCTTCGGCTGGGCCTTGATGGTGGCCGTGCCGCTGGCCATCACCCTGCTGCTGCTGGCCTTCGGCGAGATTCAGATCGGCGCCGACGATGCCGCCCGCGTCGGCGACAAGATGCCGGCGCTGCTGGCGGTGGCATCGATGGCGGGCAGCGCAGCCGTGCTCTTCATCATTGCCAGCTTCAGCTCCATCATCATCGTGGCCGGCATGGCGCGGCGCGACCACAGCGACCGCTCGATCGAGTTCTGGCTCTCGCTGCCAGCCACGCACAGTGCGAGCCTGGCCGCGCCGCTGATCGTGCATCTGTTGCTGGTGCCGGCGGCGGCGCTGCTGGCCGGCATGGCTGGCGGCGTGCTGGTGTCGATGGTGCTGTTGACGCGTGTGGTCGGCTTCGCCGAGTGGTTCACCCTGCCCTGGTTCGACCTGATGCCCGCCGTTCTGGCGCTGGCTGCGCGCCTGTTGGCTGGCCTGCCGCTGGCCATCCTGTGGCTGTCGCCGCTGATCATGCTGGTGGTGCTGCTCTCGGCGTGGTTCCGCAGCTGGTCGTGGGTCATCCTGGGCGTGGGCATCGGCGTGGGCAGCCAGTTGCTGAACCGTGTGTTCGGCCAGCCACTGCTGTCTGATGTGACCTTGGGTTTGCTCATGCAGGCACGCAGCGCGCTGGTGCACGGCGGCGAGAGCTTGGCCCTGCAATCGACCGCAGGCGGCGAGGCCCTGGGCCAGGTGCCGACCTGGGCGCTGCACGACCTGGGCCTGGCGCTGCGGGAGTTGCCGTCGCCGCTGCTGGCCGGCGGGTTGCTCTTTGCAGCGGGGTGCTTCTATTTGCTGGTGTTGTGGCGCGAGCGGGGTGCCGGCGCGGCGGGCTGACGGCGCTGTGAGCCCGTGTTCGGGCTGGCGGGCGAAACGTCGGCGAAACTCAGGACTTGTGCAAGGCGTGAGCCTTGCTGCTTCACCCGACTACTGGCGCCCAAAGGCACGACGCAATGCTCCCCAAAACACTGGCGCTCGTCGAAGACGACCCCGACTTCTCAGAATTCCTGTCGCAGTACCTGCAGGGCCGCGGCATCCAGGTGCGGACCTTCGGCGACGGCAGCGATCTGCTCGTGGATGCCGCCGCGTTCGACTTCGACTTCTACGTGCTCGATCTCACCCTGCCCGGCATCGACGGCGTCGACATGCTCAAGCTGCTGCGGCGGCGCACGCAGGTCGGCATCCTGGTGGTTTCCGGGCGCGTGGCGTCCGACGTCTTCAGCCAGGTCATCACGGCGGGGGCCGACATGCTGCTGGCCAAGCCGGTGCAATTCGAGCAGGTGGCCCTGGCGATCGAAGCGGTGCAGCGGCGCGTCGCTTCGGCGAGCCCAGGCGTGGCGCCGTGGAAGCTGGACCGCCGCGCGCGCCAACTGGTGGCGCCCGACGGCGTGCACATCGACCTCAGCGAAGGCGACCTCGCTGTCATCGAGTGTTTTCTGAATGCGGCGGGTGATGCCGTCACGCGTGAAGCGCTGTGCGAACGTTTGGGCCTGCCACCCGACGGCGACAACCTCAACGCCACCATCTACCGCCTGCGCCGCCGCATCGAGCGCGCCACGCCGGCGGTGGTGCCGCTGCAGTCGAAATCACGCGTGGGCTACGTGTTCCGCGCGCCGCTGCTGGCGGTTTGACGCGCCTCCCGGGCAGGAGGCGCGCGCTCCAGGCCCGGGTCTGTCAGCCGTGCTTGGCGTCGAAGAACTGTTCGTCTTCGGTGCTGCCCTTCAGCGCGGCGGTGCTGGCGTCGCGCTCGATGGTGGTGGTCACGGCGTCGAAATAACCCGTGCCCACTTCGCGCTGGTGTTTCACCGCCGTGAAACCCCGTTCGGCGGCAGCGAATTCCTTCTCCTGCAGTTCGACGAAGGCCGTCATGTTGTTGCGCGCGTAGCCGTAGGCCAGGTCGAACATGCCGTAGTTCAGGCTGTGGAAACCGGCCAGCGTGATGAACTGGAACTTGTAGCCCATCGCGCCCAGTTCACGCTGGAACTTGGCAATGGTGGCGTCGTCCAGGTTCTTCTTCCAGTTGAACGAAGGCGAGCAGTTGTAGGCCAGCAGCTTGCCCGGAAACTTGGCGTGGATGGCGTCTGCGAAGGCCTTGGCGAAGGCCAGGTCGGGTTTGCCGGTTTCGCACCAGATCAGGTCGGCATAAGGCGCGTACGCCAGGCCGCGGCTGATGGCTTGTTCCAAACCATTGCGCGTGCGGAAGAAACCTTCGACGGTGCGCTCGCCGGTGCAGAAGGGCTTGTCGTTGTCGTCGATGTCGGCGGTGACCAGATCTCCGGCTTCGGCATCGGTGCGTGCCAGCAGGATGGTGCTCACGCCCATCGTGTCGGCGGCCAGGCGTGCCGCCACCAGCTTGGCCACGGCTTCACGCGTGGGCACCAGCACCTTGCCACCCATGTGGCCGCACTTCTTGGCCGCGGCCAGTTGGTCTTCGAAGTGCACGCCCGCAGCGCCGGCATCGATCATGGCCTTCATCAACTCGAAGGCGTTCAGGACGCCGCCGAAACCGGCTTCGGCATCGGCCACGATGGGCGCGAAGTAGTCGATGTCGTTCTTGCCTTCGCTCCACTGAATCTCGTCAGCGCGCTTGAAGGTGGCGTTGATGCGCTTGACCACCTTGGGCACCGAGTCCACCGAATAGAGGCTCTGGTCGGGGTACATCTCGCCGTTGCTGTTGGCGTCACCGGCGACTTGCCAGCCGCTCAGGTAGATGGCCTTCAGGCCGGCCTTCACCTGCTGCATGGCCTGGTTGCCCGTCAATGCGCCGAGGCTGTTGACGAAGGGCTCGGTGTCGAGCAGGTGCCACAACTTTTCGGCGCCGCGTTTGGCCAGCGTGTGCTCGATGGGCATGGAGCCACGCAGGCGGACCACGTCTTCGGCGCTGTAGGCGCGCTGGATGCCTTTCCAGCGTGGGTTGGCGGCCCAGTCGGACTTGAGGGCATCAACTTGCTGCTGGCGGGTGGGGGTGGTCATGCACTACTCCGTGGGGTGGTCTGAAAGGTTGTTCGGCAGACGCCGAACCGAAAAAGTCACAGCTGCAGCGTAACCTCAGACATCAACCAGTGGAAGACTTATGTCTTATATAAGACATAGAAATAGGTTCAATTAAAACAACGACTTAGATTTCTTTTCCACATGGCGAAAGTCCATTCTTCCGTATGGTGGATTTTGCTGCGGTGCAGCGTGATGCTTTCCCACAATGCGAAACGCTGTCGCCGCGATGCGGCAAGACGGATTCAAGGAGTGTCTGGACTCGGCTGCCAACGTCCAGCACACTTTCGAGACCACGGCACCGAGGAGACCTGCATGAATCAAGCCATCGCACCCGCCCTGCTGCAAGCCGCTGAGGCTGTCGGCTCCACGCCCGGTCCGCATGCGCCCATTGATATGGCCGCCTACTGGATGCCCTTTACCGCCAACCGCCAATTCAAGCAGGCACCGCGGCTGATGACACGCGCGTCCGGCATGCACTACTGGGACGACAAGGGCCGGCAGATCCTGGACGGCGTCGCTGGCCTGTGGTGCGTGAACGCGGGCCACGGCCGGCCTCGAATCACCCAGGCTATCCAGCAGCAGGCGGCCGAGATGGACTTCGCGCCGCCTTTCCAGATGGGCCATCCCAAGGCTTTCGAGCTGGCCACGCGCCTGACGCAGATCGCACCCGCAGGCATGGGCAAGGTATTTTTTGCAAACTCGGGTTCAGAAGCGGTGGAGTCGGCGTTGAAGATGGCCCTGGCCTACCACCGCGTGCGCGGCGACGGCACACGCACACGCCTCATCGGGCGCGAACGCGGCTACCACGGCGTGAATTTCGGCGGCATCTCGGTGGGCGGCATGGTGGGCAACCGCAAGACCTACGGCCTGGCAGTCGCTGGCGTCGACCACCTGCGCCACACTCACGACCCGGCACGCAACGCCTACAGTGTCGGCCAGCCTGCGCATGGCGCTGATCTTGCCGACGACCTGGAGCGCATGGTCGCGCTGCACGACGCCAGCAACATCGCCGCCGTCATCGTCGAGCCCGTGGCCGGCAGCACCGGCGTGCTGGTGCCGCCGGTGGGCTACCTGCAGCGCCTGCGCGAGCTGTGCACGAAGCACGGCATCCTGCTCATTTTCGACGAGGTCATCACAGGGTTCGGCCGCACCGGCCAGCCCTTTGCAGCGCAGACCTTCGGCGTCACGCCCGATCTCATCTGCTGTGCCAAGGGCATCACCAACGGCGCCGTGCCGATGGGCGCGGTGCTGGTGAAGGACGAGATTCACGACGCCTTCATGACCGGCCCTGAACACCTCATCGAGTTCCCCCACGGCTACACCTATTCCGGGCACCCGCTGGCCTGCGCTGCGGGCCTGGGCACGCTGGACACTTACGCCGAAGACGGTCTGCTCACACGAGCCGGCGAGATGCAGGGCTACTTTGCGCAGGCCGTGCATTCGCTGCGCGGCGAGCCGCATGTCATCGACATCCGCAACATCGGCTTGGTGGCCGGCGTTGAGCTCACGCCCCTGCCCGGCGCGCCCGCCATGCGCGCCTTCAATGTGTTCCTCGACTGCTACGACAAGGGCGTTTTTGTCCGCACCACGGGCGACACGGTGGCGATGTCGCCACCGCTCATCATCGAGCGCAGCCAGATCGACCAGCTCGTCGAGACCTTGCGGGGTGCGCTGCGTCGCGTGGTTTGAGACGCCTCGCCGCGGCTGACAATCCAGCCATGCCCCCTATCGTTCTCGTCAGCAGCTGCAACCGCATCCTCGGCGACCACCGCTTCCACATCGCAGGCCAGAAGTACGTAGACGCGGTGCGCCTGGCAGGTGCGCTGCCGTTGATCGCCCCACCCTTCAGCGAAAGCGAACTGCCGGCTTTGCTGGACGCCGCGCACGGCGTGCTGCTGACCGGTTCGCCCAGCAACGTGCACCCTTCGCACTTCGGCGAGGACGTGCACGACGCGAGCCTGCCGCTGGACGCCGAACGCGACGCCTGGACGCTGCAGCTCATTCGCCTGACGCTGGCGCGCGGCATGCCGCTGTTGGCCATCTGCCGTGGCATCCAAGAAGTCAATGTCGCCCTCGGCGGCAGCCTGCACCAGGCGGTGCAGGAGCAACCCGGCCTGAACGACCACCGTTCCGACGACGATGACCCCGTGGCCGTGCAGTACGGCCCGGTGCACCGCGTGGATGTAGTGCCTGGCGGCCGCCTGGCCGCCATCGTGGGGCGCAGCAGCTTCGAGGTGAATTCATTGCACGGGCAAGGTGTCAAGCAGCTCGCCAGTGGCTTGCGCATCGAGGCACTGGCCCCCGACGGCCTGGTCGAAGCCTTCTCGGTAGAAGCGGCTTCGGGCTTCAACCTCTGCCTGCAATGGCACCCGGAATGGCAGGCCGACAGCAACCCCGAGTCGATGCAGATTTTTCGTGCCTTCGGCGAGGCCGTGCGCCGCTACCGCCAAAGTGACCGCAAAAGTAACCGCAAGAGTGACCCCAAAGGTGACCGCGATGCTGGCCGCGACCGTGAACATGACCGTGCAGAAAAGTGATGCCCATGATCCCCAGAGACCAATTCACCTTCAGCGAGATGGAACAGTGGCTCGACGAGAACCGCGTCACCGAGATCGAATGCCTCGTTCCTGACCTCACCGGTGTGGCGCGCGGCAAGATTTTGCCGCGCAAGAAGTTCACCGAAGACCGCGGCATGCGCCTGCCCGAGGCCGTGGTGGCCATGGGGGTGACGGGTGAATTTCCGGAAGAGGGCCCGTATTACGACGTCATCGCGCCAACCGACCGCGACATGCACCTGCGGCCCGACCCCAGCACGGTGCGCATCGTGCCTTGGGCCACCGACCCCACGGCGCAGGTCATCCACGACTGTTACGACCGCGATGGTCTGCTCGTGCCCTTCGCGCCGCGCAGCGTGCTGCGCCATGTGTGCAGCCTGTTCGATGCCCAGGGCTGGGCGCCCGTGGTGGCGCCCGAGCTCGAGTTCTATCTCGTCGCGCGCAACACCGACCCCGACGTGCCGCTGAAGCCGCCCGTGGGCCGCAGCGGACGCAGTGAAACCAGCCGCCAGGCCTACAGCATCGATGCGGTGAACGAGTTCGACCCGCTGTTCGAAGACGTCTATGCCTACTGCGAAAAGATGGAGTTGAACGTTGACACGCTCATCCACGAGGTGGGCGCAGGGCAGATGGAGATCAACTTCTTCCACGCCCACCCGCTGGGCCTGGCCGACGAGGTGTTCCTCTTCAAACGCACGGTGCGCGAGGCGGCCTTGCGCCACAACATGTTTGCCACCTTCATGGCCAAGCCGATAGCCGGCGAGCCGGGCAGCGCGATGCACATCCACCAGAGCATCTTGAACAAGGCCACGGGCATGAATATTTTCAGCAAGCCCGACGCCACGGCCAGCCCGGAGTTCTATTGGTACATCGGCGGTTTGCAGAAATACGTGCCGGCAGCGATGGCCTTGTTCGCACCCTATGTCAACAGCTACCGCCGGCTTGTGCGCAGCAACGCAGCGCCCATCAACATCCAGTGGGGCACCGACAACCGCACGGTGGGCATCCGCAGCCCGCTGGCCGGGGCGGCAGCGCGCCGGGTCGAGAACCGCGTCATCGGCGCCGATGCCAACCCCTACGTGGCACTGGCGGCCACGCTGGCCTGCGGCTACCTGGGCATCATGAACAAGATCGAACCCACAGCCGAGTGCAAGGGCGACGCCTATCTCGCCGACTTCCAGTTGCCGCGCAGCCTCGGAGAAGCGCTCGCTTTGCTGCGCAACGAGGCCGACCTGGCCAGCGTGCTGGGCAAGGAATTCATCACCGTCTACACCGAGGTGAAGGAGATCGAGTACGCCGAGTTCATGAAGGTGATCTCGCCCTGGGAACGCGAGCATCTGCTCCTTCACGTCTGAACGCCTGCCCATGAACGCACCCCGCACCACGGCCGAGTTGCAGGCCGCCGACACCGCGCACTTCCTGCACCCCTTCACCGACTTCCAGGGCCTGGCGAAGAAGGGCTCGCGCATCATCGCGCGTGCCGACAACATCTACCTCTGGGACAGCGAGGGCCACAAGCTGCTCGACGCGATGAGCGGCCTCTGGTGCGTCAACGTGGGCTATGGCCAGCAGGCCTTGGTGGACGCAGCGACGCGGCAGATGAAGGAGCTGCCCTTCTACAACGCGTTTTTCCAGACGGCCACGGTGCCGGCCATCGAACTGGCCGAGCGCCTGGCGCAGGTGAGCCCGCCGCAGTTCCAGCATGTGTTCTTCAGCGGCAGCGGCAGCGAAGGCAACGACACCGTGGTGCGCATGGTGCGGCGTTACTGGGACGTGCTGGGCGAGCCGCAACGCAGCGTCATCATCAGCCGCCACAACGCCTATCACGGCAGCACCATGGCGGGCGCTTCGCTGGGTGGCATGAGCGGCATGCACGCCCAGGGCGGGCTGCCCATCCCGGGCATCGTGCACATCCAGCAGCCTTACTGGTGGGACCACGGGCGCGAACAAGGCCTCACGCGCGAGGCCTTCGGCCTGCAAGCCGCCGGTTGGCTGGAAGAAAAGATCCTGGCCCTCGGCCCGGAAAACGTGGCGGCCTTCATCGGTGAACCCATCCAAGGCGCAGGCGGCGTGATCATTCCGCCGGCCACCTACTGGCCCGAGGTGCAGCGCATCTGCGCGAAGTACGGCGTGCTACTGGCAAGCGACGAAGTCATCACAGGCTTTGGCCGTACCGGCCAGTGGTTCGGCTGCGAGACCTTCGGCTTCCAGCCCGACCTCATGACCTTCGCCAAAGGCGTCACCAGCGGCTATGTACCGCTGGGCGGCGTGATGGTGGGTGAGCGCATCGCCCGGGTGCTGATCGAGAAGGGCGGCGAGTTCAACCACGGCTACACCTACAGCGGCCACCCGGTGTCCTGCGCCGTGGCGCTGGCCAACATCACGCTGATCCAGGAACTGAAGCTCGTCGAACACGTGCGTGACGACGTCGGCCCGTACCTGGCACAAGCGTTCTCGCAATTGGCCGAACACCCGCTGGTGGGCGACGCCGAAACCTGCGGCCTGATGGGCGCGCTGCTGCTGGTGAAGCACAAAGCTCAGAACCCGCGCGACAGCTCGGCCTTTGCCGAATCGGCGGACATCGGGATGGTTTGCCGCGGCCACTGCTTCCGCGAAGGCGTGATCATGCGTGCCGTGGGCGACCGCATGATCATCGCGCCGCCACTGGTCATCACGCGGGCGCAGGTGGACGAAATGGTGGCGCTGATACGCCGCTGCCTGGACCTGACGCTGGCCGACGCGCAGCGCCACGGCTGGCTGCGGTAGGCAAGAATGCCGGCTCACGCCACCACCTTGTCCGCTCGACCGATGCCTTCCTCCGCACCGGCCTTCCTGCAGATTCAGGACGTCGTCAAAGACTTCGACGGTTTCAAGGCCGTCAACAACGTCAGCCTCGACATCGCCAAGGGCGAGATCTTTGCGCTGCTCGGCAGCAGCGGCTGCGGCAAGAGCACCTTGCTACGCATGCTGGGCGGCTTCGATACCCCCACCTCGGGCCGCATCGTCCTCAACGGCCAGGACCTGGCCGAGCTGCCGCCCTACAAGCGGCCTATGAACATGATGTTCCAGAGCTACGCGCTCTTTCCGCACCTCACGGTATGGGAGAACATCGCCTTCGGTCTGAAGCGTGAAGGCCAGCCGCGAGAGCAGATTGCACAGCGTGTGGAAGCGATGCTCAAGCTGGTGCAACTTTCCAAGTTCGCCGAGCGCAAGCCGCACCAGCTTTCAGGCGGGCAGCAGCAGCGTGTGGCGCTGGCGCGCAGCCTGGCCAAGCAGCCGCAGATGCTGCTGCTGGACGAGCCGCTGGGCGCGCTGGACAAGAAGCTGCGCGAGCAGACGCAGATCGAGCTCGTCAACATCATCGAGCAGGTGGGCGTGACCTGCGTCATGGTCACGCACGACCAGGAAGAGGCCATGACCATGGCCAGCCGCATCGCCGTCATGAGCGAGGGCCGTTTCCTGCAGGTGGGCGCGCCGGGCGACATCTATGAAACGCCAGCCACGCGTTTTGTGGCCGACTTCATCGGCAACGTGAACCTGATGGACGGCAGGCTGGATGTCGACGACACCGACCATTGCGTCATCGGCTGTGCCGACTGCAAACACTACGTCGGCCACGGCATCACCGGCAACGAGGGCATGGCGGTGACGGTGGCCTTGCGACCCGAGAAGATCAACCTGTCGCGCGCCAAGCCCGAGGGTGAATTCAACATGGTGCAAGGCACGGTGAAGGAGCTGAGCTACTTCGGCAGCTTCACCGTCTTTCATCTGCAACTGGCCAGCGGCGCCATGCTGAAGGTGAGCGTGGCCAACACGCAGCGCCACCGCGATGAAGCCTACACCTGGGGCGACAGCGTGTGGGCACAGTGGTCGCCCACGGCGCACGTCGTGCTGACGCAATAGGCGCGCGGCCCCGCCATGCCACGCTTGCGCTCCTTGCTCAGCGGCCGCGGTCTGGTCATCGCGGCGCCGCTGCTCTTCCTGCTGGCGTTCTTTCTCGCGCCCTTCCTCGTCGTGGGGAAGATCAGCGTCTCAGAGATGGAAGGGGTCGGCTTCAAGGACCTCTTCGGCTACGCAGACGGCGTGCTGCAGCTGAGCCTGAAGTTCGGCAACTACATCTTCCTTGCCGAAGACCCGCTGTACTTCAATACCTACCTGGCCAGCCTGAAGTACGCCGCGGCCACCACGGTGCTGTGCCTGGCCATCGGTTACCCCTTCGCCTACTTCATGGCTCGCGCCAAGGCCACCGTGCAGCCCGTGCTGCTGATGCTGGTGATGCTGCCGTTCTGGACGAGCTTCCTGCTGCGCGTCTACGCCTGGCGTGGCCTGCTCACCGAAGGCGGCTGGGTGGCCGAGGCCATCGTCGGCCTGGGGCTGGACCGCGTGCTCTACGCACTGGGCTTGATCTCGACACCGGGCACGCTGATGCACACACCGTTCTCGCTGGTGCTGGGCATGACCTACACCTACCTGCCCTTCATGATCTTGCCGCTGTACGGCACCCTGGCGAAGATGGACCTGCGCCTGCTGGAAGCTGCCGCCGACCTGGGTGCCACGCCGTGGACGGCGTTCTGGAAGGTGACAGTGCCGCTTTCCAAGGCCGGCATCATCGCCGGCAGCATGCTCGTCTTCATCCCGTGCGTGGGCGAGTTCGTCATTCCCGAGTTGCTGGGCGGGCCCGAGACGCTGATGATCGGCCGCGTGCTCTGGGACGAATTCTTCAGCAACAACGACTGGCCGATGGCCAGCAGCGTGGCCGTGGTGATGGTGCTGTTGATCATCGTGCCGCTGGCGATCTTCAACAAATACCAGGCTGAAGCGCAGGAGCGGAAATGACGCCCCCACACTCGCTACGCTCGCTGCCCCCCGCGGAGGCGCGCGCCCTCCTTGGGGCGGCCCGGCGGAAATGACGCCCCCACGCTCGCTACGCTCGCTGCCCCCCGTGGGGGCGCGCGCCCTCCTTGGGGCGGCCCGGCGGAGGTCGCAGTGAAGCCCTCGCGCTTCAACCTGTGGTTCGGCCGCGGCTGGTTGGGCGCGGTTTACCTGTTCCTTTTCGTGCCCATCGTGGCGCTGGTCGTCTTCTCGTTCAATGACTCACCGTTGCCCAATGTCTGGCGCGGCTTCACGCTGAAGTGGTACTTCGCGCTGGCGCAAGACGAGGAGATGCTGTCTGGCCTGTGGCTCAGCCTGAAGATCGCCTTCATGACGGCCTGCGGCTCGGTGGTACTCGGAACCCTGGCCGCGTTTGCACTCGTGAAGTACAAACGTTTCACCGGGCGCACGCTGTTCAGCGGCATGGTCAACGCGCCGCTGGTCATGCCCGAGGTGGTGGTGGGCTTGAGCCTGCTGCTGATGCTGGTGAGCGTGCAGCGCATGACTGAGTCGGCCTTCGGTGTCGGCTTTCCAGAGCGCGGCATGATGACCATTTGGCTCGGCCACCTGCTATTGGGCATGGCCTACGCTGCGGTGGTGGTGCAGTCGCGCCTGCAAGGCCTGAACCCTCAACTCGAAGAAGCCGCGATGGACCTGGGTGCGCGCCCGCACCAGGTGTTCTGGCTGGTGACGCTGCCCATGATTGCGCAGAGCCTGGTTTCGGCCTGGCTGCTGACCTTCACCATCAGCCTGGACGACGTGGTGCTCTCGGCTTTTCTGTCGGGCCCTGGCAGCACCACCATGCCGTTGGTGATTTTCTCGCGTGCGCGCCTGGGCCTGGACCCCAGCGTCAACGCCGTGGCCACGCTCATCATCGTGGTGGTGGGCGCGGGCGTGGTGCTGGCCAGCTACCTGATTGCGCGCCAGGAAAGGCGGCGTCAGAAAGAAGTTGCCGCCGCCAGCCGCAACTGATGCAGCCTCTGCTTTAAGCCCTGCCCCTGCCCCTGCCCCTGCCCCTGCCCTTGCCTATCCATCCGGCTTCCCCACCGCCCTGGGCTTACCTGTGCCTGGCCGCCAGCATGGCCCTGGTGGGCTCGTACGTGGGCCTCAGCAAGCTGCTGGTGGCGGTGTTCCCGGTGCTGTTGCTGGCGTGGCTGCGCTTCGCCATTGCCGCCGTGGCGATGCTGCACTGGGTAAAGCGAATGCCGGGCGAGGCGAAGCTTTCGCCGCACGACCGCATGCTGCTGTTCTGGGAGAGTTTTCTCGGCAACTTTCTCTTCAGCATCTTCATGCTCTACGGCGTTCTGCTCACATCCGCGCTGGCCGCGGGCGTCACCATGGCGGCCATTCCGGCGGCGGTGGCGGTGCTGTCGCGCATCTTCCTGGGTGAACAGATACGGCCGCGCGTGACCATCGCCATCGTGTGTGCCATGGCCGGCATTGCCGTGCTGGCCTTGGCCCGCACCGGTGATGGCAGCGCTGCCGCGGCGTCGCACTGGGGTTATGCGCTGCTGCTGGCTGCGGTGCTGTGCGAGGCCAGCTACGTGGTCATCGGCAAGCGGCTCACCGGCAACGTCTCGCCGCGGCGCATCAGTGCGCTCATCAACCTCTGGGGCCTGGCCCTGGTCACGCCCTTCGGCTTGTGGCAGGCACTCAGCTTCGACTTCAGCGCCGTGGCCTTCGACAGCTGGGGCCTGCTGGTTTTCTACGCCATCGCCGCGAGCATGGTGACGGTGTGGCTGTGGATGATGGGCCTTCGCCATGTGCCTTCGTCACGCGCCGGTGTCTTCACCGTGTTGCTGCCGGTGAGCGCTGCGCTGGTGGGCATCGTCGTGCTGGGCGAGAGTTTCGGCGCCGCGCACGGGGTGGCCTTCGCATTGGCGATGGCGGGGCTGCTGCTGGCCACCTGGCCCGAGCGCGCGGCTGCGGCGAGCTGAGCGGTCAGCGATGCTCGATCTCATCCTCTACGGCGCCAGCGGCTTCACCGGTGAGCTGGTGGCG
>Ga0209490_10003228_pt1 | contig 15267 bp, 5 predicted proteins | sample MAT06_FD_187209 | JGI IMG/M metagenome (GOLD analysis project Ga0209490, IMG submission 187209) | Freshwater microbial communities from Lake Fryxell liftoff mats and glacier meltwater in Antarctica - MAT-06 (SPAdes) (version 2) | ecosystem: Environmental > Aquatic > Freshwater > Ice > Liftoff...
GTTTCTTTAAACCACTTAGGTACATAGAAAACATCGAAAAGAGATCAAATAAAATATCGCTTGAAAGTTTTTTATTAAAACTATGTTTCCTATGTACCTAAGAGGTTCAATCAAAGTTCATGGGTATAGCGCAAGAATAACCTGAAAAGGTTTATGAAAAGAACATAATTGATTCCAGGACAAAATAATTAAAACTGTTTCTTTAAACCACATAGATACATAGAAAACATCGAAAAGAGATCAAATAAAATATCGCTTGAAAGTTTTTTATTAAAACTATGTTTCCTATGTACCTATGTGGTTCATGCAAAATTCATTTAAATAATCGAAAGAATATCCCGAATAGGTTCATACTGTTCCCTTAAATCGCATTACTTAAAACTATGTTTCCTATCTATCTATGTGGTTCAATCAAAATTCAGGCAAGTCTCTGAAAAATTTATTTACATACGTTTTCTGGCCATCCTTGAAAATATTGAGGCAATGAAAATTAATCATGATACCTTTTGGTTTTTCAAGCAGATTAATATAGTTGATCAGGAAGGCTTCATGAATCGGCAACACAGCATCTACCGCTTTTAATTCTACAACAATTGCATCTTCAACTAAAAAATCACAACGGAAGGTAGTATCGATTACTGCATCCTTGTATTTTACCGGTACATACATCTCGGATTTGTATGTAATGCCTCTCAAGTCAAATTCGTAGGCAAGGCATTGGTGATAAACGCTTTCGAGTAGGCCCGGACCTAATATTTTATGCACCTCAATTGCGGCTCCTAATATTTCGTAGGTTAACTCGTTCAGGTATTTCTTTGTCATATTTTTTCAAACAAAATATTAAGGTTTTAATTAAGATCAAAGTCTATGGACTAAAAATTTTTTAAATTTTATTTTGAAAAGCTTTGAATTGCAATTCTTATTGTATAAGTTTAAACTGTTATATAAAATCCTCCCTCCAATGATTACTGCTCTGCTCACTTTCTGATTCCTTTCCTCTTTAGCTACTTCTGGTGTTTTAAACAGATGTGATTTCTGCTGCCTTTCGTAACCACTATTTTTTTAATAGTTGCTTAAAATTATTCTCTATGAATCAAATTATCAAACATCAACAGGGAGCCAATGCGATCCTGCATTTTTTAAATTCACTAAATGTTTTTTACCAAAAAATCGGTTTACTAGCTACTACGCTTGTTGTAATTGCAATGGATCTATGTGGTCAAACCAATAACTATTTTGGAAGTTCCGGCACATTAAATGGAAGTTTTTGGAGTACCATTCCGGCAGGGCCATATACTTCGCCGTTAATCACAACTGGAGGTGCCATAATTCATTTCAATAACCCAGCTATCATTACAGGGGCTACCATTGATATTGCCGGAATCAATGCTACAGCAGATGTTATCTGGAGCAATGGTGGTACACTAGGAACTGGCGGCACTGTAGCTAACATCAATGTTGCAAGTGGAGTAACGCTGAATATGATTTCACAGGCAATTTCAACCGCAGCAGGAACTGGTTTTATAAAAACTGGTCCGGGTGTTTTGGCATTGGGCACTGGTTCAAACTATGCAGGTGGTTTTACTTTGAACAATGGCACGATAATTATCAGTGGTGTCAATGCGTTGGGAAACAATACCCTTAGTTTAAACGGTGGCATTGTAGCTTCAGACAATAATACGAATCTGAATGGAAGGTATCCCGGAGGTGTCAATATTGGCGGTAATATTCAATTTGGTGACATTGTTGGTTTAGCAAGTGCTACCGCCAATCTTTCATTTGACAATAACATATCATTAGCTGCAACCAACCGTCAACTCACACTCGGTAATGCAGGAACGATTACTTTTGGCGGCGTTATTAGTGGCACAAGCGGAGTAAGTTTTGCAGCCAATTCAAACGGTTCCGGCATGTTTAATATCATCAATTCATCCAACAGTTTTACCGGACCATTAAATATAATCGGAGGAAAAATACGGGTTGCTTCAGATGGCTGCCTTGGGAATGCAAGCAATACAATATTGATTGATGGCGGTGAGTTGTTAAATGGTGCTTCATTTAATATTGCCAATACTCATTTGATAAAGCTGGGCACTTCCCTTTCTACTGGATTGAATGTAGCTCCTGGCAATCTTACCATCGATGCGGTGATAGCTGATAATACCACCAATGGCAGTTTTACAAAATACGGAGCCGGCACATTGATGCTTACCAATGCCAATACTTATACCGGCGTCACCTACATCGCTGCCGCAGGAGGAACCCTTCATTTGAACAGACTTGGCGGCGGTACTTTACCAGCCACCAATAATATTGCCCAGTCTGGTGGAACGCTCATCATTGGCAGCGATCAAACGTTGAATGATATTAGTTTAATTGGTGGCAATATAACGGTGGAGCCGGGAGCAACACTTACCATCAATGGTACCTTTGATTATTTTCAGTCTGCCACCATCACATTAAACGGATCGGGCAAAATTATTTATGGCCCTGCTGGTACACTTAAATATTCAGGCACTGTTGCTAAAACCATTACAGGGTCCGAGTTTCCTGACCTTGGCGGACCTCTTAATTTGATCAATAATAATGCTTCAATCGTTACTTTACCTTTTAGCCGTACCATCAAAGGAAATCTGTTGCTTACCAGTGGCATATTTGCAATCGGTGCTGGTGCTTTAATTGACTTAGATGGTGCTTCTTTAAACAGTGTTGCCGGATTCCTTGGAGCTACCGCTACCAGCGATTTGACAGTGCAGGGAACGACTGGTGGAGCAGTTACAATTCCAACCAATGTCAATATCAGTTTAAGAAATGTTACCATTACCGGCAACAGAACATTGGCAATGAATGGAATAAACGATCTCAATTTAAATGGACTCTTGACGATCGGTACCACTGCCGGATTTGACAATGGTGGAGAAAGCCAGTTAATAAACGGGGGAGGAAGTTCTGTCAATATCATCGGGAATTTTATTACCAGGGATAAAGATGGCTTTACAGGAACCAATGCAGCCATTCCGGGAATTGCTCCGTCACTTGCAACTGGATGTATCATTGAATATGGATTGGCAACCGGTGGTCCGCAGGCGGTTTCAACCAGATCGGACTATCAGCACATAAAATTTTCGGGCAATGGGACCAAAACAATCACCAGCGCATTTAATCCAGCCGGTACTGTTTTTATTACCGGGGCGGCGATAGTAGATGCAGCCAACCATACATTTGGAAATATCAGCACCAATTTAACCATGGATGGCGGCAGACTAAGGTTGAGTGGAACCAATAATCCGCAGCCACATATGGGAGGAATTTATAGTTTAACAGGCGGTGTGATTGAGTATGCATGCAATAGTATTAGTGGCCAAACAATCAAAATGGGGACCTACCAAAACATTGAAGTAACCGGTACAAATGTTGGTAATTCTGTGGGAAATATTACCTTAAATAATAACGGATCCTTCATCATTAAAACGGGGAGTGTTTTTGAAATAAATGATGAAGGTATTACCGGGCCTTTTGGAACGGGAGAAACCGTAACGGTTGAAACAGGGGCTACATTTAAAACCGGCGATAAAGATGGTTTTAGTGGTGGCACAGGGGGGACGGCAACTTCTCTAAATCAGGACATCGATAATGTTATTTTGGCTTCGGGTAGTACTGTTGAATACTCACGCAATGATGTGCAAAATATTACCAATACCCATCCCTATCAAAACCTGCTGATATCTGGAACTACCGGTGTAAAAACAGCGCCAGCGGGAACAATAATCATCAACGGCGATTTGATAAAATTCGGTGGCAGTAGTTTTGCACATAACAATGGCAATATACTTTTTGGTAATGCTACGGCCATTCAAAGTTTTACCAACAGTGGTTCAACCGGTTTCAATTTTTATAATCTTACCAACAATAATAACTTCGCTACAGGACTAACCATAAATAATAATTTAGGCATAGTAAATTCGCTCAATTTATCCGCCAATAGTAAATTAAACCTTACGACAGGTGATATCACTTTAATCTCAACGGTCACCAATACTGCCAGGGTTGCAACGGTTCCGGCAACTGCCGATATTACCTACACAACTGGCCGGTTCAATGTGCAACGGTTTTTTCCGGGAGATAGGTCGTGGCGCCTGGTTACGTCGCCTTTGAGCATGCTCGGAACTACCGGAACAATTTTTAACAACTGGCAAAACAATGGAATTTATATTGCAGGTATTGGAACACTGATCACTGGTAAATTGCCTGGTGCCGGTAATGGGTTGGATGTTAGTTTCTTAAACAATTATTCCATGAAAAAATTTGAAAACAATGCTTATATCAACGTTGACAATACGCTGGTACCTGTTTCCAAAGGACTATCGCTCAATGCAGATAATATTGGTTACTTCATGTTTGTAAGAGGCGATCGTGACCCTGCAAATACAGTCTTTCCAAATACCAATAATACCACTTTAACCAGCAGGGGGAAATTGCAAATAGGTCAACAGGTTTTACCCGGATCAACCCGCACAGGTGCTGGTCGTTTTTTTGCCCTGGTTGGAAATCCATATGCATCGCCGGTTAATTTTAAAGACCTGGTGAGGGTAAATTTACTCAATCGTTTTGTGGTATGGGATCCTAAAATAAACCAGGTGGGGGCTTTCATAGAGTTTGATGATTTTGACAATGATGGTATTTACACGCAATCAAAACCCAGTCCGGGTGGTCAGGATTTAAACATCCAATCAGGACAAGCTTTTTTTATCGAAACTGATGCAACAGTGGCACCTTCCAGTATCAATTTTGAGGAAGCTCACAAGACATCGAACAATAACCAGGGGATGTTCAGGCCTGTCCTGCCTTTTTCAAAAAAGATGGCTTTCCGGTCTTCGTTAAATTTGATAAATGCGGATGGGAGCACACATTTAGCGGACGGTAATATTGCAGAATTTAGCGAACATTATAATGATGCAGTCGATTTTCAGGATGCGTTGAAATTTGTAAACATCCATGAAAATTTCTCTTTGTTAAGGAATAGAACTTTAATCGGGATGGAAAGAAGACCGCCCATTGGTTCAGGCGATACGTTGTTTTTTAATCTTACTCATACTTCAAACCGCAATTACCAGTTCTTGTTTGAACCCGAAAATCTGGATCCCTTGCTGATGGCTTTTTTAGAAGATAAACACACGGGTTTAAAAACAGCTTTATTAGTCGCATCACCATCTTCTTTTAGTTTTACAATTACTACAGCAGCAGGAAGCGCAGCACCTGACAGGTTCTGCATAACATTCAAACAGGCGACACCATTAGCGACTGCAATTGTTAATGTAAAAGCCAGGCAGCAGGGGAGTAGCATACTAGTGGAATGGACGGTAGAAAATGAAAAAGATATCGTGAAATACGAGGTGGAGAAGAGTGACGATGGAATTAACTTTAATAAAAAGTTTACAAGACTGGCAAGTGGTGTAAGCCAAACTGCGGTTATTTATAAATGGCAGGATGCTTTAATACAAAGCGGCGGAAATTTTTATCGAATCAGGGGTATTGATTTAAATGGAAAACATCATTACAGCAATATTGTAAAAATAATTATTGATAAAAAATTACCGGGGATCAGTATTTCCCCCAATCCATTTGAAGGGGATAAAATCAGTATTCAATTCAATCGGATGAAAGCCGGCGTTTATCAATTTAGTCTTATCAATCAACTTGGCCAACTGATGAATGAGCAATCTTTATCCAATCCGGGAGGAGATTTCTTTACAAGTATTATCGTGATAAGGAACGCCCTCGTAAGTGGAATCTATCAGTTGAGATTGAAAGATCAGGAAAATAATTCCTTTCATGCTAAATTGATGGTGAGATAACCAGTCAACATAGTGATATCATAAGAAACTATTTTCCGGCATGGAAAATAAAAAAGTCTTTACTATAATACCTGTGCCAAACGCTGATAACAATAGTTTGTACATCAGTTTTTTAGATTTGCAAAGCACTTCCCGCTTAAATATTTCGGGCGATAAAGCCGTTGGATTAACTGGCTTTAAATTACAACGAGATGAAAGAATAAATACTTTCCGAAAATATTTCAAGAAAAAAAATTGGCAAAAACAATAATTCTTATATATTTGTATTCCTTACATTTACCTGAATCCCTTCCAGTTCCTTTTTACAAAGCTAAGAATCTATATCTGCACCCGAAATTATCAGTAGTTAATCGATAATGATATTTGGCTAATCAGATTTATTTTTTTTGTTTCAGATTTATTTTATAAACCATTTAGTTGTTTTTATACTCAATTATCTAATCCAAACTCCATTATCCCATTGAATCGCCTCTGAATCGGGTACCCGAATGTTTGTAGACAAATACAATATGTTCATAACTGGTCATGTTCTTTTAATCCAAAAAGGCAAAATGTTTTTACTACTATATTTATGTTTGTAATAGCGTGGCTTGCTAAAAACTCCAATTCTTAAGAACGATTCATATGATCTCTGCAAAGAATCATCCGTAAAGTATTTAGTCGCATAATACCGGCTGTATGCCACAGGTGATCAAGTTTTTTGTATGAGATAGAGCCTGACGTTTTTAAAAGAAATACCGCTACAGTTCTAACAAAAAAAAGCTAACAATGGAGAAAATTTACCGTAGTTTAAATCAGGGTGACAAAAAAATCAGGTACAGTTTCTGTTACGGGATCCTGATACTTTTTATCACATTGTGCCTATTAATACCTGAGAAGAGTACAGCACAGAATCTTGATTTAATTGGATTGCCTGCTCTTGCTCCTTCAGCCGCTTTTAGTGTGCGTAAGGTAATTAGTAATTACATTGGCCCTGTAATGAGAGTGAGGCGTGGCTATGATAATGCAGAAGTAGATGTTGCTTTCGACGCAGCGTTAACCATTAGTGCAACAAGCAATGTTACTTTTGTTTCCGGCGTATTACTGAATGCAAATTTCATCAACTCATTTTCTCCTAAAACCGGCTTTTTGAATGCAACCGCTGGTTCGGTTACTGTTTCAGGTGTCGGCACTAGTTTTACTACCGAAATACAACCGGGCGACGTATTGCTGGACACGTCATCCAGAACAACCATTGGAATTGTTGCAAGCATTACCAATAATCAAAATTTAGTGCTTACTTCTGCCGCAGCAATCTCCTCAACGGGTTCGCTTCGTTTTATGGCACGGCCTGGTACGGTGTTATTCAGCACGTTTTATACGACTAATCCAACAACAAGTTGTTTTATAAATACATGGTACGATCAAAGTGGAAATAATAAGCACGCATTTCGTGCCTTTAAATCGGGATTTGCCTATCAACCGAGAATTGTTGGCGGAGGAGTAATTCAACTGGTGAATAGCAGGCCATCCATTCTATTTCAGGCCTTATCGCAATACCTTGTTTGTAGGTCAAACACACCTGTTCAAACAGTCAGTGCGGTTCGCAACCTGGCTGATATTACTCCCAATACATCCAACTGGCAAACCCTTTTTGCTTCACCTGCATCTTCAGATTTTTCGATACGGTTGGGATATGCCAGCAATCTAAATTCAAACGATTGGGCAAACGGTACAGGTTCTACACCGACAAACTGGGTAAATGGTATTCAAACAATGACTGGCTCGCTTAAGCTACATACCTTAAATGCTGCTGCGGCAAATTCATCCAATCAGTCTTTCTCCATTAGTTCGGGATTCCAGAATGATTCCACTGGTGGCGCAAATGCTTCTGGTAGAGGAATGACAGGTGGTCTGAGTGTTTCTGAGTTAATCTTATTTCCAGGTGTTTTAACAAATGCCGACCGTAAAACACTTGACTGTAACCAGTTGAATTATTTTAACATTACCGATACGCTGATGAAAATTGCTGATCAAAGCGACAGCACGTGTAGTGCTGTTCCGTCTTCATTTACACCAGGTATTCCGGGTTTAAATTATACCTGGGGAACTCCCGTTATTACTCCCGCAGGATCAGTTACAGGAGCTACCCTTCAGGCAACACAAACAGGAGCAATCAACCAAACACTGGTTAATAGTACTGCCAACCCGGCAACGGTAACCTATACGGTAACACCTTATCTATGTGGCACTACCGGTACTCTCTTTCAATTTACCGTAAAAGTAAAACCCATTTCAACAGCGCCAATTATTACTGCAGACTATTGCAGCATCAACGGTTTTGTAAAATTAACTTCCACCACGGGCAGTTCTTATTTATGGAGCACCGGTGAAACTGGTTCAACGATCAATGTAAATTCCGCCGGAACCTATTCTGTTAACACCACGGTGGGATCGGCTTGTGCGTCAAGCGCCACCTTTTCCGTTGCACAGGAATTGGTAGTAAATGGAAATTTTAATGCCGGGCCTGTTGGGTTCACCACTGCATATACCAATGATCAAAACAATGTAGTTCCGGAGGGTAACTATGCTGTAAGACCAGATGCCAATATCGTTCATTCTTCATTTTATGGAAAAGATCATACTACGGGAACCGGTAATTTTATGATTGTAAATGGAATGCCTGCACCGGCCGGTGCTATTGTTTGGGCTCAATCCAATATTACAGTTCAACCAAATACAACCTACTATTTTTCTGCCTGGGGCTTAAGTCTGATTGATAACAACAATGCGGTGCTGCAGTTTTCTATCAATGGACTCCAAACCGGAAGTATTGCCTATCTGCCTAAAGGGTACGCCAATAATAGCGGCCCCTATACCTGGGTACGTTTTTTCGGTTCATGGAATTCAGGTCCGGCAACCGTTGCTAATATTGCCATCGCTAATTTAAATACTGCATTGGCAGGTAATGATTTCGGATTGGATGATATCTCTTTTGGAACCTTATCACCGGTAGCACTTTCTATCAATCCGGTAGCAAATTCAGGCAAAGCAGTATGCGTGGGACGTGACCTCGTTCTTACTGCGAATTCGATTGGTGGAGCAAGTCCTTATACCTACGCCTGGAGCGGCCCAAATTTATTTTCATCGAATATGGCAAATCCAACCGTTACTACGGCTGCCACGGTAACCAATGCCGGCGTGTATAATCTTATCGTTACCGATGGGTTTGGTTGCCCCGTTTCGTCTTCTGTTGCAGTAAGTATTACAAGCTTGCCAGTTGATAAAACGCTTGCAGCCCAGGTTGGATCTTTGTGTGCTGGCGCAGCTACCACTATCAATTTGTCAGCTTCAGAAACAGGCGTTAGCTACGAGTTAAAAGATGCAGGAAACAACACGGTTGGTGGATCGGTACCAGGTGATGGTAACTTGATTGACTTTCCAACCGGCTTGCTGAATAGCACCACCACATTCACCATATTAGGTACCAATGACAATACAGGTTGCTTCCGGCAAATGTCTTCCCCTGTTACTGTAAATGTTGCAACCTCTCCGGTACTAAAAATAACCAACCAGGCTGTTTGCACGGGTGCGGTCGATTTAACTTTGCCAGCAGTAACAACCGGCAGCACGGGCGGCGGTACACTCACCTACTGGACAGATGCCGCTGCAACAATTAGTTTATCAAACCCAAATAATATTACCATCGCAGGTACCTATTATATTCAAAGTGTAGTTGCCAGTTGTTCGGATATTGAACCGGTAGTGGTAACGATCAATGCCAATCCATCAGCTAATTTTTTCTATGCCAGCCCGGTATGCAGCAATGGCAATAATCCATTTCCAAATTATTCCAATGCAGGTGTGGCAGGCATTTTTTCTTCCACTGCAGGCTTAAATTTTGTTAACACGAGCACTGGTCAAATTAATCTGGCAACCAGTACACCCGGAACCTATATAATCACCAATACGGTGGCAACCAGTTGCACCACCATTGTAGCTACTACGAATATTACGATTACTAAATTACCCCTTGCAGATTTTAAATATCCAGGCAATGGCTTATGTCAAAGTATCAATGCGGCCAGTCAATTGCCGACTTTTGGGCCGGGGGCGATTGCCGGAAGCTTCGCCTCTACTTTCGGTTTATCATTTAATTCGGGTACAGGTGCCATAAATATTGGTGCTTCCACACCCGGTAATTATGCCATCTGGAATACGATCAATGCGGCGAACGGATGTGCTACAGTAGCTGATACCGTTTTTGTGGATATCAATCCCTATGCAGGTATCGGCGGGGCTGTTCAAGTGTCGGCATCTGCCAATCAAATTTGTAATGGGCAGAGTGTTAATTTGTATGCGGTTGCTAATTCCTATCTTTCTGCACTGCTCAGGGAAAAATTTAATTCCGGTGGATTTAGCTGGACTAAAGTGAATAATTCCACCGGAGGAGATAGTGCCGCTGCCCAATGGACCAGCCGGCCCGATGGTTATGATGATGGGGCAGGTTTATTTAATTCGAATGATAATACCAGCTTTTTCCTGGCCAGCAGTACTTTACAGGGTACAGGTACCACAGCAGTTATTTTAACCTCTGCTCCAATGAGTACAGTAGGCTTTAGCAGTTTGAACCTGGATTTCTTTCATTATTTCAATCGCAATTTGAATGGTTCCGCAAGTGTTGAAGTCTCTACAAATGGTTCAACCTGGAGCTCAATAGCGACTTATAATACTACCCAGGGAAGCAGGAGTGCTTTTGCCAATGCAACTATAAATCTCAATACGTATATTGGCTATGCTGTTTTTTATATCCGTTTTAAATTCGATGCGATAGTGGATGGATGCTGGGCAATTGACAATGTTTCAATAACGGGAAATTCGAATAAATACACTTACAACTGGGCATCCTTTCCAGCAGGCTTTTCCGCTACCACCGGTGATGTTACAGGGGTTGCGCCCAACGTCAGTTCATTTTATATTTTAACGGCCACCAATTCTTACGGGTGTTCAGAACCGGCTACGCCATTGCCTGTAACCGTGCTTACCACTCAAACGCTTACGGGGGTGTCGCAACCAACCGCAAGTTGTATTGGTACTGCTGCAACTATTATCTTAACCGGCTTGGTACCCAATAGTACATCTAAAGTTAGTTATACAATTGGCGGAATTGCACAAGCTCCTATTGCCGGAGTTTTGGCAGATGCAACCGGAACTGCAACCTTTGCCAGTAGTTCATTGTCTGCTTTAAATAACGGACAGCAATTGGCGATTACCGAGCTTAATAATGGAACCTGTCCCAAAAGTTTTTCAAACGCAGTTACCATCAATGTGCAATCCGCTATTACCTGGACTGGTAGTGTAAATACCAGTTGGTTTGATGCGCAAAACTGGTGTGGTGGTGTACCTTCCGGCACTAGCGTTGTTTTTATCCCAAATACGCCCGTTAACTTTCCCGAAATCAATGCCGGAGCCGGTGCAGTTAAGGATATTGCGATTCAAAGTGGCGCATCTTTAACCATAGCAGGTGGAAAATTATCTGTTAGTGGAGCCATTGCAAACAATGGTGTACTGGATGCTACTTTAGGAACCATCGAATTGAATGGTACTGTAGGGCAAAATATAAGCGGTAGCTGGTTTGTAAACAATACACTTAAAAGCTTTCACCTATCTAATCCTGCAGGGATAACAATATCCGGAGCAGTGGGTGATTCAGTTCGCATTCTTGACTCGTTGAGTTTTGGTGTTGGAGGCACAACCTTATTCACCAATGATAACCTGGTGCTGGCATCCACCAATATTGCCACAGCAAGGCTTGCAGATATTACTAACAATGGGGCTACTCCGGGTAACTCATTTGTTGGAAAGGTTACTGTAGAAAGATATTATCCTCAAAGCCGGGCCTGGCGCCTTATTACTTCGCCACTTAGCAATACCGGAAGTATTCTTAGTAACTGGCAAAACAACGGGAACTACGGGGTTGGTAAAGGCATGTTTGTAACCGGCCCAAATCCTGGCCCTCTAACCGGGCTGGATGTTAGCAACTTTAATAATTTTTCCATGAAAGGTTGGAATTCATCTACCAGCACTTACAAAAATGTCGGCAATACAAAGGATTCATTGCTTTCTGGAAATTTAATTACACCTGGAAAAGCAGCTAATATAGGTTACTATGCTTTTGTAAGAGGGGATAGAAGGCGATCTCCCGACAATACAGTTTTTGGAAACATGAACAATACAACCTTGAGTAGTACTGGAAATTTACAAACGGGTACTCAAACATTTGATCTTAACATTGGTGCAGGAACGTTTGCTTTGATAGGTAATCCTTATGTTTCTTCGGTAGATTTTAGAAAGGTTAATAAAAATAATGTAATTCCTTACAGGTTTTATGTTTATGATCCATCACTTGGTACGGTGGGCGTTTATGTGGTCATGGAAGCGGATATTTTTAATCCAATCGATTTTACACCATCTATTCTCAATAGCACTTCAGTTCAAAGAAATCATATCCAGTCGAGCCAGGCGTTTTTTGTACAAGTAGCTGGACCTGGAGCTGCTTCTGTAACATTTAATGAAGACAACAAGTCAACAGACTATGAGCCGAAGCTTTTTCGTCCGGCCACAGTCGGAAGCCCAGCTCGAATGCTTAGAATCAGCCTGTTGCAGACCAATGCGAATAATACAACCCTTTTGGTTGATGCCGCATTGGTTCTGTTTGATGACCGGTTTAAAGAAAAAGTGGATATCGAAGATGCGTTAAAGTTTACGAATATTACTGAGAACTTGAGTATTCTTAGAGATAAGCAGTTCCTCACAGTGGAAAGAAGACCATTAATAAAGGACAACGACACCATATTTCTTCAGCTTACAAGAACCACCCAGCGCAACTACCGCTTTGCGATCGAGCCAACCAATATAGATCCAACGGTTACCGCATTCTTGGAAGATAGTTACACCAGGCTGAGCACGCCGATTAATTTATTGAACTCGTCCAACTTTGACTTTGCTATCACAGCCGATGAAAAAAGTTCAGTTGCCAACCGTTTCAGGATTGTATTTAAGCAAGCAGCATTGGGACCTTTACCGGTTACTTTTAAATCCATTAAAGCCAAGGAACAAACCGGTAAAATTGCAGTGAACTGGACGGTAGAAAATGAGCTCAATATTAAAAACTACGAGGTAGAGAAAAGTTGGAATGGCGTGGTGTTTAACAAAGTGAATACTACCGCTGCCACCGGTGCAAACCGCAGCAGCACAAGCTACAACTGGCTTGATGCCAATCCGCTGAGTGGCAATAATTTCTACCGGGTAAGAAGTATTGGCATCGATGGTAAATTTGATTATAGTAGTGTGGTGCTGGTGAAGATGGGAACGATGGAAAGCGGAGTGCGGATTTTTCCAAACCCGGTAACAGATAATGTAATTGGTGCTGAATTTAAAAACATGGCCGCAGGTATTTACAAGGTAAGATTGTTAAATGCACAAGGGCAAACAGTCTTCAGTAAAATCATCAATCATGCACCGGGTACTTCTATGGAATACATTCAACCAGATTATAAATTGCTGTCCGGCATTTATAAGTTAGAAATAACAGAACCGGCAAAAGCACTCACCATAGTTAAAGTAATCGTGCAATAAGATCAAAAGATACACACACATGAAGTACCGGCTGTCCCAACCCTGGGGCAGCTTTTTTTGTGGTTTTTATAAGCCTCAACAAATCATATTCAAACAAACAATTGCTGAGTCGAAAAATCTATTTGAAAAAAATGAAAAAAAACAAAACTGATGTTGAAGTTTATAGTACATTTGCTGCGCAATTAAGTAAACAATCTCCAATTCCTTCGATAGCCACGCTGAGCCTTTTAAACCACAAAATAATTAATCCCGTACATTAATTTTTCTGCAAAAAGAGGCTGGTTTACTTCAAAGTCCAAAAGCCTTTACAAAAATCATCATCTCTATTTATTTAAATTAAATACTGATTTTTTTTCTGCCAATTAGGTATAGTAGACATTTCAGTATTTGGAAATAAACTCCATAATCTGGATTTAAGAGAGAATCAAATTTTCGTAAACCTTTTTAAATGAAGCACTTAATAAAACGGTACGGTTTAGGAAGAATGGGTAGATGATAAATTATTGGCCTTGACTATAATAGGTTAAGTCAGGACAATAAAATAAAAAAATAATCCCTGCAATTATTTTTTTAAAATTATCAAACTCGTTTACCCGTTCTTTTTTTACACACTAATCTGCGGCACGATATAGGTTCTGAACAACAAATGTTGGCTTAAACAACGTCCAGTACTAAGTTAAGTTCCTGTATTTGCTTTTTACTAAACGTCACTTTACAATCCATTCTTCCTTGAAAAGACCAACTTATTTGTTGACCACTTTTAAATTACTCTATAATGGGAACACTTTTACATGGTTCTGAAACCCTTGACGCAAAACGAAATTATTTTTTGAATGTCAAATTGTTTGGTACTTTTTTTACTTCCCTGCTTTTTATAAGCATGCTGTTTGTTTGGCCGGTACAAAAATTAGCTGCACAAAACATGCTTAACAATGTGGGGCTTACCGCAGCCACACCTGCATCGGCAGCATTTAGCCTTCGCAAATTGAGTACTGCATATCTTGGTAGCGCTATCCAGGTAAGACGGAGCAGTGATAACGCCACACAGGACATAGGTTTTACGGCGGGCGGTGATCTGGACCAGGTAACTTTAACAACTTTTGTGGGTGCTGGTAATAATGGATTTGTTTCAATCTGGTACGATCAAAGTGGAAATGGAAGAAATGCAATACAGGCAACGGCCGCAAATCAGCCGAGAATTGTAAACACCGGTGTAGTAGAACTGGTCAATGGAAAACCAACTGTCAGGTGGACAGACCCAGGGGGAAGCACCCAGCAAAGACTTGAGTGCCTTGTCTCGACAGCGGTATGGACTGTAAATGCTGTAAGGGATGTGGTAAACGATCCTTCTTTTCCCGTTTTGGGATATAAACAAACTCTTCTGGCATTACCCGCTAATACTGATTTTTCTGTGAGAGGTAATTACATGAACGACAATAATGGAAATGATTGGGTAAATGGAACGAACCCTCCAACAAACTGGGTAAATAGTGTTCAAACCCTTACCGGAACGTTTTCATTACATACCATAACGACTTCTTCAAATATTCAAAAAAATGGCACATTTTCAATTAGTTCTGCGTTTAACGGCGATAGGGGGTTGAGGGACAACAACCATGTATCGGAATTGATTTTATTTCCTGCTGCGCTATCTACGCCAGACAGGTTGACCTTAGAATGCAATCAGACCGTTTATTACATTGCTAACATTGTTAATCAAAGTGGTACTATTTGCTCCGGTACGACTTACAATTTACCAGTATTAGCACCAATTGGTACGACCTATTCCTGGGGT
>Ga0209490_10003236_pt1 | contig 15246 bp, 16 predicted proteins | sample MAT06_FD_187209 | JGI IMG/M metagenome (GOLD analysis project Ga0209490, IMG submission 187209) | Freshwater microbial communities from Lake Fryxell liftoff mats and glacier meltwater in Antarctica - MAT-06 (SPAdes) (version 2) | ecosystem: Environmental > Aquatic > Freshwater > Ice > Liftoff...
GCCAGAAGCACGAGCAGCGCACCGAGACCGCCCACCCAGAGCGCCGCCGCGCCGGCATGAATGGCGACGGCCAGCACGGCGAGCTGATGGTCCGGATCGGACCCGGCGTGGCCGGTGACCGCAGGTGTGAGGATGCCGAGGACGGACGCGATCAGCGGGATCCGCACCTGGACCCGGTCCGGATCACGAAGCCGCAGGATCGCGCAGCCCAGTACGACGGCCGCGCAACCCGCTGTGAGCACCGTCCCGCGTCCGGCGGAGAGCATTGTGGCCCATCGCAGCATCTCCCCGGCGCCGACCTCGTCGACCGGGCGACCGACCGCGCCTGCCGATCCGAACATGACGGCGAGCAGCACGAGCACCAGCCACGACCCGGCCACCACGACGAGGACGCGGTCGGCGACGGCCTGCACCCGGACCACCTCGCGCGCCTCGCCGCGCGTGCGGATCGGCCCCAGCGGCAGGAGCACGCCGACGAGCGTCAACCCCACACAGGCCACGCCCGCTGCGGTCATCCCGGAGCGGATGGTGGCCGTGCCCACCAGCGCGGACGTGGCCGTGGCCGCCGCCAGCACACTCGCGACGAGCGCGGTGCCGACCGCGAGTGCGACCCACAGCACCGGCGCCGCCCGGGCGGGGTGGACGTCCGCCGTCGAGGTCACCGGGTCAGCCCCGGCCCAGGCGCAGTGCCGTCACCACGGCGCCCCCGACGAGCAGTACGGCGCCGACGATCCACGGCCACGCCGGGGCGCCGCGGTCGTCGCTGACGGCGGCGGCCGGGGTGACGGAGGGCGTGGCCGGGGCGGGTGCCCCAGCGGATGTGGACGCAGCGGATGTGGACGCGGCGGATGGGGATGCGGCGGATGGGGATGCGGCGGATGGGGATGCAGCCGGCCCCGCAGCGCCGGGGCCCGGAGCCGTGAGGGTGAACGCGATGCCGCCCGTGACCGGGTGGCCGTCGTCGGACACGACCCGGTAGCCGACCTCGTAGCGCCCGGCAGGCCCGAGCGGCAGGAGCGCGGTACCGACGGCGCCGCCGTCCACGGTCGTGTCGCCGGTCTGGTAGGCGACACCGTCCGGGCCGATCAGGGTGATGGTCGAGAATCCGGGCTGCATCGGCTCGTCGAAGGTCAGCGCGAGGGATGTCGGGGGCGTCGCGACGCTCGCGCCGTCGGCCGGGTCGCTGTTCTGCAGCCGGGTGTGGGCCGCGGCGGGACCGACGCCGAGCAGCATGGCGAGCCCGCAGATCATGAGCAGGGATCCGGCACGCAGCGCGTACCGGTGCAGTGGCGATGTCACAGGGGTTCTCCGATGGCAGGACCGAGGTGCGGTGGTCAGCACCTCACCGGAGGCCCACGGCGGGCGTGGGCGGAGTCGAGCATCCGCGCCCGGCGCGGAGCGACGTCCGGGGCCGGCACGGCGAACGTCGGCAGCGGCGGGTCGACCGGTGGGCGGGCGGGCCTGCGGGGAAGCACCCGGCGCAGTGCGCCGATCAGCACCGAGAGTCCGTGGTCGGAGTGCCGCAGCGCGACGGCCACGGCCAGCGTGACGGCGGCGTGCATGGCCGGCATCGCCGGGCCGGTGAGCACCGCGGGGCCGACGTCGTGGGCGGGATGCAGCAGGGACATGAGCTGGTGCAGGGCCAGCTGTCCGGCGGCGAGGGCGACGACGGTGCCCGCAGTGCTCCGGCTGAGGTCCGCGAGGGAGACGAACAGCCCGGCGACCAGCGGAACCAGTATCAGCAGCAGGCCCGCGTCGGGCAGCGAGCCGCCGCCCGCGACATGTCCGACCGCGGTGAGCAGCGCGCTCAGCGCCGCGAGGGCAGTACCCCGCACCAGGTCGCGCCGACCACCACCGTCCACGGAGAACGACGGTAGTCGCCGCGTGCACGTGGCGAGCGGGAGAGGCGGGTGGACGGTCCGCCGGTCCGGTCGGGCGGCTCCGCCGGCGGGTGCGGGCGGGGCCGGTGCCCTCAGGTGGGTACGCCGAGGTGCGCGAGCAGGGCCGACTCGATGCGGTCCAGTTCCCCGCCGATCGCCCGGTACGCCGTGCGGCGCCGTGTCGAGGGCATGTGCTCCGCGGCCCGGACGGCCACCGCGAGGTCGGCGAGCCGGGGCCGGGTGTCGGCGGCGAACCTGCGTGCCGCACCGGTGGCGTGCGCCTCGGTGCCGTCGTCGAGCTTCATGAGGGCCTCGGCGACCCGGGACAGCCGGGCGTGCAGTGCCCCGCCCGGGCCTGCATAGGCGCCGAGCTGGTCGGGCGCGACGCCCAACCGGGCGGCCCGGTAGGCGTCCCAGCGGGCCCGGGCGACGCCGGCCGCGGCGAGGGCGTAGGGAGCGAGCAGCGGCGCGACGGCCTTGCTGACGCCGATCATCCGCCGCGCGTTCGACGCCGTGAACGGCCGCCGCGCACGCGCCGTCCCCGTGGTCGCCGCCGCGGCGGTGACCCCTGCCGTGCCGGACTTCCGCCTCGTGCCCCGCGCCATGCCGTCCACCCTTCTCGGACCCGTCCCGGCGTGATCGGGACGGGTCGTGGGCAGCCTAGGGCCGCCGGTGCGCGACGGCAGGCGCGGCCGTTGTCGGTGGTGGTCATTACCCTCGATCACGTGACCGCGACCGAGAACCGGGCCCCGACAGCGGGGCCGTCCCGCACCGGCGGGGTGTCCCTCGACGCGGCCGCCACCACCCGATGCCGCCGGCGTGTCCATCTCGACCACGATCCGACCGCGGCGACCTCACCACGGGCTCTGCCCGACCCCGCGCTCGAGCAGCGCCGGGCCGATGCGGGCGAGCACCGCGCCCGCATCGGTGAGCTCCTCGCGGGCGTCCCGGGCTGGACCGCCGTGCCGGCGCAGGGGTCGGGGCGTGCCGCGGCGGTCTCGGCCACCGCCGCGGGGGTCGCGGCGGAGGCTCCCCTGATCTGGGGTGCGGTGCTGCCTGACGACCCCGGTCCTCCCGGCGCCGGTGCGGGTCGCCGCGGTGGCGCCGAGTTGCTCGTCCGGCTCCCCACCGGGGGGTACGTGCCGGTCGTGGTCGTGCGGCACCGCGTCACCGATCCCGGGCGGGGCGCGATCACCTCGCCGCTGCTCGAGCCGTGGCCGCGCGGGGCCCGGGCCGACCCGACGCGCAAGGTCCGCTCCCAGCCGCGCGACCTCATGCGGCTCGCGCACCTGCACCGCCTCCTCCGCGCCGCGGGCTGGTCCGCGCCGTCGGGGCGGCCCCACGCCGACCACGGGGGCGTCGTCGGGATGGACGGGGACGTGGTCGTCTGGCACGACCTGCGTGCCGGCCACTGGCCCGGCGGCCGGTCCACTCTCGCCGAGTACGACCTGCGATTCGCCGACCGTGTCGCCGTCGCCGTCGCTGCGGCCACCGGTGCCCCGGCGCTCGCCGAGCCGTCCCGCATCACGGAGTGCCGGCGCTGCCCGTGGTGGCCCACCTGCGAGGCCGCACTCGTCCGGGCCGAGGACGTCAGCCTCGTCGTGCGGGGGGAGGCGGCGGTCGCGCTGCGTGACGCCGGGGTCGCCACGGTGTCGGCGCTCGCCGTGCTCGACCCCGCGGCGCCCTCACCGGTCCTGCTGCCGGACGTGCCCTTCACCGACGTGGTCGCGCTCGCGCGGGCGTGGCAGCGGGGGTTGTCGGTGGTCCGGCGCGTGGCCCGGGTGCCGGTGCTGCGGGCCGACGTCGAGGTCGACATCGACATGGAGAGCTTCGGGGAGGCCGGCGCCTACCTGTGGGGCGTCCTGTTGCGTCATCCCGGCGGGGCCCGGCCCGGCGACGAGCCCGAGGGCTACCGCGCCTTCGCCACCTGGCAGCCGGTGCCCACCGACGACGAGGCCCGGTCGTTCGCCGAGTTCTGGGCGTGGCTCTCGGGCGTCCGGGAGCGGGCCGCCGCCACGGGTCGCACCTTCGCCGCGTACTGCTACAACGAGCAGGCGGAGAACCGCTGGCTGCTCGGCTCCGCACAGCGTTTCGTCGGGCGTCCGGGCATCCCGCCGCTCCGCGAGGTCGAGGAGTTCATCGCCGACCCGTCGTGGGTCGACCTGTTCGCGGTCGTCGGCGAGTGGTTCCTCTGCGCCCACGGCAAGGGGCTCAAGCGCATCGCGCCCGCCGCGGGCTTCGCCTGGCGCGATCCCGATGCGGGTGGGGAGAACTCGATGCGCTGGTACCGCGACGCCGTCGGGATGGACGGCGCCGCACCCGATGCCGCCCAGCGGCGACGGCTGGTGGAGTACAACGCCGACGACGTCGCAGCCACCCGAACCCTGCGTGAGTGGATGACGTCCCCCGCGATCGACGACGTTCCGCTCGCCTCCGAGCTCTGACCCGGCAGTCACGACGGACGGCCGGCCACCGGCCCTGTCGGTGGAACCGTGCCGGCCGGCATCCGCGCGGGCGATTGGTCGTGTCGATAGGCCGACGCGGGTGGGGCGGCAACGGCCGCCGGGCCGGCGGGGGCGTTCGCGGTTCGTCATCGGTGACCGGCCGCCGGTCCGGCGTCGGCGTAATCTGGGGCCATGGCTTTGTTCGGACGTGACAAGCAGATGATCACCGCGGACCGCGCGCTGCCGGGCCGGTCGACGCCGTTGGATGTGCCGACCGAACACTTCGTCACCGGCCACCGCATCCGGCCGCCGTTCCCCGAGGGGATGCAGACGGCGGTCTTCGGGATGGGTTGCTTCTGGGGTGCCGAGCGCATCTTCTGGCAGACGCCGGGGGTGTACTCCACGGCCGTGGGTTACGCCGGTGGGTTCACCGAGAACCCGACCTACGAGGAGACGTGCTCCGGGCGCACCGGGCACACCGAGGCGGTGCTGGTGGTGTTCGACCCCGCTCGCGTGACCTACGAGATGCTCCTCAAGGTGTTCTGGGAGGGCCACGACCCGACCCAGGGCATGCGTCAGGGCAACGACCGCGGTTCGCAGTACCGCTCGGCGATCTACTACAACGACGGCGCCCAGCACGAGCTCGCCGACGCCACGGCCGCGATGTTCGGCGAGGCACTCAAGGCCTCCCGCTACGGCGAGGTCACCACCGAGATCGCCGCGTTGGGCACTTTCTACTACGCCGAGAGCTACCACCAGCAGTACCTCGCCAAGGTGCCCAACGGGTACTGCGGCATCGGAGGGACAGGGGTCTCGTGCCTGATCGGGACGGGCACGAGCCTGGACTGATGCGAGACGGTCGAACCGAGTTCGGTAGGAGTCAGCTCATAGCGATGCTTGGCAGGAGGCGGCAGCAACTGGGCAGGTCAGCGCGTCGTACGGCGGGAGGTCGTTCTCCATCAGACGCCTGTGGTCGTCCCACTTGGAGCTCAACCAGCGTGCGACGCACAGTAAGGTCACGTGGCTGGCGCCTGCGGCCTTCAGTGCCAGGGAGGCCGACTGGGCCTTCGAGCCGGACACCCACTTGTCGTCAACGACGAGGACGTGTTTCCCGCGCACCCGAGAGGCATGCTCGGCGGACAGGGCGAAGAGGTTCCGGTGGGGGTAGCGGTCTGAGCTGAGGATGTGCTCGGTGGGGATCAGCAGTAGCCGCTCCACGGTGTTGCCGTGCTCGAACACCTGCCGAGCCAGGCCGACGACCGGGTGGTCCACGCCGGGTCGTGACGCCGAGGGAACGAATGTCATCGCCTGCCACCAGCCGGCCGTGGCAGCGATGCACGGTCCGTGGATCGCGGATGCAGCGTGGACCATGAATTGCAGCAGACCCGCGCACCGCTCGGAAGGCTGGACCGGCGACTTGTATCGCCGCACCAGGTGCTGGGACTGGTGCTGTGGGGACATCCAGCCGAGGACGTACGTCAGTGGCACGACCAGATCGGCGAGTCCGTCGCCGAACTCACTTCGCTGGCGGGAGCAGTGCCCGCATACCGTGATCTCGACTGAACCGGTCGGCCCAGTGCACACCGAACAGCGACCAGGGCCGCGAGCGGTGTTGGTGAAGCAGCCTCCGACCTGTGAGTACAGGTATGCCCGTGCCTGGTGGGCGAACTGCTGAAGGCTGGTCACCCGGATGCGGACCTCAACAGCGAGAGCATGTCGGACGGGCGCGCCGTGACCGTCTCAACGATCGACATCATCTCGGAGGTGCTGGCAGCGACGTGCACGCCCGGTCGGCCGACCATCGCCCGCGCCCACCGGTTCACCCGGACCACCATCTCGGTAAGGATCACCGGACGAGCGTGTGCGACTGCGCGACGCGCCTGGATCCGGGCGCCGCTGTGCTCCCCTGCCTCGATGATGATCGTCGCCCTTCCGAAGCCCGACATGACGGTGTTGCGCATCGGGAAGGTCTGCTTCGTCGGAGGTGCCTCCGGCCAGAACTGTGACAACAGCAGCCCGGACTTCGCGATCTCGTCCTGAAGCTCTCGGTTGTCCGCCGGGTAGTGCTTCAGAATGCCGGTACCGATGACCGCAACCGTGCGGCCACCTGCCTCCAGCGCAGCTACGTGAGCGGCCGTGTCGATTCCGGCCGCAAGTCCGCCGACGACCGTGATGCCCTGGCCGACCAGGCCGATGGCGATCGAGCGGGCAGTGTCGAGCCCCTGCTGAGATGCCTGCCGCGAGCCGACGACGGACACGGCCGTCTCGTCTCCGACGAGCGTGCCCTGGTGGAACAGCACCGGAGGCAGGTCGTGGATCTCCCGCAGCTGAGCGGGGTACTCGTCGTCCAGGAAGGTCAGGAAGCCCAGGCCGGCGCTACGCCACTCGTTGATGTCGGCGCGAGCTCTCGACAGCTCCGTCACTCCGACACCGTCGCCGAACAGGTCGGCAGGGTTCTGCTCGTTCCAGAAGGTGAGCGCGCTGGCGCGGGCGTCGACCTCCGTCACGATCTGCGGCCAGCTCATACCTGCAGGACGGGCACGCAGCAACGCGACGAGCGCAGCACGCTCCTCGTCGTCCCACGTGCCCTCCACGTCCTGCAGGGTAGGGGTATCACCTGGCGTAGCCAGGACCCGTCGCTCGCCCCAGTCCGCGAAGTCATCGAACATGCATTCGATTATGCCGTGCGGGCACGGCGCCGTCCACTACAGAGACACCTCTAGCTGCAGGCTTGCCGCCTGGCCACGATCAGCTGCCGTGTCGACAACGTCCCCCCACCGGGTGGGCCGGCGGGACAACGGCCGAGAACTACCACCAGCGGTAACTCGCCAAGGTGCCCAACGGGTACTGCGGCATCGGCGGCACCGGCGTGTCCTGCCCGATCGGGATGGGTACGACCCTGAACTCGTCTGTTATGGCGAAGTCAAGTCCTGGGCTGCTCTACCTGTCCCTGTGAGCGACCCCTATGCCAGGTTTGCGCTGCAGGACGCGCAAGGGGTGGTATCACGTCCGGTATCATCGAAGTTATGGCCATGACGCTGCGGTTGACCGAGGACGAGACCGAGGCCCTTCGTCGGAGGGCCGATCATGAAGGCCGATCCATGCAAGAGGTCGCCCGCCACGCCGTGCGCGCCTACATCGAGCGGGAGAGCCGACTCGAGCTGCTGGATCGGGTACTCGACGACGAGCTGCCTCGGTATGCAGAAGCCCTCGAACGCCTCGGCCGGTGATCTACCTGACGTTGGAGGACCTGCTCTACGTCGCGGAACGAGTCGTCCCCGGTGTCAAGATCCGTGACCTCGGCCTGATCGAGGCCGCTGCTGCTCGGCCGAGGACGACCGCGTTCGGCGAGGACGCCTACCCGAGCATCCACGACAAGGCCGCCGCCTTGCTGCACTCCGTCACGTGCAACCACGCCTTGGTCGACGGCAACAAGCGACTCGCTCTCGCCGGAACGATCGCCTTCTACGGCATGAACGGTCTCCGGCTCACCATGACCAACGACCAGGCGTACGACCTCGTCATGGCCGTCGCGTCCGGCGAGATGGACGACGTGCCGTCCATCGCCGCAACTCTGCAGCGCTCGACTGAACCACGCGCAACGCGCGATGGCTGACGATGGTGGCCGCCCTGACCTCCCACGGCAAAGGACTGCCACCAGCAGTACCTTGCGCGCAATAAGAACGGCTACTGCTGCCACTCGACGACAGGAGTGCCATATCCATAGGTCAAGGGCTGATCACGTATAACCTGGCCTGAAGGTCGTGGCTGGTCGCGTGATCGTCGAACGCGAGAAAAGCCCGGGACCGGTGTGTCTTCTACGTGGGAGGGAAGACCAGCCGCATGGGTTCGTCGACCCAGTAGGCATGTGCGCCGTCCGTGGCGACGGTGACGCCATATTGACCGCGGTCGGGCTCGCCTATGCTGTGCCATGTGTCGACGGCCCGTTGTACGGAGTCCCACACGCGGCGGGGCCCGCCCTGGGTGACGAGGTGCTCGCCGTTGTCGGTGGGGGTGGCGTCACACCAGGACCCGTCATCGGCGTACAGGAAGTAGCTCTCTTCCTCGGCGATCCGCTTGTCGGTCAGCCACAGCGGTATCCGCAAGGCGGGTTCGAGAATACCGAGCGCGATCCGTAGTCCTGGTTCGCCGAGGATGCGCGGATCGATGCTGGTTGCTGCGGTGTGGTTCGACTCGTGATCGCGGTAGACGATGAGATCGGGTGCGGTCGGGTTCAGCATCGGACTAGCGGCATCGGGGCGCAGCCACATGAAGTTCCCGATATGGTCGAGGAGGCGGCCCTCTACGCGGTCCGGCGCGATCTTGTCGAGTACGGCAAGACTGCTCGACATCTCGGTTCGAAGATCGGTCACGATCCTGCCGCCGGGGGCGAGCTGCTGGACCCATTCAGCCGGGACGCTGCTGGCGGCACAGGTCGAGATGATTCGGTCGAACGGCGCTTCCGCGGCGTGTCCGCGTCGGCCGTCGCCGCTCGCGACGGTCGGCCGCATCCCGATGGATGAAAGCCGCTTGGACGCTTCGGCGGACAGTTCAGGATGCAGCTCGACCGTTGTCACGTGGTGGTCGCCGACGACGTGGCACAGGACGGCTGTGTTATATCCGGTCGCGCTGCCGATTTCGAGGACGACACTGTTATCGTCGATCTCTAGCAGGTTCAGCATATGCGCCATGAGGCTCGGCAGCGTTGAAGAACTGGTGGGTAGTTCACTGGTGTATCGAGGGGCCGCCGCCGTCTGCGTGATCAGGGTGGTGTCGGTGTAAATCGATGCGCGCCACTGATCAGCCGTGGCGGGATCTGAGCAACTGATCACCGCGGAGTCATGGAGGAAACGGGGAACGAACACGTGTCGAGGAACGCTGGAGAATGCATCGCGCCAACGCGGGTCATCGAGCAACCCGGCGGCCGACAGCTCGTCGACCATCCGCGCGTTCGCGTCCCGCCACTCGTCGAACGCACACGCACCTGATGTCGCGGCGTTGGCTCGGTCGTTCATGTCTGGGTGCCTCCCGTGGTGGTGCTGGCGAGGAGATCGGCGAGTGCGGCCGGGATCGGCAGTCCCGCACGGTGGTGCAGCCATAGCCATCGGCCGTTCGGGTTGCATTCCAGCATCACCCAGCGGTCATCCGGGGTGATGACGAAGTCGAATGCGCCGAACGGCAAGCGGAATACGGCGAGGTAGCAGCTCATCTTAGTGACCACGTCATCGGGCACCGTGATGGGCGCGTAGCGCAGGTTGTCATAATCGGCACGCCAGTCAACGCGGGCCCGGTCGGAGTCGGCGTCGATCGCTACCGCTAGCGCCTGCTCGCCGACCATCATGACGCGCGTTTCACGAGCTTTCGGCACCCACTCTTGTAGGAGGTGTGCGCATGCCTCGAATTCTGGCTCCGTGATCGATTTCTGATCGACGACAGTCGTGTACGGGATCTTGTAGCCGTCGCCCTCGGCGAACACGACCGACGACATCGATTTACACACGACGGGCCCGGCCGCCGACGCGATGAACCGCCGCGCGGCGGCATACGAGTTGCCGATCAGCGTGCGCGGTACAGCCAAGCCCACCTCGGCGGCCGTCTGGATCTTGTAGCGCTTCCACTCGGCGCGGGCCACGTCGTGCGGATGCGACACCCACAACGCGTCCAACGCGGCCAGCACACCACCGACACCGATGCGCGCTTCCTCGTCGGCGAACGCCCGATCGGTTGGTGACATCTCGACGGGAAAGGTGAACCGCGACGGTCGCCGATAGTAAATCGACGTAATGGCGTCGAGGTCCACGACCGCGCCATCGCAGGTGCGGAGCGTTCCACGCCAACGCTTCCCGTCGTGTACCGCGTCCATGCGTGTGTCGATCGGGAAATCGCCGAGGTCGAACTGATGAACTGTTGTGCGCCGTTGGTGTAGCTCGTCGATGACAGCGTCGGCCGTCGGATCGTCCGACCCCGTCACGACAAGAACCGACGGCCGACGGCCGATCATGTATCGTACTGGGGGATCTTGACGGTATCCGGCTTCGGCGGACTGTCCTTGCCGTCACCGCCCGTCTGTGTCGCCTGGTCCTTGTCCCACTTCGTCGCCGTGGTGTCGTGCTTGCCGCATTCCAACGGCGCCACGGCCAGTGTCGCCGAGAACGGCCGGAGCGCGCCGGATCGGTGCGGCGGCGGGATCGTCCCCCCACTACGGGTACCGCACAGCGGAAGCAGTGCCGCCGACGGCATCAGCGGATCAATTCTCACCACAAGCACCTTCCTCGATCGTCAGACTCACTTGGTCAATGTGTCGTTCGGGACGCTGCGCAGCGTCCCCAGAAGATGGGTTCGATCATAGCTCCGGCCCTCCGCCGGGCCGGTTGCGCTGCCGGGGGTGGTGCATGTCGGCGAGATCGCGGTAGCTGTCAAGTCAACTGAGACAGTTGTTCTTACTGGGTTGGCTGTAGAACGGGTTCGTTGATCCACGCCTGCTCCGGCAGGCGTGGCGGTCGAGGCCGGCGACTGAATCGCTCGGGGTGGCGGGTGTGGGCACGGTCGAGGGTGGCTTGACGGCGGTCTCGGACCTCGGTCGCGGTGTCGAAGTGGACTGACGCGGGGGTGTGCATGCCGATGCCGGAGTGGCGGTGTTCGTGGTTGTAGGCGGTGAAGAACCGCTCGCAGAACGCGCGCGCATCGGCGAGAGAGCCGAACCGGTCAGGGAAGTCAGGCACATATTTAAGGGTTTTGAACTGGGCCTCGGAGTACGGGTTGTCGTTTGACGTCCGCGGCCGCGAATGGGAACGGCACACGCCGAGATCGATCATCATATCCGATACCGGTTTCGAGGTCATCGACCCGCCACGATCGGCATGGATCGTGTGCGGAATGACACGGTTGCGGGCAATCGCGCCGGCCAGGAAGTCTTTCGCCACAACAGCGTCCTCGGCGTTCGCGACCAACCACCCGGTGGCGTAACGAGAGAAGATGTCGAGCACCACATACAGTTTGTACCATTCCCCTTTCCGTGGACCTTTCAACGCGGTGATATCCCAGCTCCACACCTCGCTCGGGCCGCGGGCGACGAGTTCGGGCCGGACCCGCGGCGGGTGGGTGGCCTGGGCGCGTCGTTCCCGGCTCTGCCCGGCTTGCCGGGCGATCCGGTACATGCTCGACGGCGAGCACCAGTAGCGGTCCTCGTCGAGCTCCCGGGCCCACACCTGCGGGATCGCCAGGTCCCGGTAGGACGCAGAGTTCAGCAGCGCCAGCACCCGGGCACGCTCGTCGTCGGTGATCGTGGCGGGCGGTAACCGCCGCGGGCGGTGTGGTCCGTGCATCGGCCCGAGCGTGACCCCGGCCGGGTCGGCGCGGCGGTAGTGCGTGGCGCGCGACCGGCCGGTCAACGCGCACGCCACCGCCACCGACATCTCCGCAGACCGCAACGCCATGAACGCGGTGTCCATCACTTCTTCGGCGGCCGCGGTCGTTCCTGATCGTCCGCGCTCTCGGACAACTGCTCCAAGAGCGCGTGTGCTTTTCCCATGATGTCCAACGCAGTCCGGGTTGTCATCAACTGCGCCTCCAGCTTCGCATTCCGGGCGCGGAGCCGTTCCAACTCGGCGGCTTCCGCGGACCGGCGCGGCCGTCTCGGTGATCGCCGGGAATCGGCCACACCTTCCAATGCTCCGGCGTCTCGAGCGCGGGCCCACTCGATCAGATGCGACGAGTACAGACCCTCCCGGCGCAGGATCGCACCCTTCTCACCATTCAGCGCCGACTCGTACTCGGCGACGATCTCCAACTTGTACTCCGGGCTGAACGAACGACGCGAGGGACGCGGCGACGGACCATCAGCGGCCCGCGGACCCGACGACGCGGACGACCTGTCCCGCTCGCGCGCCCCGCCCCGCCGCTCCTCGGTTGACACAGACATCAGGATCTCCGATCACGCCCTCACATGGGAACCGCTGCACTGAAGCTGTCTCAGGTGATCTTGGCAGAGAGGGTGTACTGGAACACGGAGGAGCTTCCGACCGAAGATCAGTTCAGCTATTGGGCCGACGTGGTCTGTCAGGCCTTCACCCCATTGGCACCCGCACGGACCAGACGACATCTCGCGCGCAGCCGACACCCTCGCGGGATGCACGGCTGGGTGTGCTCGGCGCCGCTCACCACGACCAACTGCGCAGAGATCGCATCGTGCACACAGCGCCTGACCCACGGCGATGTCGAGGTCCGTCGCTCGCCGACCGAGGCGGTGTTCGTGAACTTGCAGTTGGTCGGGAGCTGCCGCGGCGAGCAGGACGGCCGGCAGTGCACGGTCACACCCGGAACGTTCGCGCTCTTCGACACAACCCGGTCATACCGTCTGGAATTCGAGGAGTCGGCGGCGGGCGAGGCCTGGCGTGTGCTGTCGTTCCGGGTGCCCCGACCGCAGTTGACGACGTTCCTACCCCAGGATCTGGCGGTGACCGCGATGACGGTCGACGGTCGTCGTGGACCCGGCGCGGTGGCCGCCACCATGATGGCGTCGCTCTGGACGTCCCGGGACCTCCTCACCGTGGCGTCCCGCCTGGCGCTCGACCACGCCTACACCCAGGTCTTAGCGACCGCATTGGGCGCGTTCGAGCTGCCGGCCCACGTCGACCGGGCCGGGTACGACGCCGCCGTACGAGCCACCGTCACGCGGTTCGTCGCGGAACGGCTCCCGCTGGGTGCGGTGCGGGTCGAGGACGCAGCCGCTCACGTCGGTGTGTCGGTGCGCAAACTGCACCAGCTCTACGCCGAAACCGGCAGCACGTTCGCCACCGTCGTCCGCGAGATGCGCCTACGCGAGGTGGTCCGAGAGTTGGTCGACCCCAAGGTGGACACGCCGATCATCGAGATCGCCGGGCGCTGGGGATTCTGCGACGGCGCGCACCTGAGCAGAGTGTTCCGTCGGCACTACGACTGCGCTCCCAGCGAGTACCGGGTACGGGAGCGCGCCCGTGCGGAGGCAGCTGAGCATGAGGAGCGAACGACAACTGACCCGCCGTTCGTTGCGACTGCCGGTCGCTGGCCGCGCAGCACATCGGGATAGCGCCCCGCCCCGACGGCTCGCACTACTGTCCGGCCAACCGCGCTGGGCACCGACTGAGCTGTGCACGACCGTCCAAGTCCTGATGCACAGATGTCCATGCGCGCGATGGCGTGGTCATCCGAGACTGTGCGGAACAACACACCTCGTCGGGACGGGAGCGGACACATGGCGATCGATTTCAGCCTGAGTGACGGCCAGCAGGAGCTGCGCAAGAACGCGCAGGCGTTCGCCGAGGGGGTGCTTCGGCCGGTCGCCGAGAACATCGACCGCGCCCCGGATGGCTGGGCGGCGTTCCTAGAAGGTCGCGAGGCCTACCGTCAGATGGCCAAGGCGGGGTTCACTACCGCCTTCATCCCGACCGAGTACGGAGGCGGCGGTTTTTCCATGGTGGATTTCGCGATCGCCGCCGAGGAGCTCAGCAGGGTCGATATCAACGTGCCGACCACGCTGCTGGCCTCCGGGCTCGGGTTGCAGCCGATCATCCAGCACGGCACCCCGGAGCAGAAGGAACGGCTGCTGCGGCCCTTCGTCGAGGATTCGGAGGGCGACCTGCTCGCCTCCTATGCCTTCACCGACGTCGCCGGTGGCGCCAACTTCGACTCACCGGACCCTGCCGGCGGGATACAGACATATGCCCGCCGAGACGGTGACGAGTGGGTCATCACCGGGCAGAAGCACTACACGACCAACGGCACCGGCTGGGAAAAGAAGGGGTGCCACCTCTACACCGTCGTCTGCCGGACCGATCCGGCGGCGGGGGCCGACGAGTCGTTGGCGGTGATCGCGGTACCGGGTGACGTGGCCGGGATCAGCGTCACCGATGTGTACGACAAGATCGGTAACCGCGGGGTCGTCACCCCCCGGGTGCACTTCGATGCGGTCCGGGTGCCAGCCGAGAACCTCATCGGTGAGCCTGGGCGGCATGGCCGACGAATCGTGTCCGGTGCGTTCAGCTGGACCGCCGCTCTGATCGGGGCGGCCTGCGTCGGGACCATGCGCGCCGCGTTCGAGTACGCCCTCGACTTCGCCCACACCGAGAAGCGCTTGGGCACCTCACCGGTGATCGAGCACCAGAACGTCGGATTCATGCTGGCGGATATCAAGATGCGGATCGAGGCGTGCCGCTACCTGACGTGGAAGGCCTGCCACAATTTCGAACAGACCGGCGGGTTGGCCGAAGAGCTGCCCATCATGACGAAGGTGTTCTGCTCGGAAACCGCGGTGTCCACGGTCTACGACTGCATGCGGGTGGTCGGAATCGCCAGCTACACCCGCGACCTCGCGCCGCTTGAGCGGATGATGCGCGACGCCATGGTCTTCCCGCTCTACGACGGTGGCAACCAGGGCGTTCGCCGGCGGCAACTCCACGATATCTTCCGTCAGCCCGGCTACGACTCCATGCTCGCCGCGCGGGGGGAGGTGCCTCCCTGGTTGCAGTAGATCCGAAGGGCTCCTCGAGGCGAGGGGCGCCGCCGGTCGTGGGCACACAGCCTCCCCCGCCGGACCCGCCGTGACCGGACCGCCGGGGAGATGCCCGACCGTCGACCTAGATCTTTCACGGGGTTGGCGGTGTCCGGTCGTTGATCGCCGACCAGTTTTTGATCATGAATTCCTGTTCGTGGGGTTGGTGTCTGGCCGACGGTCGTGTCGGGCCGCCGGGTTCCACGTCCCGGTCGTTGTCCTTCCTGGTTGTCGGGATTGTGGCGCGACGACGTCAGCCGATGCGACGCAGAACAGCACCACCCCGGTTCTGGCCGCGCTGCTCGACGCCGTCGAGGCACGAGGACATGCCCTCACCGGTGAGCCCCGCGCGACCCGTGAGGCCGTGCTCAGGGCGGAGCGCCACTACGGGCAG
>Ga0209490_10003243_pt1 | contig 15227 bp, 12 predicted proteins | sample MAT06_FD_187209 | JGI IMG/M metagenome (GOLD analysis project Ga0209490, IMG submission 187209) | Freshwater microbial communities from Lake Fryxell liftoff mats and glacier meltwater in Antarctica - MAT-06 (SPAdes) (version 2) | ecosystem: Environmental > Aquatic > Freshwater > Ice > Liftoff...
CAGATCGGTGAATTCTCGTTCATCCTGATCGGGCTTGGCGTCGGGCTGAAGGTGGTGCCGCCGGAGGGTCAAAGTCTGGTGTTGGCGGGCGCGTTGATTTCGATTGCACTCAACGCCGCGTTGTTCAAGGCGATCGCGCCGGTGCAGGCATGGGTGCGCGCCCGCTCGTTTTTGGCTCGTAGGCTGGAACGAAACGATGACCCGCTTGCCGCGCTGCCGATGGAAACCCCCGCGGCCTATTTGCACGGCCAAGTGGTAATCGTCGGCTACGGTCGTGTCGGCCGACGCATCGGTGAGGCGCTCGCGGCACGCGGCGTCTTTTTTGTCGTGCTGGAGCAGCAACGAGAAGTCGTCGAAACGTTGCGCACGGAAGGCGTCAACGCTGTTTGTGGTGATGCCGTCGATCCACTTGCGCTAGTACAGGCGCATGTTGCCCGAGCCTCGACGCTGGTAATCGCCACGCCGGATACGCGACAGGTGCGCAAGATGGTGGAGACGGCGCGCATGCTCAATCCCGGTATTGACGTCTTGATTCGTGTGGATAGTGGCACGAACAGCGAAGCAGAAGCCGCGCTGCTTGAGCGCGAAGGCGCTGGCTCGGTATTTCTCGCCGAGCGTGAGATCGCGTTGCGGATGGCCGAGCATGTCTTGGCACGATTGAAACCGCCAACGAAAATCTGAAAGACATATTGACTGCGTGGCCTACTCAGCAGCGCTAAGGGGCAGAGTCAAACTTTTCGCGTAATGCTGATGTGAATCACAGACGAGACGCAGTCAGGAGGAAATGGACGGTGACCCGTTGGGCTGGAATTTGCGACCTGGATCACGCAGCCTACCGACGGAGCGACCCTAATCCTCCAGTGGCTTCAACCCTTCGAGCAACGTCGGCAGCAATTCCGAGACCGTCGGGTGAATATGGACACCGCGATTGATCGAGGTGTAGGGCTGGTCGGCAACCATCACTTCCAGCACCGACTGCACCACCTCATCGCCTGAAAGGCCGAGCATTGCCGCGCCGAGGATGCGCTTGGTTTCAGCGTCGACGACGATTTTCATAAAGCCTTGTGTCTCGCTGAATTCACGTGCGCGCCCAACGCGTGCCATCGGCATTTTGGCCGCAAGCAGTGGCCGACCAGTTGCGAGGGCTTCGGTAAAGCTCATTCCGACGCGGCCGAGTGGCGGGTCGGTGAAGAGGGCGTAGGTGGTGATGCGATCGGTCACGCGACGGGTGCCGCCGTCGAACAGGTTGGCGGCGACAATCTCGTAATCGTTCCACGAGGTGTGGGTAAACGCACCGCGCCCATTCACGTCACCGAGCGCGAATACGCCGTCCGCACTGGTTTCCAGTTGATCATTGACGACGATGTAACCGCGCTTGTCGAGGTTGATGCCGGCTGTCGCCAAGCCGAGATCATCGGTGTTGGGCGTGCGGCCGGTGGCCAGCAACAGGTGTGAGCCATCAACCGTCGGCTCACCCGATGCGCAGCGCACGCCCACCCGCACGCCGGTGCCGGTTTGCGCGACACTCAGACACTTGGCGTCGGTGCGCACCGTGACACCCTCGCGCTCAAGAATGGCGCGAATTTCGAGTGACACATCCTCGTCTTCGCGACTGATCAAGTGCTGCCCCATTTCGCATACGGTGACGTCCGCGCCAAAGCGCCGGTACATCTGCGCGAACTCGAGGCCGATATAGCTGCCGCCGATGATGACCAAATGCTTCGGCACGAAATCGACATCCATCATCGAAATATTATTCAGGTACGGCACTTTGTCGAGGCCTTCCAACGGCGGCGTTGAAGGCCGCCCACCGACGTTGATAAATATCTTGTCGGCCTGCAACAGCCGGTCATTGACACTGATGGCGCGCGCGCCGGTGAATTTCGCGTGGCCATGAATCACGCTGACGTTTTTAGCACCTGCCATCCATTTGGCCAAGCCAGTACGTGAGGCTTCGACAATGGCATCCTTGCGCGCTTTGACTGTCGGCATATCGACGCGCGATGTGCCGTCGATCATTACGCCGAACTCGGCCGCGCGCCGCATTTGTGCGGCGACACGCGCCGATGCAATCAGCGTCTTGGTTGGTACACAGCCGTTGTTGACGCAGGTGCCGCCAAGTTCGCCGCGTTCAATCAATGCTGTCTTGAGGCCCTGCTTGCCGCAGCGCGCCGCCAGCGCCGGCCCGGCTTGGCCAGCACCAATCACAATCACATCGTATTGTTCAACCATCTTGGCACCCCCGGTCACGTTGATCGAATTTTATGACGCTCGGGGGACAGGTTACGCTACCGTCTCGCCAACTTTGAGGGTCAGAGTCAAATTTTTGAGGAGTGCTGATGCGAGTCGCAAACGGGATGCACGGAAAAGGAATTTGATTGACCCTCGGGCTACTGCAGTTCTTCTCTATGTGGTTTGGCCGTAACGTTTGCCTGCCAATGGCGTGTTGGCCTTTCGGTTGGACGCTGATGAATGGCAAGGCGTGCGGCGGCTGCGGTTTTTGGTGGAGGCGGCTGAGGGTTGAGGATTTCGCGCCCTTCATTCACACCGGCGACGCACTATTTTTTAGTTTTTTTAGACTTGGCGGTCTTTTTGGACTTCTCAAAGTCCTCGGTACTCGGTGCACCTTGGTCTGAGGGCTTGCGCATGTGCTCCTTGCTGCCGCGGGCGATGCGTTCTTGTTTTGCGTGGATATTGGCGTAAAGGCCGGTCTTGGCGGTAGTCATCTGGCATCCTTCTTCTCGGTTTGTGTATTACTACCCGGCGCTATTGCTTGCGCAATCGCGCCAGCAAAATCAATTGTACGGCCGCAGGCAGCCGCTGCGCTGGAAAACAAGTACCAAAACCGCGGTGAGACGCCTGCGTAAACCGCGCTTAGCTGGATAAGCTTGCGTTAAACTCGGCGCTTGCTTGGTGCCGCCCGCTTGTGTCATGACCGCGACTTCGACGCGCGCGTACCGCGCTCTTGCCAATCGCGAAACGCAAAGCGCCTGCGACATCGGTCTAGCGCACATCCATTACAGCCCTCTAAAATTTGATTAAAGCACCCGCCATGCCCGCCGGACTGCGCCACAGTAGTGACGATACCCCAGGTATTCGTCGCCGCCCGCGCGGCAAGGGCTTTTCGTATACCAACGATAGCGGACAAACCGTATCCAGCTTGGCAGAACGCCAACGCCTGGCGCGATTGGCAATTCCCCCGGCTTATCGCGATGTCTGGATTTGCCTGTCGCCCCAAGGGCATTTGCAAGCAACCGGGCGCGACGCGCGGGGCCGCAAACAATATCTTTACCACCCCGACTGGCGCACTGCTCGCGACGAAACCAAATTTGACCGTATGGTAGCGTTTGGCTCTGTACTGCCACGCGTTCGCGCTAAAGTCACGCGCGACTTGACGCAGCCTGCGGGTGCCACCGTCACCCAGCTCGCTGTGATGGCGGCGTTGGTGCGGTTGCTGGACACCACCATGGTCCGAGTGGGCAACGACGAATACGCGCGCACCAATAAGTCGTATGGCTTGACCACGCTGCGCAAGCGGCATGCAGTGCTTCATGGCGACCAGCTGCGCCTGAAGTTTCGCGGCAAAAGCGGGGTCGAGCATGAAGTCGCGCTCAAAGACAAGCGGGTCGCCCGCATCGTGCAACGCTGCGAGACGCTGCCGGGGCAAGAGCTGTTTAAGTACCTTGACGACGCCGGGCAGCAGCACAGCGTCGGATCTGCCGAGGTCAACGAGTACTTGCGCGCGGCCAGCGCTGGCGACTTCACCGCAAAGGACTTTCGCACTTGGCACGGCAGCGCCACGGCACTGGCGCTGTTCATGCAGCTCGACGAAACGGCGCAAGAAGCGATCACGGCCAGCGTCGCCAACCGGCTGATTGCAGAGGTGGCGCAGTTGCTTGGCAACACCGTGGCGGTGTGCCGCAAGTCCTATATTCACCCCGAGGTGCTGGCGCTACTGCTCAAGACCAAAACCATGTCAGAGGCGTCAAAAGCAGTGCAACCAAAGCGCAAAGCCGGACTGACCACGAGCGAGTGTGCGTTTCTGGTTTTTCTTTCCGCACTTCCCTAGCAGTTTGTTGAAATTCGCGAACTTTGTTTGATAGGTAATTTTGGTGTGTTACTTCCCCCTTTTCCAAAGGAGGAAATGGCACGCAATGAGTTCACTCGGATTTAGCAGAACGAATTTCAACAAACTGCTAGGGAAACATCACGGATAACCCGCCGAAGGCATCTGCTCTGGCTAAGACCCACTGCTAACAGCAACGGCTCGGCCGAAAGGTTCTATGTGGCGCACTCTATGTCGACGCACGAAGGGGCAGAGTCAAATTTTTTGAGTGCTGATGCGAGCCACGAACGAGATGCAGAGGGATGGAGATTGACTCTAACCGCTTGGGCTAGACCGCTTCGGCTAATGCCTTGAGTGAATGCAAGCAACGCCGCCGCGGATTTCACCAAGGCGCCGCAGCGTATTTATTATGCGGCCGAAGCGGCTACCTTGATGGATTTGCCGGTGGTTGCCTAGCGCTCGTCAGCGCTGCAAATTATTTGGCGCGCAGTGATCCAATCGCATGATCGCTCGCCAAATGCTAAAGAACTGATTCCGGTCCCGCATTGATCTTCCCCGGTGGCCGCGCGTCAACCGTGATCGTGTTGCCGTGGTTCGCCCACACGGTCGTCCCGGCGCGGGCGACGAAGCGCACCGCCGGGTCGCTGGTGCCAAACCACAAGGGTACCGACACCATCGTCACCTTGCCCTCAATCAAACCCGGGCGTGAAACGCTGAAATGCAAATGCGGGCCTGAGGTGTATCCGGTGTTGCCCGAGTAACCCAGCAAAGCGCCTGCCGCGACGCGCTCGCCGACAGCCACCGTCGCCGGCCCCGGCGACAGGTGCACGTACTCGGCGACCGTGCCATCGTCGTGAACGATCGAGATGGCGTTGGCCTTGAGGGTAAGGCTCGCGTCGTTTGCACCGTCGCGATAGCGCAGCGTCACGTCGGCAACGATGCCGTCGCGTGCGGCGAGGACAGCGGTGCCGATCGGCATCGCGAAATCGATCGCGTACTGCATCGCGCGGCTGTTGTGGGTGGTTAGCTCACCGTCATCGGCTTGCGTGACCTTGAAGCCGAGTCCGTCCGCGAACGGCAGGCGGTATGTCGAATTCGGCTGCGCCTCGGCGTCAATGCGGCCGAAGTGATAGCTGAACGCAAAATTAAAGTCGTAGCGACCGGCATCGGGGCGGACACCGCCCAGCGGAACTACCGTAAATGGTGGGACAACCATCGTTATCGGCCAGTTCTGTTCCGAGGCAAAGTGTTTTCCGGTCGCGACAACGTTAACGCTAATCGACACCGGGCCGTTGTTTTCGGCGACAGCTTGGTGGCCGGCGCCCGCGGCGCGGGCCGTCAACCTGAATGGATAATCAAAAATTGTCGCCATGGCGGGGCCAGAGCCGCCCACCAACACTCCAAGCAGCATCAGTCGCGTACCGGTATTGCGCCATGCAATCAATGTGTTGGGCCAAACATCCACGTTTGCGCTGGACCGTGCTCGCTGCGAATTCGATACGTTTTTTGCATCCGACATCTAGTTCTCCATTTGTTGGCACGTGCAAATCCATCGGTGGGGGACGTTTCGATGGGGTATTACGCTGAGTGCCGCGCGAGCGCTGGCATCGACGTTACTTCAATATGGGGCAAATTATATATCTTTCAATCAAAACAATGAGTTATGTACGAAATGGCACACTGGCAGCGTAATAATGTTACGCAGCGTACAGAACGCAGTTGGCGGATTAATTACCATAGGGACCGGAACGGTCTGGCCGGATGTTGCGCGTTTGCTCGATGCCAGCCACGAGATAAATTCAAATGTATCAGCGCCGGCGATGGCGATTTCTGCTATGACGTCGGACGCAGTCGCGCACCGCATTGCAAGCTGCTATTGACCGGCACCGCGCGTTGTCGCGCGATCGCCATTAAACGTCAACCACTCGTCGCGCACCGCCCGCTTTTTTGTGTCGCCGTGAGGAAAGATCGCAATATGCGTGCTCGCGAACGGAATGCCCCGGCACTTGCGCGTACCTTGAGCTTGTCAATCGTACCGCACACACGACTTCGATGGAATGAGATCAAACAGTGTGCGCAACCCTGCCGCACATTTCGAAGGAACAAATATGAAACATTCAATGTTGTTGGAAAAAATGATGAGACCCCTGCTGTTGCTCCCGGTTGCTGCAATCTTAGTTACCGGATGCGCGAATCAAGAGCGGGTGGAATATTTACCGCCTGCCCAAATCGTTAGCTGGGCCGGTCCGGCCGGTCCTGCCGGTCCTCCCGGCGAGACGGGTCAGCGCGGCGCGACCGGTGCGACTGGCGCGACCGGAATTGCGATTGCCGGTCCGGTTGGGCCGGACGGCGCAACTGGTGCGCAAGGCGCACCCGGCCCAGCGGGCGCAACGGGCGTCGCAGGCGCAATGGTGGTGGGACGTGCTGGCCCGGCGGGTCCTGTTGGCGCAACCGGCGCACAAGGTGCCACTGGCTACACCGGTGCGCAAGGCGACAGCGTTATCGGTCCGGCGGGCCCGATGGGTCGAACCGGCCTGACAGGCGTTAAAGGTGTGGCCGGTAGTACCGGTGCGCAAGGTCCGACGACGGAAGGTCCGACAGGCCCGGCCGGTGTCGCCGGCGTGACTGGCGCGCGAGGCGATATTGGATACACCGGCGCTAAAGGCAACGCCGAGCTGGCCGGCATCAGTGGCCCGACTGGTGCGCCCGGCCCGACCGGCGCGCAAGGCAATGTCGGCCCAACCGGGGCTCAAGGCCCGCTGGCCTCAGGTGCCGCCGCCGCAAGTGATTGGAGAGTGTTCAGAGAATTTACTTTCAATCAGGGACGCGACGACATTATGGATTCCGATAGCAACAAGGCGCGCGAAATCGCAGACTATTTGAATCGGAATCCGTCTGCGCAAGTCGCCGTCAATGGCTCTGAAAGACGTCGTGTTAACGCGATCATCCAAGCGCTGGCAAACCAAGGCATTGCGACCAATCGGATCCAGACTGGCGCATTGGGCCAAAACCAGCGATTCGACGACAGCCAGGTCGCGGTATTAATCAGAAACTAGTCAAACGGTAGTTGCATGGGCACTAGAACGGCGCGTACGAAAGTTTGCGCCGTTCGTCTGTGAGCCTCAGGATTAAATTGATTTTCCGGGAAGTGCGATCAAACAGGTTCAACGAGCGTGATTTATTCTGAGAAAGCCTTAAAACAAACCAAGCCTCCGCGTGTAATCGAGTCTGCAAATGCCCACGAAAACGGCAGCGATAAGTGACGTGTTAAAGCGGTGAAGCAACGCTGACGCACAGGTGGCATGCCTTCTGCGGCTTGATGCACCGGTTCCTATCAACTCGGCGTGCGCAGCGTGGCTCAGGCACTACAACCCGAGCAGCGCCGCCTTCACTGTGGGCGCGCACAACACGTCGTAAAACCCAACGCTCAAAGCCGCTAGGATCTGGTCGGCTGCAAGCTACACCGTGGTGACGGCGTTGGCGGGAGAAATGGTGCGCGCCGCCGTCGCAATACGCAGCAACGAATAACCGAGGGTGTCGATCGGCGCGCTCGCCGAGAAACAGGTTGCTACTTTCGTGTGTCGCTGCCGAATCACCTTTGGCCCGCGACGCGCTTAAAGTGCTGTGAGGCGATTTACCAAGATACGATTTCCAAATCTAGGGCCAGCCCCGGCACCCGCCAGTTAACGAACGGATCGTCAAATGAAGGCGTGCTTCAACCAAGCCTTGGTGGTCATGGGGCCAGAAGCGGATTAGGCGGCGAGGGTAGTGCCGCGCCGTTTCATCTTTACCCGAGCACGGCCGGATTTAGCTGCCAAAGCGACAGCGACAAGGCAGCCGCGAAACCGACCCACGCGAGGTAGGGAAGCAGTAAGGCTGCGGCGAGCCGGTGCAGCCGCCAGAACATCACCACCAGGCTGGCGATGAGAAGCCACAGGACCACGATATCGACGAAGGCCAACGCGCCTTGATGCCATGCGAAGAACAGCCAAGTCCAGAGTGCGTTGGCCAATAGCTGCACGATGAACACCACCAGCGCAGGTTTCGCGCCGGCAAAACCATGGCGTCGCCAAACCAGCCATGCCGCGATGCCCATCAGAACGTACAACACCGACCACACCGGGCCGAACAACCAAGCCGGCGGTGCCCACGACGGGCGAATCAGCTCACCGAAGAAGTTGGCCGCGTTGGCCGAAGCCGCTGCGCCGACGCCGCCAGTCAGCAGGCTTGCGGCAAGCCAGGCGGCCAGACCGCCGACCTGCGCGGCAACCGAGATGCGCGACGTGCGGCGTTTGCCTACATCGCCGGGCGCTTCAGATTTGTCGGGTCGCTTCACGTCGGTATCCCTAGTGCGGCAGCCCAGACGAGGCCGCCTTCAATTACAAACGCGAGTCGCGCGCTCATGACTTCCGCGGACCCGGAAAAAACGCGTTGGTGCGGGCGATATAGTCGCGATAGGCAGGGCGTCGTTCGACGATGTCCTTCTCTAACAACACCACGCCCGAGACCTTAAGCAGCAGGACCGTCACCAGCACCGGAGAGGCGATGGCCCACCAGCCTTGCGCCGACAATGCGATCAAGTAAAAGCCCCACCACACACAAAACTCACCGAAGTAATTGGGGTGGCGAGAGTTCCGCCACAAGCCACTGTCCATCACCTTCCCTCGATGCGCTGGGTCGGACTTGAAGCGGGCCAGTTGCCAGTCCGCCACGGCTTCAAACGACGCACCGAACACCACCACGCACAAACCCAGCGAGTCAAGCCAGTTCCACGGTTGCGGGTTCACTACGGCGGCAAGCACGGACGCCGAAACGATCCAAGCCAGCGTGGCCTGTAAGGCGAACACCAGCACAAGGCTTTTCCACCGGAAATGCGGCGAGTTGCGCGCGCGGATGGCCTTATAACGGCGGTCTTCGGGTTCGCCCCAGTGGCGCCAAGTGATGTGAGCCGATAATCGCGCCGCCCACAATGCGACCAGTATGAGCACAACGTGCGCACGCGGGCCAGTCTCCGGCGAGCCCCAAGCGTAAGTCGCCGCGCCAGTCAGGATGAAGAGCGGCCAAACGCTGTCGGCGATGCTCACGTCGTTGTTGCGCAGACTCGCCAGCCACGTTCCTATCGCCAAAAGGTACATGATCAGCAAGGCTTGCAGCGCAACGGTCATCATGTCGGCATGTCGTTATGTAGTGCAGCCACTGCATCGGCTAGGAATTGATTGGAAAGCTTCGGCCGCTGTCACTTGGGAACCATTACAGTGTCGATGGCATGACTGCTATCGTTGTCAGCGGCCGCGTTGCTGTCGACGATGGTTTTCACAAAAACTTCTCTTGGGGAAATGGGCCGCGCAACACGATTACATGACTTCGAGGCATACCGGGTGCTGGTGACGAGCGACAATATTGGGCATCGTGGGCGATGCGGCGCGCCGGGTCCGTGCGCCAGCGCACGCATGTAGCGATGGGTGCGGTGCCGGTTCGGAGAATATTCAGCGATAGGCCACGATTATTTTCAGTAGATTGACGCGTTACGCTCGACCTATTCCATCAAAATAAACGGTCAAATAAAAGAGGTCAGGATCAATTGTGTTGCGGAATGTTGAAAATAAATCACGTAAACCGTTTGAGTTTGAACCCTTGAATCGCCTTGCAGAAAACGTTTGTATGAAACCGTTTTCACGGCCGGACAGCAGAACGATTATTTAAGCGAAGATGTCGGGAAAGTGGCGAATCGCGGCTGTATCAGTCGCGGCCAGCCGCGATCGCATTAGGAAAGCTCTGATTAAGTCCATTTCGGCGCTTCGGTTTTTGCAAAATGAGGTTGTTGCTCAACCAAAAATATTTACCCACAAATCAGATATATGCTGCGTCGATATTTTTGCGAGTTTGGCAACTGCGGCGCCCAGTCTGGCTTAGAACTGAACTTCATCAGAGCTCCCCGAGAACTAATTCCGGCGGCGGCGATGCATCGCTGCGGTGGCAGCCTTGGCGCTGCAGCGGCACAGACTTCAAAAACACATTGGCGTATGCTGTCAAACATGAAACTACCAAAATTGCAAAAGCCGTTCTCGATGATTCGGGAATTCCACCTTGCCGACTGGTTTACGCTGGCAAACGCCGCCTGTGGCATGGGCGCACTGTTTGCGACGATGACTTACCTGCAGACCACCGATATTCGACATATTTATTACGCGTGCGGTATGGTCGTTGCCGCTGGAATATTCGACGTGCTGGACGGTCGCATCGCGCGCTGGCGGCAAAAAACCTCCGCAATGGGCCGTGAGCTCGATTCGCTCGCTGATGTGATTTCCTTCGGCGTCGCGCCGGCTGTCATTGCATACGGGTGCGGTATGCAGGGCCTGTATGACCGCATCGTGCTGGCGGCATTCGTCGCCTGCGGTGTATCGCGGCTGGCGCGCTACAACATTACCGCCGAGACCTTGTCCGATGGCGGCGACAAAGTGAAATACTTCGAGGGAACGCCGATCCCGTCGTCACTGCTGTTGGTAGCCTTGCTGTTCGTGGCGGCCCTGCAGGGTGCAGTCGGTGACGCACTTTGGTTCGGGCAATTAACGATTGCCGGCTTCGTGCTTCATCCGCTGGTGTTGTTTTTTGCCGTGTCTGGAGCGCTCATGGTAAGCCGGATACACTTTCCAAAATTCTGAAGTCCGCGGCGACACGCGAGCACGACAGCTTCGTCGGTGTGCGCGCTATCCAGACCGACACATTCGTGTTGGAAGTATAAATACGCCGGAGCCGCAAGCGGTAGCATGCGGCCAACATGTTTGTCGTGCTGGGATTAAAGCGGGACAGGGTCAAACGGCACTATCTCAAGCATTATTCAGTCGGTAGTGTGGCTAAAAATAGAGCATTCACGACCACTTTAAAACTGTCATCCCGGCGAAGGCCGGGATCCACGTCGGTTGTGCCATCGAATTGACGATACTCGGGCCCCGGCCGGAGCCTGCCCTCTAATTATTCATTCGGGGGTCGGGGAGACACGTTGAAGCTAGGGAACCTCTGATTAAGTCCATTTCGTCGCTTCGGGCTTGCAAAATAAAGTTGTTGCTCACGTAAGAAATTCTCCTTACATATGAGACATATGCGGCGTCGAATTTATTTCGAGTTTGGCAACTGCGGCGCCTAGTCTGGCTTAGAACTGAACTTAATCAGAGGTTCCCTAGTGCCATCACGCTCAGCGTAGATAAGTATTTTGTTGTTCGTCGTCTCAGTCAAGGCTGTAAGCCGTGCCTTCCAGCCGTCGTTGGAATGACAAATCACGGAAACTGACGTACTTAGTTGCCGGATCGGTAAAAACGCTTGGCCTTCATTCCTTGCGTAATGCCGCCAACTCGTGTGGTGCCACTTTCGCTACCGCGATTGTTCCTGATTTTACTGCCACTTTGGGTCCGGCTTCCTCCGTCCTCGTCGGAATCACTTCGCTTGCCGGGGTCGCCGAATTGGCGACGATACCTAAATCCCGCAGGGAGCCGAACGTGTGTGCGTAAACCCAGGTGAATTCTGCACCGATGAGGAAAATCTGCGCCGAATAGTAGACCCACACCAGGATTATCACGAGTGAGCCCGCCGCGCCGAACGCCGACCCGACGCCGCTCTTGCCGATGTAGAGCCCGATCAGGAACTTGCCGACTGCGAAGAGCATGGCGGTGACCAAGGCACCGGGCCAGACGTCCTCCCAATGCAACCGAACACGCGGCATGAACTTGTAAATCATCGCGAAGACCACGGTCGTGAGGATGAAGTCAATGATGACGGTGACGCACTGCGCCAAGGTTACCCAGCCACCAAAGAACCCGCCCCACCATTTGCCCAGCGCCGCCATCACCGCACCCAAGACCAGCGAGACCATCAGCAGGAAGGCAATACCCAGAATCATGCCAAATGAAAGCAGGCGCGAGTGGAAGAATGCCCAGGGGCCGCTCGATTTGTCCCGTAGCGGCGCACGCCAGATGCGATCCAGCGCATCCTGGAGTTCGCCGAATACTGCGGTGGCGCCGATCATCAGCACCGCGACACCTGTGACGGTCGCGGTGATACTTTCAGCGGGTTTGCTGACGCTGGCCAAAAGACCCTCTACCGCCTTGGCGGCATCATCACCCATCATGCCGCGCAGTTGGCCAAATATTTCACCGCGTACTGCGTCTGCGCCGAAAAACAGGCCGGCGATCGAGATCACGATCAACAACAAGGGCGCTAGCGAAAATATCGTGTAATACGATAGTGCGGCGCCCATGCTCGGTGCGTAATCGTCAACCCACGCCGAAGCCGCGCGCTTGACGAGTGACCACCACGTCTTGAATGAATGGACAGGCAGGCTCGCCGTCAACTGGTTACTCCGAATAAAGGGCCTGTCGGGCAGGTCAGACATCGTTGAGCGTTCAAAAAATCGACTGAGATTCCCGAGCAGTTTGTTGAAAATCGCAATGCTAAATTTAACTGGCCTAATTGCGGACGATTTCCCCCTTTGTAAAAGGGGACCAAGGGGGATGTTTGGTCCTCATCGGCACGCAAACGCTAACAGTCCCCTTGTTTTCTCCTTTTACAAAGGAGGAAGTGGTTCACAGAAAACTTTTCTCAAACGAACAGTAAATTTCAGAAAACCGCGAGGTTCAAACGGTGGCTGCGAAGCGGAATCACAGGACGGGACTCAATGGCGGTGTTGGCGTTATACCTGTTTCGTCGCGAAAGCACTGCACCAGCCGGCAGCGCTGACTTGATTGCCGGGAAATATCGCGCATGGTCCGGTCGTGGAATTGGGCTCGCCTTGAAACAGTGCGCAAGTACCGCAGCGTTGCCCGGCAACGTAGGTTTTGAATTTGGCTTTATCCGTCTCACTTGCCTGCGCGACATACCCCAAACTCTTCGCGGCGCTAGTCGAGGCATCCAGCATTGGCAGCGTTGAGCCCGCAGTGGCGGGTGACGTCGCGGCCGCCGACGATGGAGGTTGAGGGGCAGGTGCGGCAGCAGGCGTCGTGTCCGGCATCAGTGTAGAAGGTGTCATGATCGAAGTGCTGAACAGTGCCGTGGATTTGTCGGAGCAACCAACGGCTGACGCCATGCCGCCCAGTGACAACAGACTGACGAACGTGCGACGGGTCAACATAGGAACTTTCAATGGTTACGGTACCGCTGGTAGCCATCGTGGCGTGACGCGTTCTTCACGTCTGTTCGCGCACGCACGTACGCCGCCAAGTAAGTGTTGAGTAGCGTTTGCAAACGACCCGCCATGTTTAATAAATGTGCAAAATGTTGGGTTTTAGGTTCCCCGGTGCTTCCGGCGTTTCGCTCAGCCGAAGGCGGTGTCCCAAGGCTCGCGCTGATCAACAGGTAACCACTCGGACCCGAGCCTGGGCTGGGATGACAGGTCTAAGGCGGTGCTGGAATAGGTTGTTTCTGTACGACTGTCACCAAAATATCGCTTCGGCTAGTGTCACAAGGGTCGGCCACGCACGGCACTACCTTGCGCATGTCGCTTGGCATAACACGAGTTCTACGGTCCGTTTTGATCGAAACACAACTAACTTGGATCTCGGCTCGCGCAGAAATGACGGGGCTAAGATAATCGCTGACGCTGTCGTTTTAGCCACACTATCGACTGATTAACGCTCAAGGTAGTGCCATCAAGAGTAATGGCAATTATTCCGCGGAATTCAGGATAGTTCACGAGGATTTGTTCGTAAAACCGCCATTCCACGGGCATTTTCAGGCAAAAAGCCGTCAAAAAGCCGGCTAATAATAGGGTTTTTGTTTTCTATCATTACTGATCAAACGGGTGTTTAGGGCAGCCAAACGTCGGTTCCGAGTACGCCTGCGCGCGCTTGTGCCTTGTGGCCTCATAATAGTGCGTCGCTCTTGACGGGGCGTACAGTCTGCCGGGCTTTACAAAAACCAAATCGAATGAATCCTTGGCTCTTCATGAGTTGGTCCTGACGAATCGTCGGGCAAACACACCTCTCGTTAGGACGGACGCTTAATGCAATATCAAAATGTTTCAATCTTGAGTCTTGCGCACGTCGATGCACCGCATCGCGTCACGTCGGCCGAGATGATGGCGCAGCTCACCGAAACCACGCAGCGGCTGGAAATGCGCGCCGATCTGCTCGAAAGCGCGTCGGGCATTATCGCGCGCCGCTATTGGGATGAAGGTTTCCAGCCCAGCCAGGCCGCCGCACTCGCAGGTGAAAAGGCCCTTGTCCAAGCCGGCATCGATCGTTCGCGCATCGGCATCATCATTAATACGTCGGTTTGTCGTGATTACATCGAGCCGTCCACCGCCTGTATCGTGCATGATCGTCTCGGGCTGTCGCCGGACTGTTTGAATTTTGACTTGGGCAATGCCTGCCTCGCGTTTCTAAGCGGCATGCAGATGGTTGGCAATATGATCGATCGCGGGCAGATCGACTACGGCCTCATCGTCAACGGTGAAAGTGCGCGCTTCGTGCAAGACGCGACCATCGCGCGCCTCAAACGCGGCGAGACCACCGTGGAAGAATTCCGCGATCAATTCGCCACCCTCACGTTGGGCTCGGGTGCTGTTGCAATGGTGATGTCGCGCTCGGCGCTGGCGCCGGACGGCCATGTTTTCAGAGGTGTGGTCAATCAAGCCGCCACGCAGCATAGCGGCCTGTGCCGTGGTCAGGTTGACCGGATGTACACCGACGCCAAGCCGCTGCTAATGGCGGGGCTTGAGCTGGCGACCGAAACATTCAAGCGCGCCCAGCAGGAATTTGGCTGGACTACCGGTCAAAATTCGAACGTTGATGAATACATCATGCATCAGGTGAGCGGTGCGCATACCTCAGGGCTGTGCAAGACGTTGGACCTTGATCTGAAAAAGGTGATGGCGCTATTTCCCGAGTTCGGCAATATCGGACCGGCGGCAGTGCCGATCACGCTATCAAAGGCAGCTGAAAGCGGCCGTCTGCACAAAGGCAGCCGCGTCGCACTTATGGGTATCGGTTCGGGCTTGAACTGCAGCATGGGCGAGGTCATCTGGTGACACCGGTCGATCCGGCGCCGCGCCCGCTGCACCCGCCGCTCTTCCCAAACTATCCGTTTCACCCGCATTACTTTGATCGTGGTTCTGGTCTGAGGATGCATTATGTAGATGAAGGTGAGGGCCCACCGGTACTGATGGTGCACG
>Ga0209490_10003252_pt1 | contig 15195 bp, 10 predicted proteins | sample MAT06_FD_187209 | JGI IMG/M metagenome (GOLD analysis project Ga0209490, IMG submission 187209) | Freshwater microbial communities from Lake Fryxell liftoff mats and glacier meltwater in Antarctica - MAT-06 (SPAdes) (version 2) | ecosystem: Environmental > Aquatic > Freshwater > Ice > Liftoff...
CTGCCGATCATGAACGGGTGGCGTTCGATGGCCAGCGGCAGCACATGCGCGTCCCAGCCCCGCGGCCCCAGGAAAAGGTTCTGGCCTTCCTGCAGGCCGAGCAGCGCGATGGGCTGGAAGCCGGTGCCTTCGGCTGTCTTCTGGAACACGATGGGGCAGTGCGCCTGCAGGTCGCGGAACTCGGACGGAAAGACCACCGAGCTCATCACGTCGTCGCCCCAGGCGGCCCCGCGGGTGGTGACGATGCGCAGGTCGCGGTGGGCGACGTTGTTCAGCACGGCGGCTTGGGTCATGGCAGTGGGCTCGGGGCGGTGGTCGTCAGAGCCCTGCGCTTCAGATGCGCTGCAGGCCGTGCTGGCGGATATGGGTGATGAGCTCGCGGTTCGAAGGCAGCGCGGCCAGCATGCGTCGCGTCAACGTTGCAGTCTCGCGGAAGTATCCGTCGGCCACGGCCGCCGGTTCGCTGCGGCGCGTGCCAGCCCCGGGCTCAGGCCTGAAGCCCATGCCGTAGAGCACGTACTGGTAGCTGGCCGACGGGAACACTTCTTCGACGCGGAAAAGGTCTTGACGGTAGGGCGCGCGGTGCCGCCACAGCGTCAGCAGTTCGCGCAGGCGTTCGGGCACGGTTTCGGGGCGGCGGTGGTCGGCCCAGTAGGTGGAGGTGCCCGTGTCGGCGCGGCGGCTCAGCACGTAATGCAATTTCAGGAAGTCGATGACGCGCGACCATCGGTAGGTGAAGCTGTCGTTGAAGCGCCGCGCCACGATGTCCATCGCCCCGCGCGTGGCGGGCATCTCGTCGCTGAGCATCGTGGCCGACAGTTCCACGAGTGCCAGCGCCGAGGCCTCCAGCGGTTCGATGAAGCCTGATGACAAGCCGATGGCGACGCAGTTGCCGTGCCAGAAACGTTCGCGGTAGCCGGGGTCGAAACGCAGGCGGCGCGCGCTGGGCAGGTCGCGCGGGCCGCCGCTGGCGGCGATGTGCTCGCGCAGCCGTGCCTCCACCTCGTCGGCCGAGGTGTGGGCGCTGGAATAGACATGGCCGACGCCGCGCCGCGTCGGCAGGCCGATGTCCCAGGTCCAGCCACTGGGTTGCGCGGTGGCGATGGTCTGCGACGCGATGGTTGCGTCGGCCTCGGCATAGGGCACCTGCAGCGCCAGCGCCGCGTCGTTGAACAGCACCTCGCGTTGCGACACCAGGCGTACGCCGCAGTGCTGCCCGATGAGCAGCGCGGCCAGACCCGTGCAGTCGATGAACAGGTCGCCAGCCAGCGCGCCGTGCGCGCGTGTCTGCAGCGCCGCGATGTCACCGTTGTCGTGCGTGGTGATGGACAGCACTTCATCGGACACATGCCGTACGCCGAGCTGTTCCACCGCGTGCTGACGAAGGAAGACCCCGAACTTGCCGGCGTCGAAGTGGTAGGCGTAATTGGCCACCGCGGCGAACTCGGGCGTGGCCGCCTGCTTGGGTGCGCGGCCGTGCGCGCACAGGTGCGGCTGGTAGCACACCAGGTCGGCGTAGGGCACCTCGGCATGCTGCTGCAGCCAGGCACTGACGAGGTCGGCGTCGCCATAGCCCTGCGGCAGCACGAAGGGGTGGTGGTAAGTGTCGCCGGGCGCACCGTTCACCCAGCCGTCGAAGCGCGAGCCCTGCTTGAAGGCGGCGTCGCATTCGCGCACGAGGCCGGTTTCGCTGACGCCGATGCGGCGCAGCGTGTCGCGCATGCTCGGCCAGGTGCCTTCGCCGACGCCGATGGGCGGCGTGTCGGGAGACTCGATCAGCGTCACGCGCAGACCGTCCGCGTCGGCGGCGCGGTGGTCGGCAGCCAGCAGCGCAGCGGTCAACCAGCCGGCCGAGCCACCGCCGACCACGACGACATGCCGGATACGGTCACTGCGCGCCGTGCTCATTGCATCGATCATGTCAGGAAAGACGCCGCCCGGCGGCCCCCGGGTTTCTGGCGCGCGGCTCGGCCAGGCTTGCAGCGGCGCATGCTAGATTGCCTTTCAATTCGCGAAACGGGTTGCTGTCGGTCATGACTGAGGCTCTATTCGAATCTGGATCAACCATGATGAGGCGTGTCGATGCGCGAAAACTGCCTGAAGAAGGTCTTGATTGTTGGTGGTGGCACATCCGGCTGGATGTCCGCGGCGGTTCTCTTGCATTCGCTCGGCAAGAATTACCAGATTCAACTGATCGAGTCCGATGAAATTTCCACCGTCGGCGTGGGTGAGGCAACGATTCCATCGATCATCAAGTTCAATTCGTTGATCGGCATCGACGAAGATGAATTCATGCGCCAGACGCAGGCCACCTTCAAGCTGGGGATCCAGTTCAAGAACTGGGGCGCTCTGGGTGACTCGTACATCCATGGTTTTGGCAGCATGGGACGAAAAACCGGTCTGGTGGACTTCCATCACTACTGGCTGAGGGCGCATCAGGCGGGGAAGGCGGCGCGGCTGGACGACTATTCCATCAACCTGCTGGCCTGCGAAAAGAACAAGTTCACGCGCGCCAACATGGACAACGCGGGCTCTCCCTTGGCGGACATTCGCCACGCCTTCCACTTCGACGCCGGGCTGTTCGCAAAGTATCTCAGGCACTACAGCGAGAAGTTGGGTGTCACGCGGACGGAAGGCAAGATCACCAGCGTTCAGATCCACCCGGAAACCGGCTTTGTCATCTCGGTGAGCACGGAAAACGGCGACGTTCATGCGGCCGATCTTTTCATAGACTGCTCGGGATTCCGCGGCCTGCTGATCGAACAGACCCTGCACACCGGATACGACGACTGGAGCCGCTGGCTGCCCTGCGACAGCGCGTTGGCCGTGCCCTGCGAGTCCGTCAGCCCGCTCTTGCCGTACACGCGTTCCTCCGCGCACAGCGCCGGCTGGCAATGGCGCATTCCCTTGCAGAACCGCATTGGCAATGGGCATGTCTTCTGCAGCAAGTACATGAGCCAGGATGAAGCCACGTCCATTCTCATGGGCCATCTGGACGGAAAGGCATTGGCCGAACCCAGGTTGATCCGTTTCGTGACGGGCAAGCGCAAGAAGCTCTGGAACAAGAACGTGGTCGCGATCGGTCTGGCCAGTGGGTTTATTGAGCCGCTGGAATCAACCTCGATTCATTTGATTCAGCAAGGGATCGTGAGGTTGATCGAACTCTTCCCGGACACGGGTTTTCATCAGGCCGACATCGATGAATACAACCGTCAGTCGCAAACCGAGTTCGAGCAGGTTCGCGATTTCATCGTCTTGCACTACCACGCGACAAAGCGAGATGACTCAGAATTCTGGAACTACTGCCGCCACATGGATGTGCCAGATAGCCTCAAGCACAAGACGGAACTCTTTCGCAGCAACGGCCGCATCTTTCACCAGAATGACGAGCTGTTCGGCGAGTCCAGTTGGGTGCAGGTCATGCTGGGCCAGGGCATCCAACCCTTGGGCTATCACCCGCTGGTTGAGAACACCGCCGATGAACCCGTCTTCAAAATGATGGCGAATGTCAAGTCGGTGATGCATCAGGTGGTCGAGAAAATGCCGACGCATGAGCAGTACATTGCCGACCACTGCAAGGCAGTTTCGGGCTGAAGGCAGCGCTCAGCCCGGTCCTCGGCGTCCGCCCGATCAGCCGTCGCTAGGGGCCAGGAATGAGCTTGATGTCGTCGAAATGGTAGGTCTCACCAGGGCTGGCTGACGCCTTCGTGCCCAGATTGGGCAGCATCACGACCCAGCTGTACTGCGGCCCCACCTTGTCGGCGGGAACCACCCAGGTCAGGGTCTGCCAGCCCACCACGACGGCCTGCGCGGCCTGCATGTCGCCGGTGTTGGTGTCGGGGCTGGCGGCGTTCTCGAGCTTCAGCACCATGGGCACGCCGGCCGTCGCGGAGTGCACCCGTGCCGAGATCGTGCGGTTGGCCGCGGTCAACGGAGTGATGCCAACATTGACTTTCGCGCCGGCCCACACTTCGCCACCCAGGCGGATGATCTTGCCGGTCAGGCCGATGCCGCCCGCCGGGCCTGCAGCGATGGACGAGGTCTCTGCGCCGTTGAATCCCTCGAAGACGAGTGCCGGCGCCTCGTCGAACGAGGCCAGCGACACGCCCGTGGGCGCCGGGGCGATGACGAGCTTGATGTCGTCGAAGTAGTAGGTCTCACCGGGGCTGGCCGACGCCTTGGTGCCCAGATTGGGCAGCATCACGACCCAGCTGTACTGCGGCCCCACCTTGTCGGCAGGGACTTGCCAGGTCAGGGTCTGCCAGCCCACCACGACGGTTTGAGTGGCCTGCATGTCGCCGGTGTTGGTGTCAGGGTTGGAGGCGTTCTCGAGCTTCAGCACCATGGGCACGCCGGCCGTCGCGGAGTGCACCCGTGCCGAGATCGTGCGGTTGGTCGCTGTCAGCGCAATGGGGCCGACGTTGACCTTGGCGCCCGCCCACACTTCGCCGCCCAGACGGATGATCTTGCCGGCCAGGCCGGTACCGCCGGCCGGGCTGGCAGCGATGGACGAGGTTTCTGCGCCGTTGAAGCCTTCGAAGGTCAGTGCCGGCGCCTCGTCGAAAGAAGCCAGCTGCACGCTGGCAGGCGCCGCGGCAACGACGAGCTTGATGTCGTCGAAGTAGTAGGTTTCGCCGGGGCTGGCCGACGCCTTGGTGCCCAGATTGGGCAGCATCACGACCCAGCTGTACTGCGGCCCCACCTTGTCGGCGGGAACCACCCAGGTCAGGGTCTGCCAGCCCGCCACGACGGTCTGAGTGGCCTGCATGTCGCCGGTGTTGGTGTCGGGGTTGGAGGCGTTCTCGAGCTTCAGCACCATGGGCACACCCGCGGTCGAGGAGAACACCCGCGCCGAAATCGTGCGGTTGGTCGCCGTCAGCGCAACGGGGCCGACGTTGACCTTGGCGCCCGCCCACACTTCGCCGCCCAGACGGATGATCTTGCCGGCCAGGCCGGTACCGCCGGCCGGGCTGGCAGTGATGGACGAGGTTTCTGCGCCGTTGAAGCCTTCGAAGGTCAGTGACGGCGCCTCGTCGAAAGAGGCCAGCACCACGTCACCACCGCCGACCGGTGGCGGCACAACCGGCACCGTGTTGAAGGCCTGCGTGCGCGCGCTCGCACCCACGTTGGCGCTGTTGCTGAGGTTGGCGTACCGACCTGCCGCCACGGTCAGGTTCATCGTGCCCGTGGCGTCGAGGGCCGGTGTGACCTCCAGCAGGTACTTCATGTCGTTGACCTTGATCAAGGTGCCGGGTGCGCCGCCTGCCACCACGATGTCATCGACGGTGAACGAGGTGCCGACCGATTCACTGAACGTGAAGGTGAAAGTCACCGCGCCCGTCGCCGTCGGCCCCACAAAGTTGTCGTCGATGACCAGCGTGGGCGGCGCTACGCCGCCTGGAGACGGGTCACCATCACCACCCCCACAGGCTGCAACCAACAGCGACGCGGCCAGCGCGCACGCGGACAGCGCAAACTTTCTTGAAGGCTGAGTCATGGCAATGTTCCTGCGGATTATTGAGGGGACGTTCACTGGATTTCCCTTGTAACTCTGCGTTCGCTGATCAAGCTTGCAAGCACTCGCCAACACTCGACTGTGGCGCGCCACCTGGAACTGAAAAGGCCGCGTTCCTCAAAACTTGTAATTCGCGCCGAACATGTAACGCGGCCCAGTCTGCGTCACATACAAGGCCTGTTCTTTGGCGCGGCCGTGCAGCCGCTGTATCCCGTCGTTGGCATTGATGACCTCGGCGTGCAAGGTCAATTGCCCGGTCAATTTGTAAGAGGTATGGATGTCCAACTGGCCGTAGGCCTCGGTGTACACGGGGTTGGGCCCCTTGCCATCGAAGCGCCCCGACAAGAACTTGTCGCGCCAGTTGTAGGCCCCACGAAGCTGCCACGTGGCGTTCTCGTAAAACACCACGAGGTTGGCCGAATCGCTCAGCCCCTCCAATGCAAACTGCTCGCCGATCGAATTGTTGTCGTACTTGAGGCCGGAGTTGACCATCGTGTAATTGGCAGACATTCCGAATCCACTGCGGCCGAAGATGTGCTGGACGTTGAACTCCAAGCCATTGAGCGATGCGGACCGCTGGTTGGCAGGCGTGGTGATCCGGAAGTTCGCGATGGGGTCACCCGGCTGACCCGGGATCGTGCCCGTGGCCTTGTTGACGCCGAAACGGCCATCGTAAGTGTCAAAGATGTACTCCCGGATACAAACCGGATCTTCGTTCCCACACCGGGCCGCTACAGCCGCGTTCCAGAACGCGCCCTTGACCGGTGTCCTCAAGTTGAAGGGGGTGGCATCGACCTGCGTGACGCCGATGTAGTTTTCGATGCTCTTCTGGAAGTAACCGACCGCGGCATAACTGCCCTTGGCGTAGTACCACTCAAAGGAGAGGTCGAAGTTCTTTGACTTCAGCGGTTTCAAGGCCGGGTTGCCTTGCTGTCCGGTGCCACCGTCGATGCGCGCCAGCGCGTTCAAGGTCTGACCGCCCTGGATGTCGCCCCAACCGGGCCGGCCGATGCTCTCGCCGTAACTGGCCCGCAATTTCACCCTGTCCGTCACGTCGACGTCCACGTCGATACTGGGCAGGAAGTGCTTGTAGCTGCCCTTCAGCGTCGTGAAGCCCGGCGCCCCGGCAAACTGAACGGGGTACTCGTTGGTGCCTGTCCAGTTGATGCCGACAGCCACAGGTACCAGCGCCGTCGCGCTGACATCAGTCTTCTCGTAGCGCACCCCGATGACTGAACGTATGGGCAGCCGGGTGTCCCAATCCTTGACGTACTGCAGGTACGCGCTACCCGACTTCTCTTCGACCCGGCGGTCCGTCGTGAACGTGCTGCTGGGCAGAAACAGCGCCTGGTCGCCTCGTGCCGCGGCGGCCAGGTCACGAATCCTCTTGAAATCCCAGGTGAAGAACTGGTTGTAGAGCGACGGGTTGCCGCTGCCACTGATTTGCGAGAAGTACGGACGAATCTGGTCGGCCCGCCAGACGCTGTCGGGGAAGCTGGCGACGTCGCTCTGCAGGCCACCCCAGTCGTCCTGCTGCACGTTGGAGAACGCGCTGCGGTTCTTGATCTTGTTCAGGCTCAGGCCGAAGTCCAACTTCGAATCGTCGGTAGGCTTGAGTTGCCCCTTCAGCTGTGCCTGGTCGACGCCCGACTTCATGTAGCTGTTCCGGAACGACGAACCCGTCACCTTCATCAGGGCAGGATTGATGTCGGAGTCGTAGATGCTCAGCGCCGGGAAGTCGCGGGTGAAATCGACCGAGGTGGTGGCGCGGTTGAAGCTGGCGGTTCCGAGTGAGTTGTTCGAGCCGTAGGGGCTGTCCGCGCCCGATTCGGCAGTCGACGTGTGTGCGTCGAATTCGAACTTCAGCCGGTCGGAAACCTTCCATGTGACATTCAGGCCGGTCGAGTTGTTCTCGTTCTTGGTCGCGTAGTCCGAGCCGGCCATCGCAATGTCCGAAAGCCCGCGGCGCAGGGGTGACGTGCCTGGGCCGAGGGTCTCGGAATAGAACTTGGGGCTGGCCACCGGCCCGTTCGTCCAGGAACTGGACGAGGGGCCGAAGTTGAACCACGCCGACAGTTCGTTGCGCTTGTTCTGGAGCTTGAGTTCCGAGTAAGTGAAGTCGAGCGTCGCAGTGACGCTTTTCGTCGGCGCGTACTGCAGGGTCAGTTGCCCGTTGGTGCGCTGGCGCTTGACGCCATTGACGCTGTAAATCAGGTTCTGGGGCAACGAATACAGGTCGTCCGGGCGTGGCTTGTTCGTGATGTCGGCGGGATTGGCATTGGCCGCATTGGCCAGTGCGCCTGCATTCCCGCGACTGACGATCCAGCCACCGCCCACAGCGGCCTGGTTGTAGCCAAGATGGCGTTCCTGGAAGCTGCCGCTCAAGGCGACGCCGAATTTGCCATCGGCGAAGGTGTTGCTGTAGATCCCGGACACCTCGGGCGTGAATTCATCGCCCGCCATCGTGCTCGGAAGCCGGCTGTTGGAGACGTCCACGACTCCCTTGACGCCGAAGCTGCCGCGACGCCCCGGATTGTCCAGGGGGCGCGCCGTCTTGATGTTGATGGTGGCACCGATGCCGCCCGTCGGTGAACTGGCCCGGCTGGTCTTGTAGACCTCGATACCGGCAATGGCTTCCGACGCCAGGTTGCCGAAGTCGAAGGCGCGGGAGTCGGAAGCGCCGGTGTCGGCAATGCTGGAGGCCGGCATCTGCCGGCCGTTGAGCAGGACCAGGTTGAACTCGGGACCGACGCCGCGTACGGTGACCCTGGAGCCTTCGCCGATCGAGCGGTCGATCGACACGCCGCTGATGCGCTGCAGCGACTCGGCGAGGTTGGTGTCCGGGAACTTGCCAATGTCTTCGGCAGAGATGCCATCCACCACGCCCTGACCGTCGCGTTTGAGATTCAGCGAGGACTCCAGGCTGGAGCGGATGCCCGTCACCACGACGGTCTGCGTTGCCTCGGCCGCCGGGGCGTTCTGGGCCAGGGCAGAGCCGGCGCCGGCAACGGTCATGGCGCAGGCGAGTGCGAGCTGAGTGACCCGGAAGGTGGGTTGGGCGGAAGGCCGATTGCGTCGGCGAGAAAGGGCAGTGGTCACGGCGTCTCCAGGCGTTTGGGTGTGGTCGTCGGCACGCGGTCGGCCCTCTGATGCGTGGCCCACGCCTTTTCCAGTGAATCGCGGCGTGGCTGCGAAGGGATTATGAAAGCGCTTTCACAAATTTATAGCCAAGGGGGGAACATGTGACCTAGTACAAGCCCGGGTATGACCGGGTCCCGTTGTCAGAAGAACCAACCGCGACTGCGAAGCGGCGATTTGGAGACCCTAGCGACAACCCTCGATTGACAGCGGAGTACGCCAAGCCTAGAGTTTGAAAGCGCTTTCAGAATTCGGCCGGCCGCGGTCAAGAGATGGATGCACGGTGGAGCGACACGAGGGGCCGATGGGGCAGCAACAGCAGGTGCGGGTGAGCGGGCGTGCCTTGTGGCGCGTTCGGCTGCTGGTGTGGGGCATCGTCGGTTTGGCGCCGTTCCCGGCCGCCGCCCAGCAGCAGCTCACCGTGGCGGCCTATCCCGCGGTGGACAAGATCGTCGAAGCGGCGATCCCGGCCTGGAAGAAGCTGCACCCCCACGTTGCCATCAAGGTCGTCAGCCGCCAGTTCGCCGACCACCACACGGCCATGACGACGGCCTTGTCGACCCGCTTCTATCTGCCCGACGTGATGGCGCTGGAGGTGGGCTACGTCGGCCGTTTCGCGCAGGGCGGCGGGTTGGAGGATCTGGTCAAGCCGCCCTACAACATCCGCAGCGTGCAGGCGCAGTTCGTGCCGTATGCGCTGGCGCAGGCCACCGCGCGCACGGGGGCCATCGTGGCGGTGCCCACCGACATCGGTCCCGGAACGCTGCTGGTGCGCACCGACGTGCTGGCCAAGGCTGGCGTCAGCGAGGCCGAGCTGACGAAATCGTGGGAGAGCTATGTCGCCGCCGGCGTGAAGATCAAGCAGGGCACCGGCGCCTACCTGATGGCGCATGCCCGCGACATGAAGAACATCCTCATCCGCACCGGCATCCAGCCGGGCGAGGGGCTGTACTTCGACAAGGACAGCAAGGTGCTCGTCACTTCGCCGCGCTTCGTGCGCGCCTTCGAACTGGCGCGCGAGGTGCGCCGCAACAAGCTCGACGCCCGGGTCAGCGAATGGTCCAACGAGTGGAGCGAAGGCTTCAAGCGCGGCACCCTGGCCACGCAGCTGACGGGTGCCTGGCTGGCCGGCCACCTGAACAACTGGCTGGCACCGGGCACGGCCGGCAAGTGGCGTGCGCTGCAACTGCCCGAAGGCGCGTTTGCGGCCTACGGCGGCACCTTCCTCGCCATCCCGCGCGGTGCGCCGGCGGCGAACAAGCCACTGGCCTGGGAATTCATCAAGCTGCTGACGCTGGACCGAGAGCTGCAGTTGCAGGCCTTCAAGTCGCAGGACGCCTTCCCTGCGCTGCTGAGCAGCTACGACGACCCCTTCTTCGAGCAGCCCATCGCTTTCCTGGGCGGGCAGGCGGCGCGTGTGCAGTGGCGCGAAGCCACCCAGCGCATCGTGGCCGTGTCGGTGCACAAGCAGGACGCCTTTGCGGGCGAGGTCATCGACACCGAACTCGACAAGGTGCTCGACCAGGGCAAGGACATCCCCACCGCGCTGGCCGACGCGGCGCGGCTGCTGGCCAAGCGCGCGAACCGCTGAATCCGAGGCCGCACGATGAAGCTGCCCGCCTTCCTGCGCCTGTCGCCCGAAATCACGCCCTACGTGCTGCTGAGCCCGTTCGCGATCCTGTTCTTCGTCTTCGGCATGTTCCCGCTGGTGTTCTCGTTGTACCTGGCCTTCCAGAGCTGGGAGCCGACCAGCGGCTTGTCGGCGATGCAGTTCGTGGGCTTCGACAACTTCGTCTTCTCGCTGCAGGACGAATGGTTCTGGAAGAGCCTGAAGAACACCGCCTGGCTGGCCGTGGCCTCGGGCGTTCCGCAGCACCTGGTGGCCATTCCGCTGGCGGTGTTCATCCACACCAGTTTCAAGCGCCTGCGCAATGGCGTCGTCGGCGCCTACTTCCTGCCCTACATCACCAGCACGGTGGCCATCGCCATCATGTTCAGCAGCCTGTTCAGCACCGACTACGGTGTCGTGAACACCGCGCTGCACGCGCTGTTCGGCGGTGAAAACATCGACTGGCTGGGCCAGCCCGAGAACATCAAGCCGGCGATCGCGATGATCGTCTTCTGGCGCTACCTCGGCTTCAACGTGGTGCTGTACCTGGCGGCGCTGCAGACGATTCCGAAAGACCTGTACGAGGCCGCCACGATGGACGGTGCGGGCCGCCTGCAGCAGTTTTTCTACATCACGCTGCCGAGCCTGAAGCCGATGATCTACTTCGGCGTCACGCTGTCGGTCATCGGCGGCCTGCAGCTCTTCGAAGAGCCCTTCATCCTGACCGGCGGCCGTGGCGGTTCAGACCAGTCGGGCATGACGACGGCCATCTACCTGTACCGCATGGCCTTCGACTTCAACGACTTCGGCGCCGCCAGCGCCATGTCGTGGTTGCTGTTCTTCCTGGTGGTGATCCTCACCTACCTCACCAACCAGGCCTTCAAGCCACGGAACGCCGGCGGTTGAAATGAACAGCAACCGCCTCGCCCCCTGGGCCGCCTACGTGATCGTCGGTGTCGGCGCGCTGATCATGCTGGCGCCGTTCTATTTCATGTTCGTCTTCGCGACACAGTCGCGTACCGAGATCTTCAGCCTGCCGCCGCCGATGTGGTTTGGTGATGACTTCTTCAACAACCTGAAGATCCTCACCGAGCGCATCCCGTTCTGGCGCAACCTGGGCTGGAGCCTGTACGTCGCCGTTGCCAACACCGCGCTGACGCTGCTGTTCTGCAGCATGGGCGGCTACGCCTTCGGCTGCTTCGACTTCCGCTACAAGAACGCGCTCTTTGCCTTCGTGATGGCGACCATGCTGCTGCCCAGCTTCATGAACATGATCCCCACCTTCATGATCATGGACGCCTTAGGCTGGATCGACCAGCCGCGCGCTCTCTACATTCCCGGCGCGGCCAGCGCCTTCGGCATCTTCCTGATGCGCCAGTTCGTCACCACCTCGATCCCGAAGGATTTGATCGAGGCCGCACGCATGGACGGCTGCAGCGAACTGGGCATCTACTGGCGCATCGTGCTGCCGCTGCTGAAGCCCGCGTTGGGCACGCTGGGCCTGATCACCTTCATCGCCAGCTGGAACAACTTCATCGGGCCGCTGATCGTCATGCGCAGCCCCGAAAACTACACCCTGCCGCTGGCCCTGCGCAGCCTGCAGAGCCCCGTGGATACCGAGTGGGGTGCGCTGATGACGGGCTCGGCCATCGCCACCATTCCGCTGGTCGTGCTGTTCATGTTGTCGTCGCGCCAGCTCATCTCGGGCCTCACCGCCGGTGCGGTGAAGTAGGCCCCGCACAACCGCACAACCGCACTTCGTCTTGAATCCGAGCCCTCCCTTTCCGTCGCCACAGCTGTTCCCGAAGGACTTCGTCTGGGGCGTGGCCACCATTACGTTCCAGATCGAAGGCGCCGCCGCCGAGGACGGCAAGGGCCTGTCGATCTGGGACACCTTCTGCCGCCAGCCCGGCCGCATCGCCGACGCCAGCAGCGGCGACATCGCCTGCGACCACTGCCACCGCTGGCCGGCTGACGTCGACCTCATCGCCGACCTGGGCGTCGACGCCTACCGTTTCAGCATCAGCTGGCCGCGTGTGCAGCCCGACGGCATGGGCGCCTGGAACGAGGCGGGGCTGGATTTCTACGAGCGGCTCATCGACGGCCTCATCGAACGCGGCATCAAGCCCTACCTGACGCTGAACCACGGGGACCTGCCCGAGGCGCTGCAACTGCGCGGCGGCTGGGCGGCGCGCGACACGGTGCACCGCTTCGTCGACTGCGCACGCCAGATCGCACACCGCTTCGGCGACCGTGTGGCCACCATCACCACCCACAACGAAGCCTGGGTCATCGCCGTGCTGGGCCACGAGACCGGCATCTTTGCGCCCGGGTTGAAGAGCCGCGCCACCGCGATGCAGGTGGTGCACCACCTGCTGCTGAGCCACGGCCTGGCGCTGCAGGCGATGCGGCCGATGCGGGCGCAGGGCTGCAAGAGCCGGCTGGGCGTCGTGTTGAACCTTTCGCCCAGCGGCCCGGCCACGGGCAGCGCCGAAGACGTGGCTTTGGCGCGGCTGGAAGACGGCCGATCGGTGCGCTGGTGCATGGACCCGCTGTTCAAGGGCCATTACCCGCAGGACGTGCTCGACCACCTGAGCGCGGACGCACCGCACATCGAGCCTGACGACCTGACCGCCATCGCCACGCCGATGGACTTCCTGGGCCTGAACTACTACACGCGCGCCGTCGTCAGTGCCAGCGGCAGCTTCGACGTCAAGACCAGCGGCAAGGTGCTCACCGAGATGGGCTGGGAGGTCCACCCGGAAGGTCTGACCGAACTGCCGCTGCGCATGCACCACGACCGGACGCTGCCGGCGCTGTATCTGAAGGAAAACGGCGCCGCCTTCTCTGACGAACCGGTGGACGGCCGTGTGCACGACGTGGCGCGGACCGACTACATCGCGCGCCACATCGCCGCCGTGGCCGATGCGATGAAGCTCGGCGTGCCGATGGCCGGCTACATGGTCTGGAGCCTGCTCGACAACTTCGAGTGGGCCTCGGGCTATGACAAGCGCTTTGGCATCGTGCACGTCGACTACGCCACGCAGCGCCGCACGCCCAAGGACAGTGCGCTGTGGCACCGCGACTTCCTCCAACACCAGAAGGCCGCCCGGCAAACGCCGGCGCAGGCCACCGCCGCAGACTGAATGATGGGGATTGAATGATGGGGATTCAATGATGGGCCAGGTCACGCTGAAGGGCATACGCAAGAGCTACGGCGAGGTGCACGTCATCAAGGGCATCGACCTCGAGGTGCGCGACGGCGAGTTCCTCGTGTTCGTGGGCCCGAGTGGCTGCGGCAAGAGCACGACGCTGCGCATGATTGCGGGGCTGGAAACCATCACCGCCGGAGACCTGCTCATCGATGGCCAGCGCGCCAACGACCTGCGCCCGGCCGACCGCGGCACCGCGATGGTGTTCCAGAGCTACGCGTTGTACCCGCACATGACGGTGGCCGAAAACATGGGCTTCGCGCTGAAGATGGCCGGCGTGGGCAAGGTCGATCGCGCGGCGCAGGTCGGCAAGGCGGCGGAGATTCTGCGCATCACCGAGCTGCTGGGCCGCTACCCGAAAGAGCTTTCTGGCGGCCAGCGCCAACGCGTGGCCATCGGTCGCGCCATCGTGCGCAAGCCCAAGGTGTTCCTCTTCGACGAACCGCTGAGCAACTTGGACGCCGCGCTGCGCGTGAACATGCGCATTGAGCTGAGCCGCCTGCACAAGGAGCTGGGCACGACGATGATCTACGTCACCCACGACCAGGTCGAGGCCATGACCATGGGCGACCGCATCGCGGTCTTCCACATGGGCGTGGTCGAGCAACTGGGTGCTCCGATGGAGCTCTACAACCGCCCGGCCAACGAGTTTGTTGCCGGCTTCATCGGCGCGCCGAAGATCAACCTGGTGAATCGGCCCGCCGCGGGCGCCACGGGCGCGCACCAGGCGCTGTGGGACGCGCTGGCCACTGCCGCGCCTGAAAGCGCGCAGCGTGCTGGCCTGCGGCCAGAGCACCTGAAGCTGGTGGCGGCCGGACAGGGCATACCGGCCCAGGTCGAACTGGCCGAGCACCTGGGTGACAGCTCCATCATCCACCTTCGCGTGGACGGTGTCAGCGAGCTGCTCAGTGCCAAAGTGGGCGCCGGCCACGATCGTCTGGAATCCGGGCAGGGCGTGGGCCTGGCGCCCGACGCAGCCTGGGCCCTGGCCTTCGAAGGCGACGGCCGCCTGGCCGAGCAGCCGCCTGATCAACGCAAGGACAGACACGGCAACGCGACGCAAGGGCCGCCCGGCATCCCCGGCTGAGGCAACGAGGAATTGCAGTACGGCACCGAAGCGCAGACCAATGCCTCTGTGAAAGACAGCACGCTCACCATCCGCGCGTGCAGGGAATCGCTGCGCGGCTGCGCCTGCACCTCCGCGCGCATGAAGACGAAGACGCGCGACGGCAAGGCGCAGTTCGCCACCACTTGCCGCCGCAGCGAATTCCGGGCCAAGGTCCTTGGGGCACAGGCGTGCGGCCGGCGCAGTGAATGCTGCCGGTGGACGACAAGTACGGCGGCTGGGCGGCCGGCGGCGAGATCGACCTGATGGAGATCGCCGGCGAGAAGCCGCACGAGGTGCTGAACAGCATCCACTTCGGCAGCACCCACCCGAAGCGCACGCTGCACTCCCATGTGCACCCGCTGTCCGACGGCAGCATGGTGTCGGACTGGCATGTCTACGCCGTGGGCGGCAACTTCCCCGGCGTTGGCGCAGCATGAGATGAGGGAGACCCGACCCTGCCCGTCCTGTCCCTCTTCGGTCGAACAGGGCTTGGGCGACTCGCAGAGGGTGTTCAAACGGGCCGGTCTTTGGACTTCACCGTGTCCATGCCGCGCCGCGAGCCGTGACGCTGCGCGAACATCCAGGTCACCTCGGCGCCGTACAGAAACACCTG
>Ga0209490_10003255_pt1 | contig 15191 bp, 15 predicted proteins | sample MAT06_FD_187209 | JGI IMG/M metagenome (GOLD analysis project Ga0209490, IMG submission 187209) | Freshwater microbial communities from Lake Fryxell liftoff mats and glacier meltwater in Antarctica - MAT-06 (SPAdes) (version 2) | ecosystem: Environmental > Aquatic > Freshwater > Ice > Liftoff...
ACCGATCACCCGCCGACTACGGTGAATCCAGGGAGAAGCGAGCCTATTCGGCATAGCTCGGCGGTCGGCGTAGTCGGCCAAGCTCAATGGGCACGAGCCTTGGGCCTACTTGAAAGACGTGCTCACGCGACTGCCCACGCAATTGAACAGCCGGATCGAGGAGTTGCTTCCGCACCGGTGGCAGCAAGCCGACTGAGGTCCACCGGGTGGAGCAGACGCGCAGTGTGAACAACGCGGCCCTGCGCTGGCCGATGCATGCGACCAGGGCGACGCCGCGCAGCCAGCGCGCGAGTCGCGCCATCACTGTCTCGCTGGTCATCGCCACCACGTTCGTCATGCACGCGATGGTCGGGCGTCGGTCCCGTCAGCTCAAGATGCCACGACCAGACGCTTACGAAGCTGATGAGGGATCTGGAGGATGTTCCAGCGGTGCGTTCGCCGTGAGGTTCTCCGCCATGACGAGGAAGGTAACCAGGGTGGCCCAGTCAGACGAGCGAGGGCAGGTCTTTGTTCGCCGGAAGGCTTGGTAAAGCCCTTGCATGTCTGAAAAAGGGACGTTACAGTTTGGTCCCGGTACCGAAAAGACACTTCTATGCCTGCTGTCGCCACCGCTCCATCCACTGTTTGGCCAAGTACCCGCCGCCCAGTCGTCTTCCCGGCAGCAGCCGTCGCGGCATGTTTGGCGCAGGAGTTGATCGAGGCTGTTAAGGCCACGGCCGCTGTCAAGGGACTTGCGCTTCCAGCCGCTCCGCTAGACATCGCGAAATTACGCTTCGAAGTCGATTCGCTAGTTGTAGTTTCGATCCTGTGCGCGGTGGAGCCGATCTTGGGAGTCGAGCTCTCGGAGCAGGTCGTCCGAACTGGCGGCTACTCCTCCGTCCAATCCGCCATTAATCATCTTATGCCCTGTATCGAGGCCCAATGGGTCTCAAAGAAAGGAACCTAGCCATGACACAAGTCGCAGCGCGTACTGACACTGATCAAGACGAGAGGCGGCAGCTGGGCGACCGGCTGCGTGAGGCGCGCAAGTACATTGGGCTGAAACAGGAAGAGGTCGCGAACTACCTCAAGATTCCGCGGACGGCCTTGACGGACATCGAAAGCGGCCAGCGCCGCGTTGAAGTGATCGAGCTTGCACGCCTCGCCAAGCTGTACAGACAGCCGGTGTCCTTCTTCACAGGTGAGGACGATGCGTCATTAGGTCTTCCCATAGATGTCGCCCACCTTGCGCGAAAGGCTGCCGAACTCTCCCAGCAAGATCGGGATGAGCTCGGAAGGTTTGCAGAGTATCTCCGCGCTCGATCACTCGCCGGTCAAAGCTGATTCATGGCGACGATCGGACATGCGGCAGCCGTCAGGAAGGGCACCATGGCCGCCGCTCGCCTGCATCAGAAGCACGGTTGGCGCGAAGTTATCGAGGCGCAGGGTGGGAGCGTGGACGTCTTTGGGGCGATCCATGAGATCAAACTTCCTCTCCTGCTTAGGCCGCTGAAAGGACTTCTCGGTGCCTATCTGAGCGAACCATCACCAGGAGTGCTGGTCACAACACAGCGGCCTATGAGTGTCCAGCGCTTCACCGCAGCGCACGAGCTCGGTCACTTTGCGATGCATCACCGACCAAGTCTGGACGACGAGAACATCTTGCGTCGTATGCCTTACGCAGGCCTGCCGGCCGCACCCGGGGAAGATACTCCTGCAGCCGCTTCTGCTGGATCAGACGGAGCGCAAGAGATCGAAGCTGACGCGTTCGCCGTCGAGTTCATGTTGCCAAGATGGTTGATCCACTGGCACGCAGCCAAACAAGGGTGGACGTCAAGCCACTTCCGGCAACCTGAGCACGTCTATCAACTAGCCCTCCGGGTTGGCGCGAGCTACGAAGCAACGTGCTGGACACTAGTCAGACAGGCGTTGATCTCCCGAACTATCGCCCGCCAGCTGCTGAACGTCCAGCCAAGGGAAATCAAGACCGCGCTGTTGACCCCGTATCAACCGAACGATTACCGCGGCGACGTGTGGTTGCTTACCGAACGGGACGCGGGTACGCACATCAGCGGAAGTCGCAACGATCTTTTCGTGCTTAATCTCGAGGAGCACAGCGGCGGTGGCTACTTGTGGGATTTCGACCAGCTCAAAGCCAGCGGCTTTGGGATCGTTCGCGACGAAGTAGAAGCGACCGACGGCGATAGCGTCGGTGGCCATGTGGTACGCAGGGTCACGGCAATGACTACCGAACCCTACCGCGGCAGGATTTCGTTTGATGAGCGTCGACCGTGGGAGCCTGACCAGGCCATCAGCTCGATCGAGTTTGACGTAGACATGACGGGGCCGGAAGAGGAAGGGCTGTCGCGTGCTGAGCGCCGTAGCCTTCTAGAAGCGGCGTGAACAAGATCACCGTCGCCGTCGACCTGCGGTCAATGTTTGGTGCTGTCCGGAATCAAGGATCACGGCCCACGTGTCTCGCGTTTGCAGCCAGTGACGCGCACGCAGGATTGCGTCCCGGATGGGCGCCACTATCCTGCGAATCTGCTTTCCACCACGCGCAGCGAAGAGCTCGCCGACTGCCCAATCAGGGTGCATTGTTGTCCGCAACTTTGGATGCGCTGCGCGAGGATGGGCAGCCCGAGGAAGGTGCCTGGCCGTATCTGGAAAAGCTGCCCGTAGACATCACGACTTGGGTGCCGCCATCTATCATCGACAAGACTTTTGCCCGAGATGGCTTGACGCTTTCCGCGACGATAGATGCCGCAATTCAAGAACTCGATGGCGGGCGCGCCGTGATCCTCTTGCTCCAACTGTCCGCCGCGTTTTTCCATCCTGCGATCAACGGTGTGGTCCACCCTGCGCATGGGGAGATTCCGGAACCGGCACGCCGCCACGCAGTCATCGCGGTTGGACACGCAGCAGTCGATAGTCAACGCGCGATTTTGATTCGCAACAGTTGGGGAGACCGTTGGGCGGCTGGAGGCTATGCCTGGCTCACCGAGGCATTCCTGGAGCCACGTTTGTATGCTGCGGCTAAACTGACAGAGGAAGTTGATGTACTTGGCAGTTCCATCGCAGCCTGACTGCGCATGCGCCTGGCGCGAGGCGGTCCGCCTCGTCGACAGCAGGCCGGATCATGAGGCTTACAACGTCATCATTGACGTCATAGATCCTACTGCTGGCACGAGCCGTCAGAATCCCCGGGTCGCAGCCGTCGACGAGTTCCTCGACGGTTGCGGCAAGTCTATCGAGACCGTAGCAAATACGATTTTTCCGGTTGGCCTCTACGCGGTGCACGGCGCACCTGCGCTCTTCGGCGTGTTTCGGGACAAGGTGCTGAATAAGGTGCGTCGGAACGGACGTTGGTCCGGTTACTACTTCGAGCGCATGATCGATTTCCCTGTGCCACACGGCGCACCAGCGAATCAACTTTGGGCGATTGTCGAGCGGATCCGAGATCCGCAGGTTCGCGCGCTCAACAAATTCGAGCTGTCGCTCTTCGACCCAGTTCGTGATGTCGACAACTCTCCCTACGGAGGACAGTGCCTGAGCTTCCTAAGCTTCAAGCTTATTCCTGGCGAGGAACGGACGTTGGCGCTGACCGCGATGTACCGGAACCACTTTTATGTCGAGAAGTTGCTCGGGAACTTGATTGGACTCGGTCGGCTGATGGCGTTCATTGGCCGGGAAAGCGGCGTACGGGTCGGTGCGCTGACGGTGATCTCCACGCACGCCCAGATCGATCTGCCGAGGCCCAAGCGCCGGTCGGACCTTTCAGACATGCTCCAACGCTTCGATCAGATCGGCTCTTAGATCGCCGCTTGATCGTTTGCGAACGGCAAGACGCATTGCGCAGCCGACGCTGGTACTGAATCGATGCCATAGAGTGCGCACAGAGCACCGATGAACTCAGACTGTCCGCCATAACTCGGGTGCCGCACGACGTGCACTGGCGTTTTTAGTGCTGATAAAGCTTGTCCCGCGTCTCGGCCAATTGCCACGATGCGTTCAGGCCGGATCATGTCGACCAGGGCCAAGAGCAGCGGCCAAGTTCTATCGCGTTCGCTTCGTGTATGACACCGATTGGATAATGGATCGTTCGGGTCGTGAGGATGCAGTGGAAAGACATTCCACAGGAAAACGGGTTGATGCAAATGGGAAAGCACGCGCCACACCACGGCGGCAGTACGTTCCGCAACCACGGGTCCGTTTGTCGCGCGTTCAAGATAGATTCCGCCCATCATTGCTGCGGCGGAATCGAGATGGACCTCGTCGGTAAGTGCGACGCCCGTCCGGCGCCCACCGCGGTAGCCTAGGTCCCTAGCGACCCAAATGGTGTCCACGCCCGCGTCGAGTGATGCCTCGAGGCACCGTCGCAGGTTTCTGCGGCGTACGCTGGCCGCGTTTGGCCGGTCGTGAATAGGACAGTTGTCGCGATAAGGATTGAAAACCCCGGGCAGATCAAGTTCAGCCAGTGCGTCGGCGAAGGCGCGCGGCGTCACGACAAGGCGCCAATCGATAGGCGGCGATTGTTCATGTCGATGCGCAACCGACCTTGGCGATGCTGACGTAGATAGCGAAACGCCGCATAGCCTTGGAGGATCGCTTCTTCCCAAGCCCAGAGAGGACACTGATCGACCTCGTACCCACCTACAAACTGACGAACGTGCTTGAGCAAATCGAAGGAGAGCTGACCGGGCTGCACGCGATCGAAGAAGTCCAACTTGATCGCCCTGCTGAAGATCCAAGTTGTTATTCCCTCTTCAATAAGGATCGCGCGAGCACCATCTTGGACTTCATCGACCATCGGGTCGCTCTTTCGTTTGAGGCGAAGAAGTGAGCGAATTACTGGCGACCAAGTGAGCACAGCCGCATGTGCGAAATGAAAGACGTCGTGGAACCGGTAGTCGTCGGCTTCCATGGCGTTATCGGTCAGCCGGTCGCCAATGTTCACGCCGTTGCAGCGCTGAAAGACATAGGTCTGGCCTCTAACTTGGCGCTCGAAGATTTCGACCTCAAGTATTCTTGGAAGCTGCTCGTCTGCGAGCGCACCAGCGTCCAGCGGCTCTGGGTGCGAATGCTCGCGAGGCCAACGGTCGAAGATCTTCGCCAAGTTCTTCACTGCGGCCGCTTCCAGGGTAACTCCAGCTTCGTTGGCGGCCTGAATGAGCGTGCGTGTGATGGCAATGAGGCGGTCTTGGAGTGTGGCGCGATTGTTTAAGCTGCAGGCAAGCTGGTCGGTCATGAGCAGGCCCACTTCGCCTGCGAGTCGCAGCAGGGTGTTCTCGAACGCCGCGCTTGGTCCAGACTGCCGCTTCATGATGGCAGGCTGGAGTGACGCAAGCGACAGGGTCTCGTGGCCGTTGGCTCCGCTGTACGAAACGGCGGCAGCCATGATCTTGTCAAGGGCGAGGTCACCGCGCGCTGCTACCGCGGTGACATACCACAGCACATCTCCCAACTCTTCGACGACGGCCTCTGCATAACCAATGTACGACGCGCGGTCACGTTGTTTCTTTTTGACCTCGCTGAGTAGGCTCCCGGTCTCGCCAAATAGCCCCAAGAGGGGGAAGGAGAGGGATGCCCCGTCGCTGCGCTGGTCCGTCGTGAGTGCCTGTTCTGAGTAGGACGCAACGGTGAGCGGGCTGAAATCATCTAGGGCTGTGGTCATTGTGGATCAGATAGATTTCTAAGACCTTCAGGTCGGCTTTGGGTGCAAGCGTTGTGCGGGCGATTAGGCATCGCTGGTCAGCGCTAGGACGTACGGCTCCATCCTGGCCCACACGCCTGCAATTTCGGCCTCGCTAGCGATCGCCGCAGGCGTGGCCTTGCGTTGCCGCAGCGCCTGGCGCAAGCCTTCGATGGCCAGCGCGTCGCCCACAGTGCAGCGATAGCGGAACAGGTCAACGACCGTCTTGGCAACGCCGAACACGGGCACCGATGTTCCTGCGATCTTCTTGCGCTCAACACTGCGATACAGCAGCTCGTCAGAGAACCGAGCGATGCGTATCGGCGGATAGCTGAGTCGAGGCCGCCAGTCCTTGCGCCCGATGGCGATCCAGGCCTTCGGCGGCATCTGGTCGGTGAGGCCGTGGTACGCCAGTGCCGAAGCCAGGCAGATAACGCCCTTTGGAACCAGCCTGGCCGCTTCGGCTAGCGACTGATGCGCATCGAGCTCGGCATCGGGAAGTTGGTAGAGCCCCCGGGCTAGGCGCACGACCTCGCCAGCTCGCTCCATGCGGCCAACTGTGGTGGCGGTGATGCCCGCCGCACTGAACTCCGCGAGGCGCGTCATCCCCCGCCGGTTGAGCAGAGCCAGCGCTTGTGTGCGCTGTGTCAATGTGTCAGGGGCGGGAATGTTGTGAATCCTCGGGCAGATCAACGGAGCGTCCGAGGAAATGTACTACTTCGGCTTCGCCGCAAGGAGGAGGCCGCTTGTCGGGACACGACTACAGGGTCAGCTCGCGACGGATGAAGCTGCTGAGGCGGCAGCGGTGGCATCGCTTCACTCGCTGGATGCCAAAGCCACACCGGTACGGAAGGGTCGCCCACCTGAAGATACCGCCCGCTGTCCTCGATGCCCGCGTGAACGACGAAGAGCAACGGTGCCACATCCTCGCAGTCGGTCAGCGTTGCACTGGCCACCGCGCTTCCTGAGCTCAGGTTGTAGCGAAGCCCCTTCACGAAGGACCGCCCATCAGCCACGAGTCGCTCAAGGAGCTGACCCTCGAATCCGTCTGCGACCGGCAGCCAGTGCCGTGTCACCGGCATCAGCGACAGCTCCACGATGGTCGGGACCCCCGCCGCTGCGACGCTGAAGGTCGCGATCATCACCATGTGGATGTCGTCGGTGGCACCCCAGAGCGCAAGCTCCGACTCAAAACGTCGGCCAATCCCGCGACAGAGCTGCTCGTCCAGCGCGAAAGCCTGGTCGGGCACATGCTTGACCACGGCCTTGAAGCCATAGCGCGCCGGCACGATCTCCTTCACCTCGGCTATCAGCAGCATCAGGTGCTGTGGCTTGCCGGGTGCGGCAATCGCTCGCGACCACTGCGCCGTCCGCCTGGCGTTGATCGCATCACGCTGTTCGACCGAGAACACCTCGGGGATGTACAGCCGCGAGCGCAGCGAATCTCCGCGTGCGATCTTGTTCTCTGCCGCCAGCAGCAGATGCCTGCGCACCGTACCCCAGGTTCGCTTTCCGGCGAACCCGGGATGCCAGCGCGTCAGGTCGGCCTGATCCCACAGGTAGTGCAGCAGCCCCCGCAGCGAGAGCTTCGTGCCACTGCTAACCACACTGTCGCTGTCCCCACCCGCAGTCGGCATCGCGGTGCGGCCTGCGATTTTCGACATCGAGAAGTTGAGCTTCAGGGTCGTCTCGCCAGTGGTCGGGTCTTCGGTGATCGCGGACCCCAGCACCTGCCCCAGGCCGGAGAACGCGGCCGGCGGTTCGTAGGATGGGCAGTCGGGCGCGTGGCGGCTGCCTGTGTCCGGCATGCGCTTGACGATGAAGCCCCCCGTCGGACCCGCCAAGCGCGCGACGTACATCTCCACGCCTTCCACCAGGCGGCACATGCAGCGGGGGCGCCAGTGGGATGCATGGGCGTCTGCGATGGCCTCTGCGAAGCCAGCCGATTGGGTTTCGAAGCGCCGACCGCCAATCTCGAGCACCGCTGACGACGCCGTGATGCCCTGGCCCGACGTTTCCACCGGCGCGACCTCACCGCGCCGGGGCCGGTGCAGCACGGTCCCGCGCGCGCTGCATCTCGGGCGTGGGCACGACTGCTGGGCGCTGCGATGGCGCCGCGCTGTCGTACACCTTGACCTTGGGGGCCTGTCCGTCGTGGATGCGCTGGGCCAGCTTCTCGGTCGCAGCGGCCATCACGGCATCGCGTTGCTTCTCGGGTACGTTCTTGGCGATCAGCACCGCCTCAATGGCGGCCAGAACGGCTTTGCGTCCGCCTGCACCACTGGTACCGCGGGCAGAGGCCTTCTCGGCCAGCGCAGCCCCGGCGCTGGTGCTGGCGTCACGGGCTGGCTCGATGCGGTTGACCAGGCGCGCATCGCGCTCGCGCCTGAGCAGTTCCATATCGCCCGCGTTCGGTTCGTAGCCCAGCGTCTTCACGCCGCGCACCGTGGCTTCGAGCCAGACCATGCGCTTGAAGTCTTCGTTGCCCGACACGCGCAGCGCCTTCCAGTTGCGCGCCTCGGCCACGTCGACCATTGACCGGGCCACCGATGGGCTGTTGGTGTCGGTGGCCAGCCGGAACGTTGATTCTGTGAAAGCCACCCGCGAGGTGTCGCCCTTGAACCGGTACTCGGTGCGACCGATGCTCACGTCGCCGACGGTCACAGGGGCGCGTTTGATGATGTAGCGGTCCGTCAGCGCGGATTCGAGCCGGGCGACGAGGGCGGTGCGCTCGGCCTGGGCGTCGATCTTCGCCAGGGCCTGGGCATCACCCTGGTTAGGTTGTGCCGGCTGCACGGTCCCCTTGGCGGCGCCTGGCATCGGTACGACGTTGGTGGCCTCGGGTGTCGGGTCCCGCACCGGTGTCGGACCGACGGGGCGCTCGGGCTCCGCTGTCTGCTGCGGCCCGCGCTGCCCATCTCTCACCCATTGGCCGTCCAATTTCTGGATCTGGGTGCGCTTGCCATCTTCGGCCACCGCGACGAAACGGCTGCTGCCCAGCTGTTCGGCCTTGGTCACCATCTCAGGCAAAGTGTTGGCCCGATAGGTCACCTCGACGAAGGGGTCGCGCAGTTCGTAGCGCTCGCCGGCCTCAGCTGTCGGCGTCTGGAAGCGTTCCTTGGCCACCGTAGCGCGGTTGGCGGGCTCGACCGTGCCGCCCGGGGTTTGTGGCGGCCTGCGGTCGGGGGAGTTGTCTGCATCCATGGTGACCTCGCGTTGCTTGGGTGTGGGTTGGGTAACGGTTGGGTGAGGCTTGTGAATGACGGCAGCTCACGGCTGGGCGACGGGGGTCACACTGAGCGATGCCATCGCGACGGGCAGTGCGCGATACAACTCGATCTCGACCCGGCGGTTCAGGCCGCGACCACTGGCGCTGGCGTTCTCGGTCACATGGTCGCCGGCAGGCTGGTACGTGGCGCGGATGCGTGCCGGGTCCACGCCTGCGGACACTAGGTAGTCGCGCACAGCGCCGGCCCGATCGCGCGCAATGCGGCTCTCGGCTGGCGCGTCGCTGGTGCCATCGGTGCGCCCACGCAGCAGCACCAGGGGTGCGACCTTGGCGTCCGCGATCAGCGTCGCTGCGATGTCGGTCGGGATGGCGAAGCGCGTGCTGCCGAACTCGAAGCGCACAGTGACGACGCTATTGGGCTGAGACTGGATTTGGGTCTGAGACAAGGCCCGCGGCACTGCTGGCGCCAGCATGGCGGCCAGCAACTGCTGTCGCGCCGCCATGTTCGCCAGCGTCGCAGCCGTCGATTCCGCCAGGCGCCCGGACTCGGTGGCCAGCAGGCGCGTGTTCTGCAGGTCGTTCTTGCAGACCTGCAACTCGACGCCCATCTGGGAATTGACGGGTCGCCTTTGGGATTCATCCACCGTGGGCGGCTTGGGTGGCGAGCTGCACGAGGCCAGGATGAGCAACCACGGCAGGTAGGGAATGGCGGTATGCATGACGGGTCTCCGGTGGTCTCACGACAGGGGATGGGTTTGTGGCGGCGCGGGCCTGTTGCGTGGCACCGAATCCGCATCCGCATCAAGCGCGGCGAGATCGAGCGTCTCCAGTGCCACGTTGCTACTAACGGGCAGACCGCCGTCGCCACCGTGGTCGGCGTCGCTGTGGCTGGCCAATACGCCGTCTTCATCGGCGACGGCCTCGATCGATCCCCCGGTACTGGGGACTGCGGAGGTACCTGGCTTTGCCGCGGTGAAGAAGTCGAGCAAGTTGTCGGCGGCCGCTTCGGGCGATCCCTCGAAGGAATCCGGCAGCAACGCCACGTTATGGGCCAGCACTTCCACGCTCAGCGTCTGACCCGGGGCCAGTTCATCGTCGGCATAGCGCCAGCGTTGCTGCACCCGTGCCAAGTGCAAGTCCACGTCCATTTGTGGCACAGCCGGAGCCTTGCGCAGGCGTGACGTGAACGCCTTGTCGCGGTGGTACCGGATCTTCTCGCCCAGGATCGGCTTGCAGTTCTCGAAGATCACGACCAGGCGTTCGCTGCCCAGTTCCTTGAACTCCTGTGGCAGCAGCAGGGCGCGGCGTTGCTCGCTCTCATTGCTGCTGACGGAGCTGGAGCCATTCCCACTGAACGACCGGCTGCGCCCGCGCGACGTGGCGCGCTCGGTGAACTGGCCCAGCATGGCGCTGTATTCGTCGGCATCGCGTTGTTCGCGCGGGGCATACAGAATTTGAAGCCCGTGGTTGGTCGCGAAAGTGCGGGCTTCCTTGTCGCCGTACACCGCGTCGAGCTGCGACATCGCCTGGATCACGGTCAGCAGCCGCAGGTTGTAGCCCGCCAGGAAAGCCGCAGCCGTCGTGATGACGCCCACGCGGCCCATGGCCGTGAACTCATCGTTGACCAGCAGGCACTGCAGCTTGAGCGTCGGGTTTTGCTCGGGCAGGTATTGCGTATTCAGGCTGACGAGCTGCGAGAAGAACAGGTTCAGCAACGGCCGGGCATTCGCCAGCCGATTCGGCGGGATGCGCACATAGACCGACATCCGACGCCGCCTTACATCCTCAAGCCGGAAGTCGTTGGCGCTGGTGGCCGCATCCACCACCGCATCCGCAAAAATCGTCAGCGGCGCATTGAAAGTCGCCACCACGCTGGACAGCGTGTTCTCGGAATTCGACAGCAGGCGCTGCAGGGCATCGACGCATTCATCGGAGAACGCCTTGCCGTCTTCCCGCCGCTGCTTGATCAGCCCGCTCAGATGGTCCTTCAGCGACCGGCCCTTGCCGGACGACTGGCGCAGCATCTCGCCGATGGAGCGCGGCAGCTCAGGGGTCTCCAGCAGAAGCAGGCCCAGGCCCAGGAACAGGTTGCGCGCCTGATCGTTGAAGAAGCCTTCCGACGAACTGCCGCCGCCATCGTTGGGGAAGAAGACCTGACCAATGGTGAGCAAGTCGCCCACGCGGTGCAGCGGGCTGCTGCGCACGGCAGTCAACGGATTCCAGCGGTGGCTTCGCGCGTCCTCGTCGAAAGGCGAGAACGCATAAACCGCCTGTCCATGCGCGGCCCGGTAGCCGGCCGTGATGTCGTAGTTCTCGCCCTTGATGTCCAGCACCACGACCGAGTCGGGCCAGTTCAGCAGGTTGGGGATCACGACGCCCACACCCTTGCCGCTGCGGGTGGGTGCCGACAACATGACCGAGAGCTGGCCCGGTAGCGACAGAAACTTCCCCCGATGGCGGCCAATGAGGATGCTCGGTTGGCCGCTGCTGCCGGTGAGCTCTGCACGGTGGACCTCGGCAGGACTCGCGAACCTGGCGTCGCCGTGGAGGGCACGGCGTGGCCGGGCCGCCGCAAACAGGCCTGCAGGCAGCAGCACCAGCAGGCCGAAACCCGAGACCCCCAAGGCGATCTGCAGCTTCTTGCGTAGCGGCGCGTCGTCGGCGTACAGCTCCCAGTAGTGGACGATGCTGGTGAACTGTGCTTGCACCGGGTTCGCCTTGTTCAGTAGCAGGAACAGAACGCCAGCTAAGTACACCGCTGCGCAGGCCAGGGCGATATAGCTGACCGCGGCGAAGACGCCCGCTGCTACCTTGCGCCCTGTGGGCCAGGCGGCGAAGGGCAGGGCAGTCATGTTGCTCATGGCGCTGCCCCTTCCTGGTGATCCCACCGGCCCAGACGGTGACGCCGGGGCTCGTACAGGATCTCGGAGATGAAGCGCCCGCGCTCGTCGCGATCAAACTGAACGATGACGTCCACCACAACGTTCAGCAGCCACTTGATCTCGTTCATGCGCAGGCCGCCGCCGGCGCCACTCTCGCGGATCATCAGCGACATCTGCTCGAAAGCCAGAGCGCAGCTGCCAGCATGTACGCTGGTGATACTGCCCGGGTGGCCCGAGGCCGCCAGCCGCACGAAGTAGAAGCACTCGTCGCCGCGCACCTCGGCCAGAAAGATCCGGTCCGGCTTCATGCGCAGGCAGGCTTCCAGCAGCGACTTGGCAGTAACGCGGGCTGTGCCCTGCGCATCCTTGCTGTAGAACAGATGCACCACGTTCGGGTGATTCGGCAACGTCAGCTCGGCCGTGTCCTGAATCGTGATCAACCGCTCGTGCTGGGGCACTTCCTCGACCAGGCCCTTCATGAAGGTGGTCTTGCCCGAGCCGGTCTTGCCGCTGACGACGATGGTCTGGTGCTTGCGCACGGCCAGGCGCAGGAAGTCGGCGTAGCGACCGGCTTCTTTCAGCGCCACGAGTTCCTGCTCAAACGGCAGCAGTTGCGCTTCAGGCGTGCGCGCAACCGTCGCTCTGTCGTCCAGCCGCTCGAACAGGCCTTCCCGTTCGAAGTCGTCCAGGCGCTTGATCACATGCGACGGCTTGCGCACCGTGATGGAGACCGTGCCACGCGGCACCGCCGGCGGAATGACAAACTGGATGCGCTCGCCTGTGGGCAATGTCGCCGATAACAGCGGCCGCTCCTGATTGATCTGCTGGTCGCAGAAGGTGGCCACAGCGGTGGCCAGCGACAGGCAGCGCTCTTGCGTCATCTCTGGCGCCGCCGCGGTCCGCCATCCGCACACCGTCTCGACCAGCAACTCGCCGGGCCGGTTGACGCAGACTTCCAACACACCGGGCGCATCGAGCTGTTCGCGCAGTGGGCGCAAGAACTCGACGACGGACGTGGCGTCACCGCACCAGACGTCGTCGGGTGTCTCGATCTCGCGAAGGGCGGCACTCATCGTTGCCCCTGAGCTGTTGATTCAAGCGCCGTCGGCCGCAGCTCGTAGACAGAAGAGAAGTCCACATCACGTGCGACATAGATGCCGACGATGCCGCCCTGATTCTGGTAGATCAGCGGCGGGATGTTGACTGTGCTGTCCAGCACCTTCTCCGCCAGCTTGCTGGTGTTCGATGTGGTGGAAGGCAGCACGAAGGTGTCGCCACCAGAATCGTTGGCCTGGTTCTGAATCACCAGCTTCACGGTGTCGTCGATGAGCGACAGCAACATGGCTGCCCCAAGCCGTTCGGCCCAGCGGTTGTCCACGTAGCCGTCGATGCCCGACTCGCCCAGTTGCCCGGTACCGGGTGAATCGATGTCCACCGTCACCCCCAGCGGCGTGCGGATGCGTGTCCACAGCACCGGGATGCGCACCATGCCTGGCCGAACTGAGCCGATCCGGTACTCGCCATCCAGGTGCGAACCGCGTTCGATCAGCAGCACCCGCCCGTCATCGCTGAAGACATTGCGCTGCACCTGGCAGCCGACGAGGCCGGAAGCGGCGCTGATCACCTTGGTCTTCAGCGCGCATGTGAAAGCCGTGCCCTTGGGCAAGGTCAGGCTGCGTTGGCCCAGCAAGCCAGCGGTGGCGCGCGGCGTCTTGGAGCTAGCGAGTTGTCCCCCAAACAAGGCGCTGCCGCCGGCCCCCTGCAGAGTGCCCCCGATGGGGCTGGCCTGCATGGGGGCGCCCAAAGCGGTACCTCCGGCCAGGGGCCCACCCATCGGGGCACCTGAAGTGCTGCCCCCCGCTAGGTTGGTGGTCCGGGTTAATGTGTCGAGCAGCCCCTGCAGCTGCACCTGGTAGTCCTGCAGGTTGCGCGTGGTGGCTGCCATCGGGTCGTTGGGGTCCAGTGGGGTAAGTGGCTGCTGCGGTGTCCCTACTGCACCTGGGGCGGCCAGTCCGGCAGGGTGCGACCTTGCCGTTGTGCCGGCGCCCGTGTTGCCGACACCAGCGGTCAGGGCCCCCGGGCGGGTGGACACCAGCAGCACAGGCGCATCTTCCGGGGTGACCCCGCTCGAGGGCACCCCTGTGGGGGCACCCGCGCCAGTTCGCCTCACCCCAATGGGTTCCACCGGCCCGTCTGCCGACGGGGTCAGCGCCGGCACGCGTGGCGGGGTGCCGGCACCTGGGAGGGCGGCGTCGGGTGAAGCCGCCGCGCCCGCGACGACAGGTGCCACCGGCATCTCCAATCGCCGGGGTGCAGCGGTTGCCGCCGCAGGCTGGGTACTGGCCAGCTGATTCTTCGGCTTGGCCTCGTCAGCGGCGTTGGACGTCAGGCGGTAGACCAGCAGGCCACCGGAGGCGATGACGATCAGCGTCATCAGCCCCACCGCCAACAGACCTTTGCCTGACCAAATCGTGCGCTTGCGGGTGGCGACGTCCGGAATTCCTGCCTCGCCGGCCAAGGGCTCGATCCTGTCGTCCCCTGGGGCTGGCTCTCGAACTGACTCAGGGTCCGGTCCTGGTCCTTGGCTTGGCACAGGCGTGCGCGCGTCATCACTCACACCATTCTCCTTAGTTCGCCGTCTGCGCCGCTGCGGCGCCGACGTCGCCCGAACCCACTGGCAGATTGCGCAGCACCCGCTGCACCCCTGGCACCGTGGTGCCGTTGACCGGTGGCAACCCGTCACGATCGAACGCCTCGTTCCACACCCCGACGACGGCGGACCCGGCCCGCAGCATCAGGCGGCGGCTGACCCGGTCCACGACCATCAGGTCGCCTTCCATGCGGGTGTTGACCAGGGTCTCGCTGCCGTCGCCCAGCACCGCGAACACGGCAGGCAACTCACGATTGCCCGGCAAGCGCAGGTACGTGAAACGACCGTCGTCGAAGATCAGCGCTGGCACGATGTCCTGGGACCCAGGCCCTGTCGAGACCCGGCTGATCATTAACCACCGCTCGAACCGGCTTCAGCATTGGAACGGATTGACCCCAAGTTGCGCGTGCATTACTGTCAACCTGCCCCTTGCTTTAGAAAAAAGATTGCGTTTTAGAGGAGTAGCAGTCGCTCTGGAATCATCTCCATGGCCAAAGCTGAAGGGTCCGAAACAGGCCTTACCTGCTAATTGGGCTTGTGCTGCGAGCGACGGGTTTCACCGGTCGCTTACTTGTCACCATCCAACGACACCATCTGCATGAACACCAACATCACTTCGCGTCTCGATCGTGCCAGTGTCGCTTTGCGACTGGGTATCTGCGCCGCTGCGCTGGCTGCCACCGCCGGCATGACGACCGACGCGCAAGCGGTGGTCATCAGTTTCAACACGCCGATCGTTGTTCCAAACACGTTTGCCGG
>Ga0209490_10003262_pt1 | contig 15170 bp, 11 predicted proteins | sample MAT06_FD_187209 | JGI IMG/M metagenome (GOLD analysis project Ga0209490, IMG submission 187209) | Freshwater microbial communities from Lake Fryxell liftoff mats and glacier meltwater in Antarctica - MAT-06 (SPAdes) (version 2) | ecosystem: Environmental > Aquatic > Freshwater > Ice > Liftoff...
TGAATAAGAAAGCATAGTGTTTACCGGCACGCAAAAAATTACTATGATCCCGGTAAGAATCGTCTGAAGTTTTATAAGTTCTGAAACATTCACCCACAGCATCATCATCATGAGAGACCGTTTCGGCCGTCCAGTTGCTTTTACATTTGATACCAAAATGGTTATTCGATTTTTTAACCAAAATACTGTTGCCATTTTCAGATTCCAAAATTCCCTGTGCCAGCGTTATTGCAGCCGGCACTCCCATCCGTTTCATTTCACGAATGGCAATGCCTTTATATGTTTCGATGTATTCTTCAGGTGTAACTGTTTGTGCCTTTGCATTGAATACAAAAAAAGCCAGTATTAAAAAAAGCGGAAATATTTTTTTTATCATGCCTTACTATTCGTTTAAATTTATTAGAACGGATTACCATTATAACGATTCCGATTGTTATTTTATTTGCAAATTACGCAAGGTAATTTTTATAATTTCCGTATGATCGATAACCCATCTCTCACAGTTAATAATACCTGCTCTACCCTTTCATCGTTTTTTACATGGGTATTAAAAGCATCCATTGCCTTTGCATTTTTACCGCTTACCTTATTGGCCAAAACCTGTCCGTGAAACAATACATTATCGGCAATGATAACACCGTTTTTTTGAACAGTTGGCAAAATTAATTCGTAATAGTCAATATATCCTGTTTTATCAGCATCAATAAAAACGATGTCCCATTGTTCGTTTAAGCCGGGAATAATTTCCATTGCATTTCCAACATGTAAAATTATTTTTTCCTGATTGGCGGACTGTTTAAAAAAACTCCTGGCAACCGCCGCATCTTCTTCTCTTAATTCAATCGTGTGCAATACTCCACCGTTTTTTAATCCTTTGGCCAGACATAAAGCACTATAGCCCGTAAAGGTACCGATTTCCAATATCCTGCCGGGCTGTACTAGTGTACTTAAAATTGTTAAAAAAGTTCCCTGAACATGTCCGCTCAACATATGTGCATGTGCATGGTTGCTCATTGTAAAGGCAGCAACCTGCTGTAACAAATCATCTTCTGGTGAAGTATTGTTATCCGCATATTGTTCTGCCAATTGATTGATCAGTTCCATACTGCTAAATTATGCCTTTGCAGGCAATGCTTTGGGGACAGAAATGGCCCATAAGCCGGCAAAAGTCAACAAACCATTGATGATCAAAAGTTCAATTCCGATCTGGTAGCCATTGAACCATGTTTTGGCATTCATACTTACGATGTAAGAAACAACCGGTGCTATCAGGCAAACCACGGTTACAATCAATGTATTGGGCAACTGCTTTTTAGTAAAAATACCAAAGGCAAATAAACCCAGCAATGGTCCGTAGGTGTAGCCGGCAAGATCCAGTATTTTGTCGATGATGCTGTTATCATTGAGTACTTTAAATACCATAATGCAAACTAAAAATACGATGGTAAAGGAAAGATGAACCATTAAGCGCAAACGCTTTTGTTGCTTTTCATTTAAGTCAGCTCGTTCTTTGATACCTAGAATATCAATGCAAAAAGATGAAGTGAGCGCTGTTAAAGCACCATCTGCACTTGGGAACAAAGCGGATATCAGCGCTATGATAAACATAATGCCAACGGCTGGTGGAAAATAATTGAGTACAATGGAAGGGAAGGCTTTATCACCAATAACGTTGGTTCCGTTTAAGATAAAATGCTTTACCGTTTTTCCATTTACAACCACATCCTGATAAAGCGCTCCGTTAGCATTGCCATATAAATAAAGAAGACCGCCCAGTAATAAAAACAGAAATAAAACTGACACCAAAATGATCGCAAGTGTAATTACATTTTTCTGCGAATCACCCAAACGTTTCACACTTATATTTTTTTGCATCATTTCCTGGTCGAGCCCCGTCATGGCGATGGTAATAAATGCACCGCCAATGATCTGCTTTACAAAAAAGCCCTTGCTGTTTATGTCCGTATTAAAAATATTGAGATAGCCTTTGGTGTTTAGTTGGGTCAATGCCTCGCCGGTTGAAAGGTTGAGATTATTTAATATGTACACAATACAAATAATCAGTCCGGATATCATCAACGTTGTTTGTAACGTATCTGTGTACACAATGGTTTTTACGCCACCTTCAAATGTGTACAACAGTATCATCAATAAAATTACTGCCGCAGTTACTACAAATGGAACGCCTAATTTATCAAGTATAAAAAACTGCAATACATTTATTACAAGATATAAACGGGCCGTAGCTCCAACAGTGCGGCTGATGATAAAAAACAATGCGCCTGTTTTATATGCCACCACGCCAAAGCGCTGCAAAAGATAATTATAAATGGAAGTTAGATTAAGCCTGTAGTACAAAGGCAACAACACAAATGCGATTACTGCATAGCCGATCAAATAACCCATGGCCACCTGCATGTACGCAAATCCTTTGTAGCCATGATCTCCAATATCCCCTACTCCGCCTGGCACACTTACAAAAGTTACGCCGCTCAAAGATGTACCAATCATACCGAAAGCAACCAACATCCAATTGCTGTTGCGGTTGCCTATAAAAAAAGAATCATTGTTTGAGTTGCGACTGGTAAAATAGGCTACTAGTAAAAGCAATACGAAGTATCCTATAACGAAAGAAAACAAAATAACAGGTGACATGCAAGAGTTGGTTTAAATAAAATAAGATTGAAAATATAAAAAATATCTGTGTCTTTGCTGAAAAATAAGTGTAAAGATATATGGAGTTTAAATCGATCGCAGTTTTTTGTGGCAGTAAGTCCGGTAATAATGAATTGTTTGTAAGAGATGCCACTCTTTTGGGCAACCTGCTGGCAGAGAAAAATATACTGCTGATTTATGGCGGCGGCAACAAAGGCATGATGGGTGCTGTAGCCAATGCGGTTTTGAAAAAAGACGGACAGGTAATTGGAATTATACCTGAATTATTACTTGGATGGGAACAACAGCATACCGGCATTTCAGAATTGATTGTTGTGGATGACATGCATAAACGAAAAAGGCTGATGTATGAAAAATGTGATGCAGCCATTATTTTACCAGGTGGATTTGGCACGCTGGATGAACTATTTGAAATACTTACCTGGAACCAGTTGAGCATTCATGATAAACCAATCTACCTTTTAAATACAGCCGGTTTTTATGATTCTCTGTTAGTGCATGTAGAAAAAATGGTGCAGGAAAATTTCCTTTACAACAGCATTCAAAATTCATTTACCGTTGTAATTACTCCCGACCAGATATTTTCGGCTACTCCTTAACGATAGCTGTTTCTTCCCTGGAACAAAGCAATGTTAAAACCTGCACGGATAACGGGTATCAACCTTTCATTGGAATCAACATAAGGCGAGTTCGCCAATTTTAACGCATCAAACATAACTGAAAAATAGTAGTAGGTATTATTACCGGGTGCCCGTCCGCTGGCGATACCGGCCCCCAGTAACAGACTGTTGACATCAAATTTCTGTTTAAACGAACTTCCCCCTTGAGGTATTATTTTGAGACGTTGGAAGTTGTGCTCAAATTGGCCCTGTAGAAACACAGATTTTATTGGAAAAATTCTAATAAAAGCGCCGGGGCCGAGGCTGGTTTGGCGGAATTTGGTATCAAACTGGTCTCTTTCACCGGTGTAAATAAAATTGAGACTAACGGCTACATCCAGCCAGTTGGTGAGGCTATATCCGAAATGCGGACTAACGCCCAAAACGGTACCACCCGTATAAAAGGAAGCGATTACATTTCCACCTGTAAATAGTTTCTCTTTTCTAAATCCGCTAACTCTTTCTTCTTCTTCTTCTTCGTCCTGGGCAACGGCAGCCAGGCTTAAATTAAACAATAAGGCAGCCAGTATTATTTTTTTCATACACTATATTTAGTATTAATAATTGGGAAGCAATATAACTCCATTCTGTTTTTATTCGTGTTTAAAATCAACAAAAATAAATGAAACTATTTTAAAATTTAATTGAAAACAACTTTGTAAAAATCGTATAAAATCGCCAGCTAATAAAATACTGCTTTCCTTTATTATGTTATAAAAAACTCAATTTTATTATTGGCAATAATTGATGATAAAGCATGAAGTGGAAACTACAGCGAAAACATATTGCTTTGTATAATAGGATAACGGTATTCAACAAGACCTGGCATTTCTCAAAAAAAGAAAGCCGTAAAAAAATCTGATTGAAATTTTGACCGAAGAAGAAAATGGGGATGAGTGAAGAACTAATTTAAGAAAATCAAAAATATCAGGCAACACAACAACGTGCATTATCAGCATTATTAAAATTTAGGACACATCACCTGGCGGCTGTCGCTTTCACTATAAAATCCCTTCTTCATCACGTTAAATTCCTGCGCTCCCTGAAAATTATTAAAATTATTAAGCGCCGAAGTGGTTACGTCATAACTAAAAGTGAATCGTATATTTTTTATTTCGAAACCAACCATTGGAATCAAAGCATCACCGCCGCGATAATAGAGTCCGGCAATCAATTGCTTTTCTCCTCCTTCACCGGCCAGATTATAATTGGCATTTAAGCCCAATACAAACTCACTCGCTTTTGCCTGGTTGGTATAATAAATATTTGGGTTGATGATTACTCGGTCGTTTACTTTTAACAGCGCATTGATAAATCCGATGTGTCGTCTTGGAATGCGGCTGCTATCTGCCGATCCGCTAAAAAAAGTTTCCTGTGGACCATTTACGTGGTGAATAGAATATCCAGCATTTATATAAACATCTTCAGTAGGAAAATAGGCATAATTTAATCCCACCTGCATATCAAAATAACTAACGCTGTTCGAATTCAACAAGACTGTTGTAGGCAGGTTTCTGTCAAAAAACTTACCGTCAAACTGATCAGGAAAACTTAGCTTACTAATGTCGATGCGTTTATTTGCCCAGCCAACATTAAAGCCTGCGCTCAATAAGCTACTATTTCCAAGTTGCTGGTGATAGGCAATTGATCCATAAATTTTGGTAGAACGCAATCCGCCACTCCCTGCAACATCACTCAGAATTAAACCTCCAAGACCTAGCCAGCCATTTTCAATTCTATTTCTAAAAAGTTGCGCATCACCATAAACACTCATTGTCTTGTAGGGTGATGCTAAGATTGAAGAAAATTGGTTGCGATAATGCGCCCCGATTCTGTAATCGGCATCGGGAATAAACCCGGTATTGGCAGGATTGGTAGAAAGGGGTGAGTTAAAAAACTGTGAGAAATGCAAATCCTGTGCAGGCAGCATTGTTACCACAATCAGGCAAATTGAGAAGAGGAATACTATTTTTTTAGTTTTCTGCATTTAAAATTTCTTATCAAACAAACAATGATAAATCTGGTTCAATAAACAACTGATCATCTAAGAAGTGATATATCGCCAGTTTTTTTAAGCTTTTTTCCATCAATAAATTCAACGTCGAGCGCATAAGTATATACATCCATCGGTTGCAAGGTACCTTTAAAAGTTCCATCCCAACCCAATTGCTGGCTACTACTTAAAAATACCAATTGCCCCCATCTGTTGTATATTTTCCAATTCATTTTGCTTATTCCAAATCCTACCACTTTTACGATGGCATTCACCCCAAATTTACCAGGAGTAAATGCATTGGGTACATCCAGTAAGGGTAGCACAAGAGCCGGCACGTCAAGACAAAACGTATCCCTACACCCTGCGGCATTGATTGCGATCAGGCATGCATTATAAGTTCCGGTTGCATTGTATTGGTGAGTAGGGTTCGCTAAATCGGAACTTTTTCCATCACCAAAATCCCAAAGATAATTTATTGCACCACTTGAAAAATTGGTAAAATTAGTCGGCTTATTTTCTTCCGCAGGTATTGGTGAAAAACTAAAGCCTGCACTTGGTATGGAGAATACAGTAATCGGAAACAAGAAGGTATCTCTCCTGTTACAGGTGGTAGTATCGATTGCTATTAACCTGATATTATAAGTTCCGGTGGCACCAAAAATATGTGATGGGTTTACATCTGTTGATGTAGAACCATCTCCAAAATCCCACAAGAAATCGATGCCGCCCAATGAGGTATTTGTAAATTTGGCATTGTATGGAACACATCCTTTATCCGGTGAATCAAACCGGGCTTGCACATTCACTGCCAGCCGCACGGTTTTGCTTACACTATCTGGTGCGTTACAAAAAGTAGTGTCGTCTACCAACAGTCGTACGTTATAGGTACCAGGTCCGGGGTAAGTGTGGGTAGTTGTTACAAACCCAGCTCTTACAGGTGGCGTATTGTCTCCATAATCCCATAAAAAACTAGTGGGCTTATAGTTAGCCAATGCAGCAGTAGTAGTATTTTGAAACTGAAAAGTGAAACTCTGACATCCACCGATTTTGGAAGCAACAAAATTAGGAACCACTGTGTTATTGCCCACTCTTATATTGGTATATGCTGTATCCGATACATTACAGGTAGTAGAATCAATAGACACCAACCGTACCCTAAAACTACCAACCGTATTATAGGTATGATTGATTGTGTTGGAAGTTTGTGATATGTCCGGTGATCCGTCTCCGAAATTCCAGACATAATTTTTTCCTTTAGCCAGTGTATCCGTGAGCGTTACTGTAAGTGGTACACAGCCAATGGTGTCCAATGTTCCATTTATTGTTGCCTTCACACTTGCACCAATACCGCCAAAATTCATTTCAATTTTAACAAGTGCTTCGTTGCAATTATTAGAACCATTTCTGGGAGCCCAAACACCGGGTGTGGTAGGAAATACAACAGAGGGAGTACTCCTTCCACCACAGTTGGCACAAATAGCCTGGTAAATGATTCCATTTGCATCAAACCTGCTGGTACCGCCATCCACATGATCATCAAAACCACCCCGCTGCCCATAAAAACTTCCAAAAAGCTGGCTCACTGCATTTTTTTCCAACACGAAAAAATAAAAATCATTGCCATCAGTTGTTGTCTGGATCGCATCAGGTGTTACAGGTAAACCAGTTGTGCCGGCATTTGGATAGCCCCTGTCATGATTGAACTTGCCACCCCAGCCAGACACATAAACGTTCTGACAGCGATCTACCAGAAAAGCCGTGATGGATAAATTTGGAATGGGCGAGTTGGTCCCAAATACGGTTGAATATACAAATGCGGAAAGATCAGGCTGCAATTTGCTGATAAACTGTTTACCTCCATTGCTACTAAAGGCAGCATTCACAACCGTCCAGTTTCCGGTAGTAGTTCCGGTAACATACGGAAAACCAAACTTATCAAACTGAATACCATAAATAAGGTCATTGCCAGTAGTCCCAAGATAAGTAGTCTTTATTATGCCGGTTCCATTCGGATTTATCTGAGTAATGAAACCATCCACCAGTCCAACCTGGACTGTCGCATTCTGGTAGGCACCATTAATAACCCCCGTTTTATTCCCGGGTAAATCAGGACTATTAGTGCCTCCCGCTACATACAAAATACCCGTAAGCGGATTAATAGACAAAACAAAACAGGCGTCGGTTTCTTTTCCACCAAAGTAAGTACTGAAAATTACAGCCGAAAGGTTGGAGGTTAATTTCATAATAACACCATCTTGCTTTCCACCAAATACAGGTTGTAATGCCCCTGGAGTGAAATAAAAATCAGGCGATTGGGTGCATGAAGCTACAAGGATATTACCTGCAGCATCCAATATCACTTCACTTCGAGCATCGTCCCCGTAATTACGCCGTGTTGATTCTGCACCATCAGGAGTGTCAAATTTCTTCCTGATATTTACGCCGTCGTCTCTACTGCCTCCAATTGCCAAAGAGCCTATCAGCGCATTGCCAGCCGCATTTAACTTGGTCAAAACAATATCATACCCGCCCGCAGGTCCTATTCTAGGCACCAGTGTTGGATAATTTTGTGAGGCATTTGTAGAAAAAGAACTTGACCTGCCGGCAATAACAAGGTTGCCCCCTGCATCACAAATCATACTATGTGGTTGTTCATTGCCGCTGCCACCTAAGTAAGTCGCATATATTCTATCTGCACCATTTGGAGATAATTTAATAATAGCAATATCGTAAGGGCCATTTGAATCTTCATTTGCACCACCATTAAAAGTCTGGTCAAAAGCGCCTGTTGAAACCGGGAAACCAGCACCAAAAGAAATTCCGCCCGCAAAAAAGCTACCATCTGGCGAAGGAGTTGCAGTATAGCCCCAGTTATCGGTTGAACTGCCGGTGAAAGAAGCGAAAATTAAGGTAGGGTCTATTACAATTATTTCGTTGGGTACATACTCTTTTATCTTAAATCTTACCACATTTTCTTTTACAACATATTTACAATCGAGTGTTTGACGGCTTCCCTTTTGTAATTGGTAAGTGTAGGGATACAATTCTTTTACCTGCCCCACGGATGTACCAATCAACAGCTCTTTATTTTTCACTTCCAATTTATCTACGCCTTCGTATTGAAGCGCTATATCATTCACATTGCCCCCCGGTCTTACCACGATATCGTACTTTAGCGTACCTGCATCTGTATAATACCGAACATCAATATTGGGATACACATTTTTGTAGGTAACGCCCTGGTAAATCTTACAATTCCCTTTCCATTTGGATGGATCGTTGCCAATAAAATAATTGTTATAAGTAGATAGCGCTTTGTCAGGCTCAACAACAGCATTGTTTACAGCACCAGCAAAAATTACCCGGTATGCATGTGAACGTAAGGTAATTTTTTGAGACGAAGGAGTCGCTTTAGCAAAAGTATTGGCGTTTTCTACCGCAACGGATGGTTGATCTTTGTGTCCATGCATAAATTCTGCAAGCTTTTCCAGATCGTCTGTGTTGTGTTGCAAAACTGTGAATCCTTTTGCTTCTATAAAAAAAGCACCAGTGGGTATATCAGCTTTAAAATTAACCTTACTATTCCACTGACCTTTATTTTCAATAAACTGTAATTGCGCCATTGCGGGTGTAATAGTAAACAACTCAATCACGAAAGTTGTTAGGCAAGCGAGGAGTAATGTGAATATTTTCAAGGAATATATTTTTTACAATTTACAAAATGATAACGAATAATACACAGCTAATGTTTAAACCAGAAAAGCTAAAAATGCAATTACGAAATTTTACTCCAAACCGTTTTTCCTTTTTGTATTTGAATATAATTTTTAATTGGCAAATTTTCTGCCAGATTTAAATCAGGATCATTCTCAACAATGGCTGTTGTGATCTCCTTAGCCACATCCAGCATAACCCTATCCTGGATAATATTTGCCAGTTTAAAGTTTAAAACGCCACTTTGCCGGGTTCCCTCAATTTCGCCGGGGCCACGGATTTCAAGATCTTTTTCTGCTACCTTAAAGCCATCATTTGTAGCACATAAAATCTTGAGTCTTTCCCTGCCATCATACGACACTTTATTGCCTGTTAATAATATGCAAAAACTTTTTTCACTCCCTCTTCCAACCCTGCCCCTCAACTGGTGTAACTGTGACAGTCCAAATTTTTCGGCACTTTCAATCACCATTACAGAGGCATTCGGCACATTTACACCCACCTCAATCACAGTGGTACTCACCATGATTTGAGTATCTCCCGTAACAAACCTTCGCATATTTGTTTCCTTTTGATCTGCTTTTTGCCTTCCATGTACCATGCTGATCCAGTATTTTGGTTCTGGAAAAAAGGATTTCACTTCTTCAAATCCCTTCATCAGGTTTTCATAATCAAGGGTAGCGGACTCCTCTATCAAAGGGTAAACGATGTAAACCTGCCGACCTTTCATAATCTCTGCTTTTATAAAATCCATCACCTGCGGCCGCTTATTTTCGAATCGATGAATTGTTTCAATCGGTTGCCTGCCGGGTGGTAATTCATCAATTACGCTGTAGTCCAAATCGCCGTAAGCTGTAAGTGCCAATGTTCTGGGTATAGGCGTTGCCGTCATAACAAGGATATGAGGTGGCAACGAATTTTTTTTCCATAATCTGGCTCGTTGTGCCACTCCAAATTTGTGTTGCTCATCAATCACGGCGAACCCAAGATTTTTAAAAATCACCTTATCTTCTATCACGGCATGTGTACCAATCAATATGTGCAGGGTGCCCTCTTCGCAGGCTGCTAAAATTTCCCTTCTTTTTTTAGTTACTGATGATCCTGTCAGCAATCGAACTACTACCGGCATATGCTTTACCAATTCGCTGATGCCGTGAAAATGTTGTTGTGCTAAAATTTCTGTTGGTGCCATCAGCACACTTTGAAAACCATTGTCGGCGGCAATCAACATGCTTAGCAATGCAACAATTGTTTTACCGCTCCCCACATCCCCCTGCAGTAAACGATTCATTTGCTTGCCTGTACCAGCATCCCTTCTTATTTCTTTCAACACTCTTTTTTGTGCATTGGTTAACTGGAATGGCAGGTAGTTATTATAAAACGTATTGAAGTAATCACCCACTTTATCAAATACCCAACCTTTACTAAAACGATGACGGGTACTGCGAATCATCCCTAAGCGGAGTTGGGCAAAAAATAATTCTTCAAATTTCAATCGCCTAACGGCATGTATATATTTTTCTTCAGAAGCCGGAAAATGAATATTACAAAACGCCTCCCATCTAGAAACAAACCGGTACTGTACTACGATTGATTCCGGCAAATTTTCAGGAAATTCTTTTGCCGATAATAGTTGCAGTAATGCAAAGGTCAGTTTACCCATCGCCCGTCCATTGAGCCCCCGGGCTTTCAACTTTTCTGTGGTAGAATAAATGGGTTCCAGAAATTTTTTACCCCCGGCTTTTTCGGGTGTAAATATTTCTATTTCAGGATGCGACATCTGCAGCTTATTCATGAAGAAACCCGGCTTTCCAAATGCCAGATAATACTGTCCGGTCTCCAGCGTTTTTTCAACCCAACTGATTCCCTGAAACCAGGTAAGCTCAATTTCACCGGTTTCATCTTGCAGGTAGGCCACTAAACGCTTTGATCTTCCTTCACCCATGGTATTAAAACCCGTGAGTCTTCCTGCAACCTGTGTAAAATCTGCTATGGGATTAATGGAAGCAATCTTATCTACCCTGGTTTTATCAATGTGGCGAAATGGATAGTATTCAATCAGGTCTTTAAATGTAAAAATATTGAGTTCCTTTTTCAACATATCGCCCTTTAAAGGTCCGATACCTTTTAAATACTCGATGGGATTGGCTAATATGGTACTACCCGGTATGATGTTGAATTGTTTTTACAAATATATTGGCAACTGCTGTAAAAGCAAGTTTTCAGTAAAACATCCTATTGCAAAAAAAGGTGGACGATATTCGTGATTGCTTTTGTTATAACCAATAATGAAAAATGAATTGTTTTGATTGATGACAGGAAATAACAAAAAACAGGAGCAATGCTAATTTTTAATTGAGCAACACTCCTGTTTTAAAATGCGATCATTTGAGCGAATCGCAAATAATATTTTGAAGTATGTAGGATTATTTGAGTCTCCAAATACCATCGCAGCTATCAACGTGACATCTTTCCGGAAAACTTTTGAGGGCGCTTCATATTTCGGTTCCCACCTCCTCCACCTTCTGATCTGGATGAACCGGGGTTATATTCAGGGGCTTCTCCAAATTGTTCCGGCACCACTTCTTTTGGAACGGATTTACCCAATAACCTTTCAATGGCAGCAAACTTACGCTGCTCTTTTACACTGATAAACGTAATGGCGGTACCTTCTGCAGCCGCTCTGGCAGTGCGTCCTATGCGATGCACATAATCTTCTCCGTCATGCGGTACATCATAGTTTAATACCAGGCCGATATTATCAATATCAATTCCACGGCTCAGTATATCTGTCGCTACTAAAATTTGTATGCGTCCACTTTTAAAATGCATCAGCACTTCTTCTCTTTTATCCTGCTCCAAATCACTGTGAATTTCATCAACCGGCAAATTGGTCTTCTTTAGATCACGGGTTAATTGCTTTACACTTATTTTACTACTGCAAAATATCAATACCGATGAAAAATTTTTCTGATGCAGAATAAATTTTACCAGTGGAATTTTTTGAGTATCGTACACCACATAAGCCAGTTGTTTAATTTTTTCGTTGGGTTTGCTAATTGAAATGCTCACCTCTTCCGGCTTATGCAAGATGGTTCTTGCCAACTCTCTTATTTTATACGGCATGGTTGCGGAGAATAGCAGGTTCTGCCTTTTCTGCGGTAACGCATGAATGATGCGCATGATATCGTCATAAAACCCCATATCCAGCATGCGATCAGCTTCATCCAAAATAAGGTATTTTAATCCCTGAAACTTCACGTAGCCCATATTGATATGTGCGAGCATTTTTCCCGGCGTACAAATTACCACATCCGCACCTGCGCTTAAAGCTTTCTTTTCCTGTACAAATGCATTGCCGTCACCACCGCCATATACTGCGATTGAACTAACCGAAGTAAAATAGGAAAGTCCTTCCATATGCTGTGCAATCTGGATTGCCAGCTCACGGGTAGGAACAATTACCAGTGCGGTTATACTATGATGATTGATGGGAGAAGAAATGATATTATTGATCAGGGGAAGTAAAAAGGCGGCTGTTTTACCAGTGCCCGTTTGGGCGGATGCAATCACATCTTTACCCGCTAAAACCAATGGAATCACCTGTTCCTGAACGGGCGTTGCGTCATCATATCCCGATGCTTCAATTCCTTCCAATAGGCGGTTGTCGAAGCCAAAATCTGTAAACTTCAAAATAATATTTGCTGATTAAAATTGAAAAATGAATGTACTAAGATTTACATCCTTTACCCCGATTATTCACTGGCTGTTTCTACTTCAGCCACTGCTTCAACAGGTAATGGGGTGATATTTTTTACCGTGATTTGAAATTTTGTATTTAAGATTACCTGAAAATGACCAGTTTGTAAAACGGCTTTGGTAGGTGCGTCTTCCAGCATTGCGGCAGCAAGATGACTGGCAAGATCGGAACCGCTGATTACATTACTTACCTTACCATCCGTAAATTCAATGGTAAATTTATAACCCGCTTTTCTACCGGTTCCTGCTCTTTCGAAATCTTCCCGGTTTAAACTTAACAACTGATCTCCTCCGGATGATTTTTTCAATAAAATCCTTATTACAGGCAGGTATTTATTCCAAATATAAGTGTACATATTACTGTTTTTTAAAATTTATTTTGGGGAGACGGTGGTGGATTTTTTACTGAAATAATGTTCAGATAATAATAAAGGTAAGCTTTCCTGACTTAACAGCCGGTTTGAATTATTTGATCAAAGCTGGGAAATAAGGCCAAATTTTAAATATTCCGACTGTTTTAACATTAAACCTTCTGTTGAGCACAATATTTGTCACCTTAAATAAGTTTACAAGAGTAATCCGATGTAGTTAAATCTACACACCTCTTATTAATCAAAAAAAATCTGTACTATGAACACCAAATCCCCAATTACAAAATCCGTAGTGGAACAAACAGCCAACAACACCACCAGTTGGATCGGTCATCAAACAAATAATGATAAAGACATTATTGGCGGTCAAACTTTCACCTCCCCGTCAGAAGTTGATCTTCAAGCAATTGAGGTTTTAACCAGTATTGTCGCCCAGCCGGGGAACGTATTAATGACGCTGCACAGCTTTGATGCGCAACTGGAAAGTTGGGGTCCAATTCTTGGATCGGCCAGTGTAGACTTCACCCAAACCGATAATGGAAAATGGAAATCGTTTAATATAGCTGGGTTGCATTTAAATAAAGGTAAATCTTATGGGTTTCGCCTTGAAAGCCTGGACTCAGGTGCTTATATTGGAGTAGCAGAAGCTGTTGGATGTAGCCAATCACCCTTATCAAATAGTGGTCAGGAATGGCAATTCACCAATAGTGATATTAAAGGGCATTCGTTCTCCTATTTCAGTCTTGCCTTTAAAGTAGATGCGAAGGCAGCATAATTTTGCCAATGTAGACCGGTAGTTTTTAACTTTTTGAAAGCTGCTTATACTTTCCGAAAGAATGGTCTAGAAAACCAGTCTATGGATTAATATCCGATAGCGGATCGGGATAATGGTATTTGTAATCCTATTCAATTAAAAGGGGCAGGATTACAAATACCATTTTTGTTTAAACTAAGGCAATTCTATCATCCTGATATTTTTAAAATACACCTTGTTACCATGATCCTGAAGGGCTATGCGTCCTTTTTTTGCATTCCCATAATCCGGATAATCTTTCCATTTACCTTCCATCTTCTTCTTGTTCCATTCTGCACTCCAGGCATCAAAGACGACTACTTTTTCGCCATTCAACCAGTGTTCAATCTGTCCTTTATTAAAAACGATTCTACTTGAATTCCACTCACCCACCGGTAATAATTTTTTACTGCTGTTCGGAACATTCATAGCGTAATCCGCACCAGATTTTTGCCAATCCTCCAGCTTTTCAGGAAAACCAATATCATCAATCATCTGATATTCCGGTCCTGTTTCATATGGGGCTTTATATTTAGGAGACTCCAAAACATGGTACATTACGCCGCTATTGCCTCCCTTTGTAACCTTCCATTGCCAACTCAGGTCAAAGTTTTCATACTCCATATCAGACACGATATCGCCACCTGCTGCATCTTTTGCAGCCCCGAGGCAAACCATCGCACTGTCTTCAATTGCCCAGTTTTCTATTTTTCCGGTTTTATTAAAACCATGCCAGCCTGCCAACGTTTTACCATCAAAAAGACTGGTTTCATTTCCACCAATTGGGATTGCTGTGGAATCGGGCTTCATTTCAACCTCGGCTACAGGTCCTTCATCTGAGTCTGTACAGGATGCCAATGTTATCATTGATAAGATAATACATGTATTTTTTAGAAATTTCATATACATAAATATTGATCTATTTTTTTACCAATTGCATCTTTTCAGGGTTCCACAAAATAGCGGTGTCCTGGTTATAGCTGTCGTTGCATAACAATGCCGGGGCAGCCGCCCTGTAGCCAAAAATGGCATCTTCTGTTAACTTGCCACCATTTTTAATGGCATTGAAAAAATTCACAAAATGATCATAGGGGCCACCCAGATACCCTTTCTCTGCCTCAAAAGTATATTCCTCGGGCGCCAGTATTCTTTTTCGGCTGCTAACCGGTGTGCCCGCCTTTCGCATCTGTTCAATATAAAAC
>Ga0209490_10003264_pt1 | contig 15166 bp, 13 predicted proteins | sample MAT06_FD_187209 | JGI IMG/M metagenome (GOLD analysis project Ga0209490, IMG submission 187209) | Freshwater microbial communities from Lake Fryxell liftoff mats and glacier meltwater in Antarctica - MAT-06 (SPAdes) (version 2) | ecosystem: Environmental > Aquatic > Freshwater > Ice > Liftoff...
TCGCACAGTACGGCGCGGCAGATTATTCCCAGAAATTCAGTGGTCAGAAGAAAAAAAAGCCCAGTGGCAAGCTGAAAGAGAAGCATTTTATCAGCGCTGCAAACCAATTTTCGATCGCCTCAAACCAGAATTAATGAAAACCCATTACAACTGGTATATGGCGGTTGAACCCGACAGCGGAGAATATTTTATCGACAAGGATGATATGCTAGTTGCAAACATAGCCCATGAAAAATACCCGAAAGTTAAATTGCAAGTCTTTCGGATCAATGAAACTGGAGTTTGTGGTACAATCTGATTGCAGGAAGATTTGAAAATAAGGGAGAAAAAATAATGACTTATCTCAACCCAACTCGCACAGTACGTCGGGGAAGATTGTTCCCAGAAATTCAATGGTCAGAAGAAAAAAAAGCCCAGTGGCGAGCTGAAAGAGCCACATTCCGCAAGCGTTGCAAAGTAATTTTCGATCGCATTAAACCAGAATTGATTAAGACTCACTACAACTGGTACATGGCGGTTGAACCTGATAGCGGGGAATATTTTATCGACAAGGATGATATGGCGGCTACCAAAATGTGCCGCCAGAAACACCCAAATGCTATCCCCTACCTTTTCCGCATCAACGATACAGGAGTTTGTGGCACGATATGATTGAGGGAAGCTTTGGCGATAATGACGAGCTATTTTTTGAAATTTCATTGATTGCTGATAACGGCTTAGAATTACCTGTTGATGCTCTGCTTGATACAGGTTTTTCTGGCTGGTTAGCAATGGACGAACAAGATTTAGAGGGACTTGATTGGATTTATATTAGGCGACAAGAAATGCGGACAGCAAGGGGAGAATTTGATTTCGATCTTTATGCCGGCAAAGTGCGTATTGAGGGTCAAGAATTTGACATTCCCGTTCATGTGGGTGACGGAGTACCCGAAATTTTAATCGGCCGCCAGTGGCTGAAAAATCGGCGATTAATAGTTGATATTTCTGCGGGTGTTTTGACATTGGAAGCGAATTAATAGCAAGATGACTTTAAAAAGTTTTGATATAGTAATAGTAGGAGCTGGCCCCGCAGGTGGCCACTGTGCGAGAATTTTAGCCAAATCCGGCCGCAAAGTCTTGCTTGCCGAACAAAATGATAATTTTAATAAAAACGACTTTTCCAGCGCCGCCACACCTCTAGAAACTCTCTCACAATTCGATTTACCTGAATCAGTAATCGGCAGTTATTGGCACAAACTGACTATTGAAACTAGCAAAGTCAGTCAAACTTGGGAGTCTCCCGAAAGTTTGGGAGTTGTTCTCAATTTTGCTAAATTTAGAGCATTTCTGGCTAGTGAAGTTCAGGGAAATGGAAGTGAAGTTTGGCTTGGTTATCGCTACATAAAACATTCACAAGCCAACGGCGAAACCATCGTAGAATTTAAACAGCTATCCGACGGTCAACTTATCAAAGTTAGCGCGAAAGTATTGGTTGATGCGACTGGTTTTGCTAGGGCGATTATGTATGAGAAGGAGAATGATAAACCAGCGTTTTTGTCTGGAACCGGAATTGAATATCTAATTGAAGTAGAACCAGAAATTTATGATAAATATGCCAATGATTTAATCTTCTTTTTGGGCGACAAATGGATGCCGAAGGGTTATTCTTGGATATTTCCAATGGAACAAAATAGGCTGAAAGTTGGTGCGGGCCGCATTTTTTTAGATGCTAAAACCCTCAAAGATTTGTCACCGCTGAAAAAGTATATTGATTTGCTGATTGATGAGTATCTGAAGTCAAAAAGTTATAAAATTATTGACAAACACGGTTCCACGCTGAAATACAGTCAGGGTTTGCAGGATATTTATTGCAAGAATAACATAATTGCGATCGGCGATACTGTCTCGACGGTTAACTTTTTGGGCGGTGAAGGTATTAGACACGGGATGGATGGCGCAGAAATAGCGGGGAAATACATTCAAAAGTATTTGGATGGAAAAATATCAGATTTTCGGGATTATGAGACGGAAATGCACCGCAAGTTTGATCAGAAATGGAATATTTCGGAAAGATTGGCGGTGAGAAAGTATATTGATGATGTTAATGATGAACTGACTGATAAAACAATTGCTTATTTGAAGTACATGAAAACTGAAGATGTGATGGATATTTTGTTTTCTTATAAATTTGAGAAGATTTCAAGAGGGTTGGGTGGTTATTTTATCAGGAAAATTCAGGGTTTTATTCAGAAATTCGGCGGTTGAAACCGCATCTACACATACAAAGAAACTCGGCGGTTGAAACCGCGTCTACACATACAAAGTCCGCCTGCGCGGACTAAGATTATGGATTTGTGCTATAAATCTAATTGCCAGAAATTTTCTGTGGTGACTTGCATCCGGGGAAGCGACAGTAAAGAATCTTCAAAATTGCTAAATTTAGATTCGTAGGACACACCATAAGTATAGCCGATCGCACGAACTAACTGTTCTACCATTTTATCAACATTTCCGTAGGGATAAGCAAAGCATCTGACAGGTTTCTCCAATCCCCGTTCCAGGATAGCACGAGATTTTGCTCCTTCTCGCACAATTTCTGTGGGCGACAAGCCAGTCAGAGGTTGATAAGTCGCAGACATGGAACCAAACTCAATTCCTGCATCCCGCAGTTGCCGAATTTGTGGCCATCCCATTAACTGCACTTCTGGAAATTCGGCTTTTTCCCAACTATTTGTCTTTCCAATCGACTCTGCTACTAAAAAAACAGTCGCTGTAAAGTTAAAGCGTTTTAGCAGAGGAAAAGCATAGTTAAAAAAGTCGAGATAGCCGCCGTCGAAAGTTAGCAATACAGCTTTACCAGGTAAAGGAATTTGGGCTAGTTTCGCATTTTGCCAATCTTCCCAACTCGTACTATAATAACCAGAATCTTTCAGATACTGCAACTGTTGTTCAAGGATTTCTGTACAAATGCGATTGTAAGCGAGAATTGGCAAGCTTTTAGTGACAGTATTATTGTCTAATAATTCAGGCTGAAATGATTGAGAAACTTTTCGATAGGACGACTTTCGCCAAATGATTTCTGGTGCATAAAATACTTGTTTTGGCAACTCATTTTCTAAGGGAATTTGGGTTATCGATTCCCCTGCAATTGCCGCCGCTGCTGTTAATTCCCGCATCGCTGCTGCTGGTAGTGCGGCCCGACGACTGACACTGGTGCCGATCGCACCTTCGCGCCTCCCGAACATCACCGCATCTTGTGGATAAATGCCCCCAGAACCCTTCGCATTCAACCAGTTGGCTGCATTTGCTATTTTTTGAGCAGCAGAGGTTAAGCGCGATCGCAGTGACATCTCACAATCCAGTGGTTTTCCCAGCAAAGCTTCTCGCACAGCAGCTATACACAATTCAAAACCGCAATTTTGAGTAATTGCCGATCGCACTTTTTGAGCAGAAACAAAGTTATTTTCAACCGCAACAGTTATAATACCGATAGCAACACCGCCGACTTTTATCAGCACATCAATTTCTGAAAGCTCAACTTTGATGTTAGGTAATTCTTCACTGACTTCGATAGCAATCAAGTCTGTATCAAGATTAATTGTGAATGCTTCATCGGCTGTTTCGGGATTATAAAAATAAGCCTCAAGCCAATTCGGACGATTCCAAATTGCCTGTAAAAATAGCGTCCACTCAAACTGCGGATTTTCGGGATTTTGTCGAAAAAAGCGATCGAGAATTGGCCAAGCGAACTCAGATGCGATCGCATCAGCCAACACTACACCAGCCACAATCCCGTCACAGACAGGTAATTCAATGATTCCGAGTGCAACGCCTTCTAATTCAATTGTACAATAAAGGCGATCGTATATTTGCGGAATCTCAATATCCAAAATTGGTTGAGTCACCTCCACCTTAAACTTGTAAGCAACTTGAGAGTTCACCTCCTGGATTTGAGTTAAAATAGATTGAATTTGATGGCGGTTAAAAATCTGATGATATTTGTGAACTTTAGTGCTTTGGATGTCTCTAGCAATTCCTTGATGCCAAGGTAAATTCAAACTCAAATTAGCTGATTTTGATTTATAATTAATCAGCATTGCACAGTCATACTCAATCCCAATAAATTTACAAATATCTTTTAAAACTAAATCTTTATGATTTACAAGTTCCTCGTATCTGACAAATATATGATTAGAGTTATTAACGTATTTATGGCTAGTTAACACTGCATATTTCCAGCGCTCAATACAGTGTTCTAAAGTCCAAATACCTCCCCACAACTCGCTAAAATTTCTCGTAGCCTCATACATAGAAGCTATGGTGTCCATACCATTTCGCAAAATATGGATAAACTTAGCATCCGGTATCAGACGCTGAATATCCTCAATAAAATATATATGTTCCGGCGTTTTCTCCAACCAGATACTTTTATTTTGTTCCGCCGCTAAACCATCTAAGACTCCGACAAACCAGCTAGTTTTAGTTTCCACAGTTTGACTATCATCAAAGCCATTCAATAAATCAGGGCGATGAATCTCATCCCTAAAAAAACTTGTCAATCTACTTGACAAATTAGCCGCAAACTCCTCATATAGCAAATAGTGAAAAAACTTAGATTCAGGAAAAGAAATAATTTCTGGATGGGCGGCTAACAAACTTTGAAGAATCGTCGTACCGCTTCTCGGAGATCCAATTAAAAATATCCGTTTCATTTGTTTACTTAATAAATTGTTTGTGAGTAAGATTTATTTAAAATAACCCGCAGTTTGTAGGGTGCGCATTGCGCACCGGCTACTCTTGTAGGGTGCGCAATGCGCACCAACTGGTTAATAGGTATCGGCGCGCTTGGCGCCTAAGTCAACCGGTGCGCAGTGCACACCCTACAAACTGCGGTTTAGAAACTCTTTTTTTCTAACTCCAGCTAAAATCCTCTTTCAATAACTCAGAAAGTTCCCGATTATAAGGTTCAAAATAACCTATTAACTCTTGTTCGATCGCCTTTGGCATATTACTATAATCCTCGGCACTATTACTCTGATATTCTTTGACAGCACTCGCGTTGATATCCAAGAAATCTAACACCCGAGAAAATACCTTCCCCGAATCTTTCTGAAAATCTTCGCTTTTGAGAATTAGTAACTGTTCCTTGGGGAAATAATCGAGCCAATTCTTGATTTGTTCGACATAAATTCCTCGCGACAAATAGGAATAATGTTGGTGATTGAAACTATAATAACCATCGTCGGTTTTGATTTTTTCAATTTCACCTTTTAGTCGATCTCCCTCAGAGGCAATTGCCTTTTCAAAATCCAACTTTTCACAACCCACCGCCACTTCTAAATTGTAATGCAGCCAAGCTCTTTGTACCGGGTTTCGCAACATCACAATCAGCTTAACATCCGGGAAACACTTGTAAACTCGCTCTGCCACCAACGGATGGTAAATATAGTAAGGAGTCATCTCCCACAGCAACACTTTTTCACCCGCGACACTCCGCGTCAACTGCTTGCTATACCACTCAACGCCTCGCTCAAAATTCAACTCAAAAAAGTGGACTTGTCTTGCACCTTCTTTAATCATTTGCAGGTGATTATCCAGATAACCGTACAAAGACTCGGCGCTGCATTTTTGAGCGCCAAGAATTAAAAAGTCTGGTTTTTGTTTGGCTTTTAACTGAGTCGAAATTTTGGCATATCCGGGATTGTTTTTATTTAAAGCGTGAGCTTTATCGATCTTTTCTGGCAAGTCTAACAACTGCATTTTGCCTTCAAACTCCCAGTGGTAGGGCGGACAAAGGATGGTTTTTTGGTGTACAGTCGATCGCACATATAGCGGATAGACGTGCCAGTGATAGTCGTAAGCATAGGCCCAACTCTTCTCGTAAACCCCAGCATTCACATAATACTGACCATTTCCCAAGTCTAATCTATCCAAATGTAGCCTAATTTTGCCCTCACCTTTAGCTAGGGGAACCAATCGACCCATTTGATTCGTATTGGTGTCGAAGCAATTTTGCCCATCTTCCCGGCTAATTGTCACCCCAAAGATAGCAGCGGAAATTTGCTTCGGAACCGAATAATGAATCTCAATCGTTACAGCATCACCGCTGTCTATTTCTTCATCTGGTAATACTTTAACATCCGTAATTTCTACTTCCAAAGAACCGAATCGATTTTCATTAACTCGCAATTCCGAACCCGTACTTGTGACTTCAGGAGGACGCATGGGAGTGCGTTTTTCGGTTTCCGATCGCATTTCCGACAAATATTGACCAGCCACCACTTCCGGTTCACCGTAAGCAACGATTTCACCGGATTTTAGCCACAAAGCCCGATCGCACAATTTCTGAATTTGTCCAGCATTGTGAGAAATCAAAACAATCGCACAACCTTTAGTCTTAAACTCAGTTATCTTATTCAAACATTTAGCTTGAAAAGCCACATCACCAACCGATAAATGTTCATCAACTAACAGCACTTCTGGATCAGTGTGAATTGCCACCGAAAAAGCCAGCCGCATTTGCATCCCCGTACTATAAGTCCGCATCGGGCTATCAATAAACTTTTCTAACTCGGCAAATTCCACAATGTCGTCGAATCGACGGGCTGCTTCCCGGCGAGTCAAACCCGCCACCACCGCACCGACAAACACGTTTTCTCGCCCAGTTAAATCCGAGTGAAAACCTGCACCCAAATCCAATAAGCCACCGATTTTGCCATTAACTTGAATTGTACCTTCTTCGGCGCGGCCAATGCCACCGACAAGTTGTAACAGCGTCGATTTTCCGGCGCCATTCTTGCCGAGAATTCCCAACATTTCTCCTGGAGAAACACTAAAACTGATATCTCGCAGCGCCCAGAAATGTGCCTGCGGTTTCATTCGCCGCCATCCCCACAAAGCCGCCTCCATAATCGTAAAAGGTCGATCGGCACTGTAGCTATTAAACCTCTTCCCCAAACCCTTAACCACAATAGCTTGACGCATTTAAAGTTCCTCCACGAAATGAGCGCTTTGCCGTTTAAAAATTCCCAGTCCGATCGGCAACAGAACTGCTACAATCAAACTTACAGTTAATAGTGATTGCCAGTCTGGTTGCGTACCTTTCAAAAGTATGGCGCGATAAGCTTCAATCAGAGGAACCATCGGATTAAACTGATAGAAAGGCAGAAATTCCTTCGGTATACTGTCCAGGTTATAGAAAATCGGAGTCAGATAAAACAGCATCTGCAAAACTACGCCCAAAGTGTGCTGAGTGTCGCGAAAAGTAACGTTAATGGCGGCGAGGGGATAAGCCAAACTTACCGTCAAGAAGAATTGAATCACCATCAAAACTGGCATATACAGCAGCACTGAATTCGGCTGAATCCCGTCAATTGCCAGAAAGATAATTAGCACCGGTAGCGCTAGCAAAAAGTGAATTAATCCAGTAGTTGTTGTCACTATCGGCAAAATCGCGATCGGAAAATTTGGCTGTCGAATTAAAGCCCGGTTGCCAGTAATTAGCGCCGTTGCTTGAAATAGCGCCGTCTGAGTCCAAGTCCAAATTAATAAACCGCTAAAAGCAAAGGAAGAAAACTGCGGAACATTTACCGGAATTACGGTTTTAAACACAAACGAAAATACCGCCAACTGTAATAGCGGATTGATCAAAGTCCAAGCAATTCCCAGGGTCGATCGCTTGTAAAGTAGTTTCATGTCGCGATCGACCAACTCCCGCAGCAAATCGAAAAGATGAGCCATTCTGCGCCGTCGATAACCCAAAGTTCCCGTATTTCTCACCCCACACCTCCAGCAACTACCTGCGCTTCAACCTGCTGCGGTTCAACATCAGGAAGCAGCGCCAAACGCTGAGCCTGTAACTGCGCTTCCTTGTAAGCAAAAGGACTCTGTAAAGCCCCTAGCAGCTCGCTTAAGACCAACTTGCGAGGAAACCAGTTTGGTCGAATCAATCGTCGCAACAGCCACCAGCTCAGCCATTGAGACACCGCAAATTGTACAATTGCGCCACGGCTGACAGTTCGGTTGCGATCGCACGTCAGCAAAAAAGCCCCAAAACCGCGCCCGTTGTCCCGTAGTTGGCGACTCAACGCCTCACCACTACGTCGGTGTACGTGCCACACAAACGCTGTCGGTTCATAAAAAGTCGAGTATCCCTTCGCCAAAATCCGGTGAAACATCTCAATATCTCCAGCGCCCCTAGTCGGAGTCCCCACATCCAAAGCAGGGTCAAAATTGCCAACTTCGGCGAACACTCGACGGCGGAAAGCCATATTCGCGCCAACGCCGTAATTGCTTGCCCACAGCAGCTTTTGAGCCGAAAGCTTGCTACCATCAACCTTAAAACAGTGGAGATGTTGCAACATTCCCCCGTAGCCAAATTCAAATTGACATTGAGCCTCTGTTTCCAATTCCGCCGGCGCGACTAAACCGCTAACTGCCATAATTTCCGGGTCAACAAAACCCGCGGCCATACCTCGCAGCCAACCTCGATCGGGCCGAACATCATCGTCAGTAAAAGCAATAATCTCGTGGCTAGCTTCAGCGATACCACGATTGCGAGCCCAGTCCAATCCTGGCCGTTCTTCCTTCACGTACCGTACAGGTAATCCCGCGACCAATTCAGCGGTGCTGTTATTGGAAGGAGCGTTGTCTATAACGATGATTTCGCGGTTGGGATAGTCGAGGGCGAGAATTGCTTGCAGAGCACCTTTGAGTAAGTCGGTGCGATCGCGCGTACAGATTACCACGCTAATTGGTGGTAGTAGATGATTGGGATCTGGTTGCAGACCCAACTTTTCGGTCAGAATCGCTTTAGTCAATTCCTTGCCTATTTGCTCGAAAATTGCCACTCGCACCTTCTCGGCCGGAATAATTGCTAGCCAAGGATTGTTGAACATTTCCACCCATTTGATAGGTACTCCCCGGTAGCGCACCAAAATACGAATTTTTTCGTATTCTTCCAGTCCCCGAATCGGATTTATTGGTTCTGAAAATTCGATATCAAGCAGTTTTACTGCCATAAATTTCTCCTAAAAATAGTGGGCATTGGGCATTGGGCATTGGGCATTGGGCATTGGGCATTGGGCATTGGGCATTGGGCATTGGGCATTGGGGAATTACCAATTATCAATTACCCATTATTTAACAGCAAACTCATAATTTTCAAAAGCAATTAAAGGCTGAATCTCCTTCATGCCAATACTTTTGGGCATACCATTAACTGCGATCGCAGCCAGTAATTTATCCGACACCAGAGTTGCCAAAATCGGGCGTAAATGAACGCCCCGCAGCGGTTCGACACCGAATTTTGGAGTGACGTGACCGACCGGAAGTTCACCGTAACGGAGGTAAATTCCATCAGGTCGTTTCTCGTCAATGATGCGTTCTGCTGCTTCCCAACCCTCCTGCAAATCAAGTTCAATCTCGTTTTCGCCTAAGTCAGTGCGGGCCGGCCCACCTTGCATAAAACTCGAAATAGCCGATCGACTTTTCAACTCATCTATCACCCCCCGAAAATACCAATAACCGCGCAACTTTGTTCGCAGCCACCGCCAAGTTGTCCGCATCCCGAAACTCTCTAGAAAATCCAGAGAGTTCCTCAGCCCCAAAGCCAACAAATCCACCGCCGCCGGCCAGAAAAAGGCGATCGTCGTCAAAATTTTGTCTGCCAGCGAATAAGGATTTTCGTAGTTTTTAATGTACAGCGTCGGTCGGAGTTCCGGGTGTCGCTGACCGATCAAAACATCCGAACGCCCTTCCTGACGAGCGCGTCGAAAAGAGCGATCGAGATTGTTCGTTTCGTGTTCATAGTGATAGCCCACTGCGCCCGCAGCCATCACAAAAGGCACACCAGCTTTCAACAAACGTACCCCGAACTCATAATCCTCACCGCCACAATTCCCGAAAGCCACATCAAACCCACCAAGACGAGCAAACAGTCCCGCATCCAGAGAAATATTGCCACTGAGCAAATCTCGATACTCGTAGCGGTGAGTCACCTTGCTCATTTGGTAAAATTTCTCCTCCCACCAACTCCGAACTTCCACATCAAAATATTTAGTGCTCCCCTGCAACTTTGGCGGATAAGGGCCCATCACAGCACAGCCCCAACGTTCTTGATGAGCGCGCGCGTGGCTTTCCACCAGCAGCGGCATTGCTTCAATATCATCATCTAGAAACAACAGCAATTGTGCAGTAGCAGCCGATGCTCCAGTATTACGCGCGATCGCCGCACTCCGACAATTTACCTCAATAACCTGCAATTTAAACGGAGCTTTGTAGTCTCGTAACATTGCCAAAGTATCGTCAATGCAGTTATCTGCGACTACTGTAACTTCCATAAGGTCGATCGGATAAGTTTGCGATCGCAAAGAATCAAGAGCCCGTTGCAAAGAAAAACTTCGGTTATGAGTCGGAATAATTACGCTAACAATCAAACTTTCCATATTTACATGAGTAATTGGGAATTGGGAATTGGGAATTGGGAATTGGGAATTGGGAATTGGGAATAACAAATGTATCCGCTCAATAAATCGGGGTAGACTACCGTGTTGGGAACGATTTTGCGATGTTTGAGGCTCGTCAGTGAGCGATTTCCCCCGATTTATTGAGCGGATACTAACAAATAACCAATGACTAATGACTAATGACTTCTTATAACTGCTTCCGAGAAGCAAAATAAGCCATCGGCCCACTTATACACCCACGCAACTGAGCCAAAAGCAGATCGCTAGGAATAGAATCCGGTTTCTTTCGCAAAGAAGCAACCAACTCCGGCAATTGTTTATAGCGAAACCATCCCCAAGCTAACAGAGGCACACTGAATTCCCTGTTCACGACAAACATCCGCGTCCAAAAAGCATAGACACCGATACCATAGCCTTGGAGCGTTTTTTGTAATTCTTCCCAAGTGCGTCGGTGGCGGTGCCAACTCAAAGCCCTCGGCTCATAGACAATACGGTAGCCCGATCGCAAAATACGAGCAAACAATTCGCAGTCTTCCCCTCCCACAGTCGGAGTTCCCGCCCCCAAATCTTCATCAAACAGCCCAATAAAGTCGATCGAACTTTTCCGCAAAGCCATACTCGCCGAAACACCCACCGGAGCCACAATCAGCGGATTGCACTCCGCCCCATCAAAAATTCGGCGCTCAAAGCCCCGTCCGTGCGGGCTGTAGCGCTCAAACCATTCTTGCGCTTCTGTTTCGAGTTCCAAGGGCATCACTAGCCCCGTCACGCACATTACGCGCGGATCTGTGAAATTTTGCAACAGCGATCGCAGCCAATTCGGATCGGGAGTCGCATCGTCATCTGTAAACGCTACGAATTCGTGTTTAGCCTCACGTAAAGCACGGTTGCGGGCGGCGCTGGAACCCGGTACATCTTCCCGTACATAGCGGACTTTTGGGTAATTTTTGACCAGTTCCTGCGTACCATCACTCGAAGGACAATTGTCAATTACCAAGTATTCCTGACCATCATCGGGCATTCGCATAAATGCTTCCAGACAACGCTGCAAATCTTCCGGGCGATCGCGCGTGCAAACTACTACTGTGGCGATCGGCACTGCCTGTACGGGCCCGCGTTCGTCCCATTCTAAGGCATCGTATAAACAGTTTTTCCACAGATTCTCCCCCACAGCGTTCATCAGTGTTTCCCGCAATTGGGAGCCGCCAATGCTACCTCCGACTGCGGCCAAAGTCGCCTGCCCGATCGGGTTTCCGTGCAGTCGAATCAACACCAGAGCTTTGCTATAACGCTCATCAACCGTTATTTCTGGCGGTAGTTTAGAGATTTCCAAGTCGAGAATAGCTGTTGTCATGAGTTATGTGATTGTAGATTTTAGACTTTAGATTTTAGGTGACAAAAAACTCATAAATACTCAGTATTTTACCGGATGTATTTTAGCAAAAATTGTTGTACAGATAGCAACTTATCAATGTCATACTTGCCGATCGCCGATCGCGAATCAAACATAAAGCCTCATTTTTATGATTGCTGTTATTTATTTTTACTTTCGATTACCCACTGATGTCAAGTTTTTTGTCTACACAATTTTTGCCAGCGAAAACAATCGCACCTCCGGGGTTGTGTCAATTGTCTGTGTTATTGGCTACTGACGCGCTACCAAGTCTCGCGATTAATCCCAAATCTAAAAACCCGATTTTTTGATAAAACCGGGTTTGGGCGATCGTTAGGTGCATTAATTGCGATCGGGTACTATTCTCGACAACATACCAAACAATCAAACACCCTCACAATTCAAACTTTCGCGAGTAGTAGTTCTAGTATAAGAATTCCAACTATCCAACTCCGCCGAACTCCGGTGACAAAGCATCGCCCTCAGCGCCTCACTAAGTCCCCGAACCCCAGTAAAATCTGCACCTTCAATGCTAGTAACATGATCCAAACCAATATTAGTAAAATCAGCCCCTCGAAAATCAACCCCATTCAATTCCGCACCATTTAACCCCGCATCCCGCAAGCAAGCACCAGTCAGAAAAGCCCTGCGTAAATTAGCACCACTCAAACGGGCACCTTGCAGATTAGCACCAGTCAAATCAGCGCCACTCAAATAAGCGCCCAGCAAATTAGCACCGCTCAAATCCACAAACCGCAAATCAGCAGTATTCAAAAAAGCCCCGCTCAAAATAGCTCCCGGCCCCACAGCACCACAATTTTTGTATCTAAAACCTTCCGGCCAAACTGTCAGCGAATCATAGACAGCAACCTGCAATTTCGATCCGTTCAAATCAGCCTCACTCAGATTAGCATTCCGCAAATCTGCCCTACACAAACAACTGTTTTGCAAATCCGCAGACTTCAAAATCGCACCTTGCAAATTAGCGCCCCGCAAATCCGCCTCAACCAGATTAGCACCGCTCAAATTGGCACCGCACAGGTTAGTGCCAATCAAACTAGCACCGCACAGGTTAGCATCGCACAGGTTAGCATCGCTCAAATCGCGATCGTACAAATCAACCCCACTCAAATCAACCCCCGCCAAACTTTCCCCCGACTTCAAAGCAGCCAGTAAAGCCTCCGAATCGAAATTTGTGCGATCGATCGTTAAATTAACCATTTCTTTCAAAAAAATACCTCAATTCAGATAATTATACCTTGACCATGCCCAAAAAAGGATACAAGCCCCCGACGCTGATGACGGTCGATCAAAAAAAAATTAGACCCTTCGACAAGCGAGTGGGCAACGCCAAAATTTAAGCTTCCAGATGCACCTGTACAGTAAATCTAAAATCTAAAATCTAAAATCGACTGACCCGAACCCCACTCAGCATCCCATACTAAACTTTACAATCAAACATTCTAAAATTTAGTAAAATTTAGAAAACCAAATTTGGCAAAAATCAGCAAAGGTCACAAACGCCATGAAAATCAAACCGCCAATGACAATGATGGACTTCTTTCGCAAAAGCGAAGGAACCTGGTTTTCCCAGCGTTCAGTCCATCACTTCGACGCAGTAGCAGACGAATCAGGCGAATCAAATCTAATCATTCAAATCATGGAAAAAGACCACCCCAAAATCCAAGAAATTTGTGATAAGCAAGGAGTAAATCCAGCACTAGCCATCGGTGGAGCAACTTTTATGTGGCAGACAACCCTCGACGCCAAAGACAAAGAACCCAACCCAAATTACGCAGCCATTCTAGTAGACGTTCCCGATCAAAACAATCCACAATCAGGAAAATTTCTGCGCAACCAAGGCTATGTAGAAGGAATACCAGTTATCGGGAGATACAATTTTGCCACAGATGGAGTATTAACAATCAACACAGAATACGAAAAAAATCAAGGTCAAGAACGCTGCTGGTTTATCACCGACGATTTCCGCGTGCGCGTCAGCACAGTACGCATGATGAACGGAGTAAACCTCATGACTTACAGTTCCGAACGCCGCTGCGTCACACCCGAATTTTTGCACGAAATAATTCAACAGCAAAAAGTTATTAGTTATTAGTTATTAGTTATTGGTTATTGGTTATTAGTTATTGGTTATTGGTTATTGGTTATTGGTTATTGGTTATTGGTTATTGGTTATTGGTTATTGGTTATTGGTTATTGGTTATTGGTTATTACCAATTGCCAATGCCCAATGCCCAATGCCCAATGCCCGATGCCCGATGCCCAATTCCCAATTCCCAATTCCCTGTTTGCCCAATGCCCTGTTTGGCCAATTCCTCAGCCCCGCTCATCAAACTTTGTATAAAAACTACCGTACTTAATCCAGTATTGTTTTAGCTCATGGTTAGGTGTATGCAAACTCGCCTTAGCTTGATACAAAAGAACTTTTCGGTGATTTCCAATCCAAACTTTATTAATCGGGTGAACACAAATAAAAGTTCCCCCCAAACTCTCAATGCACTGCTCAAAAGTCTCAATAGTCGGATATTCCAAAGTTTCAAATATAAAAAAACTTCCCGAACAAATCAAATGCCGACTCCTAATCCAACACTCAATTTTTTTTCTAGCAATTGGCGGCAACATAGTATTTTAAACATTCATTTTTTTCACATTTTTTTCATGTTATCAACATGGCTATAGGCAATTCGTTAGCAAAGCTTTCGACTTTTTCAAACACCAAAGGCCCCTCAGTCGAACCCCAAACCTGCTCGCGAGTATTAACATCCATTCCTCTGTCTAAACTTGCCCAAGTATGCTCTGTCAACTCCACATCACTGACTAAATAAGTCTCGCATCCCTTGCGATTAATCAAACACTTCTCCCCAGGCTCCACACTTCCTCGAAACATTTCGCCATCTCTCTTAAATACCATCGAACAGTTATAGCGACGTTCAATAGAATCCGGCGTAATAGTCAGGAGAATATCTAATTCTCGCCCGGAACCCGCATATATCATACCATCTTTTAGACCGTAATTCTCTATATAAATTTGATTTTCTTGTTCGACAAGTCGGTGAATGCCTTGACGGTAGGGATTCCACACATCGTAGTCATAAACCTGTTCCGAATAAAAACCGATTCCGCCAAAAAACTCAAAAGGTAAAGGTCGAAACAAAACCCGAATGTGAGCGTAACTTTGCGGATTGACACTTGCTTGATTCTTGTTGCTAAAATGCCCAGCCATCAACCTAGCTAGGGCGATAAGTTCGCTTGTCATTGGTTAATTGGTAGTTGGTAATTGGGAATTGGGAATTGGGAATTGGGAATT
>Ga0209490_10003270_pt1 | contig 15150 bp, 15 predicted proteins | sample MAT06_FD_187209 | JGI IMG/M metagenome (GOLD analysis project Ga0209490, IMG submission 187209) | Freshwater microbial communities from Lake Fryxell liftoff mats and glacier meltwater in Antarctica - MAT-06 (SPAdes) (version 2) | ecosystem: Environmental > Aquatic > Freshwater > Ice > Liftoff...
CCGCGGACGGCCGGGGGTACTTCTCGCAGGGGTCGGTGACGAACTCGTCGGTGGTCGGTGCCGACAACTGGATCGTGGAAGGCTGGCTCGAACTCTACCCGACGTTGCATGATTTTCCGCCAGTCGCGATCACGTTGAACGGGACGAGCTTTCAGACGGTTGAGCCCTTCCCGCTCGATCCCACCGCGACGCTCATGACCGCGCCGTATCGACCCTTCGGAACGGGGCCCGTTGCGCCCGGCACGACGCTACCCGCCGCGACACCATCGACGCCGCAGGAAGGAATCATCGCGGGCGGAGGCTCGGTGTATTCGTTCGACCCCGACGCGCCCGATGTCACGGCGTCGCTCACGCTGGAAGCGTGGGGACTGCGCAATCCGTACGGCATCGGTTTCGATCCTGCAGATGCGACGACGCTCTTCGTAAGCAACAACGGTGCAGACATCCGCTCCGCCATGATCGACGGCACACTGAAGCCGGTCGGATCGCGTTCGATCGCCGAGGACTATGACGACCTGTTCGTCATGACGGTTGGCGGCGCGGTCGAATTCTTTGGGTGGCCCGACTTCTTCCACGATGCGGACACGGGCGGCGTCGCGAGCGTGACCGAACCGATCTTCTGCGCTGCACCGGCGATTCTGCCGATTCAATGCCCACAGCCCGTGCTCGACACGACAGGACTCGTGGTCGAGCCGGCGTTCAGTCAAGTCGCCAATCACCCATCGCTCACGAAATTCGACTTCTCGGAGAGCGACACCTTCGGATTCATGGGCGACGTGTTCCTTGCCGAGAGCGGTTCGTTCAACCCAGCCACCGGCGCCGTCGGCGAGCACACCGGCCATCGCGTGCAGCGCATCGATCGGAACTCCGGTGAGGTGCACGAGTTCATCGCGAACATGGGCAGCACGCCGGAGGAGATCTTCAATCCCGCGATCATCGTGGCGCCGCTTGATGTCGTCTTTCAGGGCGATGCGATGCTTGTCGTTGATCTCGGCATTTTTCAGCCTGCGCTCATGCTCACGGGGCCCGGCACCGGCAAGATCTGGAAGGTGCAGAAGGTTGCCGGCAGCCTGAATGACGATGGAAAGATCGACGGTAAAGATCTCTCGATCTTGCTCGGCGAATGGGGCGTTCGCAAACGTGGGAGCATCGCTGATCTGAACGGCGACTCGGCGGTCAACACAGCGGATCTTAACATTCTTCTTAGTAACTGGTCGTCGTGATTGCGCGAGCATAGCGCGACACCACGGACTCGGAAGAACATCAGCGCCGTCCTCGAGTGAGGGCGGCGCTGTTGTGGGATTGAGAGCGTCTGGTGGATCAGCTAACTCGGGAGTGCACGCTCCCCACTTCGCGAGAAGCGCTGCGAGATCGGGGCCGCCGACTTCGCCGTCTTGGTTGATGTCGCCAATACGTTGTGACGGACAATCCCCGGTCGCGCCCCACGCGCCGAGCAGAATCGTGAGATCGACGCCATCGACGTTGCCGTCGAGGTCGAGATTTTCGTCGCAACCCCGACGAGCGCCGGCGCGGTGCCGCGACAGATGAACGGTGCGAGTCATACTGGACACACTCAGGGCATTCGGGTGTGTCCTTTGGGATCTTCCAAGGCCATCCGCAGATTTCGTAGATTTCGCAGATTTGATGCAGCGGGAGGCTTCTGGACATACGCGTTCGCGAACGGGTTCGCGAAGAGTTTGTCCACGTTGGATCCCTGGCGCGCCGATGGTTCCGTCTTCGCGGGCGATTGCAGAGCGATAGAGAACGTGCAGAGCAGCGCGGTAGCAACGATGGTGAGCAGGAGGCGCGTCATGAGAAAAGCGCAACTGGGTTGCTGCGCCCCTCTGTCGCTGTGCGACATCTCCCCATCGCTGAAGCAGCGATGGAGAGAGGAAGAACAGAGCGCGCGGCGATGCCGATTCGTCTCCCTCTCCCCATGACCGCTTCGGTCATAGGGAGATGTCGCGCAGCGACAGAGGGGCCTTGATCCTTAGGATCCATAGTGGACAGCGCCCCTTCAGGAAACGCCTTGCCGCTCGCTGCCCTGATCATCGCCTTCGCGACACCGAGGTTGGTCATCGACGCGGTTCGGCGGCTCTCGCCTAATCGCCCGGCCGCGGCGGTCGCGTTACCGCGCCGCCTCCAACGTGTGTGTCATGTATGACGCCCCAGCAGCTACTTCGGACCGATCGATCTCAACGGCAAGGCTATTCACTTGGTTGGACCTTCGGGCCCCGATCTCACGGTCGTCGACAGTCTCGGTGCCGCGCACACGGTGTAGTGCACGAGCGGTGAAACTGCGACCACCATCATCGAGGGACTGCGCATTATCGGCGGCAGCGCCGAGTCATACTGGACACACAGACGCCAGTCGAGTGTGTCCGGTTGGATCTCCCGCTCCGCCCCGTCCGCCGCTCGACCGCGAACCAAGAAGCTGGGCGGCGGAAGCAAGGAGGCGGTGCATTACCGCCCGGTGTCCTTCGCGACAAAAGACGATGGCGACTGGATCTTTGTTGATCCGGGTGCAAGGTATTGCTCGGCTGGACGCAGTTGCTGCGGGAGGTATCGAGCGATCGCATGTGAGTGAATCGACGATGCTCCCGTGAAGTGCAGGGAACCCACCCTAGGAGATGCCCAATGAGTTTTAAGAGATCGCTCGCCGCAGCAGTTGCTGTTCTCGCGCAGGCCAGCGTCGTGTGCGGGCAGAGCGCATCGCTTCCTGTCGATCCGGGCGAATCGGTTATTACGCACTTCTCGGGTTTTCCGGGATTCGTCGTGACGCTCGTCAACACAGCCAACCCGGCGGGGCAGGGCGCGCCGGTCGGTGGGCCTTTCCCTTCGACGAATTGGCTTGCGCCCAAATACCACAACACGTTTCCGGGCAATCCGACGAACAGCCCTGCGGATGTTTGGAACGTTGCCAACCTCGGGCAAGTCTTTGGCGTGGTTCTCGACGATGCCGCGCCGCCCAACATCTATGTCACCGCGACGACCGTGTACGGCAACCTCGGGTTTGGACCGGGCGGTATCGGCGGCGAGATTTATCGAATCGACGGAGTGAGCGGCCAGATCTGCAAGCTCGCCGTGCTTCCGAATTCGGGACAAGGGTTAGGCAACATCGCGTTCGACGCGGTGAGCAAGATGCTCTACGTCACCGACTTCGACGACGGCAAGATCTACGCCGTGCCCGCCTTGCTCTCGGGCCCATGTGCGCCGCCCGTCGAGGTTGCTTGCAATCCGGGAGTCAACTGCTACGACCACGGAGTCGTGGGTCGGCCCCAGGAGGGACTAGGCATTATTGCTGACAATGCGAGTGCGGGATTCACGAAGTTGGGTCGCCGTGTTTGGGGTGTTGCTGTACACGAAGGTCGTCTCTACTACAGCGTCTGGTGGGAAGACGCTCGCCCGGGTGGCCAGAGTGTCACCGAGGCCAATGAAATATGGTCCGTGGGCATCACCGGCACGGGCGCCTTTTTGCCTAACAGTACGGTGCGCGAATTTCTGATGCCTCAGGGGCCGATTCCTTCGGGCTCTGGCCCGCTGCTGCATCCGGCCGATAGTCAGGTCATTCCGTACTCCAACCCAGTCGCCGATATTCACTTCTCGCAGTCCGGTCACATGTTCCTTGCCGAGCGCACGCGGCTCGCGGATGTCGGGACTCTCATCCCCGTTGGTCCCACCGCCAACGATGCCCACAGCTCGCGCGTGGTCGAGCTGACCGGATCTTCTCCCGCCGCTTGGACGTTCGCGCCATTGAACAAATGGAAGGTCGGTTACCTTGACCCGATGGGCGATTGCGACGGCGTGAGTCTCGTTAACGAGGGTACGAACAGCTCAGGCGGAGTATCGACCGACTGTGACGACAACGTGTTTGCAATGGGAGACGCGCTCTTTGCTTCGTGCGTGAATGCAAGCCTGCCGTACATCTACGGCCTCGCGATCATCCCGGCAGGTGGAAACTCGGCCACGGTGCCCTTGTGGAGCAGCCTGAGCTACCTCATTGACTCCGACGGCTTTATCGGCGAGCAAGCTAAGACCGGGCAGGGTGACGTGGCCGTACGGAGCGACTGCAAGTGCGCGGAGATTGAGACGTCCTCGATCGAGTGCAAAGCCGGAGGCCAGTTCACCTGGACGTTCACATTCACGAACAACTCGGGCACGAGCGCGTCGGTGCTGATCCTTCCCGACCCATCGATGTCGCCCAACGTGATCCCGCTCAATCCGCCGGTCGCCAACGGTAATACGTCGGCGCCGATCACGGTGACGATCACGGGGCAGCAGCCGGGGTCCCAGTTCTGCTTCGACTTCATTCTGGGCGACGTCAAGGGCAACGAGTGCTGCCATATGAATCCCTGCATCGACCTGCCCGACTGTGTGTGCGGCCAAGTCTCGCACGCGGGCGTCGTCGCCACCAGCACGCCCGGGACGTTCCAGTTCTCGTTTACCTTCACCAACCTCGCGGCGTGGAACACGGGACACTTGGTGTTCGTCCCGGCGAGCGGCAGCTCGATCACTCCGGGCATTCTCAACGTCGGCCCGATCGCGCCGTTCGGCTCGCAGGTGGTGGGTCCGGTGACGATCGTCAGCGGACTGCCAGCGGGGTCGCAGTACTGCTTCACGCTGGGGAACCACAGCGCGAACTGGGCGCAGTGCTGCTTCATCGAGGTGTGCGTGACGGTGCCGAGCCAGAGCCCCGCGACGGGGAGCCCGGCGGACCTCAACGGGGACGGCGTGGTGAACGCGATGGACCTGTCGATCCTCCTTGGTGCGTGGGGTACGCGCGGCGGTTTGGCCGACCTTGACCACGACGGCATGGTCGGCGCGGGCGACCTCGGAATTCTCTTGGGCGCCTGGGGCTGAATTGACGGAGTAGTCTGCTGCGAAAGTGATCTTGGCTACGAACGAGGCTGAGCTGGCACCTGCCCGCTCAGCCTCGCTCTCGCCACGGAGGACTTTCGCCACAAGCTGCTACGCGAACCGCACGTGCGATTGATTGCGTCCACGCGACTCGTCTTGGTGGGCGCACAGCCGCAATCACATCTCCCCGGAAACTGTAGCTCGGCCGTCACGCCGTCTCGCACTGTTTCCTTGGCAGCGCACTGGACTCGTCGCCGCCTCGACAGAGATGGTCGGGCGAGAGCGCCCGCCATCGTTTGGCGACCTCGGTGCGCGCATCCATCGCATCGAATATTCCTGAGTCGTCTGCTCAGCCGGTCCACGCGCCCAGCAGGACGGCGATGTCGCCGCCGTTCACGATGCCGTTGCCGTCGAGGTCGGGCGCCGACAATCCCCACGCGCCCAGCAGGATGCTGAGATCTGCGGCGTTTACGTGCCCGTCGTCGTTCAGGTCACCGGGGGATCCCTGCGGTCCGCAGGTGTTCAGCAGCACCGATGCGTTGTCGCTGCTGAGATTCGCCACCGCGAGGTCCGCGTCGCCGTCGTTGTCGAGGTCACCGATGGCGACCCACTCAGCGCCGTCACCGGTGCCGAACGGGAGACCGGCGGGGAACGTCCCATTGCCGTTGTTGAGGAAGACCGACACTGTGTCCGTTCCGCTGTCGTTAGCGACGGCGATATCGAGATCGCCGTCGTCGTCGATGTCGCCGATCGCGACCGACACGGGATCCGCAGTCGGATAGGTGGTCTGCGGGCCGAACGTACCGTTACCGTTGTTGCGCAGCACCGAGATCGTGTCGCCGAATTGATTTGCGACTACGAGATCGACATCGCCGTCGTCATCGAGATCGCCGAGCGCGACGGCCTCAGGCCCTTGGCCTGCGGCGTAGGCGACACCCGCCGCGAACGTGCCGTTACCGTTATTGATCAGGATCGAGGCGGTGCTGCCGTTGAAGCCGCCATTCGCGACGGCGAGATCGGGCGCGCCATCGCCACTAAGGTCCGCGACCGCGACAGACGACGGCGTGCTGCCAGCGGCGTATGCGACCGGCGCCGCGAAGGTCGCGTTGCCGTTATTCATCAGGATCGAGATGCCTGGGCCGCCGAAGGCGTTCGAGACTGCAAGGTCGAGGTCGTTGTCACCATCGAGCTTGGCGATCACGATCGAGAACGGTGTCACCCCGGCGGCGAACGACACCGCCGACGCGAACGTGCCGTTGCCGTTGTTCTTGAAGACCGAGACAGTCCCGCTGCCGGTGTTGGCGGTGACGAGATCGGCGTCGCCATCGCCGTCGAGGTCGCCAATCGCGACCGCCTGCGGATGCGCTCCGCTTGCATAGAGCACGTCCGCCGCGAAGGTGCCGTTGCCGTTGTTGAGAAGCACCGAGATGTTGTTGCTGTTCTCGTTCGCGACGACGAGATCGGCGAAGCCGTCGCTATTCAATTGCCCGATCGCAATCGAACGCGGAAAGTCGCCCGCGCCATACAGTTGATCCGGCGCGAAGAGGGGCGGAGGACACGAGCCACCCGCCGCGAACTGGCTGTTCGCGAGGGACAAGAGACTGATGAGTAACAGCGAACCAGCAGACGTTGGACGGTACAGCGTGGACATGTCGTTTCTCCTTGAAGGGGTTGCGGATAGCGCAGCAGAGATCCGGCGATGCACGGTCGTCGAGAGTCAAATCGCTCTCGCAGCGCACAGTCGCCCGCCGATCGTGAGAGGAGCGAACTCCTCGACCGCGCGTGACGGTCTTATCCGCTTTCGCGAGGGCGACGGTGCGATCCGCCGGACCGTCCGTTGTGCGCGAGCTGTTCCGCATCGCGCCGTCGCCAGCGCGCGTTCCAAGTCTGCGGTGAGGTCGTCCGGACGCTCGATGCCGACGGAAAGCTGCACCCGCTCAGTCGCCGATGCCGAGTTCGGCAACATTCTCTTTAGCAGTACGCGATCCCGAGAGTGAGCAGCCTTCTCAGTGCCGTTGCGCCTCGTGATGGTGGGCGGGGGGGTGCTGGACGTCGGCCGCACCCCCTCCACCACGGCTGCGCTTCGCTACGCCGCGGTCCCCCGCCCCCCTAGACGCAAAGCGTCTGGGGGAGGATGCGGCGGTAGCGGACGCTCTGAGTGTTAGGCCGCTTGCATCCTCCCCCAATGCTCTGCATTGGGGGAGGGGGACCATCGCGCCTCGCGATGGTGGAGGGGGGACGTCAGGCGCACCCCCACCACCACGGCTGCGCTTCGCTACGCCGCGGTCCCCCGCCCCCCAGACGCAAAGCGTCTGGGGGAGGATGCGGCGGTAGCGGACGCTCTGAGTGTTAGGCCGTTTGCATCCTCCCCCAATGCTCTGCATTGGGGGAGGGGGACCATCGCGCCTCGCGATGGTGGTGGGGGTGGTGGGGGGACGTCACGCGGCGCGCGAAGCACGATCGCGATAGTTCGCCGTCCCGATACTTTGACGTTCAAACCTCGGGCCACACTTGCCACACTTGTTCGCGTGCAGCTCGGCGGCCAGCGTTTTCGGCTGAATGGTCGAACGAGACGTCAGTCCGGAGCGCGTCGTGCGCGTCGCGGTTGTATCGCGAGCTGGCGTGATGTCCGCTGCGAGAGACGCGATTACGAAAAGTCACAGCCAGCTCGCAGCGATCGCGCGGACGCGCACTCGTCCGTTCGCCGGTTCGCGTCCGTTCGTCGTGGGATCGCCTAACAGTGCGCCGGTCGCGGCAGTTCGCTTGCGCGGGGCGGCGCGCGCTCGGCTGCGACACGTCGCGCCGCGCCCGGGACGAGCGCCGCCATCGCAAGGACGAACCGCCGGCCCGTCTCGCAGGCCTCGCGCGCAAGTGCAGCCGCGCCTCCACTGAAGTTGCCCAGCGGGCTCGCGAGCCCGCGCGCCATCGCCGACTCGATTCCCGCAAGCGGACCGCGCATGAGCTCGGCGAGCGCGCGTCGCGTCCCGATTCTGTGGCGCGGCATTGACCATACGCGAGATGTACGATTTCCCGCCCCGAGCGGAGCAAGCCGGCCCTTGGTACTCGGCACGCGCGAACGAAGTCCCTGCGTCGCTACCCACACGACAGCCCGAAGCGCCATTTTTCTGTTGTGGTTGGACGCATGGGGTGTCCATTGTGCGCTCCAGAACGGCGCGCTGAGCGTGAACGGTGAGAAGGCGTCGTCCGAGCGCGCGCTGACGAGTGCCGATCTTCTCCACGGCACGACGACGTTGCTGCGCCACGGCAACAAGCAATGGCACGCGCTGGAGTGGAGCTAGAAGCGCGGCACTCTTGCAATTGCGAGCAGGCCAGCGACAATCGCGTGTCATGGGAGCAACCGCATGACTGGCAAGGGTGGAAAGCCCAACTCTGTCTTCATCAGCTACGCGCACGAGAGCGACAGGTTTCGTCGGGATGTGGGTGACCTCGTTAGCCGCTTGAAGGCGCTCGGCCTTGATGTACGCTCGGATCACGAGTACGACCCGACGCCACCCAAGGCGGGGTGGCCGAATTGGATGCGCTCCTGTGTGCGCGATGTCGACTACGTGTTGATTGTCTGCTCGCCCAAATACCTAGAGCGCTATGAGGGCAGGGCACCGCCCAACGAAGGAAACGGCGTCAATTTCGAGGGCGCGATCATCACTTCGGCGCTCATGCAGGATGGGTGGCAGAACCGCAAGTTTTTTCCGCTCCTGCCGGATGGTGGCAGCTTTAAAGACATTCCGCTTGAGCTTCGCGCGTGGGCCAAAGAGTTCGTGTTTCCAAGCAAGTTCGGTCGGATCGCGGCGCTCGTGAGTGGCACGAGCGTGTCCACGGGGGGCGCCGCCGTCAGCGATCCCGGTCCAGCGCCCGCTCCTGACACCCTTCGGCTTGATCGCGCGCCCGACCGAATGCGGCGGCACGAAGCGCGAACGACTGAGCTACTAACACATGACGGTGTCGCCAGCTTCCGCGAAGCGATGCGTCACATTTGAATCTTCCCGCTTGCAGCGATCCTCGTGAACTTGCGGCAACTATCGCGGCGCAATTTGGACACGCGTTTCCAGTTGGCCAGCAGCCTGAGTCGCTCTTCCAGCACGCACTCGATGCTCTCGATCTTGTCAAGACACCGGACATGACGCCGCAAGCGCGCTCTTCGGTTGAGCGAGCGGCCACTGCGCTGATGTGTTCCGCTGCGATGCATCTCGTCGATGCTCTGCCCTCCCTGAGAAGCGTGAGGCACCGACAGATGGATCGTTCATTGTTCGCGTGCCGACGGCGGAGGAAATTGTCTGCGCGATCATCGGCCGCGCAATCTACGGAGGTTGCGTCAACGTTGAGATTGTGGTTGATCGAAGGCTGCCGGTAGCGCGGGACACGCATCGAGTCTCGTTGGTAGGAACGTCCCACCGAAAGGTCAACGTCTTCTACCGGGAGTTGTACGCGGCGCTCTTGGGGAATCACCCGAAGCGTCTCAACCTCACAATCGATGACGATCCGCTCGTTCCGGCGGATCAGGCCGACCTCGAGGTGCGGGTAGCGCGCTTTCGTGACTCATCAGTTCGCGAGACTCCGATCATTGTCGTGACCGGATGTCCGGAGCCATCCGCCCTAGCTGAAGTCTCGGCCAAGCTGCGGATTCCGATCTTGGTTGAGGTTGAACGTCACGACCCCGTCGCCAGCCGGATTCTCCGCATGGACGTGGACAAGCTCATCGCGTACGTGAAAGAGTTCCACGAGTCATTGACGCGTTCCTAGCGCACAGCTGTCGCGAGTATCCGCCCTCAAGGCGCCGCTTAGGCCTTCGTCCCTTCCTCAACCAACACATGACGCACTTGACGCTCAATCCTTTCCAGACTCTCGCTGCTGGGTCCACCACGCTCCTACCAGCGGACGATCGATATGGCCAAGCTGCACATCGTTGGGATGCGAATGAGATCGACGCTCTCACCTTTGCAGTTGCGGCGCAGCGACCGCTCTTGGTCCGTGGCGAGGCCGGGTGCGGCAAGAGCCAGATCGCGCGTGCTGCCTCGCGCGTCAGCGAATCCAAACTCTTTTGCGAAGTCATTCATCCGCGCTTCGAGGCGCTTGATCTTCTCTACCGTTACGACGTTGTCGCTCGATTGGCAGATGGGCAAGTGAGTCGCATTGACGAGACGAACAAGAAGTACGTCAAGCACGGCGCATTGTGGGACGCCATTGACGCAGTGCAATCGAACAGCGCGTTGCCGGTGTTGCTGATCGATGAGATCGACAAGGCCGATTCTGACATTCCCAACGCGCTCCTCGAAGTCCTGGGCAACCGAAGCTTCCAGGTTCCACATCTCAAGGATGAGCCGTCCAAGAAGTCGGTTGATGGACGACTGCGACTGATTGTCATCACTACCAACGAAGAGCGTGAGCTTCCGGCCGCGTTTGTTCGTCGCTGCGCCGTACTGAACCTGAATCCGCCGCGCGACCTCGGTGCGTTCGAGGAGTGGCTCATCGAACGCGGCTCTGTCCACGCGCACCTAGATATCGAACCTGCGGCACGTCGAATGGCAGCGGAACAGGTGGTCGCGGATCGAGAGGCCTCGCGGGCAGCGGGCTATCCGACGGTCGGTCTGGCTGAGTACATCGATCTCCTTCACGCGCTTCACGATCTCACGCGCGACGCACGCAGAGAGGCGAGGCCGAAGAAACAGATTGAGTGGCTGGGCCGCCTGAGTCGGTACGCCCTCGTCAAGAATCCCGAGCAAGATCAGAATCGGCCCGCAGTCGGTGAACCTACTGGCGACGGAGTCAAGAAGGCGTGACTGCGCGCGATGCGACAGTCGACCCGATTCGAAGTTCCAGTCGTGGCGTGATCTGCCGCGCGGATCTCCTCCGGTACTTGGCGGTGCGGCGCGTACAGGATCCGAAACTCGAGATCGATCGCGTCGCACTGGAGCGCGGCGCCGATTGGTACGGCTATCAGCGGATTGCCGCCTCCATAGAGCTCGATGGACTTGTCGATGGCGGCGATGTCAGCCAGTCCGGCGTACCAAGTTCCGATGGGAAGCAAGCGGGGCGAAGGCGTCCGGCACCGCAGGTAGCGCAACTTCGCGCCGTGACCGAACGGGTTGCGCGGAACAAGGGTTCGGCTGGGTCCGACGGTCAGATCGCGCGAGACGCGCGCTCGTTGTCACCACTGCTGCCAGCCGACACGCAGGCATCTTCGCGCAAGCGCCTGGTTCAGTACGAGAATCTGATCCCGCGCGCGCGACTGATACCAGCGCTACGACGCGTGCTTTCAGCGACCCGCCATGGACCGATCGATGCGGTGCGGCTCGCGACATGGCTCGCCGAGCGCCGCGAGTTCGCACGCGTTCCTCGCGGTAAGACCAAACGCTGGAGCCCTGAACTCGTGGTGGTGCTCGACTTCGGCGAGCGCATGACGCCCTACGCATTCGATCTCCATCAGCTGGCTGAGTCGCTGCTCGCGCAGTGTGGAGGCGGTTCCATATCTCTGCGGATGATCGAGCATGATCGCTTCGACGAGTGGACCGATTGGGTCGAGCTCACTCGTGATGACGATCTTGGTTCGAAGCGCGCAGTCGGAGTGACTAGGCGCCCGTGGAGGATGCCCCCGCAAGGCTCGCGCGTCATGCTCGTGTCCGATCTCGGCGCATTCAGCGGTCACGCCTCTCCCTCGAGTCGAGCATGACCAGCGTTCGCGGGCACGCTCGTGCGAGCGCGAGTGCGTCCGATTGCCTTGGTTCCGCTGGGTATCGAGGACGTGGATGCGTCAAGCTTTCCAGGGACCACGATCATTCGCTGGAGTCCTGATAGCCGCCTTCGACCAGAGCGACGTCGAGCCAGCGGGCAGGATCGAAACGATCCAAGTTCGAGCGATTCACAAGCGCTGGCAGCGCTTCTCTCGATGATCGCGGTGATGGTCCGAGTCGATCCGCCGCTTCTCAGGGCGATGCGGCGCATCAATCCCTACGCGCCCGGCGACGCGGGCCTAGAAGGTCGAGCTTGGAATCATCGAGACGCGCTGACTGGCTCGGCGGTCACGCTTCGAGCGGATGCGCGGCGCTTGCACCGAGAAGCGTTTCGAGAGATCGCGCCGGTTTTACAAGCGGCGCTCGAGCGCGAGCGCGAACAACACCATGCCCACCTCGGTGCGTCGCTCACGCATCTCGAGACACGGCTTTTTGCCGACTACGCGAGACACTCCGTGCTTGACTCTACCAAGGTGGCACGGGCCGACGAGTTCGCCGCAAAGCTACTCGCGACGCTTCGAATCATCGGAACGGAGAACTCCGTTGCGTGGTGGAATGTTGCCCGCGATTACGTTGACACCATCGATATTCAGCCGGGATCAATCATTGTCGATCTCGCCGAAGAAATGTATCTCCGTGACAGAGCCCTCCAGCGGTCGAGCTCGCTCCCGAGCTCGATCGATCCAGCTGACGTTTCGGACCAGCTTCGGCGAAGCGCTACCGACGACTGGTGGGTGGTCGAGGACTGGGCGAGATCGCGCATTCGATTGACGCGAACCAAACCCCAGACAGATGCGACTGCACTGGGCGGACCGCTTCGCATTGATGGCGGCGGAGCGCTGGTTCGCACGATTCCGTCCGCTGCATCAGCGCTGGAACGATCTCGACTTCAGCGACCGCAACGAGTACACGCCCACGATCCCGATGTCGATCTCCTTGCCTTAACCGATCGATCGACTATCGAGATCGAGACTTCGAACGAGCGACTACGAGTCGAGATCGTCAACCGACCGCGCGGTGCACTGTCGTGGGGACGCGAAAAGGGGCATCTTTTCGTCGAGGCACCTCCACTTGCTGGACTGCGCGCGAGACTTCAGTCGCGCGGTATTGTTGTCGTCCGCGACGAAGCCGAGGGGGTGAAGTGGCTTGAGCGCGAAGGAACGTCGGTACCAGTTCGCTCGCATGCATCCCCTGGAAATGAGGGCGTCTCGTTCGGCATGGATAAGTTCGGTATCTTCGGCGACCTCACCATCACCACCACTCACGGCACCGCCAGTCAGCGCTTCCGGTGGATCGAACCAGGTGAGTTCATAATGGGTTCGCCAGAAGGCGAGGCGGGGAGAGACTCAGACGAAGGTCCGCAGCACGCCGTTGAGATCACTCGTGGTTACTGGCTTGCCGACACGGCGTGCACACAGGCGCTGTGGAAAGTGCTCACAGGCAAGGATCCGAGTCACTTCAAGGGCGACGCGCGTCCAGTCGAAAACGTAAGTTGGAGTGATGCTCGCGAAGCGCTCGACGGCCTGAACACACTCGTGCCAGCGTGCGCGGCCGACCTTCCGACCGAAGCGGAGTGGGAGTTTGCGTGCCGGGCGGGCAGCACCGGACCGTTCTCGTTTGGCGAGACGGTGACGACTGATCAAGCCAACTTTCACGGAAACTTCCCTTATCGCGACGGGCCTCGCGGTATATACCGCAGCGAGACGCTGCCCGCCGCGTCGTTCGCTCCCAATCAGTGGGGCCTCTACCAGATGCACGGCAATGTGTGGGAGTGGTGCGCGGACGGCACGCGGGGGTACCAGCAAGCATCCGTCAAGGATCCATTTGGCGAAGCCAAAGGCGAGTCTTCCCGCGTCGTGCGCGGCGGCTCTTGGTTCGATGTCGCCGGGGGCGCTCGCTCCGCCTACCGCGGCGCGATCCCCCCGGGCTACCGCTTCCGCGACCTGGGCTTCCGTTTCTGCCTGAGGTCCGTCAAGCCAAGTACTCTTCCGCCCGGAGGGCGGCCTAGTTCCCCTGAGCCCGGAGGGCGGCCTAGTTCCCCTGAGCCCGGAGGGCGGCCTAGTTCCCCTGAGCCCGGAGGGCGAGGCACTGAAAAAAGTGCCGACAAGCCTGCGAAGGGGCTGGTCGATCGTTTGGTTGAAACAGCGACGAAACCGTTCAAGGGCAAGCGCGGGCGGAAGTCATAAGGGAGGGTCTCGGATGCAATTTCGATTCTTCAGTATCGACGCACTCCATCCCGAGCAAGGGCAAGAGGAGCTCAATCGATTCGTCGCGTCACACCGCGTTGTTGACATCGTTTGGCATTGGTTTGATCGGGGCGAGACTCCCCATTGGGCCGCCCGTGTCTCAATCGCCTCTGGACCAGGTCCGCTTCCATCAGGCGACAAACGAAACGGCAGCGCTGCAACTACTAAGGACAGCCAACGAGTTGATTATCGCGAGGTGCTCAGCGCCGAAGATTTCAAGCGATTCTCTTATCTTCGTGCATGGCGGAAGTCGGTTGCCGAGGCTGACGGAGTGCAGCTCTTCGTTGTGTTTACGAATGAGCAATTAGCGCAGATCACGCAGCGAAACGTGCGAACTCTACGAGAACTTGGTGAGATCGAAGGCGTCGGGCGCGGCGGCTCTTGGATCAATGGCGCCAGGAACGCACGCTCCGCCTACCGCAACGCGAACCACCCGGGCAACCGCAACCACAACCTGGGCTTCCGTTTCTGCCTGAGCTCCATAGCAACCTCTGACTGAGGCGACCAGACGGTCACCGTGCAGGAATCTACGGACCAGACTTCTGTCCCGCGTCGAGCGCGAGGTATGCTCGGCCAAACTGCAAGGCCCTCGGGGTGTTAGTAGGCGAAGCTCGCCGAGACCGGCACCGAACGCTCCCCGAGTGGCCGACCTTCTCAGATGACGACGTTCACCGCTCCATTCCAATTGTCTTGGCTGCCCGCTGGTATCAACGCGTTCGGTGATGACGAGTGGGGTGTGTGGTGCGAACTCAGCGTTGCAGGTACCGAACGTAGCGCGCCAGCGGTGCAGCGCTTCCGTTGGATCGAGCCGGGATCATTTCGCATAGGCTCACGGAAGGATGATCCGCAGGGATTTGACGACGAACGCCCGAAGCATGAGGTCACCATCCCGCGCGGCTATTGGCTCGCCGACACCACATGCACCCAAGCGCTCTGGCGGGCTGTCGTGGGCAACGAGCCGAGCGGGTTCAAAGGCGATCAGCGACCAGTCGAAGAGGTGAGTTGGAACGACGTGCAAGAGTTTCTTGCGAAACTCGAAGCGAATCACCTTGGATGCGGTGCAGGTCTTCCGACCGAGGCGGAATGGGAGTATGCGTGCCGAGCTGGGACGACGACGCAGTTCTCGTTCGGCGATGACGTGACGCTCGATCAGGTGAACTTCGGCGACCATGCAACTGGCCCCGATCGATCTGCGGAGGGCCATCGGCGCGAGACCGTCGATGTGAAGAGTCTGCCCGCGAATCCGTGGGGCCTTTCCGAGATGCACGGAAATGTGTGGGAATGGTGCGCTGACGGCAGCG